>Ga0302140_10000361_pt1 | contig 56262 bp, 31 predicted proteins | sample I_Bog_E1_1_FD_202095 | JGI IMG/M metagenome (GOLD analysis project Ga0302140, IMG submission 202095) | Peat permafrost microbial communities from Stordalen Mire near Abisko, Sweden - I_Bog_E1_1 | ecosystem: Environmental > Terrestrial > Soil > Wetlands > Peat | place: Sweden: Abisko, Stordalen...
TTCGGCAGGGCGGACATCATTACCGGCGGAATCACTGGACCCGGCATGAGTGGAGGAAACCCCTCAAGAGCCTTGTTGTAGGCCATCACCCAATAGATGAAGTAACCTCGGAGTAGAGCAACCTGCGAGAAAGGCAGCTCATCGTTCATGAACCGAATGAATGCGGCCAGGTCCCAGCGCATAAACCAGACGATGTCATTCGCCGGCGGAACTGGATAGCCAGTCTCGCCTTGAGGCCCTGGAGGTCCAGTTGGGCCAGGCCAGCCAGTCGGTCCTTGCCAGCCGGTCGGCCCCTGTAAGCCGTCTGCTCCCGTCGGACCCTGCCAGCCGGGCGTGCCCGTTGGCCCCAGCGTGCCGTCCGAGCCTGTAGGACCCGGCCAGCCAGTTGGGCCTTGGACGCCGTCGGTTCCCGTCGTGCCTTGCCAGCCGGTTGGTCCTTCAGATCCGGTTGGCCCTCCCGATCCAGTTGCACCGGCAAGGCCATCTGCGCCTGTAGGTCCCGGTGCTCCAGTCGGACCTTCAAAGCCCGTCAGTCCTGCAAGGCCTGTCAAACCATCGGCCCCTGTAAGCCCTGGCGCGCCGGTCACCCCTTCGGCCCCCGTACCGCCTGGGATTCCGGTGACGCCCTGTTGCCCCGTCACGCCGTCCGGACCGGTTTCACCCTGGATTCCCGTCGCACCGCGCACTCCTTCAGGACCTGTGATGCCGTTCAACACCATCCAGCTCCACAGAGCGCCTGGCGATCCGGTCGAGCCCACCTGACCGGTCAATCCCTGCAATCCCGTTGCACCCACGGAGCCTGTAACTCCAGGCGCGCCTGTGGGGCCCAACAATCCGGTAGCGCCTGGGATTCCGGTTACTCCATCCGCGCCTGTAATGCCCGGCGCGCCGGTAGCGCCGTCGGGACCGGTCGGCCCCGGAGGACCAGTGGGACCCGGCGGTCCGGTGACGCCGTCATCGGCGCTGGAGGTGCGAGGACGATCAGAAGGGCTCATTGGTTCTTCTCCTTTGCAGGCGCCGCCAGCCACGCGGGCAGCGTCACGCGGTCAAGCTTCAGCAGGGGCAATGTAGTGCTCAAACCGTCGTCGAACAGCGAAAAAGTGAAGACAAACTGGCTGCCGTCGTCCTGCTTCGGCTCAAGGCCGCTATTGGTCAGGAAGCCCTGCACTGAAATTGCGAGAGTTTGCAGCACAGGATTCGAAGGCAGGATAGTAGCGGGCACCGTCAGCGCCACTGGCACCTGGACCGGCAATTGTCGGGCCTCGTCCACAAAATACCGGTAGAGGCAACCGATCTGGAGAGTGCGGCTGACAGGCTCGTTCGAACCGTCCGGCGTGAGGAGCGCGGCGGTGAAGTTGATGAGATAAGTGAGCAGCGGCACGGTTCCAGTCGAATACTGCTGCATTGTGATCTCGACGTCCGGGCTAAGCAACGGCACAGCCGGCGTTACGTGGCGGACGTACGGCGTTCGATAGATGAAATCCGGGTTGCCGGGGCGCGCTCCATACCGCTCGTTGCGGGCAACATACAGCGATCCCCATGCACTGTTCTCGCCCAGAATGTCGAAAGCCGCTTCGGGCGATGGTGATGCGCCGATCAGATCCACCTTGCGATGGGCAATTTGAAGCGCAGCCAGATAAGGCAAGTAGAAGTCGCTTCCCGGGTCCTTGTAGCGATAGATTCCGCGTGTCTGTTGCTCCAGCGTGTATCCATCGATCTCAATTGCCGCGATGGCGGCATCTGCCGGTTCGCTCACCGTGATTTCCAGGATTCCCTTTTGCTTGTCGGTGTCGACCGGGTTCTGAAGGATCGAGAACTCGATGGAGCGAGCGCTCAAAAGTGAGTCGTTCTTCACTGCCTGGTCCTGAGGCCAGCTATCGGAGATTTGCCCCGCCAGCCAGGCTAATGACTGAATCACTGCGAGGCCCTTGCCGGTGAAGTCGGGTGTGCGGACAAGGCTGTCGAGGTCAGCGTTCAGTGCTTCCCACGACTGCGCAAACTGCAACAGCGCTGTCTCGAACGGATGCTCCACCACGGCCGTTGCAATGACCCCGCTGCTTCCGATGTCCACCTTCACGTGCACATCGTCCTGCGCCGCGCCGGAATAAGCGTAGTCAAAGCTGTACTCCCAAAGCCGGGCCCGCTGGACCGTGCCGTCCTGCTGCGGGAAGCCTGCGGCGTTCTGGTTGATGAGGCTGGGTGGCGTCGGATACGCCTTCAGCGGCACCGGAATCCCGAGATCGCCCAAGGCCGTCTCCACCGCTGCGCGCACCTGCTCCGAAGCAATCGCGAACGGGGTGACAAACGACAGCCAGGATGAAGCCGTGTACTTGTCCAGCGGCTTCGGCATCGCGTGCGGTTCGTACATCAGGTGGCTAATATCGAATTGCGCGCCCAAGTTCACAATGCTCGCAGCCGCCTTGTTGGCTGTGGCAAAGGTGAAGGTCAGGATGCGGCTCTCCGCGGCATCGTCGAAGCCCACCAACGCTGTCGAGAAGGTGTAGGGGGTATCGGCAACGTTCGATGCAATCGTGCTCTTCTTCGCGGAAACGGTGCCGTAGAATTGCGGCGCCGCGTCCGACTTCGGACCGCTGACCGTCGCCTCGAGCGCCACCACGGAGTCGATCTGATACGCTGCCGAGAGCCGCACCAGCAGTTCCTGCTCCAACTTGCTCCGCACCGCAATGCGCATCTCGTCGTCGACCGTGGCGTCGAGGAATGGTCCGGCAAGCCGCGTCGATATGCGGCGCGACAGTTCCTTCTTCGCGTTCAGGATTTGATTCACCGGATTGGGCGAGTGCGGCTTGTCGCCCGCGGTAGCAATGAGCCATGCGTTCACTCCATACTCCGGCGACAGAAACTGATCCACCGCCGCCAGGAAGCTGCTCGCCACCAGGTCCAGATCGATGTTGCTGAACGTCTTGGCGACAGTGTTCTGGTTTGGAAGCGGAGAATCTGCACTATAGGCCTGAATCGGAATTCCCGGCGCAGAAAACGGATTCAGCGCCAGCGGTTTCAGCGAAACATACTGTACCTTGCTCGGGTCGAATTTGCAGCTATATCCTCCCACACCAAAGCGCATCAGCCACACTTCTTCTGTGCCGGCAGTCGAGTCGGGCGTGCCCACCGCGACCATCAGCGTCGGGAAGCAGGCCTGCAGGTTCTCCGAGAACAGAGTGAGCGACGTCGGCTGACCTTCCTTGCTGTTTTGGAATGCCGCCGCCACGTTGCTCGCAGCAGCCCTGGCCGTACCCACCAGCGGGTCGTCCATTGAAGGCTCAACCAGCGACGGTGTGCGCGCTATGGTGAGTGTTGCCGTGAGGCTGAACAGCGCTTCGCCTGAAGTATCCTTGACCGGAGCTTCGAGCAGAGCTGTGGGAGCTGGACCGGGCGACTTACCTTCGGCAATCGCTTTTGTGTAGCTGTACGACGCAAGGACAAACGCCAAGAACGGCGCCGTAAAATCGGTCGGCGCGTCCCCAGGATCGAGACTCGTGCTCAGCGCCACAGTGGCGTTGCGTGCCAGTTGATAATAGATAGACGCAAACCGCTCGGCAGCCGCCTTGGCCACTTCCGGTCCCGAATCGCCCGCATATCGCGCCGTGTCTGTGCTTACGTCCAGATAAATTAATGCTTCGGCAGGAACCATCCCAGCCGGCGAGGCTTCGATGCGATATTGAATGCCCACGCCGGGCCACTGCGATACCGCAATCAGGTTGTCCGCATATAGAATCTCCGCGCTGAGCGTGTATGCGGTGCCGGCTGCATGCGGAATAAGGTTGCCGTAGATATCGTGCCAATCGAGAGCCAGTTGCACAGTTTGGCCGATGCCGCGATAGGGATCGTCCTTGGAAGGCGGCGCATCCGCTGGTGGATTGAGCGGACCCTGGTCAAGAGCAAAACGCGCCACGGGAACCACGGCACGATAACCGTTCTGCCCCTCCGCATTTTCCTCGGCCGAGAGCGGAACACCTTGGGGACTTTCCTCGAATCCTTGGTTAGCGACGATCTCATAGGTCAGTAACTGGAACTGCTGTGTCACCAGCGAATCTGCCATGGCCTGCGTGTGCGCCTGGCCGCTCGAGCGCAGCCACATCGGGTTCTGCGCAAAGTTACGCAGCGCAGAGATCCCGATGTTGCCCGGCGGAAATGCATTTGAGCGCGTCAGCAGAACTGGGTCGATGCTGAGAGGCGTCGAGAACGCTAGCACTCGGTCACGGTTCGCACGGGCCAACACATGAATTGAGCAATCGAATCGCGCTGCTAATGAACTGAGACTCGCGGGCTGATCGAGAGTGAACAGCGCTTCGCTCGCAACGAGCTGTCCGACCTTTAACGGATGCTGCAACACGGTGCCAGCGTTGAGCACGACGTCCGCGTTCCGCTCAGCTAACTCAGACACCGTCATGCGCGCAACGCGAGCCAGTTCGCGGAGAGTGCGCCCACCGGCTTCGATCGTTTGCGGATCGTTGATGGCCTCGACGAACAGCTCCGATTTGCTGTCGACCACCTGCGACACCACTACCGAGTTCATGAACGGTCGCAGCCGGTCGTCAGCATAGCCGTAGGTCACGGCGAAGGTCAGTTGCGCGCTCCCATTCTGCGCGAACAGCGCCGAGGGCAGACCGGCATCCTTGTAGTTGTAATAGAGCTGGTAGCCTCCTGAGCGCACCACACTGCACTCCCAGATCAGCGTCAGCATCTCAACCGGCGTCATCCCGATCGTGCCCTGTGCCGACGTTTGCGAAGACCGAAGCGCGGCCAGTGCTCCCGGAGGGTTTGAAGCCGTCGAGAGGTTGGTTTGCAGCACAAAGAACGAAGTCGCATCGACCGGGTCGAAGACCAGTCCCGAAGCGTTGCCCGCCCGCTCGCCGCGCAAAACATAGACCTGCGCGATGGGCACAGCAGCGGTAGAGTTGGCGACAATAAGTGATTCAAGCAGTGCCCCGCCCACCGCGTCTGTGCCGCTCAGGTTATAGACGCCGACCAGAACTTGAGATGGATCGGCCGTCGAAGGAACTGGCGCAATCGTTACCTGGAAGATCGTGGCCCATACGTGCGTGAACGCGTCTACCGCGCCCTTGGTTGAATACGGCATCAGGAAATCGGTGTCCCGCGTCTCTTCGCCAAGCTCGACAAGGGGTAGCAATTCGGGTTTCGCCGCAAGAATCGACGTCAGGTCAGGCGGGAACAGCCAGGAGCTGAAAACCTCACCGGCAGCGGCACGCGCAAGGTTCCCGCTGGCGGCCGATGAACTCCACGCGGAAGGCGCGCTCAGCGTGAATCGCTTGGCCACCGTGTCGTAGAACGGCTGAATAGCGCTGGTGAACGGGATGTCGAGAACGACGTTCTTCATCTGGCCAATCACCGTGACCATCGCGTCGTCGAGCACGAATTTTGTCGACAGGCCTTGAGTGACGCCATCGGAAAATGCGAAGCCGGAGTCGGCGGTTACGCTCAGTGTGAAATAGTCGTTGGCCTTCAGGGCCGACGCATCGAATTGCTGCCCGGTGATGCCATAAAGCGGCAAGCCTGGATCGCCCGCGACTGGCCACGGCAGCCGCAGGCCCTGCAGCAACACCCGCGCGGCCTGACCCGCCAGATTGTCGAAGTCGCTGCTCTTCTCCATGGCTTTGAGCAGGTCTCCGATCACCATGCCGTCGTCGATAGAGGTACGCACCGCTTGGCCTGCAAACAGCCCAGGAACGTCGGCATTCTCGCGCGCCAATTCGTCCACAGTCGTCCCATAACGGCGCGCAAGTCCGAGCAGCGTTTCACCGGCCGTGACAGCCACAGTAGCCGCCGTGACACTCCTTAACGTTGCAGGCACAGCGAGTCGACTTCCCTCGGCCAGGCGCACGGTATGATTGAGCGCCGCGAACTCCTCCAACGTTCCATTCGTTCCACGACTTCTATGCTGCGCCCAGTCGCGCAGAGTGTCCGTATCTGAGAAATCGGCCTCGGCATTCTTCAGTACATCCATCGCCGCCTGGACCGCACCTTTGGCGATCACCATGAAATAGTCGAGAAACAGGAACGTCGCAAGCGACGCCTGCAAATTGCCAGCGTTCTGCGGCAGATCGCTCGCCTGGGGCTGCATCTTGTAGAACTGATCGCGAATCTTCTTGAGCGTCTCCGCGTCCGTCATTCCCGTTGCGTTGAACGGAATCGGCGTCTGCTCCAGAACCTGCAATGTCATGGTCGGCGACACAGGGAACGCGCTCACGGAAGGATTGTCCTTGGCCGTGGTTGACCGCTGCTCGATCACGATGCGGAAGTATTTCGTCAGCAGGTCTGTCACCTGTTCGAGCGTAAACGCAGCGGCCGGTGAAGCATTCGTAAGCGTGCACATAATCTGCTGCGCCGTGTCGTAGGTTACGGTCTGGTCGACCAGCGTTGCGCGGCTCGTCTCCACTCCATTTAGCGCCGCATTCAACACCCACAGCAGAACGCCCTCGGCCAGCACCGTAAATGGCGATGGAGCCTCGAGCAGTTCATTCTCCGGAAGCGCGCGCTCGATCGCCAGCGTCACTACCATCTGTCCAACCGCCGGCTTGATCGTGATTCCATCGACTGCAGAGCCGGCTGTGACGTTGGGCAGCAGCCAAACCCTTACATCTTCTTCCGCGGTCACTGGGGTCCACTTGAGCAGAATGGCTGCGCAGTCGGGATCGCTCAGAGAATAGCCAACGCGCGGCCGCGTCCAGGCCAGTGTTTTTCCGTCAGCATCCCACGGACCCGGCGTCGTGCTCCCGATTGTGAATTGAGCGCTATAGCTCATTTTGAATGAGAACCCGATGGTTATAGAGAACAATCCGAGGTTAATCGAGATCGACGCCGACACAGACACCGTAGCAGTGAACGTGAACGAGGTGGCCGTGTACGCCGCCATGCGCAGTTGAACCGAAAGGGTAATCGTGAGGTCGAAGCGCGCGACAACTACCACAAAATTTGCTACGCCGAAGACGCGCCCCACAAGCGACGCCTGTCCGGTGATGGCCCAGTAAGTAGCGTTATTCTGCGGATAATTCGGGAACGGGTTGTAGGTGGCGAATACGCCTTCGATGATTGCCACCATGGTGATATAAGCGCCGCCACTGATCACACCGAAACTGACCGTTTTGCCAACCCCAACCTGCAGGCCGATTCCGAACGAGATGACCGGGCTGAATGTTCCCTTAGTCGTCTGCGGCAGATTGGTGGCGGTCGAGCCGTCGAGCACGGCGAAGTAGAAACCACCAAAACCGAGGAACGGCAAAATCTGGAGCGCAGCGGACTGCGAGAAATCCGTGCCTTTCGGGAAGCCGAAATCCACCTTGAAATTGCCGTTCGTATAGATCCACAGACTAATAACGGGTAGCGTTATAGAGACGCTGCCAATGTTGATGGTGCGAATCGCGTCCGGCAAAGTCAGAATGGCCTGATACACGCCCAGGGTGTCGTTGATTTTTTTATAGAGAATGTCAATGCTCAGCCCGCCAAGAGCTCCGAGCTTGCCCTTGGGCGCAACGGCAATCGTTACTCCGTACAGCAGCGGGTCGAGAAACAGAATCCCCAGCGACAGCGAGCCATCCAGAATCGAACAGTCAAGGCCAATGATCCAGTTGGTTGAAGCGTTGTAGCGCAGGCCGGGATTGGGGTCGATCGGCTTGGTGGCGAATGCCTTCTCCACGTCCTTGAGCGCCGCGCGCAGGGACGAAGTGTCCAGCGCTTTCACCGGTTCAAACCGCTGACCAAATGCAAGAAAATCCACCTGCAGCACGCCGCTTCCGAACCCAGGCACCTGTTTTGCACTGCCAGGTTCGAGCACGTTCCAACCAACCGGTTCTTTGCTGACCGGGATGCCGAGGACACTGCCTTTCGAAATTGTGAACATCACTGTTGATTTCGCAGCGCTGAAGTCGGCAACGAGCGTGATCTGCTCGATACTGACAAACGCCAGCGAAAATCCCAGATCGTAACTGAGCGCCAGCGTTTTCTTGGCAAAATCCAGAGTCACCGAGACACCGGCCAGCGAGATGCTGTTGAGCATGTCCCACGGCGGCGTGAGCGTAAAGTTTTGCCCCGGTACAACGGTGTTTACCACCTTCTCCACCATCTCGCCGAGCGTGATGTTGCCGAATGTGAACTTGACCGTCTTGGTTGCAGAGTCGTACCGCGCCTTGAGCGCCCCCCAGATCAGATCGATTGCGTAGTTCTGTCCATCGCCCGCCAGCAGCGTCAATACCACTGTCAGCTCGAACGTGTCCTCGTACTGAACGGTGCCCGAGATGGTGCCAGTCACCGTGCCGGCGCCGGCCATCAGAGCGGGTTGATTGTCCGGGCCGCCGGGGGTCCTCGTAAGATCGACAAGCGCGCCAAAGATAAGCGGCGCAGTTCCTCCCAGATCGAGAGTCCAGGTCGCATCGCATATGAACTGGAAACCCGCCTTGGATCCCGACGGCGAGAATTCGACGCTCATCAGGTTGATGGCAATATTCGGTGTGGCGGCTTCGAGCGCCTTCACCAGCGGCTCGGGGAAATATCCCGTGGCCGCGGTTACCAGTTGCGGGAAAGTGAAAGTCTCGATCTTGCCCAGGAAAGTCCACCCATCCGCGGTGGTGTAGCTTGCGCCCAGTGTCAGCAACGGAAGATCGCCGCTGCCCGACCCAAGTTGTAATTGGGCTTCGCATGCGAAGCTCATCGCCGAGGCCACAGAATCCACTGTCAACGAAGCATTCAGCAGCGAAAAAGCCGGCGTGTCGCCGATCTTGATCTGCCAGGGCTTGTCGCTCGCCGCTACACTCGTATCGAAGTGGTAGATCGCGCTTCCCGGGTCAATGCGGAACGAGAGAGCCGTCAATTGCAGCCCCTCGGAAACGGCATCGGCTGCGTTGTCTGAGAACAGCGCCACCAGCCTCTTCAGCTCAATCCCTGGCGTGCTCACCGCGCCTCCGAATGCAAATCCGGGATACGCCGCATACACTTGCAAAGTGGTCTTGGTTTCCTCGTCAAGCAAGAACACGCCTTGCAAACCGAACCCGAGAGATCCGGTTTGCAAAATGCTGAAGGTGAACTGAAGCGACGTGAATTTGATCTTCTCGGTAATGGCCCAACTGAAACTTGGTCCTGTACCTACCGTCACCGACAGCGAACTCAGCGAGACCTTGCCGCTGAAATCCACATTGAGCTGCATCTGCCAGGCTGCAAGCGTCAGATCGCCGGGCAGCGTGATGGCTGTCGGCAGCATGGGGCTGTAATTGCCGTTTCCGGCCAGCTGCGTGATGTTGCTGAAGCTCAGCGTTGCTTGCTGACCGGGGAGCGAACCGATCGTCAGGTATTGCTGATCGAACGGCGGCAACATATAGACCGGCAGGCTGCTCGATCCATACGCGAAACTGGCGCCGGCATACAGGCCGTTGAGCAGGTCGTCTTTCAAATTCGCTGTCTGTCGCGCCAGGCTGACGATGGGTTGCGCGCTGAAGATGCCGGCAAATGAAAACAGCGGGCCGGCGCCCTGAAAAAGCAAGTCCGGCACGCCTTTGTCGTCCACGCGGTTTATCGGTCCCTGAATCGGTGTGTCGGTGGGAAAGATCGCCGAAAGGAAACCCGTCTGTTGCGTTGTGAATTGCAGATTCCCCTTAAATGCCAATCCAATAGGAGAAGAGAACTCACCAGATGAACTCAGCGAAAATGCGGCAGCCGCAATCGGCAACAACCCGATAGGATCGTTCGGCTTGTCGAGCTCTTTGAAGCCGCGCCCCAACCACCAGGTCTTTTCCGACCCAAACGTGGCGAACAGCGTCAGTTGATACGCGTCGCTCGTGAAAGTGAAGCGCGCATCAATACTCATTAGGCCAAAAGGCTCCGAACTCTCGCCTCCTGTGCCAAATACCTGCACGAAATTCAGACCCTGCGGAATGCCCACCTGCGCGCCCGTCACCACCAGCGGCTTGCCCTGAAGGTATTTGGGAAACAGTCCTTCAATCGCAGGCGAGGCGATCGTATCCGCCGCGAGCGTGAGCGTCCCGGAGCTGTCCACCAGCTTCTGCAGTTGGCTCTCGAGCTCTTGAATCGGCGCGGTGCTCATGTCAGCTCTCCCGCAATGCTCGGTTCGCGTTGATAGCTGGCATACCAGCCGACGCTCTGCTGCGCGTTTGCATCGCCGCCTGAAAGTGCCACACTGATGGCCGCACCCGAAGGCAGCTTCTTTCCTAGAATCGACAGCCCGATGTTGGTGAACGTTAAAACAATGGCCTGCGAATCGCCGTTGATCGAAAGATCCACAACAATCGCGTCGATGCTCAGCTTGAGCACGCTTTGCAGGCTCAGTTGCTTCACGCCGGGCGAAGTTCCCGGCAGACGAATCAGCAGCGCCGCCTGCGGACCTTTGGAGCCGCTGGGGCTCCAAGCCGCCACGACTCTCGCATTGAACGCAGACAGCGGCGCGAGCGATCCCATGCTTCCGAAATTCAGCACTAACGCGATGCCGAACCAGGATTTCTGATCGAGCGCCTGTACCCGCACCGCAGTTTTCTGCGCAAATGCCGGCACCAGCACCGGAAGATAGCCCGCTCCCTGCGGCGTTCCGCTGGCCGATGAGTCGATCGTGTCCAGCGTCAACGGTAGACCTGCGAACAGGCTTCCCTTGCGTGCCGGCGCCGTGGTTTTGCTGTCGAAAGCCACTTGTGTCGCGTCGAAGGTGAAGCATAGAGATCCGCCGATGTCGCTCGAATCGAAATTCATGTGCACCAGCAGGTTCGACAGCGATAGCCCGCTCCGCGAGTCCGGGTCGCCGAACGAGAAGATGTCCAGTCCCGGCATCACCTTGAAATTGAGCAGCCCCCAGAAGCGGAAGATCGACTGCACCTTGGTGCTGTCCTTGGCCGGAGTGAGCGTATTGAAATCGATGCGCGTGACTTCGAGATAGTTGAGAATCTGGCTTGCGGGGAAGTTCAACGTGACCGACTCCGGCGACCGGAATACGTAGATGGTCACGCTCGATCCGTCGCTGCCGATTCTGCGCTCCAGGCTGCCGTTCAGGTTCAGCGCATTGGCGGCGATGCCGCTCGCGTCGGCAAGTTGAATCGGGTCGCCGAAAATCGTCGTCGCCGTAAGCACAATGTGGCTGCTGAATGCGGTCACCTGCGAATTGGCAAACAATACCAGGAGCGTGAGCACGCGGAACGAGTAGCCCGATGACTCCGCAGGGTTCGACGCGCAGACTGCCGCCGCCACTGCCGGAGCGGCGCTCTGATTCTGATAGTTGATCAGCCCGAACATAGAGCTTGTGCCCGGCATAGTAAAGCCGCCATTCGCGTTTTGTTGAATCTTGCTGACGTTCACACCAATGTGGTGAGCTCGAAATTCGCTCGCGTCGAGTCCGGCAGCGAGCCCGAGAAGCTGATCCGGCAGAGAGCCCAGCGGCACATTCACGTTCAGAGCGAGAATCCCGCTCCATGTCTCGCTCTGGATGATGTCGACGAAATTGGCAAAGCTGGTATCGGTCCCTGTCTGCACGTTCTGAATGGCCGTGGCGCAGAAGTCGCGGAGAAAATTCGCCACGTCGTCCGGTTTGTCGTTGAAATTCCCCGGCGCCGTCCACCCCGCGCTGCTCTTGATCTTGTCCAGCAGTTTGCCGCTGCCGAATTTGAAAATCATGACATTGCGGAAGCTGTTCCCGGCTGGCGGACTGCCCACATCGATGGTGAAGGGCCAGTTGTCGATGGTGATCGATTCCTCAAATGTCGAGAAGGGTTCCTTCTTCGTCGCCACCAGAAGCAGCTCGCTCGATTGCAGTGCCTCGCGCAGCATGGGACTCACCATGTCCACTTGTAGTGAGTTCGCGGCCGGAGTTCCCCCGTCGGTGCGCTGGCTGCGGGCGAATTGCAGTTTCGTCCAATTGGTATCCGCTACCTGGACGAGGAAACCCTGCGGCGTCGTAGTGGGAACTGGTCCGTCCACCGCACCGGGCCTGCGTCCAGTCCGCATCCTCAGGCCGCCTTTCGGCGTCAGCAGGCTTAAGCGAGCCGGAGCCAGTATCTGTGCTTCGTAATTGGCAAAATCAAAACGTGCCGCGTCCACGCCTGCGTAAGGCGCAAGAGGAAAAGTCGTCGTAATGGAGAGTTCCGAGATCAGCGGATCGAAAACCGGCAATACCTGCGAAGGTGCTTCCTGATTAGCCTTTTTTACTTCGCCATACAGTGCCGAGCTGAGCGGCTGCGAATAATACGCTGGATTAGTTTCAGCCGCCGCAGATGCATGGCTCGGGACGATCGCGACCCACGACGTAACCGCCTCGCCGCTCAGCAGCGCCGCTCCGCCGTGCGTGCCGGTTGTGAGCGGGAACGCCGGCGCATAGGCCGCCGAATTCGGCGTGAACGCGATCAAATCCCCATCGCTGAATTCGACAAACTCAGTTCCCAGCAATCCGCACAACAGGCGGTTCGTACCGGCATTGCCGGTCTTGAGCGAGAACGTCCCTTTGGGCACCAGGTACCAGCCGCGCTCTGACCCGGGAAGCGGCTGCGGAACGAACGAGGCTTCAACCGGAACCAGCGATATGGGCACTCCGGCGGCTGTGCGAAGAGTGCTTGCGAGCGCGCCCGCTTCGAGCGTCAGCGTCCAGCTTCCACCGGTTTCGGTGAGTGAGTAGATTGGGCCCGGAATGTCGTAGACCGTTCGCGGCTTCCACAAGCTTTTTGTCGTCCAAAAGGGAGTAAGCGGGTCGAATACCGCTTCCGCAAGCAAATGCATTCCACTTTGCAAATTGAACAGCGGATAGACCGCTGAATCGATGCTCTTGCTGTCCGCGCTCGGATAAAAATATCGGAGACTTATGTCGAATCCCGTCTCAATCGCGTTCGTCGTATCGCCAATCAAGCCTTCTGCCGTTAGGCAAAAACGCTCTTGTCCGGTGAGGCTCATTGCAGGGCCAGACCCGCTGGGTGCGGGCCAACCCCCCTGCGCCGTGTAGCTGAAACGGATTGCCACTAACTCCGCTCCGTCGATCTCGGCCACAACCGGCGTCTGCGCCGGCACCACGATTCCGTACGGACCTGCGCCAAGCTTGCCGGGCGCGGACACTGTAACCGGCCCCGCCTCGTCGCCAGCTAACACGAGCAGAACCGGTGCGACAAACGCACTGGCATTCCACTCGGTCCATGCAAAGCTCGCGTGGCTCACGGTGGGCAAAAAACCAGGTGTCGTTTCGAGATATGCCGTCTCCGCTTCCAAGATGCTTTCGTCTGCGGGCACAACAGGCTGCGTCAGGAAGAAGCCGCCTGCATCCCATGCCTCCGCAAGGCTGAGGCTCGGGGGTGGATCAGGCGTTCCAGCCGGCAGCAGGTACATCAGGAACGCAGGACCGCCCGCGTCCAACGGTTCCGTGTAGACACGCTTCGATCCATTTACGGGTTTGAGGATCGTACTCATTTCACTTGGCAACTCGGGGGTGTAAGAGTCTTGTTGCATGCTGTGGGCGTATTTGTCACGCCAAGCGGAACATCAGCCTGACATGCCGATCCGAGCAGATTGATGGAGCAGTCATACTCGTAGTAGCCTTTAGGATCGCTGGCAAAAATGTGAATGGGATTGGTGTCGACCCCGCAAAGCTTCACCAATCCCTCCTTGTCCGAGACCACCGCGGTTGGGTCGAGCATTGAGAGCTGGGAGATCGGCGAGATTTCCACGTTCAACCCGCCGAGTGGGGAGAGAAATCCGCCCTTGAAGGCGATCACGCGATCGACCGAGGTCTGAAAGTCCACCATCGTGAACTCCTTCGTATAGCAGGCAGTCAGGCAGGATGGCAGATATCGGCATTGGATTGGCGCGAACGGTGACTTATCATTCTCTGTTACCAGACCGCTCCCAATGTAGGCTCTGACAACGTTGTCGGCGTAAAGGAAATTCCAGTTTCCGGTCGAGCACACGCTGATTGTCGCCTTCCCAGGCGAGGTCCCCTGAATCGTGAACTCATCCTGTGCGACGTTATCTTTCTCCGCGAGCCAACTTTGATAAAGCGCATACTGATCGTCCGCGAGATTGGCGCACTGCGGTGTGTTCAACGTCGACGATGGACCTTTGGCCACCGGGCGATTGAGTGAGCGGAAACCCTGACCGGCCGAGGAGGGAGTCACACGCTCTGCACGCCGGTCAATGCCGGAAATGATTAGTTCGGCTGGCTTCGCTGTGTCCAACTGGCGAAACACTTGCGAGCGCACGTAAATATCTCCGGCCGCAGCCGCGGGCACGGTTATAGCTATATCCACGGGCTCCTTTGCCGATACCCCTTCAACGCTGAACCGGCCTTCGCCGTCGGTTACCGTCTCCCGTCTGTCGGGATACTGGCTTGCAACCACGGTCGCCCCGGCCACCGCGGTCCCCGTGCCGACAAGATGCACTTGCCCCCTGAAAGTGGCCGAGGCCGGCGATCCGCGCGTCTCAGCCAACTCCACTCTGGCCGTCGTGTCTCGCTTCAGCTCTACTTTTTTCTCGATCGCCTGATCCGAACGCGGATCGTGCACCAGCAGCGTCATCGCGGCGTAAGGCGGCAAATAGCGAACGTGCGCATCGCCGTTCGCGGGAAGTGCATATCCGTGATCCAGTACCAGCAGCCCGAACAGCCGCGGGTCGATCTGATCGAGCGCCGCAAGATAGCGGCCTGCGTCCACCGCTGACGCTTCGCCCAGCGTCACGTCGTGCACGCCAAGCGTTAGTGGAAGTTCCAAATCCGCGTCCGGAAGCTTCACCGAAACGTCAAGCGTGCGTGTCGGCGTCAATGTAAGCTGTCCCACGTCGAGGCTCGCATGCGCCTTGATATCAGCAGGAAGCGAGACGTCCTGCACCAGAACGTCTCCGGCGGAATCGAACACCACCACCTGCGGTGATTCGGCAAAGATCCAGCCGCTGTCAACCTCTCCGTCCACAACGCGCGCCCTCTGCCAGTGAGCGGGCGAAAGCGGCAGCGGCACGCCGAAACTGGCCTTGGCACGATCGTCGCGCGGAGAGGTTGCTCCGCTGTCGCGCAGCCACCGGTCCAACGCTGCGATCCGCTCGCCCGTACCCACCTTCCCGCTAACCACAGTGCCCGCCGCTGTCCCGGCAATCTTCCCAGTCAAGCGCACAACCTTGTGCACGCGAATCGCACCGGACTCGGGCACGCTGCCGTCAAACAGGACTAGCCCGGATGCCGTATCCGCCAGCAGCAAATGCAATCCACGAGGCAGCTTCGGCAGCCATCCTCCCGCCGTCAGACCTTCGAACTCCGGAGCTCCCGCACCGCGGCTCGCCAGCGCCCACACCTCCGCTGGTTCGCCCGGCCCATACTCGATAGCAGTCCCTTCGCCTTTCGGTCTCTCACCTGCCACCCGCACCACGCGAAACCCCACATTCTCCAGCGTGCTCACAGCGGGTAAGTTCGATCGGTACGCCGATCGCGCAAACTCCGGTCCTTCTTTGAAGCTGCCTCCGCGAATCTCGGGAAGCCCGCATCCAGCATCAAAAAAATCCGGATCCTGACGCGCGGCCAACGCGGCAGCATCGCGATGAAAGCAGTCACCGGTCCACTGCCACACATTTCCCTCGACGCCATAGAGTCCCCACGGATTCGGCTCGAGCCCAGCCACCGAGCGTAGGTGGCCTGCATGGGTTTCTTTCGTGCCTATCTCATCCGCTGCGTCACTCCACCACCACGCCGTCTCCGTCCCTCCGCGTGCGACTACTTCCCACTCAGCCGAGGTAGGCAGCCGATACTGCTGGTGCGTCTTCAACGACAGCCAGCGCGCATAGGCCTGGGCCGCACGCCAGGAAACCCCGACAACCGGTAGGTCTTCGCCGTCCGCAGCAATGCGCCACCCCGCGGCAGTCCTGCGCAGTTGCCCTCCGGCCTCCGCATCGAACCCCGCGGCTTGGGCCTTTTGCGAAGACGTATCGTTCAGATACGCAGCGAACTCCGCATTCGTAACCTCGAATTGTCCGGCCGCAAACGCCGACAAGCGCACGTGATGGCGAATCTCCGGCTCTCCTCCAAAGTCAGCTTCATTACTGCGCGCGCCGACCGTTGCCTCCGTCTGCGGAATCGGGACCATGAGTGGCCCGCGTCGGCCGCTGAGGTCAATAAACCCATCCCGGAAAGGTGGGGAATGCGCCGGAACCTGTCCTCTCGCATTCGGCCCATTCGCGCACACGGCAAAGAGCAGCAAGACCCACACGCGTGCCGCGGCGCGGACACATCGGCTCGTTTGCGGTAAAGCGAGGGGCATTTTCTGGCCTCAGTAGGTAAAGCCTGCAATCACGCCCAAGTGGTCGGAGACCATGGATCGCCAGGTCGAATTGCCGACGTTGGCAGGAATCACTGCCGGCGCCTTCGACACGCCCGTGACGTTCTTTGTATAGAAGTGGTCATAGGAACTGGACGGATTGCCCTGCGGGTTGAGCGTGGTCAGACCATCGGGAGCGGCGCAGACAGCCGGGCATGCCGCCGCACTCTTGATCTCATTGACAGTGAGGTTCCAGTCTCCGCCCACCACTACAGGCAGGTTGCCGGTGCCGCTGAGCGCATTCACCAGCGCCGGCATATGGCTTGCTTCGGCGATGCGCAGACTCTGGCTGCGGCCCCAGATTGCATGAAAGTCCACCACGACCAGAGATTTGGTAGACGACGCAACCTGGACCTTAACCGCCGCAGGTGGCCGCGAAAAATTGCAGCCCGCGCCGGTCGCCGAGCACTCGACCACCCCTCCAACCGGGAGCACTTTCTTAGGATCGCTGATCACGAACAGGTATCGCTCTTTGTAAAAACCGGTTCCGTATGACTGCGATTCGGCATAGCCGCAGGTTGTGCACCCGCCCTGTGTGAGCAATGCGCTCTGCGCCTTCGGCATGATCTCCTGCATCACCGTCACATCGCCTAGCTTGATGTTCGCAACCAACGAGGTTACTTTGGTCTGGCATTTGGCGTCGCAGGTGCGGTCGGGATTGGTCGATCCCCAACCGAAGTGAAGCGTGTTTTGTGAGACCACAGTGATCGAGTCGGCGCGGAGGCCGACACTCATCGAGCACCCACAAAGGAGTGCTACAAAAACACCGCGAAGCCGCATGAATCAACCTCCGGGGAAAGGTTGAAGTGAGCGCCGAACTCTTGCGTCCGGCGCCAGACACTTGGAATGGGCGTCAGATTTCGAGAAAGCAAATGTAGTGATTCTGGGTTGGGGCGAAATGAGTGGGATGGGAAACTTGCCCGCTCTGTCGGAAAGCAAAGCAAATATATCATAAGAGGAAAAAACTGCAAATAATTTTCGTTTCCTCATCGTGCGGTGCGCAATCTGACCGTGCGGCACCGAATTTCAGGCTGACCCACTGCCCGCTCGCGAAGTAGCTTGACAATGCTACTCGCGTCGCGATATACCCGCTACGCTATGAAGAGCCGACCCCCACTCGCTCTACGCTGGCAGCTGTTTGTGTTTTCCATGTTGCTTAGCGCCTCCGTCTCCGCCTTCGCGCAAGTCCCAGCCGGTGATGTTCGCATCCACTACTTTCGCCCTGATGGCAACTATTCGGGTTGGGCGCTCTATGCGTGGAACGCTACAACCGCCAATTACTCCTGGTGTTCGAGCGAGGTTGCGCAGACCGGTACCGACAGCTTTGGCGTGTATTTTGACGTCCCGGTCAGTCCGACTGCGGGATCGCCGGCAGGCCAGCTCGGCTTCATTCTGAATAACTGCGCCAATGGGCAGATCAAAGACCCCGGCCCAAATCAGTATCTTCAGGTGACTGAATACGGCCAGGGCTGGGTTGTCTCCGGCAATCCCACAGTCTTCTACAGTCAGCCTGCTTTAGGCACAAATCCGGTTCCCTCGGGCGATGTCCGAATCCACTACTACCGGCCTGACAGCACTTACACAGGTTGGGGGCTTTATGCCTGGAACGCTACGACCAACAGCTACTCCTGGTGCTCGAGTGAGGTCGCGATTACGGGAGTAGATGGGTTTGGCGTCTACTTCGATGTGCCGGTAACGCCGACCAACGGAAGTCCTGCAGGCCAGCTTGGCTTCATCATCAACAACTGCGACGATGGCGGCACGAAAGATCCCGGCGCCAACCAGACATTGCAGGTTACGGAATATAGCCAGGGCTGGGTCATCTCCGGCAATGTGACGGTTTTCTACAGCCAACCCGCGACGGCCACGAACCCCGTTCCGGCCGGCGACGCGCGTATTCACTACTCTCGACCCGATGGGAACTATACCGGCTGGGGACTCTACGCATGGAATGCCACGACCAATAACTATTCATGGTGTTCAAGCCAGGTGGCGATCACAGGCATCGACGAATTCGGCGTCTACTTCGATGTCCCAGTTACGGCGACTAACGGGAGTCCTGCAGGACAACTCGGCATCATCATCAACAACTGCGATGACGGCGGCATCAAGGACCCCGGGCCCAATCAATATTTGCAGATTACGCAATACATTGAGGGCTGGGTTCTCTCAGGCAATGACACGGTCTACACCACCCAACCTGCGATTCCCCCTCCTTCAGGCATTGCGCGCATTCATTACTACCGTCCTGACGGCAACTACTCGGGCTGGGGTCTCTACGCATGGAATGCCACTGTGGACAGCTACAGCTGGTGCTCAAGCCAGGTGGCGCAGTCGGGCACGGATAGTTACGGTGTCTACTTCGACGTTCCGATTAATGCTGCCTCGGGTACGCCTGCGGGGCAGCTTGGATTCATCATTAATAACTGCAACGACGGGAGAATCAAAGATCCGGGGCCAAACCAATACTTGCAGGTCACGCAGTATACGGAGGCATGGGTCATCTCCGGCGATGCAACGGTATTTACGACTCAGCCTACCGCGTCGCAGATCGCTGGGGCGGGTCTATATCAGCACCAGGCATTCTGGATTGACCGCACTACAGTCGCCATTCCTGCCAGCGGATATCAATCGACATCCACCTATTCGATTCTCTATTCGCTAAACGCAGGATTGAATATCTCTTCAACGGGAACGCTCTCTGGCGGTACGGCATCGCTGCCGCTTACCTACGCCTCAGGCAGCTTCAGCTCGGCAGAAGCTGCGAAGTATCCTCAGCTTGCCGGCTATGCAGTGTTTCATCTGGGCAGTTCCGTCCAGACCAGCGCCATGGCTCAGGCTCTCACCGGTCAACTCATCGTTCAGGGAGTGAACACCACCGGCGGCCTCACCTACGTGAGCGGCATACAAGATGCCGGCGTGCTTGACGACTTGTTTTACTATCCGGGCAAGCTGGGCCCCGTGTTCGATCATGGTCAACTGAGCATCAACCTCTGGGCTCCGACGGCGCAATCGGTCAAGCTTCTGCTTTACACGGGTGAGAACGATACGACTCCGGCGCAAACTCTTCCCATGAAGGAATCGAATGGCGTCTGGTCTGTGGAAGGCGAAAGCTCGTGGAAGGGCGAGTATTATCTCTACGACATTTTTGTGTATGTCCCCGATCAGCAGCAGATTGTCGAGAACATTGTCAGCGATCCGTACTCGGCGGATATCGCGCTCAACGGCGCCAAGACGCGCATCACCGACCTCAGCGATGAGGCAACCAAGCCGAAAGGCTGGGACTTCAGCTTCTCGCCGTGGCTGGAATCGCTGAATGATTTCTCGGTCTACGAACTCCACGTGCGCGAGTTCAGCGTGGCCGATGCAAGTGTTCCGACGCAGTATCAGGGAACTTATCTAGCCTTCACTAATCCGTCCAGCTATGGGATGACGCATTTGCGGCACCTGGCTGACGCGGGGCTGAAGGCTGTTCATATCATGCCCAGCTTCCATATTGGGAGCGTCGACGAGAACAAAGCGAATTGGCAGTCGCCCGGTAATCTTGCGGGATATCCGGCAGATGGCACACAGCAGTCGGCCGCCGTTGAGGCTGTGCAACAATCCGATGGTTATAACTTCGGATACGATCCCGTTCATTATTTCGCGCCCAACGGCGGGTTCGCCTTCAATCCTGATAATCGCGTCATGGAATACAGGCAAATGGTGATGGCGCTGCATAATACCGGGCTGCGTGTCGTGCAGGATGTGGTGTTCAACCACACTTATGCAGCTGGCGAGAATGCTTTCTCGATTCTGGATGAGGTGGTACCCGGCTACTACTATCGCCTGGACGCTAATGGCAACATCGAGACAGCTAGCTGCTGTAATGACACTGCCAGCGAACATCGTATGTTTGGCAAGCTCATGGTCGACAACGTTGTGCAGAATGCAATTCAATACAAGGTGGACGGGTTCCGCTTCGACGATATGAGTCTGCACTTCGTCTCGAACATGCAGGCCATCAAGCAGGCGTTGAGCAGCCTCACGCTGGAACACGATGGCGTGGATGGGTCGAAGATCTACATCTATGGCGAAGGCTTCCTCAACTCTGAAACTGCTGCTCTGGGCGTGAACGCGACACAGGCCAACCTTTACGGATACGGCATCGGCACGTTCAATGACCGCATCCGCGATGGGATCCGCGGCGGCAATTCGTTTGACAACACGATTGAACAGGTGCAAGGCTTTGCTACCGGGCTATTCACAGACCCCAGCTACTACACTTCAACCACGATCGGCGAGAGTCTCGCGAGCCAGCAGGCGACGCTTAACTCTGAGGCCGATTGGATTCGCCTCGGACTTGCCGGCAACCTGCGCGACTTCAAGTTCATTGATAGCACCGGAGCCACCGTCACCGGTAGCCAGATCATCTATGGAGGCCAACCAGCCGGCTATGCAGCGAGTCCACTGGAAGCCGTGAATTACTGCTCGGTTCATGACAACCAGCCGCTCTTTGATGCCATTCAATTGAAGTCTGCAATCCCCGGAAAAACCTCCACAAATGGCGACTCCATTGCTATGCGGACGAGGCGCCAGGTGTTGGCCATGAGCATCATTGCGCTGGGCCAGGGCGTTCCCTTCTTCTTCGGGGGCGATGATCTGCTTCGCTCCAAGGACATGGACGACAACAGCTATAACTCGGGCGACTGGTTCAACAAGGTTAACTGGACACTCGCTGAGGAAGAGCACAATCCGAGTCTTCTCTCGCAGGAGTCGAACAACTGGGGCATCGGTCTTCCCTTGCAGAATGTGAATAGCGGCCAGTGGCCGATTATGCAACCCCTGTTGGCTAATCCTTCGCTGACGCCGACGCCGGAAAACATCTCTGCGGCCGCTGATGCCTTTCAGATGTTCCTCCGCATACGCCGTAGCTCCCCGTTATTCCACATGGCCACGCTAGCCGAGGTCCAAAACAATCTGCACTTCCTGAATACCGGTGTTGCGCAGATTCCCGGCCTGATCGTGATGAAACTGGATGACAACGGGCACGATTCTCGCGGGTACCGGCATATTGTCGTGGTCTTCAACGCTACGCTTAATCCCATCAGCTTTCAGAATGATCAACTACGTGGGCTCGGCCTCTCTCTCCATCCCGAAGAAGCACGCTCCAGTGACGCAGCAACCGCCTCTTCATCCGTAAACAACCAAACTGGAACTGTTCTCGTAAAAGGATTGACGACAGCGGTATTCGTCTCCGGACCCGACCCGCACTCATGGCAATCCGGCGATGGAACGGATCATTGATGGAGCCGGCGAGGAACAGTGGCGAGAGGATTAATTCGCAATCGAGGGCGCGCAAACGCTTCGCAATAGCTTGCATGCTGTGGAATCGCTCCCCTTGCCACGCAACGGTTATTGAGAAGCGCCGAGAAAAATCGGCCTAATCATCGCTTCAATCCTGGCCGCCATCTCCTCGGCAGGAATGCGGTCAGGTGTCTGGTACCACCGGCGCGCAGCGCCGAAGATTGCCCAGGCGGCCGTGGCTGCCAGCAATGCAGCATCGACACCGGGTGCTATCGCGTGGTGGGCCGCGCCCTCTAGAAATATTCCCTCGATTACCGGAATAATAGAACCTTCAAGGGGCATCTTCGCGAACTGCCCGGGACACCCAGTCGTCGCTGCAAGATAGTCGCAGACTCCAAGCGCAATCGCCCGCACCGCACCGTCGCAGTTTGTGAAGGAAAGGCCGCGGCGCGCGATGAGGTCGCGGAAGCGTGCGGCTGTCATTGCCTGTAACAAGGCGTTCTTGTCTGGGTAATGTAGATAAAAGGTGGCCCGGTTTAGTGTGGCTTCGTCAGCGATCTCCTGAACAGAGATGTCGTCGAACTCCTTTTGCGCCAATAACCTCAGAAGAGCCTCCATCAACAGGCCACGGCTCCGCAGGATGCGGGGGTCCGTCGCTTCGGCAACAACACCAGATTGGAGTGCCTGTGACATCACACCTCTACAATAGCCGTTCTGCAGAAATAGATACATATGCGACATATGTCGATTTATTGAATCGACATATGTCTAGTACACATCAATTGTCGTATAGGAGGATTTTAAACATGTCCACGCTTCTCCACATCGACTCCAGCCCGCTTTACGGCCGCTCCGTCTCTCGCCAGCTCACCAGTGCGTTTGTCACCCAATGGAAGTCCTCTCACCCGGATGGAAAAGTCCTCGATCGCGACCTTAATTCAACCTTTATCCCGCCGATCGACGCCGCATGGGTAGGCGCCGTGTACACGCCGGAAGAGTCGCGCACTCACGAGCAAAAGGAATTGCTATCGCTTTCAGATTCCCTGCTTGCTGAACTCGAGCAGGCCCACGAGTACGTCTTCGGTGTGCCGATGCACAACTTCAGTGTGCCCTCGGTGCTGAAACTCTGGATCGACCAGATCACGCGTGTCGGCAAGACCTTCTCCTATGCGGACGGAACACCAAAGGGACTGATCATTGGCAAGAAGGCTACCTTCATCATTGCGACCGGCGGTATCTACGATGCCCAGACGCAGATGGCCTCGTTCAACTTTGTGGAACCATATTTGCGGTCGCTCTTTGGCTTTCTCGGCTTGACGGATGTGACCTTCCTTACCGCGGGTGGCACCATGGCATTAAACCACGGGCAGGACCGTGATGCATTCCTTGCTCCCCATCTCCAGGCCGTGCAGACGCACGCGCACACGGTTTGAAGAAGGCAAGGTTGTAAACGCTCCAGGTTTCCCTGGAAATGGCCATCTCGCCTGCTCGGGATGGAAAACTGGATTGTATGAAGAAAATTGGGTTCCTCTCATTTGGTCATTGGACACCTTCACCGCAGTCACATACCCAGTCTGCGGCTGATGCACTCTTGCAGTCAATTGATCTCGCCGTAGAGGCAGAACGCCTGGGAATGGACGGAGCCTATTTCCGCGTTCATCACTTCGCGCAGCAACTTGCATCACCGTTCCCGCTGCTCGCTGCAGTCGGCGCCAAGACGCGAAGAATTGAAATTGGCACAGCCGTGATCGACATGCGGTACGAGAATCCTCACTACATGGCGGAGGACGCTGGCGCTGCGGATCTGATCGCTGGCGGACGCCTCCAGTTGGGAATCAGCCGCGGTTCTCCCGAACAGGTCATCGAAGGCTGGCGCCATTTCGGGCATCTGCCGAAGGATGGCGAGGACGATGCCGCCATGGGTAGGCGCCATGCCGAGAAATTCCTCGAGTTGCTACGCGGCAAAGGCTTCGCCCAGCCTAACCCGCGTCCGATGTTTCCCAACCCGCCCGGGCTGCTGCGTCTTGAGCCATACTCCGAAGGATTGCGCGACAGAATCTGGTGGGGCGCAGCTTCCGATGCGACAGCCATCTGGGCCGGCAAGCTCGGAATGAACCTCCAAACCTCAACTCTGAAATTCGACGAAACCGGTGAACCGCTTCACATCCAGCAAGCCGCCCAGATTCGAGCCTTTCGCACAGCCTGGAACGAAGCCGGCCACGCACGTACGCCGCGTGTTTCCGTCAGCCGAAGCATCTTCGCTTTGATCAACGACCAGGATCGTGCCTATTTCGGAAGAGCAAGCCAGGAAGAGGACACGATTGGCTTCCTTGACGAAACCACACGAGCAGTCTTCGGCCGTAGCTATGCGGCTGAACCGGACGTGTTGATAGAACAGCTGAAGAAAGACGAGGCGATCGCGGAAGCGGACACGCTGTTGCTAACGATTCCAAACCAACTGGGTGTCGCCTACAATGCGCACGTAATGGAGGCGATTCTGACTACAGTCGCTCCTGCTCTCGGTTGGCGCTAAAACACCAAGGCCCTGGCGAATATCTGCCAGCTTCCCAGGTGAAGGAAGTTGTCCTGGAATTGTCCTTGACATTATATATATAAATCAATATATATAATCATTATGACCAAGAAGCAGACGGAACGCTTCCTGCCCTTAAAACTCCAGTGGTTCCATATCCTGCTCGCCCTCGCTGGCGAAGAGCAGCATGGCTACGGCATCATGCAGGAAGTTCTCGAGCGCACCACGGGTAAGGTCCGCCTCTGGCCGGCCACGCTTTACGGCTCCCTGAAGCGCATGATCGAAGCGGAACTGATCGAGGAGTCGAGCAAGCGTCCGCGGCCCGAACTCGACGACGCCCGCCGTCGCTATTACCGGCTCACGCTGCTAGGCCGTCAGGTGCTGGACGCCGAATGCGAGAGGCTTCAGAGCTTGGTTCACGCAATCCAGTCAAAACGGAGAATGGTGACGTAATGAAACTATCGCGGCGTGTGTACACACTGTTGGCGCGAGCTTTTCCCCACGAATTCAAACTGGCGCACGGTGACGAGATGCTTGAGACAGGCGAAGCGGCCATTGCGTATTTGGAAAAGCGGCGCGGCTGGACCGGGTTGGCGCATTTGCTGGTCGATGCCGCGGTGCGCCTACCGGCCGAATACCTTACAGAGATGCGCCGCGACCTTCACTACGCCATGCGGGCGCTCGTCAAATCGCCAGGATTCGCGCTCGTCGGCATCCTCTCGATGGGGCTCGCTATCGGGCTCACCACCAACATCTACAGCTCCAACTGGGCTCTGCTCACGCGCCCTATGCAGGGTGTAGCTCATGCCAGCGGTTTGGTCATGGCGGAGAAGCCAGTGTCTTACTTCTATGTGGAGCGCTACCGCGAGCAGAAAAACGTGTTCGCGGGCGTCGCCGCATTCCAAACTTCGGTGCCTTTCAACGTACGCCTGCCAGGAGAGGCAGACGGCAAACAGCAACGTATCTTCGGTCAGCTTGTTTCCCCAGACTATTTTCAGGTGATGGGCGTCGATGCCGAACTTGGACGCGTCCTGAGCCCTGAGATGGACCGTGCGGGAGACGCCCCGGCCGCGGTGGTCAGCGACAGATTTTGGCGAACGCGCCTCGGATCTCGCAGCGACGCAGTGGGTCTTGCACTGCTCGTCAATGGCCAGGTGGTGACCATTGTTGGAATCGCCTCGCGCGGATTTGAGGGCGCATTCCCAGCCGAATCGGCGGCCGAACTCTTTGTGCCAGTGACGGTGTCCGCTGCTGTCGCACCCGAACTTGCCAATGATGTACTCCATCGCCGCAATGCGCGCGAGTTTCTGGCGCTCGGATTCCTCGCACCAGGCGTCACTGCCACGAAGGCAGAGTCTGCGCTCGATGGTCTGACACGCCGCCTGGATGCGGAAGATCCGTCGGCCGCGCCGCAAATCGACAAGGCCAGGCGCGTCAGGCTCCTGCCGGCCGGAACCCGCGTGCCCATCCCACCAGAGCTCAAGCGCGCGATCGAGGGTTTTTTCGGTGTGCTGATGAGTATCGTGATTCTCATCGCGTGCATGAATCTGGGTACGATGCTGATGGCGCGCGGCGCAAACCGGCGCAAGGAGTTCGCCATCCGGATGTCAATCGGCGCCAGCCGCTTTCGCCTCGCGCGCCAATTGATAAGCGAGGGAATGTTGCTGTCGATGCTTGGCGGGTTGCTGGGTTTCGGCCTGGCCTATCTGCTTAATGTGTTGAATGCGCAGTTGCATCAGGCTGTTGACACGCCGGGCATCCCGGACCTGGGCACCGACTGGCACGCCGCGGTGTTTGCGTTCGTTGCGGCTCTCGTCTGCGGCATCGGGTTAAGCGTAGCGCCCGCTCTGATGGCTACCAGGTCGGAACTGGCGCCGGTGATGAAAGAAGGCTCAGCCATGCAACTTCCCCGCCATCGCCGCTTTGGCCTCCGCAATTTCGCCATGACCGCGCAGCTTGCTGGTTCTCTCATGCTGCTGCTGATCACGGGTTTTGTGCTTATGGGCTTTGCGCGTGGGTACCAAGTCCAAACCAACTTCGATCCGAAGACGATGACGATGGCCTCCATCGATCCCGTGCGCGACGGAGAGTCTCCGGAAAAGGCTCTTGATTTCTTCGCCAAGCTGCCTCAGCGGTTGAAGGACTCGGGCAGATTCTCTAGCATTGCGCTCACCACGCTACCGCCCTTTGCAACCGTAGAGGACGACGATGGTGAGCAGTTGACGGCCGACGATCCGCAGGCGGCCCAGCGGATGCAGCAACCAGCGATCAAAGAGTCCATAGGCGCGGGATATTTTGCGGCGCTTGATGAGCCGATGTTGTCCGGGCGTGAGTTCAATGACCTGGATGAACGCAGCTTGATGGAACCTGTGACGGGCAGTGCCCCGCGTACTCTGCCCGTCGTGATCAACGAGACAGCAGCGGTGAAGCTGTTCGGAAGCACCACCGCCATCGGAAGGCATTTGAAAAGCGGAAGCCGTGGGTACGAAGTAATCGGAATTGTGCACGATCTTAAGAGCGGCATGGGCGTCAAAAAAGCAATCGCCTATGTGGCCCTGTCGCGCGACGACTTTGCGCGCCCACCCGCGTCCGGGATCACGATATTGGTGCGAACCGGGCCCGGATTAGATGGAACCGCAGCATTGCGCGAGGTCCTATCAGGTCTAGATCCAAGGCTTGTGCCGTTTCACGTGGAGACACTCAGCGAGCAACTTGCGATGAGCCGTCGAGGGATTCGATCGGCCATGTGGACCTACGGTGGCATCGGAGGATTCGGGCTGATCCTCAGCGCCATCGGCTTGGCCGGAGTCACCGCGTATGCCGTCGCGCAGCGCAAACGAGAAATAGGAATTCGGATGGCTCTTGGCGCCAACAAGGGCCAGGTGCTGCGCCTGGTCTTGCGGGAGGGCATCGCGCTCATTGCCGCGGGAATGCTTCTAGGTTTTGCCGGCACGGTACTCGTATCCAAAGCTCTTGGAGCAGTAACGAGCGTGCTCGCGGATGCACTCGCAATGGGCACCAACGATCCGCGCCTCCTGGTCGGGGCGCCCGCTCTGTTAGCTGCTTTGGCCCTGGTGGCTTGCTATGTTCCCGCGCGCGCCGCCGCCCAAATCGACCCTCTAAAAACCCTGCAATCAGACTGAGCCACTGGGGCACCAACTCCGGACGTCTAAGGTTTCAAGAAAATTGACCGTCCTCAGAGCCAGGATACCCCTTGCCTGGGTCGACTTTTCTCCCTCTAGTGCCCGAGCGAATCAGGGATTCGGGGATCACCGAAGAGCGGCGACGTGGCTGGTTCTATGCACAATCAATAGATGGATCGGGCAAATCTGTTTGCGACGAAGTCTCCTAGGTATTCCCCTGAGTGTTGAAGGATTTTCGCATCGTTCAACTCGTCGACGAAGAAAACCAGCGTTACGCAACGCAACCGCATCGACCTCGAATAATATCCGCGCGATGTATTCTGAATGCAACTGATTTCTACGAGGTCATTCTTTTGCCCAGACTGTCCTACGCCGCAACTCTGTTTGCAATTGCCGCGGTCCTGCATGCGGAGTCTGTTCCGCACATCTCCGGAGTGGTTCACACCGAAGCGGTCGATATCGGTTACGAGACCTTCGGCACCCAAGGCAGTGCGCTTCCGATTATTGCCGTGAACGGCGGACCTGGACTTTCGCACGCCTACATGGTGATGAATGACTTATGGCAACAGGTCGCACTGCATCGGCTGGTTATCCTTTATGACCAACGGGGCACAGGCGCGTCTCGTCGCGTCCAGGAAGGAGCATCGCAAGACATGGATGCCCAGGTCGCAGATCTGGAGGCGGTTCGAGCGCATCTCGGATTGGAGAGGGTTGCGTTGCTGGGGGATTCCTATGGAGGCCTGCTCGTCACGGCGTACGCTGCCGCGCATCCGCAGCATGTAGCAAAAATGATCCTCTCCGATTCAGCCGCTCCAACATGGAAAGATATGGTGCACCTTCTGCCCCAGACGTTTCCCGATGTTGAACAGCAAGCCGATGCCGAGGAAAAGAGCCTGGAGGCAAATCCGGATGCCGCGGCGCGCGCTGGGCTTCGGAATCACTTCAGAATGATCTTTTACTCACCCGAGAAGCGCGATGCCTACATGGCCCGCATGGGCGACCTTGGTTACGAACCTGCGGTGGCGGGCGCCGTTTCCAAAGCAACCGAAAACATTGACCTGACGCAATCTCTTCCCGGATTTCACTTCCCCGTGCTCGTCATCACCGGCCGATACGATATGAATGTAGCCCCGCTGACCGCATGGCGCATGGCGCATGCGATTCCCGGCGCAAAGATTGTTTTCTTCGAGCAAAGCGGCCATCTCCCGGCGTTTGAAGAACCGGAAAAATACCGCAGTGTTCTTGAATCGTTCCTGAACGATCGCTAATTTTATCTTGATTCGAGAGGACACACTTAATGAAGCTTGCTATTCCGGTTTTCATCGCACTATTTCCGCTCTTTGCTACCGCACAATCACCTTCGCCAAACGCAGAACCGATTGAACACTCGTTTGTGATCCACAACTTTCATACCGAGAGTGGATCTGTGCTTCCCGAGGCAAAGATTGTTTATGGCACCTACGGCACGCTGAATGCGGCGAAGGACAATGCCATCCTCTTGCCCTCGCATTACATGGCGGACATGCACGGGTACGGATGGCTCATCGGCCCCGGCAAAGCGCTCGATCCGAGCCGGCAGTTTTTGGTCGCCACCGAGCTTTTCGGGAATGGCCGGTCTTCTTCCCCAAGCAACACTTCCGAACCCTTCCATGGGCCGCGATTCCCGGTTACAACCATCCGCGACAATGTGGAAGCCGTCCATGAGCTCCTCACAAAGGAATTGGGCATCCGGCATCTCAGTGCCGTGATTGGCTTCTCCATGGGAGCCCAACAGGCTTTTCAATGGTCGGTCTCGTATCCCGATTTCATGGATCGCATTGTGGCTACATCCGGCACTGCGAAAACGTATGGCCATGGCATTGTCCGCCTCGAGAGCCAAATTGCCGCATTGACGACCGATCCTGCATTCAAAGATGGAGATTACACCCAAGAGCCTGAGAAAGGAATCCAGGCATTCTCGCTTGTTTGGACCGCCTGGCTATTCTCGCAAGAATGGTGGCGTCAGGAACTCTGGAAGGCTGAAGAGCCTGCCGGCACCACATTCCAACAGGTTCTGGAACATTACCGCACCCATTTCATTCCGGGAGCGGATGCAAACAATCTCATTCTTCAGATGCGTACCTGGGAGCAAAACGATGTCGGCGCCACGCCGGGTTTCGGAGGAGACGAGCAAAAGGCTCTTCGGTCGATCAAAGCAAAGGTACTCTTTATGCCCTCAGAGACGGACCTCTACTTTCCGCTTACCGATGCCCGCTACGAAGCGCCGTTCATCCCTCACTGCACTCTGTCGCCGATACCGTCCCTTTGGGGCCATCCTGCCGGAGCCGGCGCCAGTCCCGCGGACGAAGCATTCCTCAATCAGCGAATTGCCGCTTTCCTGAATGGTGCGTCGTAAAAGAGCCGCGAAAGGCGTGGGCTATCTTGAACAGAGATCATTCTTGGAAGCGAGCTAGGGCTCCCAGATCCCGCTGCGGATCTCACTGTTGAAATACAATCTGGACGGACCGATTCCAGTCGATGTGGTGGTCGACTATTTGAAGACTTGAGAAGAAGCGAAGATCGTTACTCTTCGTTAGAAGTTGCAAGCGGCGCGGCGAATTACCGACAGAATCACTTCTCAATTTCAGGAGATGGCACAAATGAGCGGAACGACGGGTTCAGTCCGAAAGGGGCGGCGTTTCGTAAGCCGCTTCATCGCATTTTTCTTTCTGGCCGCTTCTGGATTGACGGTTTATCTGTCGCCTCAGACCCCAGTCCACGGCGCCCTTGAGCTTACCTCTGGCCTGAGCCGCAAGCTCTATGCGCTTCCCGATGACCAGAGTGTGACCGACGCACGCAAGCGCCTGGCTGAAGACTCCAGGAATGTAAGTCTGGTGCTGCAACTTGCGCACGCGCAAGCGTCACGACGTCAATATAGGGAGGCTGTAGCCACCGCCTCGGCGGGGTTGGCCTTTGCACCGAACAATGCTGACCTCTATCTCGAGCGCGGCCACAGGGAACTGGGATTGCGAGAGTTCAAGGCCGCCATCAAGGACTTGGAGCAAGCGGCTCAGCTTGCTCCGCAGATGTTGGACGCTCACTATCACCTGGGCCTGGCGCACTATTTCCTGGGTGAATTCGATGCCGCGGCAGCTTCGTTTGACCAGGCGAGGTCTCTGGCCAAGAACGACGACAGCTTGATCGATTGCTCAAACTGGCTTTATGTTTCGCTGCAGCGTGCCGGAAAGAAACAGCAAGCCGAGCAAGTGCTGACGCGCATCACACCCGAGGTCAAGAACACCGAGCCGCACCTTTATTTCTATCTTCGATTGTTGCACTTTTATCAGGGAAAGCTCACCGCAGAGGCTGTGTTACCGCCGCCGCCAACCGGACCGGCGGACCTTGAAGGTGAGTTGTCGTTCAACACTGTGACCTATGGCATAGGAAACTGGCATGTCTATCATCAGCAAAGTTCCGAAGCTATGGGTCTGTTCAGAAGTGTGGTCAAAGGCGAGGCATGGAACTCATGGGGATTCATCGGTTCGGAACTGGAGCTTCTTCATAGTGGCCGGAAATGAGCTGTAATGGAGGACGTGTCCATGAGGAACATCATTCGTTCCGCTTTCATCCGGAAATCCGAATCGCTGTTAGGCAAAGCAAGACACGTCCGTAAATTCGCGCGCCATGGGGATCATTTTCTGAACTCAACCCCACGTGAACTCGATAGGAGTCTGGATGTCCGGGTGCAGGCTCTTGTGCACTGGGCAGGTATAAGCAGCACGTTCCATTTTCTCTTTGTTCTCGAGACTAAGGGCGTGAGGCACATGAATCCTCACTTTCAGGCTCTGGATCCTTCTCGAACCGGTGATGGTCATTTCTTTTCCTACGGTTGCCGAGGTGCCGACAATGTCGATGTTCAGCGTTCGGGCCATGATGCCCATCACTGAGAGCATGCAGGTCCCTAGCGCGGTCGCGACCAGATCCGTAGGCGAGAAACTCTCGCCCCGTCCTTGATTGTCCTTGGGTGCGTCAGTGTTAAGTTCGGTTCCGGAGGGGGTGTGGACTGCTTTGCAGTGCAACTCTCCCTGGTATTCGACTTGAATCTCGACCATTGTTATTCCTGTGAAAGAGCGGTTGGAAGTAGGGCGATGCAGAAAACATTTCTTGAATCGCCTCACTCTCATACTAGATGCCCAGGGCCCATTCAAACTAACCGTCATTTGGGGAGCGCGCCATCCTCGGTGCGAGTGCGGTAGATTTAGCAGCGAAATGCAATCCTGCTGTACTTAGCCCGCAACAAGTAAGCCGTGCCAAAGCCTGCTCAATCTCTGATCCATAGTTCGTCGGAATTATTGGCCTGTCGCTAGGGGCAGAAGGGCCGGATAGAATGTGAGGATGAACAAGAAGCATCGTATTTTCATCTGTGTTTTGGCCCTGCCTTTAGTCCCTGTCTCCACTGCCGGCAGATGCGTTGCCCAGACGGCTGAGGCCGCAACCAAAACGGCAATTGCACGAGTACAAGCGACGGATCCCAAGATCCATGCTGTTATCGCTCTCGATCCGACGGCACTGGATCAGGCCCGCGTTATCGACGGGCGCAAGGGCGCCCGTGGCATTCTCTACGGATACCCGATCCTGATCAAAGACAACATTGAGTCTGACGGGCCGCTTCCCACGACCGCCGGCAGTATGGCTTTGCTTGCGAACGTAACGCATCGCGACGCGCCGCTGGTTGCACGGTTGCGTGCTGCTGACGCTGTGATTTTGGGCAAGACAAATCTTTCGGAATGGGCCAACATTCGCTCCAACTCCTCGATCTCAGGTTGGAGCGCAGTGGGTGGTCAGACGCGCAATCCGTTCGCGCTCGATCGCGATCCATGCGGCTCTTCGTCGGGCAGCGGCGCTGCAGTAGCTGCTGGCGAGGTCGAGGCCGCGATCGGTACCGAGACCGACGGATCGATCACCTGCCCGGCGGCAATCAACGGCGTTGTAGGGCTCAAGCCCACGGTCGGCCTGGTCAGCCGCAACCGCATCGTGCCAATCAGCCATAGTCAGGATACCGCCGGCCCCATTGCCGCCGATGTGACTACTGCGGCTCGAGTCCTGGCTGCCATCGCAGGTTCCGACCCCGCCGATCCAGCCACGAAGGATGCCGATGCACATGTCTCCGACTATCTAGCCGGGCTCAAACCCGGCGCGCTCCGCGGCGTCAGGATCGGTGTGCTGCGCTTTGCAACCGGGTGGTCTGCCGAGACGGATAAGGTGTTCGAGAAGGCGCTGTCCGTGCTCAGAGCGCAGGGCGCAGTCCTTGTTGACATCACCGAGTTGAAGGGGCGCGAGAAACTCGGCGAGGCGGAGGGGTTGGTGCTCAACACAGAACTGAAAGTCGATCTGAATGCGTATCTCGCCACCACACCCGCAGTTGTGAAGTCGCGCACCCTCGCCGACCTGATTGCGTTCAACACGGCGCATGCCGATCGGGAACTCTCGCTCTTCGGACAAGAGACCTTCATCAAGGCCGAAGCCACGAAGGGGCTTGATGATCCGGCATACAAGGCTGCGCGCGCTACGTCGCTGCGAATCGCCGGCGTTGAGGGTATCGATGCGATGCTCGCCAAGGACCACCTCGATGCTCTGGTATGTCCGACGATGCCACCAGCCTGGAAAATCGACGCGGTCAATGGCGATCAGATAGGTGGAGGGGGTGCGGGTGGACTAGCCGCAATCGCAGGATATCCGCACCTAACCGTACCCATGGGAGCGGTCTTTGGCCTTCCCGTCGGGCTCTCTTTCATTGGCACGGCCTGGAGTGAAGCACGGCTGCTTAGCTACGGATATGGGTACGAGCAGGCATCTAGGGCGAAGATCACTCCGCACTTCCCGCCATCCGTGGAGGCCGAAGCTCCTGTCGCTCCGCTGCTCGAACCGCTGCAACGCTGATGCAAGGGTCTCAACACTTCTTGGTTGCGGCTGGTTTTGCCAGAGTCTGTCGTCAAACCTTCGAACGCTACTTCGCTTGACCATGTGCACGCAGGTATAACGGAGTCCTGGTCTATAACGACTACACCTACACGGCGAAGTAATCCAAGCTTGCATCACGTCCTGCCATGCTGTGGCGGCTATTTGAACCAGAGCCCAGGTTTTAGTCCAGTCAGGCCTTCGGAGCTACAAAGAAAAACCGTACCGGCTGTATCGGCTGTCTGCGCTAGAAATGAATTGTGAGATTCAGTCGACTGCACTATTTCGCCTCGTACGTGTAGTCGTTATAGACCAGGACTCCGTTATACCTCGTGTAGACGCGGGCATAGATTGTCTCGCCATTCGTGGGAAGGCTGTTGAACGTGGCGGAAGTGGCTGCCTGCTGACCTGAATCGTAGAGGTTTCTAGATCCGGCCCCCGTAGTCCCCAGGAACAGCCAGTAGCCCTGGCTACCGGCTTCGGCCGTCCACGTAAACGTCGCACTCGGCCCTGTAAACGTGCTGCCAGGCGTTGGACTTGTCAGAGTCGGAGGTTGCATCCATGCCGTGTATCTGTAGTCGTTGTAGACCAGGGTGCCATTGTATCGGGTATAGAGGCGAGCGTAGATTGTTGCTCCGTCGGTTGGCAGTTTATTGAAGGTAGCGGAAGTGGCCGTTTGTTGGCCTGAGTCGTACAGGTCCTTCGATCCAACCCCGGTAGTTCCCAGGTACAACCAATACCCCTGGTTGCCAGAGCCGCTAGCTGCTGTCCAGGTAAATGTGGCGCTGGAACCGGTCAAAGAACTGCCAGGCGTTGGAGTGGTCAGAACAGCCTGTGAGGCTGCTCTATAGGTGTAGTCGTTATACACAAGGGTACCGTTGTAGCTGGTGTAGACGCGAGCGTAGATCGTCTCGCCGTTGGTCGGCAGATTGCTGAAGGTGGCGGAAGTGGTTGTCTGTTGGCCGGAGTCATACAGGTTTTTCGATCCAACTCCCGTAGTCCCTAGAAACAGCCAATATCCCTGATTCCCGGCGCCGGTGGCCGATGTCCAGGTAAACGTGACGCTGGGGCCAGCGAGCACACCGCCGGGCGCGGGACTAGTAAGCACAGCCTGCGCCGCAGCCTTGTAGGTGTAGTCGTTATATACCAGGGTACCGTTGAAACTGGTGTAGAGGCGGGCGTAGATCGTTTCGCCGTTGGTAGGCAGGCTGCTATACGTGGCAGAAGTGGCAGTCTGTTGACCTGAGTCGAACAGGTTTTTCGATCCAACTCCCGTAGTCCCAAGAAACAGCCAGTATCCCTGTATCCCGGAGCCTGTAGCCGGCGACCACATAAAAGTGATGCCAGGTCCGCCGAGCACACTGCCTGGCGCCGGAGAGGTGAGCGTCGCCAATCCACTCCCCGCCTGCGTAGTGAAGCTCTGCACCGCACCGGCCGTTGTACCCCCCGCTGTAGTCACTTCGACCTGGTAGTAATACGTCGTATTTGCCGTGAGCGTACTAAGGGTTGCGGTTGCTGTCGCGCGGTTAATAGACGCGCTCAGAGCCGTCGTAGCCGTCGCGGTTGTAAGCGCTGTGCTGGTCGTACCGTAGCGGAAGGAATACGATCCAGCTACACCTGCCGTGTTCACATACGCATTCAGCGTGGCTCCGGTCGTTCCAACCGCAGTCGCCGGCCCTGCCAGCACCGTCGGCGAGCCCACTATTGTGTACGTCGCGCTCACCTCGGAACTCGTCGCATCATGCTCCGCCACCGCAACCGCGGCCACTGTCTTCGAAGTGTTGACGGCAATCGGCGTCGTGTAAGCCGTCGAGAAGACCGTCGGCGGCGAACCATCCAGCGTGTAATACAACGGCGATGCAGCGGTCGCTTCCGTAATGGTGACGGACTGCTGCGCGTAGTACGTCCCGCTCGCTGGCGAAATCACTGGCTTAATCGGCGAAACGATCTCGTTAAACCCGTCGCCGCTCGCCTCATACTCCGTGCTGCCGCTATAGCTGGCCAACACATAATGCTGCCCAGCTGCCAGCGTTGAATTGGTATACGCAGCGGTGCCGGCGCTGAGCGCCACCGTCGCGACGGGGACTTCATCTACGCTGAAGACCATATTTCCTGTCGGTATCACCGTCCCGGAAGTCGGTTTCACCGTCACCGTAAACGTCACCGCCGTACCGGGTGCTACCGAGTTCGCGCTCGGTGTCAGCGCCGTCTCTGTATCCTTCGTCGTCGGCGGAGTAGCCGCAAGATCGAAGTCCGCCACAAATCCCGTATTCTGTTGCGTGTGATACGCCGTTTCAAATGCGCCCACAGTCACCGGGAAGTTGGATGAAGTGGTATAGCCCACCAGATAGACATTGCTGTTCGCCCCCAACGCTAGCCCATACGCCGTGTCGCCGGAGCCACCCGGACCCGCTGCAGTCTGAACTCCCGTCCCGCCAAAGTACGTCGAATATATCAACGCCGTCCCCGCCGGATTGAACTCGGTGAGGAATCCGTTCGAGGTATACGTCGCGTAATCGCAGCAGTGCGACGCGCCCTTGTTCGTAGCTTGATACGCATTCGACGTGACCGGAAAATCTGCCGACATAGCCGACCCAACAACATAAGCATCGCCTGCCGAGTCGATCGCCAGGTCGTAAATCTGGTCGCCGCCCCAAGGCCCAGTTGTCCCGCCCAGATAGGTTGAATACACCAGCCCCGTTCCAGTCGGATTTATCTTGGTCAGAAAGCCGTTCTGATTCGAATCGGCAGAGTTATCCGTGTTCTGGTCCGCCTTATTCACCAACTGAAACGCGCCCTTGGTCACTGGGAAATCCAGATCCGATGTGTATCCTGCCACATAAGCGTTCCCCGCGCTATCCACCGCCAGCCCCTCGCAATAAGAAATGGTATTGCCGCCAAGATAGGTCGAATAAATCAGCGCCGTGGCCGTCGGATTCAGCTTCGACACGGTGATATTGACAGACCCACCATTTTTCGCCTGATACGCCCCCGCTGTGACCGGAAAATCTCCCGAACTGCTGAAGCCGGCCACGTACGCATTGCCGCTCTTATCCACCACGATCGGGTTTGTCCAGTACACATTGCTCAGCGTGCTGCCATCCGTGCTGCCCCCGCCCAGGTAGGTCGAATAGATCAGTGCGCTCCCTGTCGGATTCATCTTGGTAATTACCGCGTTGTACCCATTCGCAGTGAAGGAGTTGTTCACGGTCTGGAGTACCCCGGCAGTCGTCGGAAAGTTCGACGAGAACGAAATACCTGAGATATACGCGTCTCCCGCGGAATCGATTGCAAGCGCCGTCAACTCATCCAGAGTGTTGCCGCCCAGATACGTCGAATACACAAGCGCGGTCCCACTTGGATTCAGCTTGGTCACAAACCCCGTCGCCAAACCAATCGCGGCTGCCTGATTTCCTTTCTGAAATGCGCCGCTGGTAATCGGAAAATCCGATGAATACGTGTATCCAGTAATGTAGGCGTTCCCCGCGGCGTCCACCGCAATCGCCTTTCCATAATCGCCTTGCTGATGGAGCGTGTTCGAAATGGCCACCCCGCCCACATACGTTGAGTAAAGCAGCGCCGTCCCCGATGGATTGAACTTGCTGATGAACGCCGTGCTCACATTGTTCGAAGGCGTTGCGTAGTTAACTGCCTGAAAGGCTCCGGCCGTCAGCGGAAAATCTTCGGACAAGGTCAGCCCTGTAACATACGCGTTTCCCGCCGCGTCTGAAGTCACAGCCACTACAAACTCCGCATCCGTACCTCCGAAGTAAGTCGAGTAACTCAGGACCGGATCGATCACGAGGGGAGTTGAATGATCGTAGTTACCCAGGCTGAATCCCACCTCATTATTTGCAAGCAGCTGGAAGCGGCCCGCAATTGGAATCCGGGCTCCATTCACGTTCTGGTAAACCATCGGCTTGCGGAAGGCTATGCTGCCGTTCGTTGCAACAATCGCGAGATTTCCATCTCCGTCCAACTTCAGTTCACGCGCGCCGGCAAATCGTAATCGAATCGGCTTCGAGTTCGCGCCCGGAGCCACGACAAAGTCATACTCCAACTGTCTTTGATTGCCGTAGTACACCAGGTCCACGCCGGGATACACTCCCGCGTAACGAACCTTCCCGAAGTTAGGAATATCGTTGTGCCACTTAGCGGGGTCGTTCCCAAAAAAATAATTGGAACTCCCGGGTAGTCGGTCCACACCCACCGGCTCAACCGCGGCATTGGCTCCTGCCAGCTGCATCCGCACCACATCCGTCTTCCATCGCCCCAAGTCGCCGTCAGAACGAGCTTGTGTTTCGCTCATCGTTGCTGCCGATCCGCCAGACAGAGACCCGGACGGCGGGTAGGAGACACCATATGGATGAAGACGTGCAGGCGCACCTTTGCTCGCCGGTGTTCGAAGCGTGAGAACTGCCTCTTTCCCGGTCAGAAACAAGCCATACCCATCGCCCCGCGCCAGAAACCTGACGGGTTCAGCTGACTGTCCCCGGTTGGCTTCAAAGCTCATCGGCAGTTGGCCGTAGTCGCGTCGCACCTGCGCTTCACGTGCTGGCGAAGGCGACTGCTTCGGCTGCTCCGCATACGCCAATCCGCAAGCCCCCAGCATCGCGAGAACCCCCGCTCCAGAGCGCCAGACTCGTAGCTCGATTCCCTTGAACATTCCTAGCTCCCGATTCCAAATACCCAGCATTGCTAATTCCTCGGAACTATTAATTCGTGGTAAAGCTCTGCACGATCCCCGAACTTGTTCCCGCCGGAGTCGTCACCACTACCTGGAAGTAATATTTTGTTTTTGTGACAAGTGAAGTTAGCGGTGCGCTCACGGCTATAGGAACAAAATTAATTCCGCTGCCAAATGGCGAGCTGACCAGTGGCGTCACCGGCGTACTCTGCGTCAGGGACGTCGAACTCGTTCCATACACGAAGTGATAACTCCCCGTCATCCCATACGTATTCACCAGCGCATTCAGAGTCGCGTTCGACGTGCTCAACGCCGAAGCCGGAACGGCCAGGGCCGTTGGTGCGTTAATGAATTTGTAACTCGCCGAAACTACATTGCTGTTCGGCGCTCCGGTCAATTCAGCCACGGCCTGGACCGTCTCCGTTGTGCTCACCACAAATGGCCCGGAATACGGGACCGCTGTTGTAGAAGTCCCCGGCGCGCTGCCATCGGTCGTGTAGTGAATCACCGCACCGGTCGTAGCATCCGCAATCGTCACAAGTTGCGCTGCGGGATAAATCCCCGTGCTCGGCGAGATCACCGGCGTTGACGCAGTAATGCTCTCAATAATATTTCCGCCACTCGCCGAGTAAGTCGTGCTTCCCTGGTAACTCGCCAGAATCGCGTGCTGCCCGTTGGCCAGCGTCGAAGTCGTATAAGACGCATACCCCAGGCTGTTCAGCGCCACGGTCGCCACATTCTTCTGGTCGATATTGAAAATCACGTTCCCAGTTGGCACTACCGTCCCCGTTGCCGGTGTCACTGACGCCGTAAATGTCAGCGCGATGCCGGCGGTCGCAGGGTTCTCACTCGAAGTAAGAAGCGTTGCCGTCGGCGCTGTCGGCGGAGCTGTGCTGAACGTGAACTCCGAGACAAAGCCTATTGAAAAATTTGTCGAGTTGAAAACCTTATCGTAGGCGCCCGAAGTAATGGGGAAGTCAGAAGCGCCCGTGAACCCGGCAAAAAGCACAGTTCCATTCGCGCCCAGTGCGACGCTATTCCCAGTGTCGGAGAAGGAATACCCGCCTCCGAAGTAAGTGGAATAAAGCTCCGCGCTTCCGGTCGGATTCATCTCCGTCAGAAAGACGACTGCCCCGTCATTGTTGGCCGCAAGATTGGTCGTCTGATACGCATTGCTGGTTACCGGAAAATCACTGGAACCCGCGGAACCCGTGATATAAGCATCACCCGCGCTGTCAACCGCAAGACCTACCGCGTTATCAGCCCCGCTCCCTCCCAGATAAGTCGAATACACCAGGGCTGTCCCGGTTGGATTCATCTTGGTCACGAAACAAGTGGGAAAGCCTCCGGCCGCGGCATTATTCGTTTTTTGGAAAGCTCCGGTTGTTACTGGAAAATTTGCTTCGTAAGTTGTTCCTGTCAGATATGCGTTGCCCGTGCTGTCGAGCGCAAGGCCATTTGGAGCATCCCCACGATAACCCGCGCCACTCCCACCCAGATAAGTCGAATAAACCAACTTAGTCGCGGTCGAATTCAATTCTGTCAAAGTGAGGTTGCTTCCGCCGCCTGAATTTCCTTTATTCGTGCTTTGATATGCTCCCGTAGTTACCGGAAAATCCGTCGAGCCCACAACCCCAAAGAGATACGCATCGCCCGCTGAGTTAATTGCGACCCGAACGATCTCCTGAGAGATATAATCCGTGCTGCCGCCCACTAGTGTGGAGTAAACCAACGCGCTGCCTGTCGGATTCAGCTTGGTCACAAAAGCAATGCCGTAGTAGTCGGCCGCGCCCTTGTTGGTGGTCTGATATGCCCCCGTCGTGGTCGGATAATTTGCTGAAAACGCTACCCCGGCAATATACGCATCACCGGCTGTATCGATGGCAATCGAAGTCGCATTGTCGCCCACATTGCCGCCCACGTACGTTGAGTACAGCAGACCCGTTCCGGTTGGATTGAGCTTGGTTACAAAGCTGTTAGAACCTGAAGCCGCGGCCGCTCCGTTGGTCGTCTGATAAGCACCTGTCGTTGTTGGAAAGCTACTGGAATACGTGTAGCCCGTTACATACGCATCTCCGGCCGCATCGACAGCAATCGACTGCCCCGAATCTCCGCCGGAGGGACCGCGTGCGCCGCCAAGATAAGTCGAATAGATAAGCGCGCTACCGGAGGAATTCAGCTTGGTAACAAATGCACTCGAAGCCGGGTCTTGATCGGTAGTTTGGTATGCCCCGGGAGTTACAGGAAAGTCCGCTGAAGAAGTGTAGCCAGTTAGATATGCGTTGCCTGAGCCATCTACTGCAATTCCCGTAATCGTATCTGAGTTACTGCCTCCCAGATAAGTCGAATACACCAGCGTTGGATCTATCGTCAGCGGCTGGCTTCGGTCATACGCGCCTAGTTCGAATCCGACAGCATTGCCGGCAAGCAGCTTGAACTTACCCGCAACAGGACGTTTGCGAGTGCCTGTCGTTTGGTAAACCACAGGAGCATGAAAGGCAATCTGGCCATCCGCCGCCACAATCTCCAGATTCCCTTCCGCGTCCAGCCGCAGTTGCTGCGCGCCATCGAATTTCAGGCGTATCGTCCCAGGATCAGCCCCAGCCGCAAGCTGAAAGTCATACTCCAGCCGCTGCCCGTTGCCGTAATAAACCAGGTCCACACCTGGATACACGTCCGCATACTGCACCCTGCCGTAGCTCGGCACATTCGTATGCCAAGCGGTCGGATCGTTTCCCAACATGTAATTCGAGGTGCCTGGCAGCTGCTCCAATCCGGCAGGTTCCGTGTTAGCGTTGGCCCCGCTCAGCCGCATCCGCACCACGTCGGTCGTTCGAGAATTGCCGCCTGGCTTGTTCAGCGAAAGCACCGCATCGCGCCCGGTCAGGAACAGCGAAAATCCGCTGCCGCGGGCGAGAAACTTGACCTGGTGATCGGTCTGTCCCTCGTTCGCTTCAAACCGAAGCGGCAGGCGTCCATATTCGCCTACAATCTGCGGATTGACTCCGGCAGCCGACCCCGAACCGGCTTGAGCTGAGCACGAGCCCGCAAGCACGCCTACGAAGAAAGCCGGAACCAGCCACCGGACGAGACTTCCCATTCGAATTTTCTGCAAATCCCTCATGCCGTCAATTCCCCGTTCCTGTCAGCGTGATCTTTTGCGGCGACCTTATGGTCGAGCGTTTTACCGATGGCGCCACAGCAACCCCGCTCAGCGCCAGCGTCTGCGGCGAGCCCGCCTCGTTGTCCTTCAGATCCATAGTCGCCGTCAACGTTCCGGCCGCTGTCGGCTTGAACGAAATCACAATACCGCAGCTCTTGCCGATCGCCAGGCTGCTGCCGCAGGTATTCGTCTCAGTAAACGCCGACGCGTTCGTGCCGACAAAGCTGATGCCCGCAAACACAAGAGCAGCCGTCCCGGAATTGGTCAGCGTGATGCTCGGCGCGGTATTGGTCGATCCGACCGATGTCGAACCAAAGCTCAGCGATTGTGCCGACAGTTTCGCAACTGGCGCCGGCGTAATGCCCGTTCCACTCAATGTCACCAGCTGTGGCGAGCCAAACGCATTGTCCGCAAAACTCAACGACGCCTTCAGTGCCCCAATTGCCGCCGGCTTGAAAACCACCGTCACCGGGCAGGAAGCCCCGGCCGCCACGGTTGTCCCACAGGTGTTCGTCTGGGTAAACGAGCTGGCATTCGTCCCGGTTATCGTGATCCCCAGGCCAGTCCCGCTTAAACTCAGAGCAGCCTTTCCGGAGTTCTTCAGTGTCACTACTTGACTCGCACTCGCGAACCCTTCCGAAGTCGACGCAAACGTCAGCTCAGTCGCTGAAAATGCCGTATACGGTGCGATCGATGGCCAGCTGTTCACTGCATTCGCTACATTCAACGAACCCAGTCCGGTCGCCTGGTCGTAACCTGCACCCGCGCTGAATCCCGTCAAAATTCCCGCTGGGTCACCTGCATATTTCACCGCACAGTTTGGGCTCTCTTGAATTTCAGGGTTCACGCAAGCCATCGCGTTCGTTCCTGTATCGATATCGTTGAAGATGCAGCTTGTGCTGGTCGCCTTTACGGTTTCTGCACTGCACTTCGTATAGCTCTCACGCGCCGCTAGTTCATACAGCACCGTGTTCGGATTTCCTTGCGAGCTGCCAGAGCGCTGGTTGATAAGCGCCATCACGCCAGCCATCGCCGGCGAAGACACCGAAGTCCCACCCACCTCTTGCGCCGTCGGCTCCTCGGTAGCGGAATAAGTGCAGGCACTCCCCGCCTCCGCCACGCAGATCAGGTACGAACTTCCCAGAAATCCGTTGGAAGCAAAAAACGAGACGTCCGGCACATCCCGCGCTCCATCGGCCGGAATCCCCAAAACCCCTGTCTGCCACGCCGGCTTTCCATAATACCCAGTGCAGCTCTCCGGATTCGCGCTCAAGCTGACCGTACAATTGCTCGCCCCGCCCCCGCCGCCAATCGTATCGACCAGAGGCGCCAGGTCTACGCCGAAGTTGGTCTGAATGTACTGCCCACTTTCAATCACAAAATTGCACGCCGACTCTGCATCCACAACCCCGGAAACCCCTATATAGACCGCATCGCTCGCCAGCGACGGCAACACTAGCGGGTTCACGCAGGTAGAATTCCAGGGCACCTCCGGAATGTATCCCGTTGCGCTCGAAAGCCCTGTGCCATTGCTCGCGCTCCAATAGGGAGCGGCCGTCGCACCCCAGTTCAGATCCGTGCCGCCAACCGCGGTGTTGTACGGTGTAGAACCAATCCCATTCACAGCCAACCCAAACTGCGCCGGGTAGGGCACACCATAGATCGCGTCGAACCCCTGGTCACAGGCCGGCGAACCTGCGTCTCCCGAAGCGACAAACACGGCGATCCCCTCGGCCGCCGCGGACTGCCACAGGTTGTTGTATTCGGTGTTCCCCGCCGTTCCCAGCACCAGTTCACAAGATCCGTAACTCACGTTCATGATCGTGGCCGTCTTATGCTCCACGATGTAGTGCTCTGAAAGATACAGCGGGTCTGAAGTCGGAGTAGGCGCGCTCGAAGTTACCAGCACGATGCTGGCGCCCTTGGCCACCGCTCCCGCCCATTCCACATCGAGCGTGTTCTCGATCAGGTCGTCCGCACAGGAAGACGCAAACCCTGGGCAAGCGCCCGGATCGCTGTTGGTAATCACAACGCTGGGAGCCTTGGCGGGCAGCCCGAATGCGCTGCGGAAGGAAGCTACATCCGTCAGATGGATATTGCTTGTGCCGGCGATGGCAATCGCCTGGCCTGTGCCGTCAATGGGCGAGCTTGCTTTCCACAATGGCAACACGTTATAGATGGTCGCAAAGTCGTACGGCGCTACGTCTTCAATCACGTCGTCATACGGATTGACCGTGCCGAATTGCGGTCGTATACCGGTCGGCGCCGTCCGCCCAAGCCGCTTCGTGGGCACCGACGATGGAAGACCCACGTGCTGCCAGGTCCCCGTCGCGCGGTCGAGTTCTACGTGCGAGCCCAACCGGTGCAGAGGACGTGCGAAGAAATTATGCAGCGCTTTCACTCCCACCACCACGGGCGCAATCGCTGCGGGAATCTGGGTATCCGTCACGTTGGCGATGTGCTTCTCGCCCTTCACGTCAAGGTTATGGATCTCGGTATGAAAGGTGGCTTCCACCTGCGCTGCGGTACCGCTGAAGCGAATCGAGAGCCGGTCTTTCGAAACCTCGTCGATCACAAATCCACGGCCGATGAGCCAGTTTGAGATCGCATCAATGTCCTCTGGAGCCGGCCCGAACTTTTCGCCCACCTCGTCCGCCGTGAGCCACTGGTGAAAGTCCGGCGACTTTGCGTTGTATTGGCTGGCAACAAACTTGTCGAAGGCGGCCTGCATCTCCGCATCGCGTCGCAGCACGAGGACCAGGTCACCCATCTCCAGGTCCGGGCTCACGCGTCCCGCATCAAATGCCGCTCGCGCCAGCGGGTGCCTGCTGCCTGCTAGCGTCACCAGCCGAGTTTCATCAATCGAGTCGACAATGCGGATTGTCGCTGACGACCGCTGCCCAGAGTCCGTTGCGGGCATTTGCGCCGACAGTTTTACTGCTGCATCGCTGACGGGCTGGAAAGAGCCTTGCGCCGCGGCGCACCGCCAAAACGCACCTACCACCAAAGCGACGAATAAAGTACGCGGATAACCGGTTGAGAAATTCATAAACCCTTTCGTATCAGTCGACATCGCCGTAAATCTGTAGCTTGAGACCCAAAAGCTGCACTGACCGGCTCTTTCCGGGACGTCGACTTGAACACCAATCCATACTGGCCTGCTCAGGAAGTCGTCTTCTGCAGCGACACAAGCTGTACCCAAGGCCGGTCTGGGAAGCAGCGACTGAGTGGGGAACACTCCGTAAACGATTCCGGGGTGTTTCATACAGGTAAGCGGCAACGGAGACACTTTTGTATCAGGTTTCTTTACTACATGGAATGATTTTTTCTGGAACGAACCTTATTTTTGACGGGACCCCCATTCGGCCCCCTCAATGAAACTGCAACTTCAAGTGATACCTTAAGACCGCATGGACGACTTCCTGGTCATACCCAGCAATCAACACTGGCACCGTTGACTGGCGCATACACCGAAGATCAGAGAGTTCATCCGCGAAAACGAATTCGGGCCGAAAGCAGGAGTCATGGTTTACCCGAAGGGCAAAGCCACAATCTCTTGCCTTTCCGGAACCCCTTCAACGCGAATAACAAGGCCGGAATTCTCGGTACAGCTTCGGTACTATTGATGGGAAAATAGAATGACTTTCGTGTCCATAAGCGATACCAAGCAAAGCGCTTGTAATTTTAAGCCTGTTAATTCTGAACGAGAGGGTCGAAATTGAGTTGCTCAATCCAAGGCTAAATCGATAACCTTCACAGCTAGTTCAGTCGGGAGGCATCGGCTCCGTCGGAGAGGCAGTAGAAGGTTGACAATTCCAGGAGTTGGCTGGTTCGGGAAGCCTTGGCGCCCTCTTCATCCAACCCAGAATCGTTCGTTCGCCAATATCGAAACCGAGCATCTTCAACTCGCCATGAATGCGTGGCGCACCCCAGGTTGGGTTCTCGTCAACTATGAAGAGGATGAGTTCGCGCAATTCTCTGCCGACGCAGTTTCTTCCCGCGCGCTTCCGCCGCCGCGAGAGCCATCTCAAATATGATTTAAGTCCCGCTCTATGCCAGCGAACGGCAGTGCCCGGTTGAATCTGGATCAATGCCTGCTTCCATCCCGGCCAAAGCCACCGCAACACCCCCAGATTAGCCTTTCAGAGGCAATAAAGCAGCTCCGGACTCCTCTGAACTGCCAACCCAGAGGAGCCCGCGTCCATTCAATAATGCTGCTTTCGGAAAACGTCAAAGAAGCTGCACCTGGTCTCAGGGTAGGCGTAGCGTGCCGATTGTGTACCAGACTAGGGCCAACCCGCGGGAAGCAGCAGGTGCTGACTCCCAGGTCAGTCACACGGGTCTTTCAGATCATTGGATCTCTGTAAACCGAGCTCGATAGATCCATCGAGCGTTCTTTGCCGTTTATTCAAATACAAGAGCAAACCGAAACAGTATTCCTGCCTGATGGATGAAATTCTCTTACGATGAATGATCATATTCGTCACGACCACGAAAACCTTCTTGACAGTCTCGTCGGCGGCAAGCTGCCGCGCAATCTAAGTTGGAGCGCTGTAGTCGACCTCATCGGACAAATTGGCGAAGTTCAGCCACACGGAAACGACGAGTTTGCATTCGTTGTAGGATCTCAGCGCGGTTTCTTCAAGCGTCCCAGCACTAATAATCTCGAAGTCGAAGAAATCTCCAGGTTGCGTAGCTTTCTAAAGGAAGCCGGTGTCCTGGGGAAACCCGCGAAAGCACATCAGATTGGACGGATGGTCGTCGTCATCGATCATCATGCTGCCCACATTTACCACGATCTCGGCGGCAGCAGGCCTCAAGACGAAGTCACGGTCAAGCCGTATGACCCGTATGGATTCCAACATCGCCTGATCCATCGCAAAGAGGCCCATTACAAGGGTGACCATATTCCAGAGGAAGAATCCTACTATGAGGAGATCGCTACGGATATCGTCCATGCTGAAGCGATCATTCTCATTGGCCATGCAACGGGCAAAAGCAGTGCGGTCACTTTCCTCAGCGAGTACTTGAAGACCCATCATCCGGAAACGTTCAAGCGAATTATCGCCACTGAAACGGCGGATCTCTCCGCGCTGACCGAGCCGGAGATCGAAGAGATCGCTAAAAAGCACATTCGTGCAGTCCCGACACCCGCATAAGAGGCCATATCGGCGTGTGCGCGGAAGATGCCTGAGCAGGGCGGACGCGTCTCGGACAGCTTCAAGGCCTTCCAGAAGTTCTCTGGACAAGAGCGCGCCCGTCTGCACACTTCCGTCCAACTAAAACCTTTGAGGATGTCATGCCTGGATATAGATCGATCGACAGGATTCGAACTGTCACTGCCAGTACTTTTGACCGCCTGGTATTGAAAGGTGAAGGACCGATCGTGGTCGAGTTCATGTCTTATGGATGCGCACATTGCGGTGTGATCGAGCCGGATCTTCAGCAAGTCGCAGAGATGGTGGAGTCCACGGAGAAGATCTTCAGGGTTAATATTGCGGTCGACCGCGAACTCGCTGAACTGTACGAAATCCAGGGGACCCCGACCCTGATCATGTTTCTGGATGGAGCGGTGGTCGGACGCGAAGAAGGGCCGAGTCCAGATGTATCGAACATCCTGGCTGTGGTGACACAGCCATACGTGTCATGAAATGAGTTTGGATGATGCAAACCAAATTGACTTCCGCACCAATCCTGCTGTTCAACGACGAGTGCGGAGTCTGTCGAAGCATTGCCAGATGGGTGAAAAAGCGGATGAAGGCGAGTTCGATCGTTGTTCGACCGATCGGTCAAGATCCCGATGAATTGAAGTCTCTGAACCCGGGTCTGAATATCTGGGAGGCCTACGCGACTATCCATCTGCTCATGCCGGATGGCTCAATGAAGCTTGGAGGGGAAGCCGTAGCCGAGGTTCTGCGCGACTTGCCAAGTATCAGTTGGTTCACCTGGTTGTTTGCAATCCGCGCTTTTGGGTTCCGGCCATTCCAGTCGATGCTCAACCTGGCGTACGCAATCCTGGCAGACGTCCGCCCAATCTTTGGCTGTGAAAGCTGCGGTACACCAAGCCCGTGGATTCGGCCCATCAGGTGGATCGTTAAGAACTTCACGCTCGTTTTCGGTAGGAGTCCACAGCCGGCTCCAAGGCCGCATTTTTCACCGATACAGATCGCGACTGTGGGGTCTCTGAACCATTCCACAAACGAACTGCTTCCCTGAATGGGGAACAGCAAGCTAATTCAACCCAAATAACCCAATACCACGGAGAAGAAAATGACCGCAACAAGTTCTGTAGTTGCCATCTATGACACACACGAGCAAGCGGAACGCGCAATCAAGGAATTGCAGCAGGCAGGCGTTGATATGAAAAGCCTCTCGATTGCTGCGAAAAACACACATACCGATGAGCACGTCGTCGGGTATTACAACGCAGGAGATCGCATGAAGTATTGGGGCAAGGTCGGAGCATTCTGGGGCGGCTTCTGGGGATTGCTCTTTGGTTCTGCCGCATTCGCCATTCCTGGAATTGGTCCGATTCTCGTAGCTGGACCGCTGGTGGGTTGGATTATCGCCGGTCTTGAAGGTGCGGCAGTCGTTGGCGGAGTGAGCGCGGTGGGCGCGGGACTTGTGAGCATTGGTATTCCTAAGGACAGCGTATTGAAATACGATGTAGCCCTCAAGACTGACAAGTTTGTCCTGATTGTCCACGGCACTCAGGACGAAGTGAACAAAGCAAAGGACATCATCGAGGGAACAGAGCAAAGCTCCTATGCCGTTCACGGGGAAGCCGTTTTAGTTTAAGCGTTGGTCGCGAATGCCTGGCGCGGAAGGTTCGAAGCAAACCATCGGACCGCCCGTGCCGGCAGCGATTCAGAAAGAAGCCTACAACAAAGAGGCACGTGGGAAGAATGATATCTTGTTCCAGAATCTCCTGCCCGTGAGCCCTGCAACCCTCGTGGCGATCTGTTCTGCGGCTCCCACCGCAGCTACTTTCGCCATCATCGTCAATCTGCCTGCCTAATCAGAACCTCGTCGGATTTGCTTACGCGCTGGTGCGCCCGCATCATTGCTGATGCCTGCGCGATGACCGCATGATGATCGCAAGAAGTCTTTTCCAACCAACAAATGAAGCAACCGGTAGCCATCTCCGTACGTTGAGTGAAGTCCATATACCCAACTCTTGAGCTTTCGGCTGGATGGCGAGCCACTGGAGTGGCACTCTTGCATTTCATCATGTTTCCTTTTCTCTACACCTGGCTGGTGAGCAACGGCTGGAAATGGATATCTTGTGATTCGCTTTCGGTTCCGTCGAGAATGATGCGCGCTGCATATACCGCGTCTTGCGTGCCATGAACTATCAATAGAAACTTGTCGGATTTCAATGCAACTTCATATTCGATAACGCTGTCTTTAGGAATTCCGATGCTTACGAGCCCAGCACCGATGGCGCTTACGCCGCCCACAACAACGGCACCTTCGAGCACCGCCACGATCCAGCCGACCAAGGGCCCTGCGACGAGAATCGGTCCAAGCCCTGGAATGGCGAATGCAGCCGAGCCAAAGAGCAATCCCCAGAACCCGCCCCAGAAAGCCCCAACCTTTCCCCAGTACTTCATCCGATCACCGGCGTTATAGTACCCGATTACATGCTCCTCATTATGCAAATCCTTGCCTGCTATTGAGAGGCTTTTCATATCAACCCCAGCCACTTGCAATGCCTTTACTGCCGTCTCCGCCTCTTCATGCGTATCGAACACCTGGACAATTGAATTTGTACGTGACATCACGTTCTCCTGTAGCAGTGCGTTCGGACGGAGTTTCCCGACGGATTTGTTGGAGTGGAGCCCGTAGGCTGCCGACACATGCAAACGTTGCAGGCGAACAAGGAAGTTTTACCTTCCCCTGCAATGCGTCTTCAGGGGGATGGCCACAATCATGTCATCCACAATAAGCGACTGACTGAGCAATTGAATACGTGGTCCTCGGTGCTTGAGGCGCAAGTGCGATGACGTATATTGGGCCTCAGTCAAACTTCACAAAGCCGTGTAGAGTTCGAGCGCCTTCACGTCGGAGATGATGAGTGTGGGCCTCTCGACTTGAATACGTCCTGGCACTTGAAGTCGCAGAAGATTCGAGTGACCGTTTCGCGGGATGCCCCGATAAAATCACCGGCCACATCGCCCTATTCCAGCAAGAGCCGCGCGAGCTTTGCCGGTGCCGTTGCCGCCAAGCCAAACGTTCGCACCTGTTCGTGCCCTCGAACCCGGTCACGACACAACTCCAGTACAACGTTCTTATACGCGGCGGGGTGCCTTGAAAAAAACAAGGAAGCTCTCTCGGCTGACGGATGCGAGTTTGCAACGACTAACAGCTTCCGCCGGGTTGTGCCCAGATGCATTTCAGTACTGGTCACTCCTGATCAAAGGGGTTGAGGATACTTCCAAGAACCAGCAGCGATTCTATAAATATGAGCAATATTGGGCAGTTTTCGCCGGCTTTCGCCAATTAGCATCACCGCATCCGCCGGGAGTCTCCGGAAGCAAGATGCAACAAGTCTGACGGGCAAATGCCCCAAGACCGACTCAGACGCTTCTCTCATCTCCTAAAAGGCTCTGGCGAAAGATGCTCAACACTCTCATCGCTTCGGCGAAAACTTTGGAAACAATCGACGAACGCCTGCTTCGTTGCGGCATCAGCCGCCGCTCTTTTCTTGTGTTCTGCTCAACGCTTATGATCGCCGCGCCTTATGGCCTGGCGATCACGGATAAGGTTACGCCCGAAGAAGTCGCCGCCGGGCTTGGAAAAGTCTATCGCCCGCCGATCATTTGGCTTCACTTTCAGGACTGCACTGGCTGTACGGAATCGCTCCTTCAGACGTCGCGTCCTGATTTCGGCGATCTGATTCTCAACGTGATTTCCCTCGAATATCACGAGACGCTGATGGCGGGATCGGGCCTGCAGGCGCGTCAGGCGCTCGATGAAGCCGTGCAAGAGCACGCAGGCAAATTCATTCTCGTCGTCGAGGGCTCGATTCCCGCCAAGGATCAGGGAATCTACATGAAGTTGGCTGGCCGGCCGGCTCTGGATGTCCTGGCGGATATTGGCGGCAAGGCTGCAGCGATCATCGCCATCGGCTCCTGCGCTTCGTGGGGTGGCATACCTTCGGCTGACCCTGACCCGACCGGAGCCGTTGGTGTGGCTGACCTCTTGCCAAACCACTCCATCATCAACATTCCCGGGTGTCCGCCAAATCCCTACACATTGCTCGGTGTCGTGCTCCAGTATGCCGCGAATGGCACGTTTCCCGAGATCGATAATCAACGCCGCCCGAAGTTTGCATTTGATCGTGATATCCACGAACACTGCCCGCGACGTGCCCATTTTGACGCTGGCAATTTCGTCAAGCAATACGGCGACCAAGGCCATCGCGAGGGCTGGTGCCTTTACGAAATGGGGTGCAAAGGTCCAGATACCCATGCCGGTTGTTCGACTCGACACTTCAACGAAATTCCGGACGCATGGCCCATCGGAATTGGAGCTCCCTGCATTGGTTGCACAGAGAAGAGCGTCGCATTCAAGGTACCCATGTTCGAAGTGGTCAAGCTTCACACCATCGCCGCGCCGCCCACGTCCTATGCGCCAATCACCACCACGAAAGGAATTATCAGTCCGCTCGCAACCGGCCTGGCGGGAATCGGCGTCGGTGCGTTGGTTGGCGCAGGTTATGTCGCTTCTCGTAAGTTCTCGAAAACTGAAGACGACGAGAGCGTTCCCGGTTCGAGACCAACCGCATCCGGATCAGGGTCCCAGCCGGGTGTCGCACCGGGCAGCGCGCCGGGAGCGTCGGCATGAATGTAATTTTGAGCCGTCGCCAGGCATTCAAGGCAATGATCGGACTTGGGGGGACTGTTACTAGCGCGCTCCTACCCGCGGCCGCGCACGCCGCCGCAGATTCGAGGGGCAATTCCGAAGAGCATCCCGCACACCCCATCGCGCCGCCCGATGCAGTCGCCATGCTGTTCGACAGTACCGTCTGCACTGGCTGCAAAGCCTGCATGCCCGCCTGCAATGAAGCCAACGGGCTTCCAACAGACACTTTGCTCTCGGGCGGTATCTGGGACATGCCGACCGGATTGAACGCAAAGACCAAGAACATTATCGAGCTCTATCAGGATCCGCAAAGCGACAACTTCGCCTTCGTCAAGAAACAGTGCATGCATTGCCTTGACCCGGCGTGTGTTACCGGATGCCCCTTCGGATCGCTGGTAAAGCGTGACCTGGGCGCGGTGACCTGGAACAGCTCGTTGTGCATTGGTTGCCGTTATTGCGAAGTGGCATGTCCCTTCGAAGTGCCTCAATTTCAATGGGAGAACTGGAACCCGAAGATCGTGAAATGCGAGTTCTGTTATGACCAGCGCCTCAAAGAGGACATGCAGCCGGCTTGCACTTCGGTCTGCCCAACCGGCGCGGTGATCTTCGGCAAGCGCACTGACCTGCTTGCTCAAGCGAAAGAGCGAATCGCTGCTACACCCGAGAAGTACTTCGAGAATCGAGTCTACGGCGAATATGAGGCCGGTGGCACGCAGGTGCTCTATCTGTCGAGCGTCTCCTTCCAGAAACTCGGTCTGCCTAAGCTTGGAACCACGTCCATCGGCCATTACGCAACTAAGGTCACCTCAGTCCTCTATAAATGGCTTGCGGGTCCCGCGCTGGTCGCAGGTGTCTTCGGCTTTTTCATCCGCCGCAACTGGGAGCGCCACGAAACTGAACGGCGCGAGCACGAAAAGAAAACTGGATTTCCCGATCAGCTATGAAAACTACTGCCCCCAGTGCCGACTCTAGAGGTGCCACGCTCATCAATCACTGGCAGTGCGGCGTTCCTGTGACCCATGGTCCCGTGTTGACTCCATTTCTTCTCCTGCTCACAGGCCTTGCGGGTATTGGACTCGGCTTGGCAGCGCTTCGCTTCTTCTCTCCTCTTGGCCCCTTCTCGGCCATGAATGACGTCTATGCATGGGGCATCTGGAAGACGTTCAATGTGATGACTCTGACTGCCCTCGGGTCAGGACCTCTGGCGTTGGGCATAGCGGCATGGGTCTTCAATCGTCAAAAGCTCCACGTGGTAATGCGCACAGCGCTTGTCTCAGGATTTCTGTTCTACGCGACCGGATTGATTGCACTCGGCTTCGATGTCGGACGTCCTTGGAACTTCTACAGCGCGTTGATGCCCTGGCGATGGAACTCTGAATCGGCCATGCTCGAAATCTCCATCTGCATGCCGCTCTACTGTGCGGTCTTTCTCTCGTTCGAAATTCTCCCACTGATTCTGGAACGGATTTACTACACAGGCAACGAGCGTTCCCGCGCCTTCCTGTCCCGCATCGGACCCAACATCCGAAAGGCGTATCCATTTGTAATCATTGGCGCCTACGTCATCCCACTCATGCATCAATCCTCGCTTGGAGGTCTGCTCCTGCTGGCGGGAACCAAAATCAATCCGCTCTGGCAATCGCCAGTAATGCCTTTGCTTTATCTGGTCGCGGCCGTCTTTTGTGGACTTGGCTTCACTATTTTTCTGCTGATGATTGTCTGTCTTCGGTACGCGCGCTATCTTGACGCCGCAGTCCTGACGGAACTGGCCAACTTGCTCTCGGGCGTCTGCTTTGTCTTTCTTGCCATTCGCATTGCCGACCTGATCTGGCGACAACAACTCCGTGCTGCGTTCGCTCTCGACAAAATGAGCCTGCTGTTCCTCTTTGAAAGTGCAATGATTCTCGCACCCGCAATCGCTCTCCGATTCCGGCGCGTTCGAGAAACCCCTCGCGCCCTATTGAATATGTCCGTGCTCGCCTGCCTCGGGGGGATGCTCTATCGCTTCATTCCGACCTCGATCGCCTATGTGCCCTTGCGCAGCACAGCCTACTTTCCATCTACGCCTGAACTGATAATGGCCGCAGGCTACATTGCGCTCGGGAGCGTGGCGTTCGTGCTTGCGGTCAATTATTTCGCGGTGCTTCCTGGAGAAGCTGGCAGTTGGGACCACACGTTCCGTCCCTTCGGCTGGCCGGGAAAGGCCTCCCAATCCTCCATCGCCGGGCCAATCCCAACCGCAGTGGTTCAAGAAAGAGCGATCTGATGGCACGAATATCCATTGACCCTGTGACGCGCATCGAAGGACATCTTCGTATCGATGTTGAAGTAGACGGCGGCACTGTAAATAAGGCATGGGCAAGCTGCACAATGTGGCGCGGACTTGAAACGATCTTGCGCGGCCGCGATGCTCGCGAGGGATGGATCTTCGCGCAGCGCTTCTGCGGTGTCTGTACCACCGTGCATGGCATCGCTTCTGTTCGCGCCGTGGAAGACGCACTCGCACTCGACATCCCACCGAACGCGCAGTACATCCGCAACCTCATTCTCATCGGACATGCGCTCCACGACCACATTGTGCACTTCTACCACTTGTCCGCTCTCGACTGGGTGGATGTGATGTCGATCCCAAAGGCAGATCCAGCGCGCGCAGCTTCGATCGCAGAAAGCTCCAGTTCATGGCAGGGCAACTCGCGGCGTGAACTCGAAGCAGTTCAAGACAAGGTAAAAGGGATCGTGGCTGACGGACAGCTCGGCATCTTTTCGCACGGATACTGGGGCCATCCCGCCATGCGCCTAAGCCCGGAAATGAATCTGATTCTTTTCGCGCACTATTTGCAGGCTCTCGAGTTTCAAAGAAAGTCCTGTCAGGTCGTGGCCATCCTCGGCGGCAAAACACCTCACATTCAGAATCTCGCCGTTGGCGGTGTCATGAATGCGATCAACCTGAACAGCCTGGCGACTATGAACATGGACCGCCTGGGAATATTAAAGGCGATCCTCGAAGACCTGATTCCATTCGTTCAACAGGTCTTCCTGGTCGATACCTGTTTGCTGGCCGCCTCTTATCCAGAGTATTTCCACTATGGCCGCGGTGTTGCCAATTACCTGGCTGTGCCAGACTTGCCGTTGGATGCGAGAGCGACGAAATTCGACCTTCCGGGTGGCGTGATTATGAATGGCAACCTTGCCTCCGTGCGGACCATGGAGAATTGGAAGGACGAGCCGTTTCGCAAAGCCATCACCGAGGATTCAACCCACGCGTGGTACCAAGGCGGCGGCCCCATTGAGCCGTACAGGGGCGAGACCACACCGGATTACACCGACTTCAAGGAAGATGCAAAGTACACATGGGTCAAGGCGCCACGCTATAACGGGAGCCCGATGCAGGTGGGCCCGCTCGCCAACGTCCTTGTCGGCTATGCATCCGGACATGATCTGACCCGCAAATGGACCGACGCGGCATTTGACAGGATATCCTCCGTGCACGGGTTGAAGGTCACGCCCAGCGAAATGCAATCGACCATGGGCCGATATCTCGCCCGAGCGATTCGTTCCGCGATGCTGTCAGAGCTTGCGCTTGGACATCTGCAATTGCTCACTACCAATATTGTTAACGGAGACGATACCACCTACAATGCCCCCCAGTTCCCGTCCGGCGAAGTCATGGGGATGGGTATGCATGAAGCTCCGCGCGGTGCACTCTCGCACTGGGTCGTGATCGATAAGGGCGCTTTTACGAATTACCAGGCGGTCGTGCCCACAACCTGGAACGCAAGCCCACGTGATCAGAACGGGGTTCCCGGACCCTACGAGACCTCCCTCATCGGCAGTCCTGTGGTGGATCCTGAAAAACCGCTGGAGGTTCTTCGCACTGTGCATTCGTTTGACCCCTGCATGGCATGTTCCTGTCACACACTCGATGCAACCGGAAAAGAGATTGCGCAGGTAAAAGTGCAATGAAGGACACGAACCCATCCGTGAAAAATAGCCCGGTGATTATCATTGGTCTTGGAAATGTGTTTCTAGGCGACGACGGATTTGGGCCCCTGGCGGTCGAGACATTTCGCTGTCAATACGCTTGCGGCCCTGAGGTCGAGGTACTCGACTTAGGCACGCCGGGCCTGGATCTTGCACCGTACCTCTATGGCCGAGAGCTCGTCGTGATCGTTGATGCAGTTCATTCAAACCTTCCGCTTCGGACCGTGTCTGTGTTCTCCGAGGATGATTTTCTCTCAACAAACGTAAGGCTTCGCATAACCGGACACGACCCCGGACTGTGGGATACGCTCACCCACCTTCGTCTCGCTGACCGCGGTCCTTCCGAACTGCTAGTGATTGGTGCGGTGCCAGAGTCATGCGAGTTCGGAGATGGTCCGAGCATCGCCATGTTAGTCCTCGCAGCCGAAACAGCGGCTTCTATTGCTCAGGTCCTGTCACACCGAGCCTTCCTCTGCGTTCGTCGCGATATTGTGCCTCAGCCCAATCTGTGGTGGCTTCCGCTTAACTCCATAGAGGTCTGCGGCGCTCGCCAGGTCAAAGTCAATGCATGAGATTTCCATCATCGAAAGCATCCTCGAGGTCGCAGAAGAAAAGGCTCGCGAATTCAATTCATCGTCGATCAAGGTGATTAAGCTACGCCTCGGTCAATTCACTGACATCGCAAGAGCGTCACTTGAATTTGCATTCGAAGTCGCTCGGCTTGGAACCTTGGCGGAAAACGCGCGTCTGGACATTGAGGTTGTTCCGATGATCTTGCATTGTGTAGTATGCGACGTCAATCCTCATCCGACAGGAGCAATGTCACTCATCTGTTCTTTTTGCGGATTTCCGCTGAAAATCATCTCTGGCAAGGAACTTCAAATTGACTTCATCGAAATTGATGAGTACCTCCCTGCAAGGAATGCGCTAGCGAAGTTTCCCCAACGCCCAGAACCGGGCGGATGTCCAGGGCCGAGTAGCGTTCCGTAATCTTTGAATGTTCGCGGCTTGACTCGCGCTCAGTCCACGGCACACCCGATTTAAAGCGATGTTGGCTGCCTTTTGCGAACGATTTTCACTTCTGCAATCCAAACATCTTTGCACTCGGGCCGGCCAAAGCGAACACAAGAATGTCGCGCCTTTTCGAATTACCCCCTCTCCTTCGCCCCGAATCGGTCGCAAGCGCATTGAGCGAATATTGCAATCGTGAAAGGCTTTAGTCTTTGGCTTGCCGGAAGCATTGTGGGCGCCCCTCGTGACACGCGACACCGTCCCTGTCGAAAGCCCTGCCAGCCTTGCAACGTCTTTTTTGTGCTTGGCACGTTCTTCAGCTCAGTGGGCAGAACAACGCCCCGAACCGCGTCTGA
>Ga0302140_10000365_pt1 | contig 56046 bp, 53 predicted proteins | sample I_Bog_E1_1_FD_202095 | JGI IMG/M metagenome (GOLD analysis project Ga0302140, IMG submission 202095) | Peat permafrost microbial communities from Stordalen Mire near Abisko, Sweden - I_Bog_E1_1 | ecosystem: Environmental > Terrestrial > Soil > Wetlands > Peat | place: Sweden: Abisko, Stordalen...
GTCCACCGCCGGTGTTCATCGCGAATCTTCAGGCCAGCCTGCATGATGAATCGCCAGCAGGCCTCTCGCGAACGTCCAGTGCTTCGCTGCAGACGCCGCACAAGCTGATCAAGTTTTTCGCCCGATAGCATTCCACCGGGTCATGCGTAATCGCATCGTCCAAGATGAACTTGTCTCTGGAACTGCGGCCCGAGCGCGCGCCGGTCGTTGCCACCAGTGCGCCATGAGACACGCCCCTCGGTCCGGGGCTAACCATCACGCCGGGAGCGCAATTCGCCAACTCCCTCTCCTTGACAATCTAGGAGAGTAGAGTTAACTTCTTTCCTAGAGCGTCAAGGAGAGCGGTGAATGGGAAACGACAAGCTGGACAAACAGCTCGAGAAACAAATTGATCTGCTGCAAGGGACGCTGGATCTGCTGATCCTGAAGGCCGTTTCGCTTGGGCCCCTGCACGGGTATGGAGTGTTGCTGCGCATCCAGCAGATTTCCGGCGAGGAGTTGGTGGTCCAGCAGGGTTCGCTTTATCCGGCGCTCTACCGGTTGGAGCACCAGGGCGCCATCGCCAGCGAATGGGGCGCGAGCGATAACAATCGCCGCGCCAAATATTACAAGCTGACCGCTGCCGGCCGTGACCGCCTTGTGCAGGAGACAGGCAAGTGGAACCGCATGGCCGGAATCATCGGAACCATTCTGAGCGCGACGCCTGAAAACGCGTGATCAAGACAGGGAATAGAGAATAGGGAATAACGAGCTATGAGCCTGCGTTCATTTTTTATCAGCGTTTTTTCTCAGCCGCGTTCCTGGTTTCGCGCCGTCGCGCAACGCGACCGTCTCGAATCGGAGATGGAAGCCGAGCTCACCCACCACCTCGATAATCTGACCGCCGATTTGATTCGTGCCGGCCACTCGCCAGGCGACGCTGCGCGCCGGGCGCGAATCGCGCTGGGCGCGGCTACTGTACACAAAGAGGGCATGCGCGCCTCGCTCGGCCTCCGCTGGTGGGACGAACTCTGGGCCGATCTGCGATACGGCACGCGGATGCTGCGCAAAAGCCCCGGGTTTACCACCATTGCCACACTTTCACTGGCGCTGGCGATTGGCGCCAACACCACCATCTTTTCCGCGGCAAAACAGATTCTGTACGAACGCCTGGCCGTGCCGCACGCCGCGGAACTACGCTTGCTCTCGTGGACGGGAACGGAGGATCACAGCGCGGTGCATCACATCCACGGCGATGTCGACCCTTTGCCCGGCGGCCGCGAAATCAGCCCGGTCTTCTCTTACCCTGCATACACCCAAATGAGTGCGCAGAATCGCGGGCAGAATGGAGTTCTTGGCGACCTTCTCGCGTTTCGAGAGACGGGCATGAACGGGACCATCCAGAACAGCGCTCGGCGATTACTGGCGGAGATGGTCTCAGGCAATTACTACGCCGCGCTTGGCGTTCAGCCGCAACTGGGGCGCGTGCTTGAGCCATCGGACGACACGCTGGCTGCGCCGCCTGTGGTTGTCATCAGCGATGCCCTGTGGGAGCGCGAGTTTGCCCGGTCACCGTCGGTGCTTGGGCAAATGATCAGGCTCAACGACAAACCGGTGATCGTTGTCGGTGTCAATCCCAGAAGTTTTACCGGCGCCAAGAGTGTGCTTGAATCGGAAACGCCGGATGTGATTGTGGCCCTGGCGATGCAGCCCATTCTGACTCCGTCCTCCGATGGAAGCTCGTGGCTCACCAACCCCAATCAATGGTGGGTGAACATCATGGGGCGCACGAAACCAGGCGTGAGCGACGCGTCAGCGCAGGCGGCGCTCGATACCGAGTTGTCCGCGGTTGTGCGCGCCACCATGCCGGTTCGGGCCGGTGAGGACATTCCAAGCCTGACGTTGCGCGATGGCAGCCGTGGGCTCTTTGAGCAGGAGCAGCTATTCCTCAAACCGATGGCGGTGCTCATGACGCTGGTGGACTTTGTGCTTCTGCTGGCATGCGTCAACATCGCCAACCTGATGTTGGCGCGCGGCGCACAGCGCCACCGCGAGATGAGCGTGCGGTTGGCATTGGGTGCGGGGCGCACGCGCATCCTGCGGCAACTGCTTGTGGAGAGTCTTTTGCTGGCCGCGCTGGGCGGCGCGGGCGGGGTTGCGATGGGCTACCTCGGGCGAGTCGCAATTCCGCAGTTGACTGAGAATTCTTGGCAACATGCCCAACTCAGCGTTCACTTCGATTGGTCGGTCTTTGCGTTTGCAGCCGGAATTACGATACTCACCGGGCTGTTGTTCGGAATAGCTCCTGCTGTGGGGGCCGCGCGCGCCGAAGTCACGCATGGATTGAAGGAAGGCGCGCAAACAACAACACGACGGCGCAAGGGAATGGGCGGCAAATCGCTGGTCGGTCTGCAGGTCGCACTCTCAACCTTGCTGGTGATTGGCGCTGGACTGTTCATCCGCACACTGGCCAGTCTGAATTCGGTTGATCCTGGATTCCGGACCAGTAACCTGTTGCTTGTACCGGTCGCCTTGCCGCAGAGTCGTTATCCGGCCGGCAAGGATCTCGCTCTGCATCAGCAGTTGGAACGGGCCTTTGCGGCGGTGCCGGGTGTGGAATCCGTCTCGCCGGCCATGGAGTCTTATCTTTCCGACGATCTGTCCGCAACTGACTTCCTGCCGGAAGGTGAGAGTTACGACAAGAGCAAGCATCAAGAGGAAAACTACAACGCGGTCGGCATTCACTTCTTTGACACACTGGGAGTCTCGATTGTTGCCGGACGCGCATTTGGCGAGCAGGATACGGCGAGCTCTTCGCTGGTGGGGATCATTAATCAGAGTCTGGCGCGGAGCCGGTTTCCAGGCCGGAATCCGATTGGGAAGAGGTTTTCGACGAACGCCCACGACATGGACGGCCACGGAGGCAAGCTGGCAACGGATCTGATTCAGATCGTCGGCGTCTGCGCAGATACTCGTTACGCGAATCTTCGTGACGATCCGCCGCCACAGTTCTTCCTCCCCTATGTTCAGCAAACTGAAGTGGGCGGCATGACCTATGAGCTTCACACGCAAATGAAGCCTGAGGCGATTCTGCCCGCGCTGCGAAGCGTGGTTCAAAAGGTGGATCCCGACTTGCCGCTCGTGAATGTACGAACTCAGGAGCAGCAGATCGAGGCCGACCTGCAGCAGGAGCGCATCTTCGTCACGTTGACCTCCGGCTTCGGCCTGCTGGCGCTGGCGCTGGCCTGCGTAGGCATCTACGGAATCATGGCGTATTCCGTGGCCAATCGCAGAAACGAGATAGGCATCCGCATGGCGCTCGGCGCACAGCCAGGGCAGGTGCGCGGAATGATTCTGCGCGAGAGCACTGCGCTGGCCCTTGCTGGAATTGTTGTGGGCGTCGGCGCGTCGTCGATGCTGACGCGCCTGGTCAAGTCGATGCTCTACGGCATTCAGCCCTGGGACCCCATCACCATGATCGGCGGCATTTTCATTCTGCTAGCCGTTGCATTAGCCGCCAGTTGGATCCCCGCGCGCCGCGCCGCTCGCGTGCAGCCCATGGATGCTTTGCGGCATGAGTAGAGCCGGTGATTTGAGCGTGCTTCAGAAATCCGCTTTGTGTCAGGGCATGACCGGGGTACCGGGGCACCCTTCAGGGTCGGGGTCGCGTGCCGAAAAGGGCCACGGAAAATGGGATTTTAACCCCTGCGGGATGAATGCCAGGAGGTTGCGGTCATCAATGAAACACGCATCGGAACGGGAAGACGGGGATCCATCGTTATGAGCATTCGTTCACTCTTCGCACGCATTCTTTCCCAACCGCATTCGTGGTTTCGCGCCGTTGTTCAACGCGACCAACTCGAAGCGGAGATGGAAGCTGAGCTCGCCGATCACCTCGAACATCTCACCGCCGATCTGATCCGCGCCGGCCACTCTCCTGTTGAAGCAGCGCGCCGCGCCCGGATCGCCCTCGGCACAGCGACCGTGCATAAGGAGAACATGCGTGCTTCGCTAGGCTTGCGCTGGTGGGACGAATTCTGGGCCGACCTGCGCTACGGAGCGCGCATGCTGCGCAAGAGCTCCGGATTTACCGCCATCGCAGCAACCTCGCTCGCGCTCGCCATGGGCGCCAATACGACGATCTTCTCGCTGGCGAAGAGCTTGCTGTACGACCGCCTGCACGTAGCTAATGCCGATGAACTGCGCCTGTTGCGGTGGAATGGAGATAACCATCTCGCTATACACGGCTTTTGGGGCGACTTCGATTCCGTGCCCGGTGGGGGCATGACGAGCTCGCTCTTTTCTTACCCCGCCTATCGGCAGTTGCGTTCACACAACCAGTTGATGCAGGACCTGTTCGGATACAAGGAAGACAGCATGAACGCCACCATTCGCGGCAATGCGCAACGCGTGGTCGTGGACATGGTCTCCGGCAATTTCTATTCCGCAATGGGCGTGCAGCCGCAGTTAGGCAGGCCCCTCCAACTCTCTGACGACATCGAGCCTGGCCAAGGCACCGTTGCCCTGATCAGCGATGCTTTGTGGGAACGCGAGTTTGGCCGCTCTCCCTCCGTGCTGGGCCAGATCGTCAAAGTCAATCAGTCTCAATTCACCATTGTCGGTGTCAATCCGCGCGGGTTTACTGGAGCAAAAAATGTCCAATCGTCGCCGGACATTTTTGTCCCGTTGTGCATGCAGCCGCTCGTCGATCCAAAAGGCAGAAAAGCCTCTCTCCTCGATGATCCGGACTTCTGGTGGGTCAACGTGATGGCCCGAGCCAAGCCGGGCGTTCAGGACGCGCAAGCCCAGGCCGCGCTCGACGTTCAACTCACATCGGCCATCCGCGGAACCATGACTGTGAAGGCCGGCGACACGATGCCGCGCCTTGTCCTGGCCGATGGCACTCGCGGCTTGAGCTTTGCCGCGCAGATGTTCAAGAAGCCGATTTATGTGCTGATTTCCCTCACCGGATTTGTGCTGTTGCTGGCGTGCGCCAACATCGCCAATTTGCTGCTGGCGCGCGGAGCACAGCGGCAGCGCGAAATGAGCGTACGGCTCGCTCTCGGCGCTGGTCGCGGACGAATTGTGCGCCAGTTGTTTACCGAGAGCCTGTTGTTGGCGGCGATCGGCGGAGCCGGCGGGTTGTTCCTCGGCTACCTCGGCCGCAACGCGATTCCCAGGTTGATGTCCAATGCATGGGACCAAGGCAGTTTGAACGTCTCAATGGACTGGGGCATCTTCGCTTTCGCGGCAGGAGTAACGGTGCTGACCGGGCTTCTGTTCGGGTTGGCTCCCGCGCTGATGGCTGCGCGCGCCGAGGTGAGCAGCAGTCTGAAAGAGAGTGCGCAAACATCGACACGACGACGCAAGGGGCTAGGCGGCAAGGCGATTGTAGCTTTTCAAATTGCGCTGTCTACTCTGCTTGTGGTGGGCGCGGGCCTGTTCCTGCGAACACTTTTCAGGCTCAACTCCATCGACGTCGGATTTCGGACGGACCACCTGATTCTGTTCGAGGTTGCTCCACCTGCACAGCGTTACGGCATGGGTAAAGATGTGCAACTGCATCAGCGGCTGGAGCAGGGATTTGCGGCATTGCCCGGCGTTCAAGGCGTGGCGCCAAGCTGGACAGCATACATCGCGGACAATATGTCCAACGACGACTTTGCTCCCGAGGGCGAGCCCGCAAACGCGGATCACCGCGGCCCCGAGGATGTGAACGTGGTAGGCATTACATTCTTTGAAACCATGGGCATCCCCATCATTGGCGGCCGCAGCTTTGGGCGGCAAGATACTGCAATCTCGCAGAAAGTTGCGATCGTCAATCAGGCATTGGCGAAGAAGAGATTCCCCAACATGAGCCCGATTGGAAAGCGCTTCGAGACCGGGGACGACAAGCCTGTGTGGGTGCAGATTGTGGGTGTTTGCGCAGACAGTCGCTACTCGAGCCTGCGCGCCCCGGCACCGCCGCAGTTCTTCATGCCCTACGTGCAGCTGCCGGAGGTGGGTGGCATGACGTATGCGATTCGCACGCAGCTCGAGCCTGCGCAGCTTATCCCCGCATTGCGTGGCGTGGTGCAGCAGGCGGACCCCGATTTGCCCATTATCGACATTCGCACCCAGCGGGAACAGATTGATGCCAACATGCAAATGGAGCGGGCCTTCGCCACTCTCACCACCGGCTTCGGCCTGCTGGCGCTGGCGCTGGCCTGCGTTGGCATCTACGGAATCATGGCGTATTCAGTGGCCAATCGTAGAAACGAGATCGGCCTTCGCCTCGCTTTAGGCGCACAGCCCGGACAGGTGCGCGGAATGGTTCTGCGCGAAAGCACGTGGCTGGCTGCTGCCGGCATCGTTGCTGGAGTGGCCGCGGCACTCGCGCTGACCAGGCTGGTGAAGACGATGCTCTACGGCATTCAGCCCTACGATCCCATCACCATGATCGGCGGCATGTTCATTCTGCTAGCCGTCGCACTGGCCGCAAGCTGGATCCCCGCGCGCCGCGCCGCTCGCGTGCAGCCCATGGAAGCGCTCAGGCACGAATAAAGCAGCCTTCAGCTCTTAGCTTCCAGCCTCTAGCTTTGAACATTGGGGCTTATGAATTTGGAGATCTTAAGTCAACAAAGTGGCCGCTGTCAACGGTAGCCCCGGCCTCGCTGCCGGGGAAAGCTACTCCCGTCCGACAGCCGTGAAGGTAGCTGAAAGCTAGAAGCTGACAGCTAAAAGCTGCGTTTACGCAATTACCGGCAGCGTCGGCATCGCGCCCAGCTTCGTCGCTTCTTCCACCACCACGTCCAGATGCTCCAGCACCTCGGGCACCGTCATGGTGTAGATCTCGCGGCGCGAGTCGTAGCCTTCTTCCACCAACTGCTTCAGATAGCGGCCGGCGATCTGCACGCATAACTGGTCCGTGATCACTTTGCCGGTGCGCTGTTTCTGCTCTACCCAGGCGGTCGAGGGCAAGGCAATCCACATGGGGCGGCCGTTCACGTCGAAGCGCACATCGACGGCGTCGGCGTGGCGGGTGGCGATAGCCACCATTGTGCCCTTCCAGCTGCAATGCAGGTCTTCGCCGCTCCAGCGGTCGGTTACGTGGAAGTCTTCGTACATGCAACTAGCCTATCGTTCCCGGTCGGGAACAGCAAGGGCGCGGGCGCTGTTCGCGGATCGCCGCGCGTTCCATGGGCCTGGCTATGCCCTTTCGGACATTTTTCCCGTATCCCTGTTCCCGCGCAAACCTCCGCCGATAAACCCGGCAGGGGAATCGCCAACCATGCAGATTACTGTTACCGTCTCCGACGTTGTTGTCCGCGAAGCTGGAGCTCGCGGCCTGCCGATCGATGAATTCATTGAATCGCTGATCGACAAGGGGATGCTTGAATCGCTCGAAACAAAGGAACGGCCGGTGCTGAACAGTGCCATTGAGCGCATTCGCGCCTTGCGTACTACGGCAATTGACACAAAGAGATAGCGCTCTTTTGCGGGTTCCGGCGTCCGCCATGTGTGGACGCTGCTCTTGGCGCGCTGATAGACTAGTAGGGTTGCAGTGGAAGTGCTCTAAACCGTAACTGCCCGCCTGCAAGTCTAATCAACGAAGGACAAAAGAGACCCTGTGGATACTCAAACCCGTCATGCCCTGAAGAAAGACAAGTTCGCCCAGGCCACTGCCAGCAGCGTTAGCTGGGTAAGTGGACACCGCTCAGGCGTTCTTCGCTGGGCGATTACCGCTGTTGTTGTTCTTGCCGTTGGTATTGGTGGCCTTATTTTCTGGAACCTCCGTTCAGCCGCGGCCGGCACCGCCCTTGGAGGCGCTCTCGATGTCTACGATGCAGCGCTGGCCGTGCCCGGCGCTCCGGTGGAAAGCGGCGTTTACTCTTCCGCCGCCGACCGCTCCAGGGCTGCGAACAAGCAGTTTGTGGCCGTCGCACAGCAGTACGGCTGGCTGCCGGAAGGCGCCAAGGCACACTACTTTGCCGGCATCACCTACCAGGACCTGGGCCAGACCGCCTCCGCCGAAACGGAACTGAAAGCCGCTGCCGGTTCGTGGGACCACAATCTCTCCAACCTCGCCAAGATCGCGCTGGCCGGCGTTTATCATCAAACAGCCCGCGATCCCCAGGCCATCGATCTCTACAACCAACTGGCCGCCAAGCCTTCAGAGACGGTTTCCACGAGCGTTGCGCAGCTTGACCTGGCCAACCTCTATGCCGCCTCCGGCAAGCAGGATCAGGCGCGCGCCCTTTGGGCCAAAGTCAAGGACGCCGACAAGGATGGCGCCGCCGGCTCCATCGCCACGCAAAAGCTGGCCGCTAAACAGTAGAAGCACCCACAACTCGATCCAAACCGCTCGCGGAGCCAAATGGCTTCGCGAGGTTTCTTTTTCGGTCGATTCCCCCCCATTCCCGAGCATTTCCCCACGATCCTGCGTCTGGTTCGGTATGAGCGCCAGCCAGGCAGTATTCTCAGGTTGGATGGAGATTCCAGAAAGCGCCGTGCACGATCAGGCCCGTACTTACGCGGATGAGGAGACTCTCGCGGCACTTGTGAACCAGTACGCCGGAACCCTCTATCGCGTAGCTTTCTCCGTCCTGCGTAACCCTTCCGACGCCGAAGACGCCGTGCAGGAGGCGTTCATCCGCGTGCTGCGCCATCGCGACACTCTTTCCGAGGTCCGCGATCAGCGCGTGTGGCTTATCCGCATCGTGTGGAACATCGTGCTTGACCGCAAGCGCCGCGCCAAAACCCGGCCGGAGACCGACGACGTGGCTGACCTGGCCCGCGTGCTGCCTTCGAATGGGCTAAGCGCCGAAGCCCAGGCCGCCGCCGCGCAACATCATGCCCACGTGCTCGCCTGCGTGGAGAAGCTACCGACCAAGGAGCGCGAGGTGCTGATGCTTTCGGCATTTGAGGAGCTCAACAGCGTGGAGATTGCCACGGTACTCGGCATCACCGAATCCAGCGTCCGTTCAAGGCTATTCCGAGCGCGCAACTTGATGGGTGGGCTGTTAAATCATGAACGAAAATAGTTGAGAAACAGTAGTCAGTTGTCAGAGGTCGGGTGTTAACAGAGGGTGTTTCATAATTCTGCTTTGTAACAGGGCACGACTTTAGTCGTGCCGCAAAGTTCGAAAAGGCAAGGCGGGCTTTAGCCCCCGAGGGAATGTTGGATCGCAAAAGGGACTTGTTCGAGCAGTGTAGGAGTTTAAGATGAGTTACCCAAATCAGAATGGATTTTCGAAGGATTCCGGCGCCGGTGAAGCGGAACAAACGCTCCGCCTGATCGCCTCGCTTCCCGCTCCCGAGGGGCTTGAAGACCGAGTGAAAGCCAGTCTCCGCTTCGCGCCACGTCATGCGCGCGTGCTTGCCTGGCCTCACCCGTTCTCGCCGGCTGGTGGATGGCTGCGGGCAGCAGCGGCTGCTGCTATCGTTTTTGTCGTCGCCGGCGGCGGCTGGGGAATCTACTCCCATGTTCAACCCGGCCAACCGACTCAAGGCAGTGCGCCGCATATCGGCGCACCAGGCGGGTTCTCTGAAGGCGGCGCCGTCCGCAGACCGCAAACCCTCGTAGGACCAGTGGTGATATCTCCCGAGAAAGGCGCAACACCCAAGCCCAAAGCTCAAACCAAGCCCGCTGCAATAGCGTCCTTGAGCGCCACATCCACGGCCGCCGACAAAACCACTGTTCCACCTACGCAACCTGCGGTGAAATGAATATTCACGCAAAACAGAGTCAATAGGCCGGCTCTTAGACCTTCTTCGATCCCGCATGAACCGCGATCCCAACCAGTGCCAGCGCTACCGCTCCCCACAATGCCGGAATCCATCCCGTCACGTGGAAGCCCCTGACAAGATGCGACGCCAGCAGAATCATGGCCGCATTAATCACCAGCAGAAACAGGCCCAGCGTAATGATGGTGATGGGAAAAGTAACAATCTTCAACAGTAGTCCGAGGGTTGCGTTAAGCAGGCCGATAACCAGCGCCGCGATTAGCGCCGGCTCCAGACCCATGACATGGAAGCCCGGCAGAAAATGGGAAATAACCAGCAAAGTAATCGCACTCAACAGCCAGTGAACTAAAAGCTTGAGCATTCCGTATCTCTCCTTGTTTGGGCCGTTCTACCTGCCTGATTGAGAGCACCCGGCCCTGATGCCCTCGTGCCTCCAGTAGCATGGTCTTAGACGATACTCGACGGCGCTGGTCCTTTCAAGATGGTCAATACAGCACTACCTTTACCAGCCAGCCGTGTCCAACCTGTCAGGCACTGTGCGGAACCCCTTGCGCAGGCCAAGCTCATCTCAGGATTTTCCTCCATGCGCATTTTTCTCGCTTTTTGCCTCGCCGGTTTCATTCCTCTGTTAGGCACGCCGCCGGCGCAAGCGCAGCAGCCGGCCAATCCGCCCAGCCCGTCCCTGCCGGAGATTCACCAGCTCATGCACGAGGTACAGGATCACCAGAAGCAGCTCGATAAGGTGCGCGAGAACTACACCTACACCTCGTTGCAGACGACGCAAGATCTCGACTCGAACGGCCAGGTAAAGAAGACCGAAGTCACGGAAAACGAGGACTTCTTCGTCAACAGCCACGTCATCGAGCGCACAGTCAAGAAAGACGGCAAGCCGCTCGACAGCCACGGCGAGCAGAAAGAGACCGAGCGCGTAACAAAACTGGTTGAGAAGGCAGAGAAGACCCCGCCCGATCAACCGCTCGAAGGCCCGCAGATCAGCATCAGCCGCGTGCTTGAAATCATGGACGTGCGCAATGAACGCCGCGAGAACTATCGCGGACGCCCGACGATTGTCTTCGACTTTGTGGGCCGCAAAGATGCCAAGACCCACGGCCTGGCCGAGGACGCGTCAAAGAAGCTTCAGGGCACGCTTTGGATCGACGAGGCCGACCGCGTCGTGGCGCACATGGAAGTGAGCTTCGACGACAATTTTCATGTCGCCGGCGGACTGGTGGCCAATATACAGAAAGGCTCCAACTTCCGTTTCGACCAGGCCCAGGTCAACGGCGAAATCTGGCTCCCCACGGGCGGCGAAGGCAACGTGCAGCTCCGTCTTCTGCTGGTCAAAGGCATTCGCCAGCACTTCACCGAGCGCGACTACGACTTCAAGCGCTTCCATGTCGAAACCCAGCAAGGCAAGGACGCCAAGGCCGTCCTCGACAAGAAGCCATAGGGACATTTCTCCAATGTTGATATCAAAAAAACAAAGCTGTCATCTTGAGCAGCCCGACTCGCCTCGGCAAGTTACAGCGACTGTAATGAACGCTGTGCCGGACCGCCGCAAAAGCTCCGTGCCCCGTTCTTGCGATTTTTTCCTATCGCAAGGGCGGGAAACCACAAATCTCAATCGGGGCACTGTTCATCGAACTATTGGCCCCGCCCATCCAGTAAAGTGGAGCTATGTTCAAGCGCCGCATTTCCATCGAGCGAATCGACGCCTCCGGCGCTGCGTACCCCTGTCCCATCCGCCAGATCGACAACTTCGCCATGCGCAACTTCACCAACGATCCAATCTTCGACGACACGCTCCCCGCCGCCGACGGTATGCTTGAAGCCGGACACCGCGTCCCTCTCAATCGCCTCAAGTCCGCCATGGAAGACTGGTTCCGCCGCAAAGGCTATCTCAAACCAGAAGAACGGCTCCAAATCCGCGAATTGGGGGTCCGCGAATTGGGGCTCAGCGAACAGGAAGGACCAACGCCGCTCTACCTCCCGGAGGGAGGGAACGATAATAGCCCAGGATGAAGCTCGCCCGCCTGGGCGAGCGCAATCCTGGGAACTTGCGCCGACGAAGCCGATCAACCCCGTAGGGGTGGAACGAATCTCCATGACAGCTTCTTCGGTATTCATACGAATGCCCTGGCGCGAACCATTGCAGGCACCGGACCGCAAAGTCGTCTATGCTACCATTCCTTCAATCCACTCCACCTTGAATGCTGTGTTGGACGGGTGCGACTCCTGTTCTAATCGAAGCAAAGGCCAAAGTCATTCATGCTGTTTCCCACGGTTGAGTACGCGCTGTTCTTTCTGGCAGTGCTGGCCATTGCCTGGAGCCTCTACCGCTTCCCGCAAGTCCACAAGGATTTTCTGCTTCTGGCAAGCTATGTCTTCTACGGCTTCTGGAACTGGACCTATCTTCCCCTCTTGATTGGCATCTCGATCTTTGCCGGGCTTGTTGCCCAGCGCATCCAACGCAGCCAGACCCCTATCGCCAAAAAGCGCTGGCTGATCGCGGGTGTCGTCGTATGCCTGTCCGCGCTCGGCTATTACAAATACACCAGCTTCCTGATGACCACGATGCTTCAGATATGGGGCCGGTTCGCGCACCCACCCCACGTCCAGGTTTATTCGCCGCTGCTGCCGTTGGGAATTTCGTTCTTTGTCTTTCACGCCATCTCCCTGCTTGGCGACTGTTATCGCGGCAAAGTGAAAGAGCCCGTCAACCTTCGCGATGCTCTTCTGTACGTAGCGTTCTTCCCGCAACTCATCGCCGGCCCCATCCTGCGCGCCTCGCGGTTCTTGCCCCAGCTTGCGGTGCGCAGGAATCCCAATCACCTCCGCATCAACCGCGCGTTTCTTTTGATCGTCGGCGGCCTGTTCAAGAAGGTCATCGTCTCCAACATGCTGGCCACAAGGCTCGTGGAGCCGGTCTTCGCGGTGCCTCAGTCGTATGGCGCCCGGGATACGCTGCTCGCGGTGTACGGATATGCCGCGCAGATCTATTGCGACTTCTCCGGCTACACAGATATCGCCATCGGCTGCGCTCTGCTGCTCGGCTATCGGTTCCCGCGCAACTTCAATGCACCTTATACGGCCACCGATCCGCAGGACTTCTGGCGGCGCTGGCATATCTCCCTCTCCACCTGGCTGCGCGATTATCTCTACTTCCCCCTCGGCGGCTCGCGAACGGGAAGAATGCGCACCTATCTCAACCTCATGATCACCATGCTGCTCGGCGGCCTGTGGCATGGCGCTGCGTGGACCTTTGTCGTGTGGGGTGGTTTGCACGGCAGCTATCTGGTCGTCCATCGCCTCTGGTCCCGCATCGGCTGGGCTCCGCTGGTCCGTTGGCGGGCGACCGCAACCTGGCGCTGGATCGCGCGGATTCTGCTCTTCCATGCCATCTGCCTCGGCTGGGTCTTCTTCCGCTCCTCATCGTTTTCCATCGCGTTCGACGTCTTCAGCCGTCTGCGCGTTCCCGGCCCAGCCACGTTGGCCACCGGCCCAGTCCTGCTGGTGTTGTTCCTCGGACTCGCCAGTCAGTTCATGCCGGCGCGCTGGCGTAATGGGTTTGAAGTGGAAATGGGCCGCTGGCCGGCTCTTGCACGCGGAGCAGCCGTGGCCGTGGCCATCGCCGCCATTGAGATTCTGGGGCCCACCGGAGTGGCGCCATTCATTTACTTCCAGTTTTAGCGAACAATGCAGACAATCACCCATCCAATCCGGCAACTTGCCCTCGTCGTAGCGGGGTTCCTGGCGGCTATTCTGCTGCTCGAATCCCAGGGTCTGGCCAGTTGGGCCGATCATCTCGACATCGGCCCCCTCCGCACCGTCGCGGTGCCGGTGACCGGAGCAATCAAGAAAGCCCTCGAGCCGCTGGGAATTGGCGCCGTCCGCGAACATGCTCTTCAAGCCCTGGCGCGGGTTGGCTGGAGCGACGATGCAGCCCTGCTTGCCGACGCCGCGGGAACCGCACACAGCCCCGGTCTGGCGAAGCCTTCCGAATGCGCTGTTCCCAACTTGGCCAACGCCCCTAATCAAGCTTCGATCCCCGGTTCCACGGCGGCCACAGCAACACATCCATCCGTTCCGGGCGCCGCCGCATTCTCAAACGCAACCGGTTCCCAGTCCCCGCTCCAAGCCAGTGTCCCCCGCACAACAGAGCTAGCCCCGCTGCCTCCCATCGCCCCCGGCAAGCCCCGTGTCGTGGCCCTGGCGGGCGACTCCATGATGGCAGTCGGCCTCAGCGCGACCCTCCTCCGCCAGGCCGCCGGCCACAAGGACCTGCGCATGGTCAAGGCCTTCCGCTCCGGAACCGGCCTCGCCCGCCCCGAAGTCTTCAACTGGATGGACGAGTACCCCGCGATGATCGGCGCCGAGAAGCCCGACGTGGTCATCGTGGCCATTGGCGCCAACGACGGACAAGGTTTTGTTGTGGATGGAAAGGTGTTGCCCTACGGCAGCGAAGGCTGGCAGAAGGTCTACCAGGACCGTCTGGCCAGCTATCTGGCCATGGTCAGCTCCAGCGGCGCGCGCGTCGTGTGGGTCGGCCTGCCGCCCATGCGCATCCCTGTTTACAACCAGAAGATTGCCGCCATCAACCGGATCGCCTACACGGTCGTAAGCCAGTCGCCCCAGGCCATCTGGTGGAACCCGGTTTCCTATGTTGGCGACGACTCCGGCGGCTTTCGCGAGTTTGCCACGCTCCCCAACGGCCAGTCCATGCGGCTCCGAGCAACGGACGGTATCCATCTCTCCGACGAAGGAGCCGGCCTGCTCACCAACGTGCTGATGAAGTGGCTTGATCCGCCCCTGCCGCCTGCCGTGGCGGGCGCCGCCGCCCGACCGCCCGCCCCCGAACAGGCACAGCCGTCCGCAAAACCCAAGCACCGGGCTCACCACGCTTCCAAAGGAATGACTTAGAGCGGTTCTCCAGTTCCCGTGGTGGTGTGGGATAGGGGTTACTAACGGCTTCTCTAAGTTGTGGGATAACTTGGAAGCCGCTTATTCTCCGCAGTTTGCGTACTACAGTTTTTGCCGTCGCCAGCATACATTGAACGCAACTTCTGCCATGGAGGCCGGAATTACGAACTACCGCTGGCCGGTAGGAGAACTCATCTCCTAGGCGTGAACCGCAAGCCTGGGAGAGTCTGAGCAGGCTTCATGGCGCGATGTGAAGTCTCGGACCTTGCTAATCAGCAGATCCAGGAGCCTCTCCACCGCGAACGCAAGGTACTTCCGTCTCAACTCTCGCTTAAACGCAGGATAGTTCTGGATTACAAGCCCCAATAACTCCCCGTTTTCGGCCACACGAGCAAGGACCTGCGTTCTCAGGCCCAAGTTCTGGGCAACATCAATCACGTCAATGCGTACGTTGCGCGGAACCTCAGCGCAAACATCCACATACGCTACGTCTGTTTCTCGGTTGTGGTGCAGAGCAGCTTTCATGGCCTGTTCCCCTTTAGCAATCGCCCGTTGGGGATTTCGCTCACTCCGTAGAAAGTCTTGATAAAGTTGGGCTTTCCTGCCAACTTCCGGGCAAAATCCTGAACCTTGACAGCAACCAATAGCCAGCGGTGGCCCCCGCATGGAATATCGAAGATCGCATTACTAGTCCCATGCTGCCTGTTCTCTATGACACATATCGGCTTGGAAAAGTCTCTTTTCAGAGAATCGACAACAAATGCCTCCTCAAAATGAAAACGGGGAACATGGTCGACGAGAGTACTTCGATGAAGGACAACTTTTCTATTGTCCCAGCATTGAACCTCCCAGACGATGTCTGACTTCTTTCCCACAGACACCTGGTATCGATGCAGGATTCATCCTACGCGGTTGGACGATGTCAAGTCCCTTTTGTCAGCATCCGAAGAATAGCAAACGATTACTGGTTTCGAAATGGGAACACCTGCGACTTTAAGGTGATCCGCGCCTGCGGCGCACTGTTAGGCCGCCGCTTGCTCCGCGCTCGTGCCTTGCCAAAGCTGAAGTTCGGCCTCGCGGCGTCTCTTCAAGCCAGCGTTGACTTCTCCGGCAGCCATATCCCACCGCAGCAACTGCTCCCCGGCCGCCTCGTACCTGGCCCCGTTCAGGACTTTCAGCAATGTCGACGAAGCCAGCCTGCCCGCGCCCAGGTTGAAGCAGAAATCGACCAGGGCGTCGAACTGGCCTTGAGCCAGCGGAACCTTCACCAACTGCCCCACCGCCTGTTCAGCCTCCCGCACGTCCTGCCCGAGCATCCCCGCCGCTTGCGCCTCGCTAATTCCTTCCGCAAAGACCTCATTCGGGAGCAGCCTGTGTCCATAGCCGATGGTGGGAATCCCCGCCACATCCAGATACGTCCTGCCGCGAAACCCCTCCGACCTTTTGATCAATTCCAGCGCCGCCCCACTCAGATTCATACTGCCTCCCAGGGCTGCGGACTTTCTTGCTGTACCGCACCCTGAAAATCACGCTAGCAGGATCTGTGAATTAATCTGCAAAACACTGGAAGATTTCCAAGATCAATGCGTCACACCTTGCGCCTTCCCGCTCAGCGACTCAAACTCCAGCAGTATGGCCGTCAGCGCGTCGTCAAAGTTGCGGTCGTGCGTCTTTTGCAGAAAGGCGACTTCGATGGACTGGGTGAAAGCCCACAGAATGTAGTGCGTCTTGCGGTCGTAAACGACCAGCCGGAACATCGGCACCGGGTTAGCCGCGCCATTCACTTTGTTCACGTCCATGGACCGCGTCGAGCCGTTGGGTGAGGTGAGCTGCAGTTCGAGCACCAGGTCCGCTTCCGTCGGATCGCCTACCAACTGATACTGCCCGTTGGCTTTGAGCCCTGCGTAAAACTGGTTGTAGCCGCGGCTTGAATCGCCGCTGAAGGGCGACGGAAACAGCCCGCTGTCTCCTCCGGCATTCGAGACAAAGATCTTGCTAGCCGCGCGGAGTGCCTGCGGAACTGGCGCCTCGGGTGCCGTTGCCGGTAATTGCGCCAGTGCAGTCGCCGTGAGAAGCACCGCGCATAAGGTAGCATGAACTCCGAAACCGATCTTGCTCAAGGGTAGCCTCTTCCGGGAATGCAGCTTGCATCCGTTGAAAAGACTCCGGTTGTGCGCGGTTGGTTAGTACGAATTTCGCGCGGTGCCTGCGCGGCGGGCTTTCCGGGTCGAAAAGTCACCTGAGGGCAAGTCCGCCAACCGCCTGAATCCCAGGTGCGCGACCAATAAACCTGCGAAACCGGTCAGTTCTGACCTCATAAATGCCGTTTGCACCGATTTTGGTGCAAAACGTAAGTTGCAGAGTATCCATAGCTTATCGGTAGATCTCGGAAAAAGATGAGCAGTTTCAGCCTAATTGCATTCTTTTCTTGCCAGTAGAGGCCAAACAGGTGTATCAGTTTAGTAAAATGGGGGGATGGTGATTCAAACGAAAACTCGCAACACGAGCGTCAAAGCCCCGTTGGGACTTTGCATTCTTGCCGGTGCTGCCACAGGTACGCTGGTCGCCATGATCACGACGGTTTCCACTCCCGCCGTGCATGCGGATGTGCAGATTTCCCGGCCCGCCGCAATTGTGGCCCCCGCACCAGTCGCGACCCAGGCTGTAGCGATCGCGAATCCAACACCGGTCTTCGTAGCGCCCCCCCAGGTCGCCCCCGAGCCGGTTGCCAAGAAGCACCTGCAGATACTTCACGGCATTGCGTCGTGGTATGGTGGCGTCTTCAATGGGCGCAAGACGGCAAGCGGAGAAAAGTTCAACATGCATGAACTTACCGCCTGCCACCCAACTCTTCCCTTCGGTTCGCTGGTGCGCGTCATCAACCGCTCCAACAAGCGCTCGGTGGTGGTGCGCATCAATGATCGCGGCGACCTGGGCGCCGAGGGCCGTGTCCGTGTAATCGACCTTTCCTGGGCCGCGGCCAACCGCCTGGCTATGCTTGAATCCGGCGTTGCCAAGGTGGATGTTGAAGTGCTCTCCATGGGAGGCGAGCGCAGAGACAATTAACCTGAGATAAGTCCAGTAATAAGAACGGCCAGCCGGAGGGCTGGCCGTTTTGTTTAGGTCTCCATGGGCCACCATGTTCGGGTGCCCCATCCTTGAAGCAGTTTTATCGCTTCAAGGGTGGGCGGCCACGAACCTCGACCCGCTTCTGGATACCCGCCTACTGGTCCGTATCCGGTAGCTTGTAAGGCTTTTGCAGCCATTGCCGCGCCTCGTTCACCGCGCCCTGGGTATTGTCGTTGGTCTGCACCGCCAGCCGGTACTCATTCACCGCCCGGTCCCGCTGTCCGGTAATGTCGAAGATTTTGCCCAGCGCAATGTGGCTCCAGACCTCAGTCCAGCGCGGCTCGCCATCGCCCCGCAACGCGTCCCGGTAGGAATTCACGCTGGCCTGGTAATTCCGCTGGGTAAACAGCAGTTCGCCAATGCGATAGCTGGCCAGCGAGCTCTGCGGGTTGGCTTCGAGAGCCTTCTGGTATTCAGCCAGCGCGCCGGTAAGATCGCCCTGCGCCACCAGTTGCTGCCCCTTCAAAATTGCGATCCTCACCTGCAGGTCGGGTGTCGACTTGAGCAGCCAGTTCTGCGGGTCGATGGCGATCCGTCGTGGCCGTCCAAAGGTGTCCGCCACATATTGGGTATCGGTGCCCACCACGTCGACTTTCTGGATTTCCGTCTTGCCGTCGGTCTCTACGCGCAGTTCCACCGGCATCCGGAACAGGTCCAGGTCCTGCTGAATCTCGCCGATCGTCCGGAAGCCCTTGTTGTTTCCCAGCCGGTAGACCGCGTATTTGTTGGTAAAAACCGGCGCGCCGGTGCCGTCGATCCACTGCGCAAAGAAGGGCGTCAGTTGTTGCTGGCTCTGCGCCTCGGCCACCTTGATAAAGTCCGAGGAACGCATGCTCGCGTCCGTGTACTGGCTCAGCGCCCCTTTCATTGTGGCAAGGAACGCCTTGTCGCCAATCTCCCAGCGCAGCATGTGGAAGACCATGGCGCCCTTTTCCAGCGTCATCGACTGAAACTCCGGCGAAAACGGGCTCAGCCGCGACACGCTCGACAGCGGAATCGTGTCATAGGCCAGCGCCCCGGCAGCCACATCCTGCAGCGCCGTGTGCATGGCGCTTTTGCCGCTCTCGTCCTCCACATACATCAGCTCGCCATACCGTGCCATGCCGTTGGTAATCCATGCGTCGTTGAGCGTACGCGGGCTTACCTCGGAGCCAAACCACTGGTGAACAATGGTGTTGGCCAGCAGCCGCACGCCGCTCTTGTCGCCGACGCGCGAACCCAGAATCGCCGCCATCTCCGGCGCCCAGACGGCAGGCAGCGTATCGTCCGGCAACTCGACCACGTTCAAATGGCTTGACTCCGGCGAACCAAAGCTGTCGGTAAAGAAGTCGTATTCCTTGGCCGCCGTTTGCGCCAATTGGTTGGCGCTTGCCTGGTGGGCCACGGTCAGGTAGACCTTCACGTTTCCAGGTCCTGCCGAGACTGGCGCCACATACCGTCCCGCAATCACCGTGCCTGGAAACCCCGGCTTATCCCACTTGAAATCGAACTGGTCGCCCTGTTTTCCATTAGCCAGCGTAACCGGCTTGGCTCCGCCCACAGCGCCGCTCGCAAAAACCTTCATCCCCTGCGGCACGCGGAAATGAATATCCGCGGTGAAGCGGTCGGTGAGGTAGCCGGTCATGGGAAACCAGCGCGCCGGATAGAGCAGATAGGTGATCGGCTCTTGGATGGCCGCCAGCTTCAATCCCTCAACCGGCCCGTCCTCGTTGCCGGTAATGGTGCCGTCGTATTCGAATGTCCAATGGTTCACCTGGCCCTTGGTGAACGGCGCGCCGGGGCTCACGCGGATAGTTCCGTCCGCCGAGCGCTCGCCGGTGAGCAGCTTGCCCGCGCCGTCGGTAATCTTGGTTACCTTGAGCGCAGGGTGAAAGCCGAACGCCACCAGCTCCATAGTCTCCGGCGCGGTAAAGCTGACCACCGTTTTGGCCGCCAGGTGGTGCGTGGTGGTGTCGATTTCGGCGTCGATCACGTAACCGGTGATGTCCAGCGCAGGCCGCTCCGTCCGCTGTGCCTTGAGCGGAGCCGCTACCAGCAGGCCCAAGGTCAAAAAGCCCGCAAGGACGAGCCGCCGTCCCAACACAATCCGCAAACTCCGCTGTTCTTTACGCATCGCAGTCATTATCGCAGTCACCGGTCGTCTTTCGATCCCGCAAAACTCCAAATCCACTCAAGCCAAGGAAGCTGGGTGCCCCTGGTCTCGCATTTGAGACCAGGGAAATCTCAAATCTACATCCGGCCGACTTCAGGATTGCACAACAGAAGCGTCCGGCGCTGGGGAACCGGCTCCAATCATTTCCAAAGTAACCGCCGCCACCCGCTCAATGGCGCCCGCAGTCTCATGAACTCTACCCGCCTGCCTCAATCGCAGCAGAGCACCAACGGCCGTGAGCTCCTTCATCATGGACTCGCGAGCCGCACCGTCCGGTAGCAGCGGCTCAAGTTGTTGGACGATTTTTGCAGCGGTGAAGTCATTCTGAATCAACTCCGGGACCACGCGCTTGCCGGCAATCAGATTGGCCATGGCCACATGCGGCACCGTCACCACTCGTTTCGCAATCGCATAAGTGAGCCACGAAACCCGGTAAACCACCACAAACGGGTTGCCGATCAGCGCCGCCTCCACGGTAGCCGTGCCGCTGGCAACCACCGAAGCACGCGCATGGTAAAGCGCCGCGCGCGCGTCCTCCACCAGCCTGATCGGTAGCCCGTTCCCCAGCCGTTCCAAAAGGGCGTGTACCTCGGCCCGCTGCGCCGCGTTCAGCGTGGGAGCCAATGGGACAAGAAACCGGTACTCACGCTTGGGCGGCAAAACCTGCTCAACCAGCATCCAGGCCGCTTCCAGCATCTCCGGCAAATTGTCGCGAATCTCCTTGGGCCGGCTGCCCGGAAGCAGCCCTATCCATGTCGTCGACGGGTCCAGGCCATTCTCCGCAGCGAACTCCTGGCGGCTAATGGCCGGCAGCGGCAACTCCGCCAATGGATGGCCCACAAACTCCGCCTCCACGCCCCGCTCCCGATAAAAAGGCTCCTCGAAAGGAAAAATCACCAGCATCCTGCTAACGTACTTCCGCACCAGCTCGATGCGGTGCTTCTTCCACGCCCACAACTGCGGGCTCACGAAAAAGATCACCGGCACTCCCAGCCGATGCAGCTCCTTTGCCAGCTTGAAGTGTATGTCGGGAAAGTCGATGAGCACAGCAACGTCGGGCCTGCGATCGCGTACCGCCTGCTTCAACTTGCGAAACTCCCCATAGATACGCGGCAGGTGGCGGATCACCTCGGTTAGGCCCATCACCGCCATATCTTCCGAGCGCACCACGCGATCGAGGCCCGCCGTCACCATCCGCTCCCCACCCATGCCGAAGAAGGTGACCTTCTGCACAGAAGTATCGGTCTCCGAAAGACCAGATTCGGAGGGAGTCGGGGGTTTCAACCCCCGCAAAAGGTCAGTGGAATTGATATGGGCTTCAGCCCCGGAAGAGCACTGGCGCTTGAGCGCCTCGATCAGCAGCGCGCCATAATACTCGCCACTGGCCTCGCCCGCCGAGATGAAGATCGTGGGGGACATGCGCCCGCGCCGCCTTTCCGCGCTCACGTCCCATCATAGCGGCTGAGGGAAAGAAGCTCCGCATCAAAGCCTGCATCGGCCAGTCTCACGACCCTCAACTCCGGAGAAAAACTGCCGATTGAAGATATAACAGGAGGAGTGAAATGGCCATCTTATCCAGCATCGTGTCGTTCTGGAATCACATCGTTTATTCATCTCTTCCGCCGATTCTTGCCCTGGTCCTCGGCTCCATCGCGGTCATCGCTTTCTCTGACTGGTTCACCAGGAATCGAGCGGCCCGGACCGAATCGAGCATTCAGGCGCTGGAAGCCCTGTTCGCGCTTCCCGATCGTCGCGAAGCCCGGCCCCATCGCGCGCAACGATAAATCGGCAAAATCGACGCCCCGCTTCACAGTCCTATATGCAGTGCTGCGTGGGTTGTTTATTACCCCCCCCCTCGCTCTGCTAACCTGATAGCGTTTTTCGAAAGCGATTTTCAGGAGGTCATACGATGCAAGTTTGGAAAATGGCAGCTTGTTGTCTGTTGGGCGTAGGTTCGCTGGTTGCAACGGCGCAAATGAAAAATCCTCTGCCAGACGGCCCCCCGGCCGGAACCGTCGCCACCCCGTCGGCGGCGCTCGATTCGCAGTTGAGCCTGATTGAATTGGAGATGATGGGCGCAGTGAACGCCATGCCTGCCGACAAGTTCGGGTTCGCGCCTAGCGCGGCGATCTTTGTGCCGGCGCAGAAGACCGAATTCCCAACTGTCCGCACCTTTGCCCAGCAGGCAACGCATGTGGCGGAGGCCAACTACTACTTCGCCAGCCTCATCAGCGGCGCAAAGCCCGATGTGGACACCAAGGCGCTGGAAAAGCTGACGGCCAAGGACGAAGTTGTGGCCGCTCTTGCCGCCTCCTTCGCTTTTTCGCACAAGGCGGTTGCCACGCTGACCCCGGAAAATGCATGGGTAGTGATCAAATCGCCGGAACCGGGATTCGCCACGCACGCCACCATGGCCGCATTCCTGGTTGCCCATGCCAACGATCACTACGGCCAGATGGTCGAGTATCTCCGCATGAACGCGATCGTGCCGCCAGCCAGCGCCAGGTAATCAGCTAAGGCGAGGCTTCCCGGAAGTTGTTTCATAAGCCAGTTTTGAAAGGGCACGGCTCTCACCGCAATGGTTTCACCGGCTTTGAAAGGGCACGGCTTCAGCCGTGCCGCCTGGATTACCTCAATTTGCTGGGCTTTAGCCCCTGAGGGAATGTTTGCTGCCGACCAGAAGCACCTATTCAGATTCATCAGATACGGATGTAGATCTTCTTCCTATACATCCAGAACAGCATCAGCCAATAGACCCCCAGCGTCAGCGCGCCCAGCACCAATGGCTCCAGCGCCGCGCCAAACACATTCAGAGCGCGCAACCCCAGGTTGATGCGGAAGCTACTCTCGACGAACTCCTCGCACAGGTGCGCAATCAGGTAGGCGGCAATCGAATTCATACCGACGACCACCAGCGGAAACGCGATGCCGCGGTGCTTTCTGACATCGACAACCCAGGAGAAAGCAGCCAGAAAAAGAAAACACACGCCGCCGCTGAACAAGGTCCACGAGGGCGTCCAGACTCTCTTCACAATCGGGCAGATTCCAGTGAAGTGGAACAGCAGCCCGGCCGCCATCAACAAAACCGCCGCCACCATAAACTTGCGCAGCGGAATCTTCGGCGCGGACGCAAGAAACCAGCGCCCTGCGGCCACTCCCAGCAGCATCGTACCCAGCGTAGGAATGAAGCTAAGCGTGAGATAGCCCCCGGCGTTATAGAGGAAGCGGCTCGGTCGCGGAAACAGGTTCAGGAACCACACATCGAACGCCTGCCCGAAATTGCTGTTCTTGTTCCAATGCGATGCGAAACCGGAGTAGAGATGATGCCATTCGGCAGGCACACCCACTGAAGCGTATGGGAAATTGGGCCCAGGCGCCGGATAGAGCGCCCACGCCAGCCAGTAAGCAAACAGGATGGCCGCCAGCGCGCTCCATTGCCAGCGCGGCAGAAGGTAAGTAAGCAGAAAAGCAAATGTGTAGCCGAGACCAATCTGCGTCAGCGTATCTTCAAAGGTGAAGTTGGTCATGGGGCTTTCCATCGACCGCAGAAAAATTCCCAGCGCAACCAGAATGAAGCTGCGCCAGATAGTATGCCCCAGCATGAATTTGAAGCTATCGCCTTTGCGCTGACGGCTGCGGATGGAGTAAGGCAGCGCCACGCCAACCAGGAATGTGAACGAAGGCTGGATGGTGTCGTGCAGGCTCATGCCCGACCACTCCACATGCGTCTGGCAGTAAGCCAGGAACTGCCAGAAATGGCTGGCTGGGAAGGCCCGCGCAATTGCCGAAAAGCGAAGCACTTCTCCCATCATCAGCAACATCACCAGGCCGCGGTAAGCATCCACGGCAACATTGCGCTGCTGCTGGTCCACACTTGCGACAGTCTTGCCCACGCGATAGCCTCCCGGCGATTCTAATGTGTCAAGGCAGACCGGAGCCAAGAGATTTTTCCGGAAGTCTATCCGCTGGATTCATCTGCGCCCTTCGATAGAATTGAGCGAAGACAAATCTAGTAACGGGCTGCCCTTGACGATACCAACTGCGATTCGACACCAGGAAGCTTCATGCGGCGTTCGACGCTCAGCGCCGAGAACAAAATGACCTGGGCCGAGGTGGCGAAGGAAGTGCGTCTCGGCGTTTCCACACTGACCTATCTCGCAAGCGGAGGCCGAACCGCATTCCCTCATGGAATCCGCATGACTCAATGGTTAGGCCGTCCCGCCGCCCACTTCACGCGTGCGTCCGATTGGTAAAGGCGATTGGGAGTAGCCTTCCCGAATCGGGAAAGAAGCCAAAAAAAACTGCTAGACGTAGTTGCGTCACACCCGTAATCGCTAAACTCGCTTAGGTTGGGACCGAGAGGTTTCACCATGCTTTTCCGTCCTCGCACTGTTTGCGGATGTAAGTTCGAAACCGGATTTGTTCTGAGTGCAATCCTTATCGTTGCCAGCGGATTCTACACAGTGGTCTGCGGCGCAGTCTGCGGCGAGCTACAGGCCCAAACTGCGGCAGTTCCCCTTCTGGAACCGCCGCACGCTGCATCTGTCTTTCAGAACCCGATCCCCGCAGCTCAACTCATGTTCCTCTCCGATTACAAAGACAAATCGGTCCGGGCGATTCTCAAGGACAAGCGATTCGGGAATCTGATGAAACTGGCGATTCCGAATTCGGAGTTGAGGTACGGCCGCGGTAGGACAATCTCCGCGACGCTTGGAACGCTGCTCGATAGCGATCCAATGCCGATTCAAATCCGCAACGGCCGATACGTCATGGTGGCGAGTGGCGGTGATCCGATGCTGAACGGGATTGGGTTCATGTGGTTCGACATCGAGAATGGAATTGCGATTGGCGGCGTCTACTCCCACTCCACCCAAGGGGAGTCCGGGCCCGAAATGACCGTCTTCTCAAGTCAACTGCGGGACTCATCTCTTTCAATAGGCCAGTTCCCCACCGCATTTCAGAACGACCTGTCGCAATGGATTCTTGCGACAGGTCTATACTTCGTTTCGACCCGATACTACATTCCAGAGAACGGCAGAAAGTACGCGCTCTTGCACGACGAAGATTACTGTGCGTATCGGCAAGATGTCCCACCGCCGCCCCGGGCTCAGTGCGAAGAGCTGAACGCCGAAGCGGCAGAGGCGGATATGAATGCGGCCTATTTCTTGGCGAAGACACAAAACGCAGCCGATGCCAAGCCGCAGGTGCTGGACCAGGATCAGTTGGCCTGGATCGTCTTGCGCGAGCAAAGTTGCGGACTCGGTCCCGCGGGGCTCCAGTGCCGCCTTCGGCTGACACGGCAGCGCACGCAGGTGCTGATCGCGTCGCAGCGCGATTATAGCGGTTCCCCAATTGTTGTAGAGGGCAACCACTGATCGCAAGTGGCTATTTCCTCCCGGCGTCCCCAAGCAACAGGTCTTCGTTGCTGGGGTGCAAGTAAAAACCACTTCGCACAACGTTCGCGACTCCATGTGAATTGGATATCCGTTCTAGACGCCTCTCCGCGTCCGCACCGCCGCCGCCAGTTCCGACAGCAGCTTGTGCGTCTCCGCCCAGTCGATGCACCCATCGGTGATGCTCTGCCCATACAAAAGCGGCTTGCCGGGAACCAGGCTCTGCGCACCGGCCACCAGGTTGCTCTCAATCATCACGCCCATAATCCGCCGGTCGCCCGCGGCAATCTGCCCGGACACATCGTGGCAAACGATCGCCTGCCGCCTGTGATCCTTGTTGCTGTTCGCGTGGCTGCAGTCGATCATGATGCGCGGTTGCACGCCCGCCTTCTCCATTTTTTCAGCGGTGTCTGCAACGCTCTCGGCCGTGTAGTTCACGGTCTTGCGCCCGCCGCGCAGAATAATGTGGCACTCCGGATTGCCCGTCGTCACAAAAATCGCCGACTGCCCATGCTTGCTATGGCCGAGAAACGTGTGCGAGTGAGCTGCCGACTGTATGGCGTCAATGGCCACCTGCACGTCTCCCGATGTGCCGTTTTTGAAACCTACGGGACAGGACACGCCGGAGGCCAATTGGCGATGTACCTGGCTCTCGGTCGTGCGCGCGCCAATAGCTCCCCAACTCACCAGTCCGGCAATATACTGCGGCGAAATCATGTCCAGGAATTCAGTCCCCGTAGGCACGCCCATCTCCGCCAGATCGAGCAGCAGGCGGCGCGCCAGCCGCAGCCCGTCGTTGATCTTGTAGGACTGATCCAGATACGGGTCGTTGATCAGGCCCTTCCAGCCGATGGTGGTTCGCGGTTTCTCAAAATAGACGCGCATCACAATGCGCAGATCGGCGGAAAACTCCTTGATGGCCGATTTCAGCAGCGCAGCGTATTCGCGCGCAGCCTTGGTGTCATGGATCGAACAAGGCCCAACCAGCACCAGAAGGCGCGAATCCCGGCCGCTCAGGATGGCGGAAATATCGGTGCGTGCGTTGAAGATCGTCGCCGTGGAATCTTCCGAGATGGGCAGGTCTTCTTCAAGAAAGACGGGGGGAAGGACAACTTTCGTCCATTGAATACGCAGGTCTTCAATCTTCGGGGGCATGGCTTGCTTCCTCGCCCGGTTCTGGGCGTTCAAAATTCCGGCCCCGGCCCAGGAAACGGCCCGGACAAATTGTCCAGGCACGCGATCGACCGGTGCTAATCAAATTTTATAGGGATAGGCGCCTCGCGGTTTCACCGCTGGCGCCCGGCTCGCGCAAAGTCTCACTGAAAACGCTTCTCGCCCGCCTCAAGCGGCACCGCGAGGCGATTCTTTTCCGGCGGTTGCGGGCATGAAGCATAGGAAGTGTAGGCGCAGGCCGGGTTTTCCAGCCGGTTGAAGTCCAGAATCAGCTTGCCCGGCTTGTCCAGTCCATGATCCGGAAATTGCGTATGAAGATAGCGCCCGCCGGCGAATGTAGCATCCTTGCCGGTGTCATCGCTGAGGATGAAGAACAGTGTATGGTCGTCCGGGTTCTCCAGCACCGGCTCCAGTGTCAGTTTGATTTTGCCCAGTCTAAAAACTGCAATTCCCGGCGCCGGAAAATTCAGAGAGGTGCCGATCCCGGTTGGAATGGCTTCCGTGTGTGGAGGCGTGAATGGGACCCAGGTTGCCTGTACGCTGAGGTGCGGGTCGGGAGCGTACCAGTTCAGGCCCTGAAAGCTCCCGCGTGCGGGCGCGTCGGCGTCCTTGATCCGCAGCGCGTAGCGGCCGCCCCGGTCCAGCACGGCCAATGAAACTCCATGCCAGTTGATCACGGAAGGATTTGCGCTCACTTCAAGCGGACCCTCTTTCGCCGGTTGGCCGTCGACGGTCAAATCGGGAGGAAACCCGTCGAGCGTCGCAACCAATTGAACGGCAGTATCGCTCACCGTAATCAGGCCGATGTGGTCGGGAGCCTGGATGTGCAACTGGATCTGGTTGTCCGCGGCCGCGCCCACGGAATTGGCTCCGGGTTTGAGCCACTCCATGCCCGCCAGCGTCAGCCAGCCGCCGGGCCCGCCAATCTCCTGCGCCCGGCGCTCCCGCCATGCATCCAGGTCCTGCCGCCATTCCGTCTCCGCAGTGGTGGCCGCGGCCTGAGGAGTGGCCGGTTTCGCGGCCGGTTGCGCGTCGAGCAGCCTCCAGCCAGGAAGCGAAATCGCCAGCGCCAACGCGGCCCAACCCAACCATCTGCCTGCTCGCCCCAATCGTCCTGTCATTCTTCACAACTCCAGTTCCTGGCATTCCGTCGATCTTAACCCTGATACTACTGATGCAAATCGCCGATTCCGGTGGGAGCCGGGGCTTTCAACCCCTGGAAAAGGATTCGAGCTTGCGCGGCCTTCAGGCCCGGGCACTTGTCCTCTTCTCAGGGAAGAATCATTTGCAACTCTATTACTAACCGGCACGCGCCATCCGCGGTCAAACCGGCAGAGTACCTTGCACAAGCCGCCAATTCAGGCGAAGATCGGTCCGCACCCAACTTGTCAGGAGCCTAATTCAGCGGGCAAGTCGATCGCCTCGCCACCAGGGCTGGTCTTATTATGACCGGTTATGACCCGGCCGGGTTCGGGGATAGACTTTCTGCGGGGATTCCGTTGTTGGTTTCACGCGTGGTGAATCGCATGTGCAAGTCGCGTTCTGTCTTTCTCGCTCTGTTTCTCCTTTGTCCGGCATTGGCCATCGCTCAGCAAAGCTCTCCCCCTGCCGGAGCGCCCACGCAGACCGTGCCAACCCTTCAGTCCGCACCCAGCGATCCGGTTCTCGTCAACCGTCCTCCGCCCCGGCCACCAGCGCCGGTAAGCCCTGTCACCGCCGAAGGACGCCTCCATCTCGACGTCCTGGTAAGCGACTCCGCGGGCAAGCCGGTTCCGGGCCTTGAGCCGCAGGACTTCAAGCTGCTGGACAACAACCAGCCCGCCAGAATCCTCTCCTTCCGCTCCTTCGATGGAGTCAACGTCAAGCCCAGCCCTCCAGTCGAAGTCATTCTGCTCGTCGATACAGTCAACCTGCCCTTGCAGCAGATCGCATTCACACGCCAGGAGATCGCAAAATTCCTTCGCCAGAATAGTGGTCATCTGGCTCAGCCCGTTTCACTCATGCTGCTCACCGAAGCTGGACTCCGCATCCAGCCTCGCCCCTCGGTCGACGGCAACGCACTCGTTTCAGTTCTAGATCAGATCAAGGCCGGCGTTCACACCATCACCAGCGCAATGGGCGCCGCCGGCGATCTCCAGCGTTTCCAGTTGTGCATCCACCAACTGGCTGCCATTGCCGAAAATGAAGCCACGCGGCCAGGCAGAAAGCTGCTCATCTGGGTCGGTCCCGGCTGGCCCATGCTCAATAGCGACAATTTGTTACTCTCCGAAAAGGACCAGCTTCACTACTTCGACACTATTGTCGAGCTTTCCAACAAGCTACGTGAAGCGCGCGTCGCCGTCTACAGTGTGTCTCCGGAAAACGTGGAGAGCGACGGCCAGCGTCGTTTCCTCTACCAGGACTTTCTCAAAGGTGTACCGTCGCCGCGCAAAGCGGACACCGGCAATCTGGCTCTGAAGGTGTTGGTTGTGCACAGTGGCGGGCGCATTCTTGGCCCCGACAACAACCTAGCCGATCAGATCGAGAACTGCATCGGCGACGCAAACGCCTTCTACACCCTCTCTTTCAATCCACCGCACGCCGAACATCCCGACGAGTATCGCGACCTGAAAGTCCAGGTCAGCCAGCCAGGCCTGACTACCCACACCACCAGCGGTTATTACAATCAGCCGTAGTCGAAGAAACTCACAGCGATGAAGATGGCGGAAGCCTCGACGAGGCGCATTCCATGAAACTGCCGCACCACGCATGTCTGGGACTCGTTCTGTGCTTGCCGGCGCTGGCATGGGCGCAGCAGAGCACCGAGCCGCAGGACCCGCTCCTCATGCACCGCTCTCCGATCAATCCGGACAACGAAGGCAAAATAGCCGTGGAGGGCCGCATCCATCTCGACCTTCTGGTCACGGACGCAGCGGGAAAGCCGGTGACAGATCTCCAGGCCGGCGACTTCACCATGCTCGACAACGTGAAGTTTGCGCAGTATCACCTCTTCTGCGGCGAAGCCAGCATCCTCACAGGTGACGAAACGCCGCCGGAGCTGAAATAGCCGCAACCACATGCCAGGCCAGCCATCGACCCAGTCCCAGATTGCGCCGCGAGTGGTTGTTTGACAGCAGCATTCCTCGGTCCATACAATTAAATAGGAGTAGTTCACCCATTTCACGGCGTAAGTTGCAGATAGATGGGCAATTAGTCAGATTCCAACTGCCTCGGGCGTAGCCTCGAAAGGCCTCTCCCGAAGCCGTTGCACCCAAAGACGGGAGTCCAAACCATGGCGGATGCGCGTGTCAGCCCACGAGAGCGGCTGGTGCTTACGGCCATCATCGAGCTGTACATCGCCACCGGCGAGCCAGTAGCCTCGCAGGCGGTTGCGCTCGCCTTTGCCGATCGCGAAGGCCTCAGCTCCGCCACCATCCGCAACGTGATGGCCTCCCTCGGCGAAGCGGGCCTGCTGGAGCAGGCGCACACCTCCGCCGGCCGCGTTCCCACTGCCGCAGCCTTCCGCTATTACGTCGAACAGATCACCCAGTCCGGCCGCATTGCTGCCGGGGTCCAGCCTGCCGGCGTCGCGGGGCAGGGAGCTTCCTCCCTTAACGCACTTCTCAGCGATGCCCGCCGCGAGCAGATCGAAGACAGCTTCACCGGCGTCACCAGTTCGAATGAGTATCTCGAACGCACCTCCCACGTGTTGGCGCTTATCTCCAGCGGACTCGGCGTGGCTCTAGCCAGTTCCGCCGCGAGCCAGGTGCTGGAGCACATTCACTTTTCGCGTCTCTCCACCGGTCGTGTGCTGGCAGTGCTGGTAACGCAGGCCGGCGCCGTGCTTGACCGCGTGCTAACGCTGGACCGCGAATTGACCCACATCGAGCTTGAAACCGCCGCGCGCTACCTGAACGAGAGCTTCCGCGGCTGGCCCGTCGAGCGCATCCGTGCGGAGGTTGCCCGGCGCGTGGAAATTGAGCGCGAAGCCTACGCCCAGATGCTCGCATCGGTTGAGGAACTTTGCCGCAAGGGAGCCCTGGCCGGCGGTGAATCCGCTCCAGCGATCTTTGTGGATGGAATGGCCAACCTCATCACTGCCGAACTCGACCGCGAGCGCCTGCGCCAGATGCTGCTGGCTCTTGAGGCCAAGCAGCGGCTGGTGGAACTGCTCACCGCCTATGTCGATGGCCGCCAGCAGGGGGTGCGTGTAGTCGTCGGGCTCGACCAGGCTTCCCCGGCCATGCAGGACCTGGTGCTGATCGGCGCGCCTGCCCGGCTGGGCGGCGAAAACCTGGGAACTGTCGCCGTTATCGCCCCCACGCGCATCCAATATCAGGAGATGATTCAGGCAGTTCGTTACATTGCCCGGCTTTCCGAGCGCCTCTTCGAGGTTCCCGTGGACTAGCACGAAAGCTGTAAATCGAAGATTCCGGAGGGAGAGAGCGAAAATGGTCCTTGGCTGACGCCAGTCGGTCATCCGCCGAATTTCCTCCCGGAGGGAGGGGACGAAAATAGCCCAGGATGAAGTCCGTCCCGGTCGGGGCGGACGCAATCCTGGGAAGCTGATCCAACAAGAATCTTCCGCCCCGTAGGCGGCGGAACGAGCATCCATCGGATCTTCAACGGCGTTCCTGCAATTGTTCTCGGCCCTCGCCCGGCTTCGAGGAATCGAGTGAACTGCAACCGTAGACTGAATCAACCCACCCGCCTAGAGATGACCCTTGATAGTCCCCAAGGGGACTGGCGGTAAACTAGACCTGCGGCTGTCGCACGCAACCCTGAAACACCCCCCGTGCGCGGCCCGCCCGGAAAAAATACAATGGAATCAGGCACAGTTGATTTTTGGGAGAAAACGTAGAGTTATGCCAAAACACGAAACAGATTTGACCGTTGTGGAACCCCAGGAAGGCGCGGCTTCCGAAGACGCCACCCTTGAACTATCCGCCGCGCCCGCAGAGACCGAGCCCCCTGCCAGCCGCACTGAAATTGAGCAGTTGAAGGGCGAGCGCGACCAGTTGCTTGACCGGCTGGCCCGGTTGCAGGCCGAGTTTGAAAATGCACGCAAGCGCGCCGAGCGCGAACGGGTTGATTTTCGCGACTACGCCACCGGCAACGTCGTCGAGCAGTTTCTGCCCGTTGTCGACAACTTCGAGCTGGCCCTCAAGTCCGGCGGCACAGCCGAGCAGTTGCGTCACGGCGTCGAGCTGATTGTGAAGCAGATGGAAGAAATCCTGCGCCAGTTGCAGGTCAATCCCATTCCAGCCGTGGGCGAAGCCTTCGATCCCCGTGTTCATGAAGCGCTAGGCTCGGTGGAGCGCGACGACATGCCCGACCAGCATGTAGCCGAAGAGATTCGCCGTGGCTACAAGTTGCGCGAGCGCCTCCTGCGTCCCGCGTTGGTCCGCGTAGCCCACAACCCGAATCAGAAAACCGACTGAATCCGAATTCCGACGAAATGAGTCTTAATACCCAAGAATGAGTTCTAATACAAAAGTGAGCAAAGCAGATTTTTACGAGGTCCTCGGTGTTTCCCGTGAGGTCAGCGACCAGGAGTTGAAAAGCGCTTATCGCAAGCAGGCGCTCAAGTACCATCCTGACCGCAACCCCGGCGACCACGCCGCGGAAGAGAAGTTCAAAGAGGCCAGCGAGGCCTACCAGGTGCTCAGCGACGCGGACAAGCGCGCCGCCTACGACCGCTACGGCCATGCCGGCCTCGGCGGACAGGGCGGTTTCAGCGGCGGTCCCTTTGCGGGCGGCGTCGACATTGGCGACATTTTCGGCGATCTGTTCGGCGAGATGTTCAATGTGGGCGGCGGCCAGCAGCGCGGCGCGCGCCAGATGCGCGGAGACGATCTGCGCTTCGACCTGACCATCGATTTCGAAGACGCCTTCTTCGGCACAGAAACCGAAGTAAAGATTCGCCGCCTCGAGACCTGCGTCACGTGCAACGGAAAAGGCACAGCCTCCAGCCGCGGACCCACCGTCTGCAGCCAATGCCAGGGCCGCGGCCAGCTTCGTTACCAGCAGGGTTTCTTCTCCGTCGCTCGCACCTGCGGCACCTGCGGTGGAACAGGCCAGGTCATCGGCGATCCCTGCCAGGTCTGCCGCGGCCAAACGCGCGTCAGCAATGAATTCAAGCTCACCGTCAAAGTGCCTCCGGGCGTTGAAGAGGGGACCCGCATCCGCTATACCGGCGAAGGCGACGCAGGCCGTTCCGCAGGCCCACGGGGCGATCTGTACGTTGTGCTCTCCGTGCGTCCGCATGACTTTTTTGAGCGCAAGGGCAACGACCTGCACTGCGTCATCCCCATCAGCTTTCCGCAAGCCGCCTTGGGCGACGAGTTTGAAGTGCCCGGCATCGACGGCCCCATCAACCTCAAGATTCCCGAAGGCACGCAGAGCGGCCGCGAAATCCGCATCCGCGGGCGCGGCGTCCCGCACCTCAACGACAAGGCCCACGGCGATCTGATTGTGAAGGTGCTCGTGCAGATCCCGCGCAAGCTTTCCCGTTCCCAGCGTGACCTTGTGGCCAAACTAGCTGAGTCGCTGGCAGTAGAAAACAAGCCCACGTCCCCCGGCCTTCTGGACAAAATGAAAGATCTGTTCAACTAGCGGCCGGTCTCGCAACTACAATTGCTTTTGGCCGGAAGCGAATCAACTGCCCCGTGCCCCATCCATGCGAGTTTTTTCTGCCGCATGGGTGGGAAACCACGACCCTCAACCAGCCCCGTTCATAGGAAACGTACAGAGCATACGCAACCAGGGCGCTCTTCACTCAGCCCTTCCAGGGATCAATAACAGGCACACCAACCGCGAGAAACGGCGCGGTATCGCGTGTAGCAACAGCAAACCCATGCACAGCGGCGATGGCCGCAATCTGGCAATCCCCGACGGAGATGGAATAGCCTTTCGCCGCCGCGCGGCTTCCCAGCAGCGCAAAAGCAATTGCCGCTTCCCGGTCAAACAACAGAAATCGCCCCGCAAACAACTTCAGTTGCAGCGCTTGCATAGCCGTCTCCATACCGCGTTTGCGTTTGCCCGCGGGCAACAGCGCAATGCCGATCAGCACCTCCGACAATGCAGTTGCAGCCAGATACAATGTCTCCGGATCTTGCGCATCGAGCCAACGCACCACAGCCGGTTCGGCGCGTGGCTTCAGCGGCTCAGAGATTACGTTCGTGTCTAGAACAATCATTCAAACTCTGCCGGCTCGATTGGCCTGGGATCGCGTTTGAATTTGATGTCGATGCCGCCATACCGTCGGCCAAAGGCGGCTAATTCCGAACCGATCTTAAGCCTCGGTTTCGGCGCGACAGACTCCTGCAGGATATGGCGAATCTCAGCCTCGGTGCTGCGCCCATTCTGGGCGGCTCGCAGTTTCAAGGCGCGATGGATCTCTTCCGGAAGGTTGCGCACTGTGACAGCAGGCATGGGCTCTCGCTCCTCGGCAATATGCTATCAATGATAGCATATTGCTATCTAATGATAGCGAGAAGAAGACTGGTGTTCTAAACCGCCAGCAGCGCCACAATCACCACCGCGATCCCGATCGCCTGGCTGATCGGGTCGGTCAACGCAAAGGCTACCGGGTCCTCGTCCAATTCACCGCGCGAAGCGAGCAGCCAAACCCGGTTCAGCCACAGGATCATCAGCGGCACGCTCAGCCACAGCAGCCGCGGCTCGCGATAAAGCTTCTGCACATCCGGTCCGGTAATGTAGATTGCGAACACCACCACTGCCGCATAGGCGCTGCTGGTGCCAAAGCTGCGCAGTTGGTCCAGGTCGGCCACGAGGTACCCGCGCCCGTTGTTGGGAGCCTCATTGCTGGCGCGCAGATTTTCCAGTTCCGCAAATCGCTTGACGATCGCCAGGGAGAGAAACAAGAACATCGAGAATCCCGCCAGCCAGTGCGAGATCGGCGTCTCCGTAACCGCGCTGCCCGCCAGCAGCCGCAAAATATACAGGCCCGATAGCGCCAGCACATCCACCAGCGCAAACCGCTTCAAGTACATGGAATAGGCGACCGTAGTTGCCAGGTAGATGAGCATCCATGCGAAGAACTTCCCCGGAAGCATCTGCGCGCCCGCCAGCCCCGCGACAAGAAAAATCGCCGCGATTGCAATTCCACCAAAGGCAGACAAATCCCCTGAAGCGAAAGGCCGCTGGCGCTTCTCAGGATGACGTCGATCGGCATCGATGTCCAGCAGGTCGTTGAATATGTATGCCGACGAAGCAGTCAGCGAGAAACAGCAGAAAGCCGCCAGCGCAGTCAGCAATTTGCCGCCGCTCAAAGCATGGGAACACAACAGCGGAACAAAGACCAGCAGGTTCTTGGCCCACTGCTGCACACGCGCCGCCTTGAAAAGAGACTGCGCGAATGACTCCCGCTCGATGAAGGCTTGCGCCGGCCTGATGCCGCGAGCCCTTAGCCGCACGCGCAAGCCCAGGCTGGGGTTGGCCACCATTGCCGTCGTTGCATGGGCCAGCAACGGCAGGTCGGGCGTGTCGTTGCCAATGTAGTCGAATGCCGCCGAGCCCAGCCGGTTGCGCAGACCGTCCAGCTTCTTCGATCCGGTAAGGTTGGTAGCGCCGTCCGATCCCAGCACACCCGCGAAAATTCCCAGATGGTCCGCCACGCGCCGGGCCAGGTGTACATCCGCGCCCGTAGCCAGATAGAGGTCACGCCCGCGCTCCCGCTCGTGTTGCAGAAACTTGAGCAGAGTTTGGTTGTAAGGCAGATGAGGCACATCCAGCGAGACCGACTCAGTGACAAATGCCTTGAACGCAGCTTTGCCGCGCAGCAGACGCCCAGCCAGCGGGAACAGCAGCAGCGGCCGCGCGCGCATGAGGATCAGCAGGGAATCGACGAGTGTATCCGACTTGACCAGCGTTCCATCCAGATCCACGCACAGCGGGCGCAACGCTTCAACCGCCGCTTCGGTCTGCAGAACTGGGCTCGACTGAGGCAGGACAAGCTCCTAACCGGCATTTCCGGGCACCCCAAGTATACAGTTGCACTGAAAGGGATCAACCTTCGCGACAGGGCGAAACGCCGCACGCAGGGCTGTTGGAGCCCTGAAGCACGCCTCTAGGATTTGAAGGGAATTGGTGGAGCTGAGCGGGATCGAACCGCTGGCCTCCTCGTTGCGAACGAGGCGCTCTCCCAGCTGAGCTACAGCCCCACGACTGTTCTATCTTACCAGCGCGCGGAGAATCGGGGAAGTCGTTGCGAGCATTTCACCCGTTTTCGCTAGGCACAGCTTCAAACCTGGCGGAAAAACTCATTCGGGTGGTAGGCCGGGGATTCATCCCCGGCACAATCTCGATAGTATCAATGTCGGCTTTAGCCGCTGAGGTATGCCTTCCGCTAATCGCTTGTGACGCCTTTGAAACTGTCCTTACCGGCGTTTCCGCAGGCTCGCATCCGCCTACGATGAGGGAAATGGTGATGAGGAATTCTGCGATGCATTTGATTCTGCGATCCGTTTTTTCTTTGATCCTCTGCATTCCGTTGGCGGCTCCTTCTGGTGGTGCCCAGGCTTCGTCCTCCGCGCCATCTTCGCCGCATAAATCGGTAAGGATCAACTACGTAAACACGTTCGAACTGGTGCTTGACGAGCCGCTCTCATCGGCCACCGCAAAGAAGGGCCAAACCGTCCTTATGAAGTTGAAGGAGCCTTGGGTCGCGGAAGGCCATTTCATCGCGCCTGTGGGAACCATAGCCGTCGAAACTGTGCGTCGTGTCGAACGCGCCATTCCCGGAAAAAGAAATGGACGTGTAGTCATTACTGCAGGCTCAATCCAGCTGCCCTCAGGCAAGACCATTCCCCTGAACATCCAAATGCCTGACGGGGACGAGTGTGACGATATCGGACCCTGCCTGTTGGTTGGTGCCATTGGCGCCATTGTGGAGGCGCCGCTCCTGGCCATCGAGTTACCGGTCGTATTGGTGGAGTTACCGACCGCGATTAAGAAAGAACGCGAGGAAAAGGCCGCGTATCATATCCAGGGCGAGGAGAGTAGCTTGCCTGCAGGAAGCAAGGTAATTGCGTCGAATAAGCGGCCATTTGTCCAGCAAATCCCGGTGTGTAACTGAACAGCCTCCGAGTAAATATGAACGCAAACCGAAAAGGCCGCCCCAAAAGGACGACCTTCTCTTCGCTTTCGTTAGAGATCAGAGCTGGTTCATGTTCGCCAGGAACTCCGCATTGTTGCGCACCTTTTCCAGACGCGCAATCAGCAGCTCCATGGCTTCCACCGGCGAAAGCGGATTCAGCACGCGCCGCAGAACAAAGATGCGTTGCAAATCTTCTTTCGGAATAAGCAGCTCTTCCTTGCGCGTTCCGGAACGCTGAATGTCAATGGCCGGGAACACGCGCTTGTCCACAAGTTTGCGGTCCAGGATGATTTCCATATTGCCGGTGCCCTTGAACTCTTCGAAAATCACTTCGTCCATGCGCGAACCGGTGTCGACCAGCGCGGTCGAGATAATCGTCAAAGATCCGCCCTCTTCAATGTTGCGGGCCGCGCCGAAAAAGCGCTTGGGCCTCTGCAGCGCATTTGAATCCACGCCGCCCGAGAGCACCTTGCCCGACGGCGGCACAATCGTGTTGTACGCGCGAGCAAGACGCGTAATTGAATCCAGCAAAATCACCACATCGCGCTTATGTTCCACCAGCCTCTTGGCCTTTTCGATCACCATTTCGGCTACTTGCACGTGGCGCGCGGCGGGCTCGTCGAATGTGGAGCTGATCACTTCACCTTTGACCGAGCGTTGCATGTCCGTGACTTCCTCAGGCCGCTCGTCGATCAGCAGGACAATCAGCACGACTTCTGGATGATTAGTGGAAATGGAGTTGGCAATCGACTGCAGCAGCATTGTCTTGCCGGTACGCGGCGGAGCGACAATCAAGCCGCGCTGGCCTTTGCCCACCGGCGTCAGCAGGTCCATCACCCGGCCGCTGATGCCCTCGCGGACCGTCTCCATCTTGATCCGTTCCTGCGGATAAAGCGGGGTGAGGTTGTCGAAGAGAATCTTGTTGCGGGTCTCCTCGGGCGATTCGAAGTTGATGGCCTCGATCTTAACCAGCGCGAAGTATTTTTCGCCTTCATGTGGAGGACGGACGTTGCCGCTGATCGAGTCGCCCGTCTTCAGGTCGAATTTCCGGATCTGCGACGGTGAAACGTAAATGTCGTCCGGGCCGGGGAGATAGTTGTAATCGGGGGAGCGCAGGAAGCCGTAGCCGTCAGGCAGGATCTCCAGCACGCCGTCGGCAAAGATGTGCCCCTCCTTTTCGCTCTGTGCCTGAAGGATCTTGAAGATCAGGTCTTGCTTGCGAAGGCCGCTGGCGCCTGGGATTTCCAGGGTGCGCGCAATGCGGCTCAGTTCGGTTATGTTTTTTTCTTTTAGTTCAGCGATGGTCATGGTCACCTGCGGTAAGGAGGGATGGGAGTGGGTGTTGCGGAAAGGGGATGTGTTCCAGGGAGAAATCGAGCGGGAATCTATACATGATGCTAGCGCAGGCTGCGCCGGAGGCATCTCCCGAAATCAAGAGGAAGACTGAAACGCCGGAGAATTGCGGCTAACCTGGCTGGTCAGCCGCCTTGAAACCGTTGCCTGAATCAACTATACCCTTCGTGGATGACTTTCAGGCTGCGCGGCGCCTTTCAACAGGCTCTGACGCTTGCGCGGCTAGAGGCGCTAATGCGCCCGGATTGGTGGTCTGAAAGCGGCCCAGAACTTCATTGGTCGTGTCTTGCAGCCGTGTATTCGGCTTGTGCAGCTTGCGGGTCGCCTTGCTGGCCAGTTGACAGAGCTGGTAGCGATTGGACACATGAGAAAGTGCCCCAAATACTAAATCAGAACGCATGATACATCTCTCCTTGCTTGAAGTGCCTGCCCGCGCGGAACTTGCCTGGCGCCGCCGGTCCAGTCAGGGAGCCAAAGCAACCAAGTGGCGCCCCGTTTTCTTTCTCAGTTCTTAGACGCACAAAGTGTCCGTCTAGTTCTAAAATCTTGACGCACATTCGCACGCCGAAAAAGTTCTTTGTAACGATTCAGTGATCCAGATTGCCGCCCTGGGAATCCGAACGCCCGCTTTCCCATTTCCGGCTGATTTCAAAACGCACCGGTACACCAACTGATGAGCCCCAGCTCAGTATGATGCGGGAAACCACAGACGGGTGCGCACAATCGCTCTGTGCAAACTACCCTTGAATGGATGGCACTCATGAATGTATACCTAGTGGTCCTCCGGGTCAACAGTTTTTTCCAGTCTTTTTGCCCAAAAGGTCAGATTCCAGAAGGCCTGTTCGTCGAAGGTCTTAAGTCGTTTCTAATAAATAGGTTGTCCTCGCCTTGAGGCAGATTTCGCTGCTCCCGTGAGCGCCCGGCTGCGGCTTTTTTCCTCCTTGCACCCAGTGAGGAACATTTCTAATCACCTAAACCCTCCGCGTCGGGAAAACCTCCGATCTAAATGCAAGCAGCACTCGTCCTATATTCGAATAGCACGATCAAGCTCGTCAGGGGCCAATAAACACTTGAAAAATAAATAGTTTGTGATCCATTTTGCCCCAGGCCGCTTATGCCGCGGCGGTCCTGGCAGTTTCCCCTCCGGATCGCGCAAGATCGGCTCTCCATACTCATCCACCATACAGGCTGGACGACGGCGGTTCGTCGCCCCCTTGGGCAAGTCAATGCCAGCACGAGACTATTCCCTATTCCCTATTCCCTGCTTCTCTCACGCCCAATAGCTGCGGTCCAGCGTGCGGTACTGGATAGCCTCGGCCAGATGAGCGACGGACAGGTGCTCCGCGCCTTCCAGATCCGCAATGGTTCGCGCCACCTTGAGAATGCGGTCGTGGGCGCGCGCGGTCAGGCCCTGTTGCTGCATCGCGCGCTCAAGCAGGCGTTCGGAGTCGGCGCCCAACTCGCAGTGGGTGCGAATCTGCCGCGTGGTCATCTGCGCGTTGGAGTAGATTTTGTCGCCGGACTTCATGAAGCGCTTTTTCTGCTGTTCGCGCGCAGCCATCACCCGCCCGCGAATCTCCGCCGAACCCTCGGCTGCCGCTCCCCCGCGTAGTTCCTTATATTGCACTGCGGGAACCTCGATATGAATATCGATGCGGTCTAACAGCGGGCCGGAGATCTTGGCCACGTAGCGCTGAATCATCGGCGGCGTACACATGCATTCGCGCGACTTGTCGTTGAAGTATCCGCACGGGCATGGATTCATGGCTGCCGCCAGCATGAATCGCGCCGGAAAGGTCAGCGACATCGATGCGCGCGCAATGGTCACCGTGTGATCCTCGAGCGGCTGCCGCATCACCTCAAGAACGTTACGCGGAAACTCTGGAAGCTCGTCGAGAAACAGCAGGCCGTTGTGTGCCAGCGAAACCTCGCCCGGCCGCGGCATGGCGCCACCGCCAATAAGTCCGGCATCCGAAATAGTATGGTGCGGTGCACGGAACGGACGTTGCGTCACCAGCCCCGCGGCAGCATCCAGCACTCCTGCCACCGAATGAATCTTGGTGGTCTCCAGCGCCTCTTCAAAAGTCAACGGAGCAAGAATCGACGGCAACCGCTTGGCCAGCATCGTCTTGCCCGAGCCTGGCGGACCAATCATCAGAATGTTATGGCTGCCCGCCGCGGCCACTTCCAATGCGCGCTTGGCTGTTTGTTGTCCGCGCACATCTTTAAAGTCCACTGAAAAGTGTTGCAGTTCATTCAGCAGAGCCGCTGTCTCCACGCGAAACGGCTCACGTTGAATCGAACCCACCACTGAAGTGTTCAGCAACTCCAGCACATCCAGCAGCGAAGAGACCGGATAAACATTCACGCCTTCCACCACGGCTGCCTCCGCTGCATTGGCCGCGGGCAGAATCAGATTCGGAATCCCCTTCTCGCGCGCCAGAATTGAAATGGGCAACATTCCCGGGACGGCACGCACGCTGCCATCCAGTCCCAATTCGCCCACAATCAGGAAGCGGCTCAAATCGTCCACCCGCAGTGCGCCGTACGCGCCCAGAATGCCGACAGCAATGGGCAGGTCGAACCCCGCGCCTTCTTTCTTGATGTCCGCAGGCGCCAGGTTGATGGTGATGAACGTGGGAGGAATCAGGTAGCCGGAATTCTTGATGGCTGCGCGCACCCGATCGCGGCTCTCGCGCACCGCCGCATCCGGAAGGCCCACGGTATGGAAAACGTCCTTCTCCATCACCGCGCCGCTATAATCCACCTCCACATCGATGAGGTTGGCATCGATGCCGTACACAGCGGCGCTGAGGGCTTTGAAGAGCATGGGTAAAGTAGCAGCGAGTCTACCAGAAGATAGCGGGTGGGGAAAGGCAACCGCGCACAGTTGTACTCGAAGTTCTCAGTCTTCAGTCGTCCGTTGTCACCAGTTCCGGAACTGACCACTGAAAACTGACCACTGACAACTGTCCGCGCTACAATCTGTTTCGTGACCACGAGTCTCTTCGACCTGTACAAAATCGGTGTTGGCCCGTCGAGTTCGCACACCATGGGCCCCATGCGCGCAGCTTGCCGCTTCGCGCGCGAACTAGGAACTCACGGCCTTCTGGATCGCGTTGTTCGCGTTCACGTGAATCTCTACGGCTCGCTCGCCCTCACCGGCCTGGGCCACGCCACCGATCACGCCGTACTGCTCGGCCTTTCAGGTCATGAGCCGGCCACAATCGATCCGGCGGCCATTGCATCCACGGTCGCCGGCATTCGGTCCGCGCACCAAATCGATCTTGCCGGAGAGCACACAATCGCATTTGAAGAATCGCGCGACCTGATCTTCGAGCGTACTGTGATGTATCCTCCCGGCGCACAGACGCGGCATCCCAACGGCCTTCGCCTTACGGCCTACGACACAGCCGGCAAGGAAATCGTGCAGCGTACCTTCTTCTCCATCGGTGGCGGATTCATCACCGAAGACGGCGTAACCCAATCGGCGGATGCGCAGCAAGCCGCAATTCCATTTCCCTTTCACAGCGCGGCGGAGTTGCTGGCAACGGCACACGCCAATGAGCTTTCCATCAGCCAGCTCATGCTCGAGAACGAATGCGCGCTGGTGAAATCGGTTGCGCCTGATTCAGAGCGCGCGCCGGTCCAGGTGGTCCGCGAAGGCATCGAGCGCATCTGGAAGACAATGCAGGATTGCGTTCAGCGCGGCATCGCGGCAGAAGGCATTCTGCCCGGAGGATTGGAAGTGCGCCGCCGCGCCCACCGTCTTGCCGCGCGACTGGACCTGAAGGAATCCACCGGCCTGCGCGGCGATCCGCTGGCTCCGCTCGATTGGGTCACCGTATATGCCATGGCCGTCAATGAAGAGAATGCCGACGGCGGCCGTGTAGTTACCGCGCCCACCAACGGCGCCGCAGGCGTGGTACCCGCTGTTGCGCACTACTACTACCGCTTCATTGCCGAGGCGGATCAAGAAGGCATCCTGCGTTATTTCCTCACCTCCGCGGCAATCGGCATCCTATATAAGGAGAATGCTTCGATCAGCGGCGCGGAGGTTGGCTGCCAGGGTGAAGTAGGCGTGGCCTGCTCCATGGCTGCCGGCGGATTGACCGCGGCGCTCGGTGGAACCAATGGACAAGTGGAGCACGCCGCGGAAATCGCCATGGAGCACAACCTCGGCATGACTTGCGATCCCATCGGTGGCCTCGTCCAGATTCCCTGTATCGAACGCAACGCCATGGGAGCCGCGAAGGCCGTACATGCATCGCGCATCGCGCTCAACGAGTCCGAGGCGCACAAGGTATCGCTCGATCAAGTCATCCGCACCATGTACTTGACGGGCCTGGATATGCAATCGCGCTACAAAGAGACCAGCCTTGCCGGCCTTGCCTTGAATATCATCGAGTGCTGATTTCGTGGCCGGACAATCCCAACCATGCTTCTGCGCATCATCCCGTTCAACATCGCGAATCGGGAACTCATGCGCAGATTGCGATGGACCGTGCAGCCTCCACATGCAACAAATGACTCTCCGATTTTCATGCCGAGCGTGCAAACTCTTCGTTTGCGAATCGAAACTCGACGCGTCGCGAAAAATTGTTGACCATTTTTCCACTCTTCGTACGTTTTTTTCTTGACACTTGCGAACCATGAATCTATACATTCATCAACTGCAATTTATCAATTGCAGACATCGATGCAAACCATCGAAAAGGGAGAATAGGAAAAATGGCAACCAAGAAGGCACCCGCGAAGAAGGCAGCCGCCAAGAAGGCACCCGCGAAGAAGGCCGCAAAGAAGGCCGCAAAGAAGAAGTAATTGCGGAAAACCAACAACAAGGCAACACTCAGAGGGGGACGCTACAAAGCGTCCCCCTCAGTGTTTATGCGGCATCCGCGGTTGCGAAGAAGGATTAGACTTGTTGGGAAAGGGAAACGAGGAAGGGAACCGATTCCCGCATTGCCATGACGAGACGCCGCTGGATTGCCGAACACTGGGACGAAGCCACAGCAACGATCACTGGCTCGCAGGCTGAGCACATGACCCGCGTCTTGCGCGCGGAACCGGGCATGGAAGCCGATGTAGTCGCGGGCGGCCACGTCTTTCACGCCGAGGTGGCCGCCGTTCATCCCGCAGAAGTCCGCTTCAATCTAATCGCTGAAGTTCAGGCCGATCCAGCTCTGCCCGTCACGCTGGTTCTCTCCGTGTATAAATTCGATCACATGGAGTGGGCCATCGAGAAAGCTACAGAACTGGGTGTCGCCGCCGTGGCGCCGGTCATCGCTCGTCGCACTGAGAAGCACCTGGCACAGGCTGCGGAAAAACGCATCGAGCGCTGGCGTCGCATCGTGCATGAAGCGTCCCAGCAGGCGCGCCGGTCCGATGTGCCCTTGATCCACGACCTCGCGCCGCTGGCTTCGCGCGTTCGTGCCGACTCTGGATCGACGCGCATCGTCCTTGCTGAGCAGGAGCGCAGCACCACGTTGCGCAACGCAATCGAAGAAGCGGTTGCCGCCGCCGGGCAGGAGATGCCTGCGCTTGAGATCGCCATCGGACCTGAAGGCGGATGGGCGCCCGAAGAAGAAGCGCTCTTCGATGCCAGCGGCTGGCGCGCCACATCGCTGGGCCCGCGCATTCTGCGCGCAGAGACCGCAGCCATCGCCGCACTAGCGGTAGTTGCCTCATGTCTCGAATAGCCGAAAGAGAATTCTAAAGTGAGAAAAGAAGCTCCGTGCCCCGTTCTTGCGATTTGTTTCTATCGCAAGGGCGGGAAACCTCAACCCTAAACCAGCTTGTTCATGAGGAGCGGAGCGTATTTCAGCGGAGTCGAAAGCCTGCCCTGAGCGAAGTCGAAGGGGACCTGCTTTTGGGGCGTCTCAAGGCTGAGACCTCCGCTTCAAAGAAATGCAATGAACTCCAGACTCACCGTACTAATTACAAATGCGCAAAGTGCAGCAGCAGTCCAGCCACCGCCGCGCCGGCAAGGTCGCCGACGATCGGGATCGGCGCATAGCGCCAGTTCGATCCGCCCTTATCGGGAATCGGCAACAGCCAATGAACCAGGCGCGGCCCCAGATCGCGCGCCGGATTAATAGCATACCCAGTGGTTCCACCGAGCGAAAGCCCGATGCCCCACACCAAACTGCACACAAGCCATGGCGCCAATCCAGGCGCAGGCCCGTTGGGTGAAACTCCATGCGAGCCGATCGCCGCTGCCACCACCACCAGCACAGCCGTGCCCAACGCCTCGCTGAAAATATTGAACAGCGGGTTGCGCACCGCCGCATTGGTGCAGAACACGCCCAGCTTATCGACTGGCCCTGGAGTCAGCGCCCAGTGTGGACCGTAGTGTAAAGCCATCAGCGTGGCGCCCGCCATGGCGCCCAACAACTGTGCAGACCAGTAGTAAAGAAGCTGCGAGTAATCCCCGCTATTGACCGCGGCGGCCAGAGTAATGGCGGGATTGATGTGTGCCCCTGAACTCCCAAATGCCTGCGCCACCAGCACACCGCACAACACGGCCAGCGCCCACCCTGCGGCGATCACCATCCAGCCCGCGTCGGCCGCATACGATTTGCGCAAAGTCACGCCGGCATTCACGCCGTTGCCCAGCAGCACCAGCACCAGTGTGCCCAGAAATTCACCCAACCAAACAGAATGCATTGCAGTCTTCCTCGTCGTTGCGTCACCGCCATGCGCTTCATGCGCCGGCAGAGTGCGAACGAATTCCTGATTTGCCGAACCCAAGCATGATGCACTGTCCGGCCCAACTTCGCCAAGTCCCTTCGCGGACGGCTTACCTTCGCGGCTGCCGAGGCACAATTGCGTCCTTGTCGAATCTCGCGTAAGAGAGCCCTCGCTTTGAAAGGGCATGGCTTCAGCCGTGCCGCAACAAGGCCCCAAGAATGAGGTCGGCTTTAGCCGCTGAGGGAATGTGTGTTGCTAAAGACCATTTCCTGGAAATCCGCTACGGCTTCACCGCTGGCGCTTGATCCGCTCCAATCGCTGCGCGCTCGTACCGCGCCCAATGCGTCAGCAACTCATTCACCACCACATGCCCCACCGTGTACGCAGCCTCAAGCGAGGGCAGGTAGCCGCTGTACTTGCCGATGCGCTGGGTAGCCAGGCTCTCAGCCGCAGTCATGCCGCGCGGCTGCCGGTCAAAATTGCTAACCGTCCGCAGCACCATGATCCGATGCCCATCCACGCGCCCCGCATTGGCCAGGTACTCCAGCGATTGCAGCGTTCCCGTGTCCTCCATCGCCGTGGTCACAAACTCTCCCTGGCCGTTCGTGAAGTACCGCATCCATTCCGCGGCCCACGTGTCAAAGAGTTTGCCATGCCAGTAGCGCGACGATGAAACCTCATCCCCCATCGTCACGAATGGCGGCTTATCGGCAGCCGCTCCGTCGAAGTTGCTGCGAATCTCCTTCAGACGATCCGTGTCGACCAGCGGCGTTGCGCGCGTCAGGTTGAATGCCCACTCCGCCAGCCCCTTGTTCAGCGCGTACACCTGGCCGGGCAACGCAGCCGCCGACTCTTCAAACGGCCTTGATTTACGCAACGGCACATAGCCCGTCGTCCAGTCAGGCGGAATCTCTCGCGCATCGATCTCGTAGCCCAGGTCCCCGTCCACAACCCAACGTGCCCACACCGCCGAACCGAGTGAAGCTTGATCGGGGTTCCCGCCGGCGATCCCCGCAACGATCCAGTACGCATGGCTAAGGTCGAAGCGCGGGTCGAGTCCGAGCGCCATGATCGTAGCCGCGGCGTGTGCCGTCCCTTGTCCGGTAAGCACAGCCATCTCGCCTCCGCCGTTCATCCGCACCGCATGATAGCCGGCCGCGAGTGGGTAGATGCGGTCCAGATGGTCGCGCTCCACCCAGTACTGCAACTCGCCGGGTTGGTCGCCGGTGTCTGCGCCCACCTCAAACATGGCCACCACCACTACCTTCACCGGGATGGGATGCGGCTTGGCTACGGCTACCGTTGAAACAGCCGTCCCAAAAAGCAGCGCGAGAATAATTCGTGTGCGAGTCATCATTGATTGCGATAGTATCCGAGACCCGCAATACGGCAAAGCATTTCCAGCCCTGTCGCGATACCATGAGAGAAATCAGCGAGGTTGCGTGTATGAGAGAGGCACGAAAAGTTCTTATTTGGATGGCGATGGCAATCGCATTTGCCTTTACGGCCATCGCCCAGCAGCCCACCCCCCAGCAACCCAACAAGGTCATCGGCTTCATGACCGACTTCGATGTCAAGGATGACGCGGTAGGCATCTGCAAAGCAGTCATGGACGGCGTAGCCCCCGGCGTGCGCATCATCGACATCACCCACCAGTCCGAGCCTTACAACATCGCCATGGGTGCGCGTTTTCTGGCCGGCTCCGCGCCATATTTTCCCAAGGACGCAGTCTTCGTCGTGGTCATCGATCCCGGCGTCGGTTCCACGCGTAAAGCCATCGTCGCCCGCTCGCGTGTTGGCCAAATCTTCGTCCTGCCTGACAACGGCCTTCTCACTCTCGTGCAGGATCGCGACGACATCGTAGAAGCCCACGAGATTACCAACACCGCATGGATGATCGGCTCCGGCATCTCTTCCACGTTCCATGGCCGCGATATATTTTCCCCCGCCGGCGCTCACGTGGCTCGTGGCGAAGACATTGCGCAGGCCGGCCCCGCGCTCAACGTCAGCAAACTCGTCCGTCTTGATCTGCACAACGCCACCATCGATGCGACCGGCCTCCACGGCCAGGTCATCGGCACCGATGGGCCATACGGCAACCTGGTGCTCAACGTCCCCGCCGAGACATTCGCCAAACTTGGGTACAAACTCGGCGACCGCGTCCCCATTACTCTCGACGGAAAGAACTATGCAATTCCCTTTGTAAAAACTTTCAGCGATGTGCCCGTCGGCAAGGATCTTTTTTACATCGACTCCCGCGGCCGTCTCTCGCTCGGCATCAACCAGCGCAATTTCTCTGAGACCTATAAAGTAGGCGAAGGCGCGGAATTGACGATCCCGAAAAAAGCCGGAGAATAGAAAGTCAGCGTGCGCTAACCTTAGGAGCGGCCCGACTCGCCGTATCGAGTTAAGGCTGCAACGAACTCCGTACCGGATGTGCCACAAATGCTCCGTGCCCCGTCCTTGCGATTTTTTTCTATCGCAAGGGCGGGAAACCACAAACCTCAATCCGCCTTGTTCATGAGGAGGTATCGAGATCATGAAAGACATAGCTCGAATTTGTACACTCGGCATTGTGGCCGCTGGGGTGGTTACTTCGCTCGCCGCTCAACAGCCCGCCGCACATCACTGGACCATCGTCGTTCACGGCGGCGCCGGCGTCATCGAGCGGCCTGCCCTCGGCCCCAAGGGCGACGCAGCCTATCGCGCCTCATTGAAAACCGCTACGGAGGCAGGCGCGAAGGTCCTCGACCGCGGCGGCTCAGCACTCGATGCCGTTGAAGCCGTCCTCAACATCCTCGAAGACGATCCGCTGTTCAACGCCGGCCGCGGCGCAGTCTTCACCTCCGAAGGCAAAAACGAGCTGGACTCCTCCATCATGGACGGTTCCAACCTCAAGGCCGGCGCCGTGGCCGGTGTCACGCGCACCCGCCATCCAATAAGCGTTGCCCGTGCTGTCATGGAGAAGTCGCCCTACGTGATGATGGCCGGTCCGGGCGCCGACGCCTTTGCCGCGCACGTTGGCCTGGAGCAGGTGGACCCGAGTTTCTTTTTCACGGAAGCTCGCTGGCAATCGTTGGTCAAGCAACTCACCAAAGAAGGCAAGCCCATTCCCACGCGTCCCGCCGGCGCGCCGCCACCAAGTGCAGCCGTGCCCGTCGCTTTCTACGATGAGCCGGGAGATTCGCGCAGCCACGGCACCACGGGCGTAGTCGCGCTCGATCGCCAGGGCAACATCGCCGCCGGCACATCGACCGGAGGCTTGCAAGGCAAGATGCCGGGCCGCGTGGGCGACTCGCCCATCATCGGCGCGGGCACATACGCATCCAACCAGTCGTGCGCCGTCTCCGCCACCGGCAGCGGCGAATACTTCATCCGCCTTGGCGTCGCGCGTGAGATATGCAACCTGGTGCGCTTCAAAGGCATGACGATACAGCAAGCGGCCGACGAGGTCATCCACAAGGAATTGGAAGCGCTCAACGGCGATGGCGGGGTCATCGCGCTAACCCCCGACGGCCAGACCGCATTCAGCTTTAACACCCCCGGCATGTTCCGCGCCCGCCTCAGCGAAGGCGGCAAACTCGAAGTGCATATCTATAAAGATGAGGAGTAGCGAACACTGATGGGCAAACGGAGGGTATGGAATGAGCAATTCGGCAAGCCCAACACGGGTCCGCTTCGACGAGGACAGCCTTTGGGTCGATCTCGGCGACGGCCGAACCATCGGCGTGCCGCTGGTTTGGTTTCCACGCCTGCTAAGCAGTTCGGCGGAACAGCGCGAGCAGGTGAGGATCAGTAGCCGCGGCCTACATTGGGAGGCGTTGGACGAGGACATTTCAATTGCCGGTCTGCTCGCTGGGCTTGGCGACCAGAGCGCTCCGAACAGGACATCTGTGGTGTAAGAACGATTGTATGCCCCTCTAACGGGCATGCGCCTTCGCACTCATGTTACCGATTTTAGCTGCCATTTTGTCCGCGTATAAGCAATGTGGAAGCCCTTGCGTTCGGCGTTGCGCTGAGAGTTGCTGCCGGGTGCGGCAACCATCATTGCAATGTCGCATCCATAGTCGAAAGCATAGCGCATGCGCTCTTCGAGCAGTGCTGTCTGCAGTCCGCGCCTTCGAAACTCGGGAATAGTAGATGATCCGCCGAACAGCGCGACTCCTTCATGCATGGTCAGCACTCCGGCGGCGCCGGGTTTGCCGTCGACCTCGGCAAGAAAGCAAACAGTCTGTTCACGTTTTGTGGTCAAGGATCCAAATTCCTTCAGATACTCAACGAGTTCCGGATGCTCGTTCGCCCAATCGGCCGCCCAGCCCCGTGCACTGATCTCGCTCCATAGTTCCGAATCCGCCCGCTCAGTTACGCCCACCGTTACGTTGCCATTACTGCTGGATTCGAGCCTTTCTGCCTGCCGATAGAGAACGCTGCTCATCTCGACCGGGCAGTAGCCGCGCAGGCAAAGCATCTTCATCGCGACGACTCCGGCGAAGGGGCTCACCTCGTGTACGACCGGCGCACCGTGATCGAAAAAGAACCGCTCGACAGTATCCAGCGTGGCCTCGCTTACTTGTTCGAAGAGTCCGAGGCAGAAGGTTTGAGTGCAGGGAGAGTTGACGCCGTCGAAGACCGCATAAGCGCCGCCGCACTCAATCCATTCGGCGTCGCTTTCGGGGAATTGGCGCCGGCGTGTCTGTGCATACTGCGCGCAGGCAAAACCCTCCGCGCGTTCCAGCCGTTGTGAGAGAGCGAGGTCTGAGAAGATCATTGCGTCCAGTGTACGGCTCGGGAGCGGGGGCTGAGTGCTCAGATCATTCACGGCATACGCTACAAGGCCATCCCCCAGGGATGGCCTTGTAGCAACATCGAAGCTCCACCTGATTACTGCGCCGCGCTGCGCGCCTCAGCCTTCTGTGTCAGCACCTTGTGTGCATTGTCTTCCAGCGCCTGTGCCTCGGGCAGAAACGTCAGCGCCTTCTGGATCATCGGATCCCAGTCGGCACGTGTGCGCAGCCCGTCCGATTCTCCAAATTGAATGGTCAGTATGCTGCTCTTGATGCTTTCCTTCAGCCAGTCGCTCACTCCGTCCAGATCGGCCTGCGTAAACGGAACGCTCTGGCCGGTCAGGTAGGTCTTGAACTCGCTGAGCACCGCTTCGTCCACCTGGAAATTCTTGTCCACTGTGCGATTGGCCAGATAAATCGGCCCGAAGTGGAAGAAGACTTCCTTGGAAAGCAGCACTTCCTGGAAGTGGTTGGCCTTGGGCGGTTCGATCTTCTCGTCCGGCGTAATGCCGCCGCCGCCATACACCGTCCGGCCGGAGTCGGTGAACTTGACCTCGCGGTTGGTCGTGTCCGGAGGCAGCGCTCCCGCGTGGTTGTAGTAGTAGTCGTACAGCGAAACGCCCGTGTAGTTGCGCTGAATCAGCCGTCCTGAAGGCGTGTAGTAGTGGTATGTGGTCAGCGCCAGCCCGGTGTTCTCGCTCAGGTTGTAGACGGTCTGCACCAGGCCCTTGCCGAACGTGGTCTGGCCTACGATCAGCGCCCGATCGTGGTCCTGCAGCGCGCCGCTCACAATCTCCGCCGCTGAAGCCGTTCCCCGGCTCACCAGCACAACAATTGGAAACGTCTTGCCATCGTTGCCGCGCATGGCTGTGTAGTTCTGGTCGGGATAAGCGCGCCCGCGCTGCGAAACAATCGTCTGACCCTTGGCCAGCAGGTGGTCGCAAACTTCAACTGCCTGGCTCAAAAGGCCGCCTGGATTGTCGCGCAGGTCGAACACCAGGCCCTTGAGGTTACTGAAGCCATCGACGGCTTCAATCACTTCCTGTGCGGTGGTCTCCTGGAACTGCTTCAAATGAACGTAGCCAATGCCGGGGCGGATCTCATATTTAAGGTCCACAGAGGGATTCGGAATCTCGTCGCGCACCAGCGGGAAGACCAGCGGCTTGGACTGGCCTTCGCGGGTCATGCTCACGGAAACTGGCGTCCCCTTGGGTCCCTTCAGCGTCTTCGCCACCAGGTCCGAAGTCATGCCGTCCGTGCTCTTGCCGTCGATGGCGGAGATCACGTCGCCCGGATGAACGCCGGCCTTGAACGCCGGCCCGCCCTCCATGGGAAACACAACATACACCTTGCCTCCGCCAAATGCCTGCTGGATGGTCATGCCCACGCCGAAGTAGCGGCCGTGCTGCTCTTCGCGCATCTTCGCATAGGCCTTGGGATCGTAGAAATTCGAGTGCGGGTCAAGCACCCGCAGCATTCCCGGAATCGCCCCGTCGTAGATGGCCGTGTCCGCCTTGTCGCCCTCGATCGGCTCGGCGTAATTCTGCTCCACCAGAGCGTACACGTTGGTAAACGACTTCAGGTTGTCGCGGAGCTGGCTTTCGTCCTGAGAGGACTGTGCCCCGACACGGCGTTGCATCACGCTGCCCACAACGGCGCAAACGGCGAAAAAGAGAACCACGGTGAACAGTGCGCGGCGGGCGCGGGGAGTCATAGGTTGGAAGTTCCTCCGGAACGCAACTGCTGCAGGCGTCCAATTTGCGGATTTCCAATTGCCTGAAAACCCATGTACCGTCTCCGGTTCCACGGCTTCCCGGCGAAACTTGTCTTACCTTGCCTGCCGCTCCATCTCTGAAGAAGCGCGGTCCGGAGAATCGCGTTCAACTCCGGCAAGGCGACGGGGAATTGGAAAACCGCTCAAAGGCTCCCCTCAGAGCAGTCTAGGGCTAAAGTATACCACCCTGTTGTTTGACGGCAGCGGACTCTTTCTGGTAGCCCAAGGCAATCGCATGAAGAAACTGACCACAGGTTTGGTCCACCCTCTCTTCCCAGCCCGTCAAATGCCGCAGATCCTTCGTGCTGATTACATTTTTATCCCGCCACCGGATTCAATCGAATTCGCCGCAGGAAACGCCGTTTACCCAAAGGTAACTTCCGGTTTGCCGATGCGGCTCGAACTGGGGCAAAACTCTCTTGGACAACTTTAGAAATGACTTCCACATTACTCGCAAATTCAGGAAGATTTCTGGGTTTGCAAGTCATCTATTGGCAATCTGGAAGGCTATAACCTCAAATCCGCAAGCGGCATTGAGCGCGAACGTCTACCTAATATCCTGCCCGCTCTTTGAACTCACGGGATCGATCGCGCGCGACTGTCAGCTCGGTTTCCTTGCCGTCTTTGAGGCGCACATTTAAAGCGCCTCCAGGAAGCAAGCCAACTTCCTTAATCCAGGCCAGGTTTACGACTGTACCGCGGTGGATTCGGGCGAATTGCCTGGGATTTAGCTTCATTTCCAACTCCGCGATGGTGTGCTCAACACAATAAGTCTTGCCTTCAGACACCGCAAAGGTAAGTTTGTCTTCAGCATAGAAATGAGTCACACGATCCAGGTCGAGGAACCAGAGCCGATCTCCCAGGCGCGACGCTATGCGTTCCGGGAATTCCGGCCTGGCTTCGCGCATCGAGTCTATGAGCTGGCTAAACATGGTCCGAATGTCTGGCGGTGCGAACTGGCCAGAGGCTTGCAAACGCTCTATCTTCCTAAGCGCGCGGTCCAGAGCCTCGGGTTCCACAGGCTTGAGAAGGTAGTCGACTGAGTTCACCGCAAAAGCCTGCAGCGCGTACTGATTGTAGGCTGTGGTGAAGATCACGATCGGCTGCTGTGGCAAGCGCGCCAGGACCTCGAACCCGTTCAGGCGCGGCATCTCGATGTCGAGGAAACACACATCGGGTGGATCGGCGGAGAGCGCCGCTACCGCATCCTCGGGTTCGCTAGCGCTGCCGACGACTTGCACGCGGTCTGTCTCCTCCAGCAACCGGCGCAGCCGTTCCAGCGCCAACGGTTCGTCATCCACCAGGTAGGCGCGCAGCTTCATAGACGTGGCAACACCATCTCTACTACAGATTTGCCATCTCGCCGAAAAACGTTCAGGCGCGCTTTGGCGCCGAAAAGTGCGTCCAGACGCTCCACGAGAATATCCAGCCCATGGCCGGCGGGTATGGCAGTCAGGTTAAATCCAGGCCCTGTATCGCGTACCTCGATCCTGAGGCTCCCATTCTCAGTTGAAGCGGCGACCATGATTTCGCCACCGCCAATTTGTGGAGCAATTCCGTGCTTCACGGCGTTTTCGACGAGTGCTTGCACCGACATTGGAGGTACCTTGGCTTGCCGCAGCTCCTCGGCAACGTCTGTCGACCCGCGCAGCTTTTCGCCGAATCGGGCTCGTTCGATATCGAGATAACTCTCCACCATCGCCAGTTCCTGCTGCAATGGAATCAAGGTTTGATTGCTGCTATCGAGTGAGGCCCGCAACAGTGCCGCCAAACGGCCCACCATCTGCTCTGCCCGCGAAGGATTGGTCACAATCAGGGAACTGATCGAGTTCAGAGTGTTGAACAGAAAATGCGGATGAATGCGCGATTCGAGCGAACTCAGACGGGCTTCGATGGCCAGCTTGCGCGCCCTCTCTTCGGCGGCTTCTTTCTCGTGGAGGCTCTTTTCCGCAGCCCGGACTCGTTCCCGCAACGAACTGTGGACCACTGCGCCAAGGCCAAACACTGCGGAAAGAGGCAGGCTGATACGCAAAGTGTGGAGGTACTCCAGCCAGAAGTGCCTCGGTACAACCAGACCAATCGTCATCAGCAACGTCTGCGCCAGAAGACAACCTACGGGGACGAAGACGAGGATGCACAGAGCCAGAGTGGCGGGAAGGGGAAGTCTGCGTGCCCACGTCTTCGACGCAAACGCGCTAATCACGGAGATGGCAAGAACGCCGGTCAGATTCGCGTAGACCAGCGAGTAGCCTAACGCAAATCGCAGATCCCCCACATTGGCGATCTGGTTGGCCGCCACCTGGATCAGAACTACGATCGCCACCGCGACGTTGATCCAAGCCAGTGAGAGCAGCCAGTTACCCCTTGTCGTCGTCATAGGGATGCCTCTTTCCGCATGTGGGCTTTATTTGGTGTCCACCGGTTCAAAAGTGCCGCTGCGAAAGATATTCATGTTCGTTGCCGCGTCCTGGCCGGGCAGTTTCATCTCGCCCACCACACTCTCATAGATCGTGCCGTACTCGATTTGCCTGGACGCGAGAGAAACCCAAATCTCTCCCCAGTAATCGCTGCGTCCGTTCAAAGACATTCCTCCCGTGGCAATTTGCAATGGATTAAAGAATGCCTGATACCGGATGAGAGCGCACTCCTGCCCATTTCGCTGCGAACGCCCGATCCATTCCAGGACCACGTCGTGATTTTGAAAGTTGCCTACGCCTGGAATTTTCGTGCTCTGGTCGGAGATCAAGTGGTACGGCTCATTCAGTTTCAGGTGGTCAAAGTGGTTCTGACCGAACATTTCGATCATCCCCGTATCCCAGACCAGATTACGCTCCATCATCGCAGTGGGCGGGAATCCCTTGAAGAAATCCGGCGCCATGGTGATGCCGAGATCGTTGCGATAATGAAATCCCTCCATGAAATCCTGCTTCTGAGCTGTTGCGAATGGATCCGTTGCGCCGGCCGCATTTGCGTGGGTAACGTTCTTCCACATGACCTCTCCCCCGGCTAGTCCGCGCGTGTACTCCCCAGTTACGCGCTGGCGCGAAGTCATTTCGCCCTTGGTGTTCGCGATGTCGTAGTCCACGATAAAACGGTATGTGCGCGGACCGTTGTCCGTGACGGTTCTTCCCTGCGGCAGGCTCCATGCTTGTGCGGAAGAAGATTGGCAAAGCAGAATGGCGGCCGAGGATAAAACGAGTCCCGCGATAGTTGCTGATGTGGTTTTGATTCGCATCGGGTAATTCCTCCTGCCCCAGAGTCTCCCACCGGCAGAGGAGTGAAAGCACCTGCTTTGCGATAGAAGGCAACGATTTCCGACCGCAGGCCGTCAAACGCAGACGAATCGATGCCATGACCATCGACTAACTTGGCTCGAAATTGGGAGGCACTCGTTGGTTCCGGACGGGTGACCGACGACACACCCGAGACCAAGTCTCCGACAGAGGCGGGGCCACCACCGACGTGATGGCTGGCGCTGGAGACGTCTCGACAGCATCAATGATTTCGGTTCTTACGCATTTGCGGCGTTCCCCTCCGCTCAGGCCGCTGTGCCATTTTGAACAGAAGGCGCAAGTCTCGCCCTGTTAAGTTTCTTAACGATCTTGATTCTTTGCGCGTACAAACATGCAGCGATCAGGGATTCGAAATTGCAGACCCGGGCTTGGCCTATTCGCGCATCGTGTAGGTACAACTTCGAACTCTCTGTGCATTGGAGACTTCACGATGGTCATTCATCCTCGCGGTATTTTCTTTGCGACATTGGCGCTGGTCTGCTTCATTTCGCCCTCGCTCTCGACGGCACAAGGGCATGAAGCAACCATCTCAGCGGCTCCGGGCACGCTGGTCCGCTGGGCGGTTCCGGGTGCGACGCGATGCAGCATGAGAGGACGCACATGGGCCGCGCTGCAGGAGACCTGCTACTATCCGATCGACCTGCTTGATAAGCCGGGACCTATCGCCGTCGCGATCTGGGGTACTGGGCCAAACCCGGAGCCAAAAAAGCTCGCCCGCATATCTGTGGAGGCGAACGACTACGGGACCGAGGAGATTGCGCTTCCCGACATTCCCCAGGCCAACCCCTCGCGCGAGGACTTGAAGCGCGACGCCGGCGACCAGGTGCTGCTGGGCAAGATTTGGAGCACGAAAGAAGGTCCGGCGCAATTTACGCTGCCCCTTGGGGCGCCAGTAAGACCCATGAGCGTGGGCAAGTCGTTCGGCGTGAAGCGGGTGTACAACGGAAAACTGGCCGAACAGGCCCATATGGGGTCCGACTACGATTCGCCGGTTGGCTCTCCAATCCTTGCTGTTGCGGCGGGAACGGTGGTCTTTGCCGATGAAATGTTCTTCGAGGGCAACGCCGTGTTTATCGACCACGGCGACGGGCTCGTCAGCATGTACTTCCATCTATCGGATATCAAGGTCCAGGCCGGACAGGAAGTCAAAAAGGGCGAGACACTGGGCCGTGAGGGAGCGACGGGCCGTGCTACCGGACCACACCTGTGGTTCGGCGTCCGCTGGCACGACGCCCGCATCAATCCCAAGTTCCTGCTGGAGGCGCCAGGCAAGATTCCTGCGGTGAACCAAGCATCGCAATAGAGATCTATCCTCGTTCCGGATCCAGTCTAAGCACTGCCCCCGGCGATGTTTACCGCGAAGTAACTGACGGGCTAACGACACTGACGGGCTAGCGACCAACCGCCCGGAACTCAAAGTACGCCCCTCATCTACGCTCAACGAGCGCATTGGCGGAGATAACTGATTTCATGACAGCGTCGGCTCCCCCAGCCCGACTACACTGGTTGCTGCTAGACGACCGTGAAGCTCGGGAGAAGGAGCCGAGCATGATGATTATAGGCTGTGACTTTCATCCCAGT
>Ga0302140_10000367_pt1 | contig 55908 bp, 42 predicted proteins | sample I_Bog_E1_1_FD_202095 | JGI IMG/M metagenome (GOLD analysis project Ga0302140, IMG submission 202095) | Peat permafrost microbial communities from Stordalen Mire near Abisko, Sweden - I_Bog_E1_1 | ecosystem: Environmental > Terrestrial > Soil > Wetlands > Peat | place: Sweden: Abisko, Stordalen...
CGCAAGAGTGGGCCGGTAGAAGATCGAATTGCTGTTCCCAAGGTCTGCCACGAGCGGGTGTCTCGATGGCAGCAATCGTCAAGCGGAGATGGGCCGGAACGGTAGCAGCACTGATCTTGCTGGGGGGGGCGGGGTGTGCAGTCTTGGCGCAAACCTCGGCGCCGGGCTCAATCAGCGGAAAACTAACGGACTTACGCTCGAAGCCCCTCGATCGGGCGATCGTCATCCTGCGCAATGAAACTTCTGGAACCGAATGCCGAACCATAACTGCGCGGAATGGCGCGTATCGTTTTGCAGGGCTGGCACCCGGGCAATATACGCTCGAAGCCGCAAGCGAGACATTAGGCCGCGGATCGCTGCAAGGCATTGTGGTGACGGCCGGAAACGACGCGCGGATGCAAGTGGCGCTCGATTTTGAGCCAGCCGCTCCATCGCCGATCCTGGCTGAGATCCCGCCAACTGCGCCCTCATTATCAGTTCCGATCGCATCGCCAAGTCCGCCTTCATCCCCAGATCCGATGATCATGCTTCATAATCTGGCAAATAAGACCGGAGACGAGCCGGCAACAACTTCTGTGTCTCTTGATCCTTCAGTGGCGGCGCAACCGATTTCTGGACTGGTGCTGCAAGGCAGGACAACAGTGAATATGGCCGCACTTCCCACTGGGTCTCCTCCGCCCAATGAGGAGATTACTGCCGCGAGAGAGCCGGCGCACCACGTCGTTAACGATCGCAAGCCGCTCGATACAAGCGAGATGGAGACAACGGCCATTTCGGCACTCGAGACGATAACTGAATTGCCGATGATCGCGAACAGCGGCTTGAATCCGGCTGCATATTCAATCGGACTCTCTCCGAACCTGTTTGGACGCAATGGGCGCGCGGCTCTGCAAGCGCTAGCCGCCGCTGGAATCACCCAGGCCGCATTTCAGATCGCCCTCTATCGATCGCAAAGGGCTCTCGATCGCTTTGACACTTCGAGCGCAACTGGGCCAGCCCCGACCACAACATTGACGGGAGAGCAGTTGCAGTCTCTTCCGCTTGCCGGACGGCGATGGGAGAATTTCGCGTTCGACGCGCCGCCTATCGCCGATTCGGGATCGGACGAAAATGGAGGCTCCAAGATCGCGATGCCGTCTGAATCGACGGCCATCAGTGTAGACGGCGTCAGTTCCCGGCTGGCTTTTGGCGGAAAAAGCGCCAGCGCATTGCGCAGTTTATCGTTCATGGGACCAGGTGGAAACGAAGCTGCCATCGCCACGGTCCGCACCTCATCTGGAGAGCTAACTGGCAGTGAGGGCGGCACTTCGAACGCGCGCATGGCGATCGCGACGGGACAGGGATCGCTCGGACTGCACGGGCAAGCGTTCCTCTTTGACCGGCAGAATCTGTGGGGAGCGCGTAATCCGTTCACACAGTGGGACACTCAAACGGTCGCGGCGACGCCGGATACGGTACCCGTATTTGCCGCGAACGCCTACACGCCGCCGGATCGCGAAGCGACATGGGGAATCGGGTTGGGGAGTTCTCTTCGGCGGCGACGGCTGTTCTGGTTTGCCGCGCTTGACGGCCTCGAGCGAAATGATCCCGGCTTGGCAACTGTCAAACATCCCGACAATTTTTTCGCGCAGCCCTCGAACGATCAGATGCAAGTATTGAGCGCGCAACTCGGAATGAGCAGCGCCAATCCCGTAGAAGAGGGCTTGGCCGCCTATTCGAAGATGCTTGGAACCTTGGACGGTTTGCTCGGGCCTTCTTTGCGGACCGCAACGCAATTGGTGGGATTTGGCCGCGTCGATTGGCAGGCTGCGGAACGTCACAAATTTACGCTTGAAGGTAACGGTGGGAGCGAGAACTCACCCGGCGGCGGGTTGACGCGCGCTTCCGATGCTTACGGAAACCACAGTTTTGGGTCCAGTAAAGCCAGCGAAATCGGGATGATGGGGCGCTGGGAGGCTTTCCTGACTCCGAATCTTCTGGCCGTAACTCAGGGCTCGGTGGCGCGGCAAATCATGGATAATCCCGCGCAAACGCCATCAGCTTTTGAGCGGACTCTCGATCTGAGCGCATCGGGTCAAATGCCTCAAATTGTTGTGGATTCGCGCTACGGGTTTACGATTGGCAATCCCGCACGATTCGGCGCGGGAAGCTACCCGGACGAACGTCTTTACCTGGCGCAGGAGGGGCTCGACTGGGTACGGGGCACGATGCTCGTGAAGGCGGGATTCAGCGTCAGCCATAACAACGACGCTACAAGCCTGGTGCGCAATCATACGGGGACCTATTACTACTCGAGCGTGGAGAATTTCGCATCGGATGCGCTGGTATTTGCGACTTATGGGCTCACGGACGCCCTCGATCCCTTTAACCAGCACAACTGCGATCAGACGGGAAAAGCGTGGCGCGACACTACAGGTCAACTCCATGGGCTGGGATATTTGCCTTGCTATTCGTATTATTCGCAAACGCTGGGCCCGACTAACTGGTACCTGAGCACCAACGACTGGGCCGGCTATGTGACTGCGCAATGGCAGCCGACCAAGCAGATGGTGGTGTCGGCGGCGCTGCGGTGGGAGCGGGAGCAGATGCCGCCTCCGATTGCGCTGGTGGCAAACCCGGCGCTACCCCTGACTTCCAAGTTGCCCAGCCTCGGCAATGAATGGGCTCCTCGCGTGAGCATGGCGTGGGGAAAATCTGAGACCCGGTGGCCCGTTATTCGGTTTGGCTACGGCATGTATTACGGACGAACTGAAAATTCTGTTTTGGAAGGGGCCCTTACTCAGACCGGCTCTCTTAAGGGCGACGTCAGCATTTTCATGCGCCCGACCGACAACCTGATTGGCGGTGGCGCTCCTCCATTTCCTTATGTACTTGCCGGCGAGCCGACGAGCATCGTGAAACCGGGTGCAGTGGAGATGGATCCAACCTTCCGCAACGGTCAGGTACATCAAGGGGTTGCGTCGATGGAAGAGACTCTTCCAGGGCACGTCATTGTGAGTGCCAGCGCGATGGTGAGCCTGGCGCGACACCTGCCCATCACGGTCGACACAAATGTCGATCCAGCGGTAAATCCAGGGACCATCACATACGCGGTGGTAGATGGTAGCGGTGCAGGCCCGATCAAGACTCAGCGGATCACCGTGCCGTTTTTTGCCTCATGGCCATCGACAAGTCCGAATGCCGGGCGGCTCAACCCTGACTACCAGCAGATCAGCGAGATCGAGAGCGTGGCCAACTCCAAATATGAGGCAGCGGTGATTCGCCTATCACGTACGGCTCGACGAGGACTCAGCCTCCATGCTCGTTACGCTTATGCGCACGCCATGGACTGGAATCCCAATGAGGGCAATCAAGTTTCGGGCAGCAGCGTGTTCGACCCCACAGATTTCAAGCAGGAATATGGGACCAGCAATCTCGATACGCGCCATTCTGCTTCTGGAATGGTGATTTGGCGGGCGCCCTGGAAGCTGCGCACTCTCGAAGGCGGGTTTGTGAATGGGTGGACGCTCTCTGGAACCGGGCGTTTCTCCAGCGGTCTGCCTTACACGATGCGAACGGCCGGATCCATCCCGGAAGAATTTCAGACCTCAGGCGCGGTGATCGCAGGTTTGGGACCGAGCATGAACGGCTATGGAGGGGACAACCGAGTTTACGGCGTCGGACGCAATACCTATCGCTATCCTGGGACGTGGAAGGCCGATCTGCGCTTGGGGAGAGAGATCAGCCTTGGGTCTGCGCGCCAAGTCGATCTGATGGCCGAGAGCTTCAACTTATTCAACCATCAGAACGTAACCGAGCTGGAGACAGTCGGCTACTACATTCAATCAGGGAGCGTTGCGGGTTCACTGCCGACCCTGAATTTCCTCACTGGATTGAAGACCGGGCAGACCGAGTTCGGGACGCCCCTCAACATCAATGCCACCGATTCGTACCGGCCCCGGCAGATCGATTTTGGGGTTCGGATGAGATTTTGACGAGCGCGAGAGTTCTAAACAAGCGATTTGGCGAAAGGAGGGATCAGCCAATCCGAGGCGCCACTAAGCCGTCCGTCGAGCTATCGACCATCCATGTCTGAATGATCGCGAGCAAACCGGGCAGAACCATGGCAAACACAGCAACCACGCGCAGTGCAGCGATGGGGGCGGCCGTCACATAGCGCAAACCGAAGAACGCATAGATAACGATGGGGAGCGCCTGAAACCCGGTCCGAACGCCGTAGACGGTTTCTCCGGATCGCGTCTTGAGAGCCTGCGCTTCGATCGCACGCCAGATTAAACCGGCTCCGCAATACACGAGAAAGGTGGTGAGCAGCCAACCAAAGTAATTACGCAACGGGACGCCGAAGTATGGCCCACCCTGCTCCCAAACCCAGTTTCCTGAGGCAGCCATACCCGGATCCATGACAGTGTCCCATGCGGTCATGACCATGGCGGCGATTGCGGCCAGCGCGGCTATTCCTGTTGCCGACCGCGTGTTGACGCCACGCAAGAGGGCGCGCGCCGTAACCCACGAGGGATAGATCATCATGAACCATGCCAAGGGGATCAAAATGGGAACGTGACCGAGCTTGAAACCGAGCATATCGCTGTAGTGGTAGGGACCGAAAATGAGCCCTGATCTCACGCCGATTTCTTCGAGCGCATAGGAAACCGCGGCGGCCGTAAGAAAGAAGAGGCCGGTGCGCGGCCACCCTTCACATTGCGCGCAGTGGAGGACTGCGAAAAGGACAAAGACGAGCGTGAATCCAACGTTGCCCAGACCGGGCAGATTTACCCAGGGGTTCACGGCTTCAATGCCAATCAGATAAAACGTTGCGGCAAACAATATCCACACTGCGATGCGGAAGAGGCTGTGCATTCGGTCATTTTATCGACGAGTTTCGGAATTCGCGATGGAAAAAACGGGGCCAGCTCATACATTTTCAAGTTAAATCGGCCCCAAATTGCCAGAAAGGACGGACAATTCAATCCGGATAGGGCGCGCCTGCCGCAGCAATGCGAATGCGGTGGTCTGTGAAGAGAATCGGCGAATTGGGAATGTTGACCCGAGGCATGTGACAACGGACGCAGTCGCGCTGGCCCACTTTGCATTGTTTCGCCGGTTGTTCGACCTGCGGTTGAGATGCCGTTTGTTGTGCATGACAGGCCAGGCATTTTGCATCGTAGGCTGTCGTTTCGCGGACCAGCGCGACATGCGGATCGTGGCATAAGGTACAGCTCGTGCGCGCGTCGGTGTTCGAAAAACAGCGACTTTGTTCGAGTCGAAATGCGGGCGAAACCACGTTGCGAACTCCGTGAGGATTCTGCTCTTTCATCTTCGCGGCTGAGGTGTGGCACTGGTTGCATAGACCCGATTTATCGTAGGCGGACAAATGCGCAGGATTGAAGATGGTGGAATCGGTTGGCTTGCCGGAACGGATGGCGGCGACGTGCTTGGCGCCGGGGCCGTGGCAAACTTCGCACGTGATTCCACGAACGGCAGTGGTCGTGTCGATGTGATCGCCTACGACTGACGCGGGGCTATGACAGCGGAAGCAGCCCTTGACATTGTCGGCGGTAAGACGCTGTCCGAGCGCAGCATCGAGGGTGAGAGGTAGTTCGGGGTTTGCCTCAGTATCGAGACCGAGCTTTCCTTGTGCCGTGAAATAGTCGACCGGTGCCCGGTAGTACTCGCCCGCGTGCTGGATCAGATAGGCCTGAAAGACCTTACCCGATCCTACGACCATGAAGAACGGCTCGGTGATTTTGTTGTGTCCATCTTCGACGGTGAAAGTCGGATAGCCGCTTTCGCTGCTGAGGGTGTAGCGGTAGGGCCCGCGCTGGAAAGTGAGACGGGCATGGTTGGCCAGAACCTGGGCATCGGCAGGGCGGAGCAGGGACAAGCCCATCTCAGACATCATTTGCGTCTGCGACTGCTTGCGATGGCAGGAGACACAGGAAGACGCGCCCGCATAATCCTCAACATGGACGGCCGGATGAGTTGGTTGCCACTGAATCTGCGGACTTGAAGTTTGTGAGGCGGCGGTGAGTGTGGTTGCGGCCGAGAACACGACAAATAGTGCCGCAATATGGAGATTTTTGGTTCGAAGTTGCATGAAACGTTCCCCCGTCAGCAGTCGGGCAGGGGGGAAGTTCCGGCGGACTCCGCAATGACTCACCAGATTATGGGAAACGCGAACTGCGGGTCAACTCCGAGATGCGTTTCGCGCGATCTGGCGAACTCAGGATCGAGTCTGCTGCGGATATTGGCTTTCGCTGCGTTTGCGGAAAACCACCCTCAATTCCCGGCGCCAATGTTCGGAGAGAGCGATCAACTCCCACTCGACCTTAGGGGAAAAATAGCGCAATACCGTTTCGTTGGCGGGATGAATGCGGAGGGCGGGAGCCGCGAGCAACAAACGCGGGGGAAGATGCGAAACCTCCGCGCCGGCAAAGTAGCCCTGGCGCTCGAACGCCGAACGGGGAAGGCCGCCAGCCGGCGTGTCCTGGCGATCGTCGTTTAGCGCGCGAACCCTGATCCAATAATCGAGTGCCTGTAAAGGCAAATGCAGGTCTTCGTCAGCTTTCAGTTCAAGAATGACAAGGCGGCCGTTGCGATCGAGAGTCAGCAGATCGAGCATGCCACGATCTCCAGACGATAGAGCCGGCACCTGCGAATAGATCATGTCGTTTCGCAATCCCGGCAGCGCTTCGTCGACGCCAGCGCGCAGCCGCGATTCGAGCCAGCGCTCCGGCTGCATACGGAACAGAGGGTCGGTATGCGAGCCGTCGGGATGACGACTCAGAAACAGCCGCGCAAAGAGATCTCGACAGATCGCCTCGTTTTCGTCGGTGAGGGGAGTTTCATTGGCCCCCGCGCCAAACGTCACCTCGTTCTCGCGAGTGAAGGAATGAGCGGCCAGGCCGTGGCGCACACGCGCGAACTCAAGACCGTGCAGCATGAGTCCGACTTCGCCGGGTGAACTGGGGTGAATCTCAACGCGATCGCGCGCATCCGGCGGCACCAGGGCCAGCAACCGGTCAAGGTCGGGTTTGAATCGTTCCATGGCCGTTTGCGCCGAAAACGCATGAACAAGTCGCGATTCTAAGTTGCCGGTATCGCGAAAGTCGACTGAAACCAGTTCCTCGCTTCGTTCATCGAGCGTGAAGAGTTGAAAATCGGCGACCGCGTGGTTGAGCCACGCCATTCTTTCGGCCGTCGTTCGCCACGATCCTGCCGGGACAATCACTTTGAGACCACCAACATGGCGGCGGCTGTCGACATGCTGGCGGCAATAGTCGAGCCACAGAATGCCGAGGGTAAGAATGCCATCGATACTGGTCGCCGACTCTGCCTGGCTAATCCCGATGACCGCGTCTGCAGCCGATCCTTTCATCAGTCGTCCACGCGCATACGCCGGACCAAAGCTGTGCTCGAGATCCATGGCAGAGCGCATGGCATCGACTTTGGAACCGATGTAGATGCGTGTAAGCACCCGCTCTAAGAGCCGCTGATAGTTGCGCCTAGCCGCATCGCGCGCTGTTGGAGTACGGCGATCGCTGGTGGGCACGAGTTCCAGCGCCTGTGGCCGGGGCGCACCCATCTTCTTTGTAAGCACACGCAGACATTGAGCGCGCGCTTCGACACCAACAACGGTGCGCATGACATTTCGCTCTTCGCTCCAGAACTGCAGCACGCAGCGGCCATGCGACTCCGTCACCGAATAGCGAGCGAAGCGCATATCGAACACGACGCGGCCATCTTCGAGGACAGCCGCCGTTGGATATTCGACCAGATACTCCTCAATGCGAACGGCAAGCAAACCAGGAGCGACTGGATCATCGTTGGCGCTGGCTTTGCTGGAAGGCATGCGAAAACCTACCAGCCCATTCGATCGCGAAGACGAGTGATGTGAGCGGTGTGATGGCGCGAGTGCCAATCGTAGAGCGCGAGCGCAGTGGAAAGGTTCTGACGTCCGCGCTCAGGGTGATTGAAGCCTCTCTCGAAGTCTGAATCGGAAAGTGATTCGAGTAGAGAAACCCATCGCGCATGGAGCGCCAAAATAAGCGCGAGAGAAATGTCGATGGGGATGCGACTGTCAGCTAAATTAGCCCAAGCTGCTTCGTCGTAGGGCTTGATGGTGGGCCAATCTTCGGTGAGTGCGAGCTTGAAACGGATGTAGGAGTTGGCGTGGCTGTCAGCGACGTGATGGACCAACTGGCGGACCGTCCAACCGCCCTCGCGATAGGGTGTATCTAACTGATTCTGATTGAGTCCGCTAACGGCTGCGCTCAGACGTTCGGGCAGCAGCCGCAGCGTATCGATGTGTGCGTCGCGGTCACCGGCAGTGCCGGGGAGAGCTGGTTTGAAGTGGCCAATGGGGTAACGAAGGTCGTCCACAACAGTCATGGCACGAACCTTACCATGCTTTGGTTCTGTAATGTAGTTAGTGCGTAATGGTCCGGCCCCTATAGTCGAGCAAGCTCAGGGTCGGACGGCCAGTTACGCGGCGTGGTGAGCGTGATGATGGTGATGATGGTGATGCCGGGCGGCAGCAAATACCGGGCTGGCAAAGACCATCAGCAAAAGAGCGGCTGCAAGAATCTTTTTCATGGCTTGAATCGTAGCACCGTTTCAGGTCGAAATGAGTGAGGAAGCGCACACCAAGGTCACATTCCGAATCAAAACATAAACTATCTCTCTGCGAAATATGGTGCACAAAAATAGAAGCAGGCTACAGATTTCCGATTAGTGCAAATGCGGCGTAAACTGCTATGTACGATGACCAATCCGGCCGTTTCCCCCGCCCCTAGTCACAAGCGCTATTTTTTTGAGAAGTTTGGTATTACCGAACGGCTTCTGGAACGATGCCTCGGCGAAGCACTTGCGGCTGGTGGCGACTACGCCGACCTCTACTTTGAGTCGGTTACAGCGATCGGCCTGGGCGTGGACGAACAGATTGTGAAATCGGCCAGTCAAGGCACGAGCGCCGGTTGCGGCATTCGCGTGCTGTCGGGCGAGCGCACGGGGTACGCGTATACCGATAATCTGAACCCCGATCGATTGCTGCATGCGGCTAAAACTGCGGCACTTATCGCTTCAGGCCCGACGCAGCACACGATACAGGGATTCACTGAGGCGCCCGTTGCCGATCTTTATCCTGTTCCATTGGGTGGATTTGACCTGGATCTCGCCGCGCGATTGGAATTAATTTTGCGGGTCGATCGGGCGGCGCGGGCGTACGATCCACGCATTGTGCAAGTCCGCGCCAGTTACAGCGAAGAGTTGCGGCGGATTTTGATTGCTGCTTCTGATGGCTCTTATGCGAGCGATACCCAGCCGCTCTGCCGGCTCAATGCATTTGTGATTGCCAAGGAAGAAGCAAACACGACAAAAGGCTCATCGGGAGCCGGCGGGCGCGCAGGGTTAGGGCAATTTGTAGGATCAAAGAGCCCGGAACACCTGGCTCATGAAGCTGCCCGTGGTGCGATCTTGCAGCTTAATGCGGTGCCTGCGCCGGCCGGCGAAATGGAAGTCGTGCTGGGACCGGGATGGCCGGGAGTGCTGCTGCATGAGGCTGTGGGGCATGGACTTGAGGCCGATTTCAATCGCAAGGGGACATCGGCGTTTACGGGGCTGATCGGTCAATCGGTCGCTAGTTCCAAGGTCACCGTGGTTGACAACGGAACCATGGAAGGGCGGCGCGGTTCGCTCAATGTGGACGACGAGGGTTCGCCGACCCAGGAGACAGTGCTGATCGAAAACGGCATTCTCAAGGGCTACTTGACCGACAAGCTGTCTGCGCGTCTCACCGGCGCGGCCAACACCGGATCGGGCCGCCGCGAGAGTTATCACTGCATTCCCATGCCGCGCATGACGAATACGTACATGCTGGCCGGAGACGACGCGCCCGAGGATATTTTGCGCTCGGTCAAGCGTGGACTCTACGCTGTGAACTTTGGCGGCGGCCAGGTGGATATCACCAACGGTAAGTTCGTCTTCTCGGCCTCTGAGGCTTATCTCATTGAAGACGGTAAGATTACCGCCCCTGTGCGCGACGCTACGCTGATCGGCAACGGTCCTGAGGCGCTGAAGTATGTGTCGATGGTGGGGCATGATTTGAAGCTCGATGAGGGCATCGGGACCTGCGGCAAAGACGGGCAGAGCGTGCCAGTGGGCGTGGGCATGCCGACGATCAAGCTGGATCGGATGACAGTGGGGGGAACGGGAAGGTAACAATGTGACAGGACCAGGGCCGCATGGTCTCGTCAGGGTCCGAATGTTCTTATTTATCCATTCGTCTTCATGCGGCATCTTCAAGTTTTACAACGACTTTACGGCCTAGCCTTGCCGCAATATTCACTAGCGCATCTACGGAGAAACGCGAGATTCGTCCTCGCACCAGGTCGTTAATGCGCGGTTGCGTGACCCCGCACTGCTTCGCCGCCTCCGCTTGCGTCCAGGCATTCGCTTTGATGATTTCCTCGATTTTGTCCATCAAATCGGAGCGGAGCGTGAGGTTCGCAGCTTCTTCGGGAGTATCGGCAATCGCGTCGAATACATTTTCAAATTCATCGAACTTCAATTCGCTCATGTTCGCCCCTCCAGCAATTGCTTAAACCTTTTCTTTGCTATCGCCAAATCGCTCTGAGAAGTAGCTTGCTTCTTCTTTTGAAAGGAATGAAGCACATAGACTGCTTCGGCAAGACGAGCCGTATAGATAACGCGATACGTGCCAGATTCGCCCCACACCCGAATTTCTTCTACGCCCTTTCCTATGTCGGGCATTGGTTTGAAGTCGTCAGCTTGGTTTCCCAGTTGCAGTTTCCGCAATTGCCTGCCGGCATCCCGCCGAGCATCGCCAGGAAAATCGCAGAGGGCCTTAAGCGAGTCGCCCAGAAACCGAATCGGTTTCATAGAAATAGTATATCCAATCCGATATAAAGCGCAACGTAAAATCGACTGCTCCAGGGTGAAGCATGCGTGGCGATTGCTGACGGCATTTGGTAGTGTTGACCCATGCCTGAAGTTGTTGCACAACCCGAATTGACTGGATTGGATCTGGAATCTTTGACTGCGGACGTGGTGGCACTGGCCATGAAAGCCGGAGCAACGGACGCTGAAGCCGTGGCGCGCGAGGGCGATGAATTTAGCGTCAACGTGCGGCTGGGGCAGGTGGAAACGCTGAAGGAATCAGGTTCGCGCGGGCTGGGATTGCGGGTGTTTGTGGGCAAGAAATCGGCCTCCACTTCGACGAGCGACCTGACGGCGGACGGGATTCGCCAACTCGTTGATGGGGCACTGGCGCTGGCAAAAATTACCGAAGAGGACCCGTTCGCGGGCCTTCCGGAGACGGATCAGTTCGGCGCGATCAAGGACGATTTACACCTCTATTTTGAGGATGTTTACTCGCTTTCCGGGCAGGAGCGGATCGAATGGGCGCGACGAGCCGAGGCTGCGGCGCTGGAGGCGGATTCGCGGATTACCAACTCGGATGGCGGTAGTTTTGACGCGGCCACGGGGCGCAAGGTGCTGGCCAACTCGCGCGGGTTTGTGGGCGGTTATCGCACCAGTTATGCCGGTGTTTCCGCTGCTCCTTTGGCCAAGGATGTTAATGGCACCATGCAGCGCGACGGATGGTGGTCAAGCGCGCGGCGGCTGGGCGAACTCGATTCTCCTGAGGCCGTTGGCAAAGAGGCGGCAAGGCGGACATTGCGCCGATTGGGCGCGAGACGCATGCCGACGCAGCAGGTTCCGGTAGTGTTTGCTCCGGAGACGGCGCGGTCATTGATCGGGTCGATCTTTGAGGCGGCGTCGGGCGATTCAATTTGGAGGCATGCATCGTTTTTGGCGGGCAAGCTGGGCGAGTCGATCGCCGCTCCCAGCCTGACGATCATCGACGACAATGCAATGCTGCTGCCCTCGGGCGTGGGCGGATTTGGCAGTTCGCCGTTTGATGGCGAGGGACTGCCGTCGCTGCGCACGGTGGTGGTCGAGAGTGGCGTGTTGCGCAACTACCTGCTGAATACTTATACGGCGCACAAGCTGGGCATGAAGTCGACCCACAATGCCTCGCGCGGACTGGCGGGAACGCCGGGAATCGGCTGCGGCAATCTCTATCTTGAACCGGGCAAACTGACGCCGGAAGACATTATAAAAGCCATCCCCGCTGGCCTCTATGTGACGAGTTTGATGGGCTTTGGCGTGAACCTGGTGACCGGCGACTATTCGCGCGGCGCAACCGGACTGTGGATCGAGAACGGCGAGCTCACCCATGCTGTTGAAGAGGTGACGATTGCCGGCAATCTTGGCGATATGCTCCGCAACGTGACCGCCATCGGCAACGATCTGGTCTTTCGCGGTTCGGTGGCCGCGCCGACGCTGCGGATTGACGGCATGACGCTCGCAGGAGCCTGAGCGGAGACCTCGTGCCAAGCCCACTCCAGTCCCTGGCGTTCGACCCTGGCGATGCGGCCGCGACGCTGTCCCAAGTGCCGGAGGAGTGCGCGGTATTTGCGCTTTATGGAGCGGACGCGAAGGCCGAGCCCTACATTGGCCGCACGCCCAATCTGCGCGGGCGGTTGCAACGGCTGCTACAGCCTTCGGCGAAGCATCCGCGGCGCTTGCAATTGGCTGGCATGGTGCGGCGCATCGACTGGCAGATCAGCGGCTCGGATTTCGAATCGTTGCTGGCGCAGTTTTCGTTGCTGGAGAAGGTGTACGGTCCTAAATCGCTGGAACGTATGCACTTGGGCGCACCGGCTTTTGTGCGTTTTCTGGGTGGCAATCCCTATCCGCGAACCACGGTGACGCATCGGCCCAGCTTGCGAGATGCCGATTGGGCTTATGGGCCGTTTGCGTCGCACGCAGCCGCGGAACGCTTTGCCGAAGAGGCGTTGAAGCTGTTTTTGTTGCGCCGCTGCAAGGAAGATCTGGACCCCGATCCGCGTCATCCGGGCTGTGTCTACTCCGAGATGAAAATGTGCCTGGCTCCTTGCTACAAGGGCTGTTCGGACGAGCGTTATGCCGAAGAAGCGGCTGCGGTGGAACGATTTCTGGCCACGCGCGGGGAGAGCCGTCTGGTTACGCTGAAAAGCCAGCGCGACGAGGCTTCGGCCAATCTCGAGTTTGAGGCGGCGGCAGCCCTACACGCGCAGGTGCAGCGCGTAGAGAGCGTGCGAGCACTTGCTCCGGAGCTGGTGCGGCCGCTCAGTCAACTTCGCGCAACCGTGTTGCAAGCATCTGCTTGCTCGGACGAGGTCGCGGTGTTTCTGTTTGAGAATGGCAGGCTGCGCGGACCGTCTGCGTTCTCAACGCTGGGAATGCGGATTCAGAATGAGCAATCGGGGTCGAGCTCACTGTTCGCGCAACCCCTGGCGATTGAGGCCATTCCGGAAGCTCCCGCGATGGAATCGAGTCACAATCCAATAGCGGACGGGTTGGCCGGAAACGTCGACATCCCGGCGGCAATCGCTTCCAAGCCGGTTCGCGGATTGCTGGAGGGACGGATGGAAGCGGCGCTGTCCGAATTGGAGACGCCGCTCGAAGCCCCATCGGCGACCGTGCGACAGGGGCATCTTTCGCTTTTGAAGCGGTGGTATTATCGCCCGGAGAACCGCCGGCCAGGCGAGATTTTCTTTCCCGGCGGAGACGGCCGCTGGCCGGTGAAGGCCATGATTCGCGGGGCTGGCCGCGTGGCGGCAAAGATGTTTGCCGCAAACCCGCGAGCATAGCGACATGGCCGCCAAGGCAAGCAAGCCCGTAGCGATCCGGTCAGCACTCGCCGAAGGAAAGCACAGTCTCTCGCCCGGGAGAGTGATGGAAGTTGTCGCTTTAGTTAGCACTCATCCTGAACAGATTGAACAGCTTGTCGAATGCCTATGGGACGACGATCCGGGAGTGGCGAGCCGCGCCGCCGACTGCCTCGAACGACTGACCCGAGTGTCGACTGAACTTGTGAATCGATGGAAAGCGCCCTTGCTTGGCCTGCTGGCTGAAGCCACGCACAAAAAGCTGCGCTGGAACCTGGCGCTCACCATTCCGCGGTTCAAACTGAGCGTTGCAGAGTGCCGTCGCGCCGCTGCGATTCTAGAGTCCTACCTTACCGATCGCAGTTCAATTGTGAAGACTGCAGCGTTGCAAGGGCTTGCGGATCTGGCGCGACAAGACGCAGCCGCACTTCCCGGGATCATTGAGGCCCTGAGGGTCCATTCACGGAGCGGGACGCCGGCCATGCGCGCGCGAAGCCGCATCCTGCTGAAAAAGCTGCAGCGGCCGGCGACGAAGAGGATCGCAAGGCCGCAAGGCGAACTGGACGGCTGATACACTGGCCGTAGCGAGGAGATGCGTTAACCAAGCCTATGGTCGAGCTAGCGGCATCGATACTTTCGGCAGATTTTGCACGGTTGGCAGACGGCGTTGCCGAGGCCGAGCAAGGCGGAGCGACCATCATCCACGTGGACATCATGGACGGTCATTTCGTGCCCAACATCACGATTGGCCCGCCAGTGGTGAAGAGTCTGCGCAAGGTCACCAAGTTGCCCCTCGATTGCCATCTGATGATCGAGAACGCCGACGAGTTCATTCCCGCGTTAGCTGACGCCGGAGCCAACTGGGTGAGCGTGCACTACGAAGCGTGTAGGCACTTGCATCGCACCCTGCAGTTGATCGAGCAGCATGGCATGAAGCCGGCCGTGGTGCTGAACCCGGCGACGCGGGTCGAGCTGATCCAGGAGATTTTGCCCATGGTGCACCATGTGCTGATCATGAGCGTCAATCCGGGGTTCGGCGGGCAGAAATTTATCGAGTTTTCGCTGGATAAAATTCGCAAGCTGGCGGAAATCCGGCAGGAACTCGGACTGGCGTTTAGAATCGAAGTGGACGGCGGGGTGGCTCACGATACGGTAGTTCGAGTCGTCCAAGCCGGTGCGGAGCTTTTGGTCGCGGGCAATGCTGTGTTTGGCGCGGGTCATGCGGAGCAGGATGCGCGAGCGTTGCTGGCGGCGGCTCGTGCGGCTGCGGGCGAAGCATAGAACCAGCCTCTTGCTGGGCGCGCACGACGAAGATTTGAAATGATTTACGGGTGAACAAGCGAAGGTCCGCTACGACATTCGCTCTAGATGAGGTGGTATGAACCGGTTGTCCAACAAGATTGCCGCGGCCGCTCTGGCGGTTCTGGTCATGGCGAGCGCATCGGCGCTGGCCAAGGAAAAAGCTCCTAAAAAGAAGAAGAATCAGGACCTGAGCGCCAACCCGCTGGCCAATGTGAACTCCAAACAGCCCGATAAGGAGTTGTTTGACAAGGCGATGATCATGCTGAAGAAGGGCCGCTACGACGTGGCGCGCCTCGATCTGCAGACCATGCTCAACACCTATCCGGACTCTGAATATCGGATGAGGGCCAAGCTGGCGGTGGGCGATACCTGGTTCAAAGAGGGCGGCACGGCAGCGCTGACCCAGGCCGAGGCGGAATACGAGGATTTCATCACCTTCTTCCCCGACGCGCCGGAAGCGGCCGAGGCGCAGATGAAGGTGGGCGACATCTACTACCAGCAGATGGAAAAGCCCGATCGCGATTTCAATAACGCTGTGAATGCCGAGAAGCAGTACCGGAAAATGATCAACATGTTTCCGGATTCGACGCTGATTCCGCGCGCCAAGCAAAAGCTGCGTGACGTGCAGGAAGTGCTGGCGGAACGCGAGACGCAGATCGGCCTCTACTATGAGAGCCGCGATAACTACTCCGCGTCTATCGCGCGCTTGGAGACGGTCGTCGATACGTTCCCGCTTTATTCGAAGAGTGATCTGGCGCTGCTGAGCATCGGCGATGCCTATGCCGGTGAAGCGCATGCTGTACAGATTGCGCCTGGGCTCCCTGGCGCGGTACGGGAGCGGTTGCGCGCGCTCTACCAGGATCGCGCGGCGGCGGCTTATGGCAAGGTGATTACGCGCTATCCCATGGCGCCTCGCGTAGAAGACGCACGCGACCGCCTGGTGGCGATGAACCGGCCGGTACCCGAGCCTACGGCAGCAGCCGTGGCCGAAAGCGATGCCGAGGAGCGCAGCCGTCAGGCTCTTCATTTTACCGACAAGACGCTCGGTCTGATCAAGCACGGGCCGACGGTGGTTGAGGCGGTGCACGTGGGTGAGCCCAGCCTGGATGATCCGAAACGGATCCTGGCGCCGGCGATCACCAAAGAGAATTCCGCCATGTTTAAGGACGCTCTGAACGCGGGCAGGCCTGAGTCGGCTGCCGGCGCGGTTACAGCGACGACCGCCAACGAGCCGCCGCGCAGCGATCAGCCTTCGCAAGCGCCCCTGCAGATGGCGGCGCCGGATGGCGGTACAGGTGTGGGGGTTTCAATCGTAAACGCCCCGGCTGGCTCTGCCGCAGCCGATCCGAACGCAGTCGTGAAGCCGGTTGGCCCTGTTAATGAGGTAGCACCGGCAGCCGAGGCACCCGCTCAGGCCCCGATACAGGTGAACGACATCAAGCCGGGCAGTGTACCGTCGACTACCACCACTGCGGCTGACGGAAAGAAGAAGAAAGCGCCCAAGGCCAACCTGGACGACGAGTCGTCGAGCAAGAAGAAAAAGAAGAAGGGCCTTTCGAAGCTCAATCCGTTTTAAACGCGTCCCAAGCTCGAAACAGAACCGCCGCACTGCTCATGGGTGCGGCGGTTTTGTTTTTGCCCGGAGCGCGATCGAGGAAGCCCCCACAGGCGATTTGCTAGAATTGGCCGCTCGAATCCGGCTCCGCAAGTGGGATTTGCGAACAATTTCGTTGCGTGACAGTTAGGAAATTGCTACGATTCGACCACCGGACCGGAGGACGCACATGACACGTCACCTGAGGTTGCTGATCGCTGCAACTTTCCTCATGGCTTTCCAGCTTCCCGCTCAGGAAGCGTCGCGCGCGCCGGATGGGGGGACGTCGTACCGGGTGGACGGGGTGGAGTTACTTGGCATCCCGAATAAACCTCTGTCGGGCAAAAGCAGCATCGAATGGACCCGCACCCTGGAAGATGGAAGCACGGTCACCGTTCACCTCGAAGCGAACCTGGCGCGGGACAGCCAAGGACGCATGTACCGCGAGCGCCGGTCCTTTGTGCCGGTAAACTCCGGCCAGCAGCCGCGCCTGACGGAGATTCGGCTCCTGGATCCGGCCGCAAAATCGCAAGCGAATTGCACCGTGGCGACCAAGCAATGCATCGTGTCGGACTATCGTCCGCGAACGAGCTTCAGACTTATGCCAGCCGGGGCGTTCGCCAACGGGACGCGTTTTTTTGGCGCGCGAAGACCTGGGGACGAACACCATTGAGGGAATGAATGTCGCGGGCACCAAGGAGACGGTCACGGTAAACGCCGGCGTGCTGGGCAACGACCGGCCGCTGGCTTCGACGCGCGAATTCTGGTACTCAGCGGAGCTTGAGACCAACCTCGCGGTGACGCGCATCGATCCTCGCGAAGGCAAGCAGGTGGTGAAGCTGGTCGAACTCTCTCGGTCCGAGCCCGACCCGCGTTTGTTTGAGATTCCCGATGGCTACTCGGTGCGCGATGCGCGTGTGCAGTCCTCGCCGCAATAAAAACATCGCCATGCGATCGTCCTGGTTGACTGGGCGCATTCGCCATTCCGATAGGCCGATTGTGCTAAGGTGAGGGGTAGTCCCCTTGCTCGAAACTCATCGGAAACATTGGGTTTCGGCGCAGATTTCGGGGGCACGCGACCAATCCCATGCCTCACGACTTACCTAAAGCGTACGACCCCACTGCCATTGAAGATCACTGGGCCGAATACTGGGTTCGCGAGAACCTGTTTGCCCAGCCGACGCCTAGCACAAAACCCAAAAAAGAAGGCCTGGACGGCCAGTCCTCCTTTACGATTTTGTTGCCGCCGCCCAATGTGACGGGAAACCTGCACATGGGGCACATGTTCGAGCATACTGAGAGCGACATTTTGATGCGCTGGCACCGGATGCGCGGCGACCGCGTGCTGTGGGTGCCGGGCACCGATCACGCCGGCATTGCCACGCAAATGCTGGTGGAGCGGCAAGTAGCCACTGAAGGCACGACGCGCCAGCAGATGGGTCGCGAGGCCTTTGTCAAGCGCGTCTGGGAGTGGCGGCAGCACTACGGCGGCGCGATTCTCGGCCAGATGAAGAGGCTGGGCGCGTCCGTCGATTGGAACCGCGAATACTTCACCATGGACGAGCGACTATCGGTGGCTGTGCGCGAGGCGTTTGTGCGCCTCTACGAGCAAGGGCTGATCTATCGCGGCGCCTACATCGTCAATTGGTGCCCGCGCTGCCAGACGGCTATCAGCGACCTCGAAGTGGTGTACGACGAGCATAAGGGCCATCTGTGGGAGATTCGCTACCCGGTGCACGGTGAAGAAGGCCGGGAGACGGGCGAGTTTCTGACGATTGCAACGACGCGCCCCGAGACCATGCTGGGCGATGTGGCGGTGGCAATTCATCCTGAGGACGAGCGTTACTTACATCTGCACGGCAAAAAGCTGGGCCTGCCGCTAGTGGGGCGAGAGATTCCCATTGTGCTCGACGAGTGGGTAAGCCGCGATTTTGGCACCGGTGCGGTCAAGGTAACTCCGGCGCACGACCCAAATGATTTCGCGCTGGGCGAGCGGCACCATCTGCCCTCGATCAACGTCATGGACGATACCGCGCACATCAATGAGAATGGCGGGGCCTACACGGGCCTCGATCGCTACGCGGCGCGCAAGAAGATCGTCGAAGACCTGGAAGCGCTGGGATTGCTTGCCGGCGTGAAGGAACACACCAACAACGTGGGCCATTGCGACCGCTGCAAGACGGTTGTCGAGCCGCGGCTTTCGACGCAGTGGTTTGTCAGGATTCAGCCGCTGGCGGATAAAGCCATCGCGGCGGTCAAGCCGGATGCGGGGGGCAAGAAAGCCATCCGCATTATGCCGGAGCAATACGAGAAGGTGTACCTCGAGTGGATGGGCAACATTCACGACTGGTGCATCTCGCGGCAGCTTTGGTGGGGTCATCGCATTCCCGCATGGCACTGTGCTGTGTGCCACAAGATCACCGTGCCTAAGCCCGGCGCGAGCCCCGATCCGACTGTGTGTTCGCATTGCGGATCGGACAAGCTGACGCAGGAAACCGATGTGCTCGACACTTGGTTTTCGTCGGGTCTGCTGCCGGTTTCAGTGTTTGGCTGGCCGACGATCGACGCCACCAATCGCGCGGACTTCGACGCGTTTTATCCGACCAGTTTATTGGTCACGGGATTCGACATTCTGTTCTTCTGGGTAGCTCGCATGATCATGCTGGGCTGCTGGTTTTCGACAGATGTGAAGATGCCCGATGGCAGCGATCGGCCGCTGTCGGAGTCGGTGCCGTTTCGCGAGGTGTACATTCACGCGCTGGTGCGCGACGCCAACCGCGAGAAGATGTCGAAGACCAAGGGCAACGTTGTTGACCCCATCGAGATCGTGAAGCAGTACGGCACCGATGCGGTGCGATTCACGTTGGCCTCGATGGCTTCGCCGGGGACAGACATTGCATTCAACGTGGCGAGAACCGAAGGCTATCGCGCGTTTGCCAACAAGATTTGGAACGCGGCGCGGTTCTTGTTCATGAACGTGGATCGGGCGGCGGAAATTGGGATCACAGTCGATCCGGCCGAGTTGGGTAATATGCCCACAGTCGGCGACGAAGCACCGCTTGAAGCGCGATGGATCGTCGCGGAATTAAATGCAACCGCAACCAAGGTGAATCAATCTCTCGAGAACTATCGCTTCGACGAAGCAGCGAATACGATCTATCAGTTTTTCTGGGGCAGCTTTTGCGATTGGTATCTCGAGATCGTCAAGCTTCGACTCGATTTTTCAGAGGGTGGAGATAAGTCGGCGACCAAGGCCGCACTTACTACTTTTGTGTCGGTCTTCGAGGCGGCGCTGCGTTTGCTGTCGCCGATCATGCCGTTTTTGACGGAAGAGATTTGGCATGCCTTGTACGATGGAAATCCGCCGCGGAAGTCGATTGCGCTGGCGAAGTTCCTGACTGCGAGCGAGGGCGCTACCGATGCGAGCGCCTTGGCTGACATGGAGACGCTTCAGAGCCTGATCGTCGAAGTGCGCGGCCTGCGCAAGGAAATCGGTGTGGAGGAAAAAGCAGTCACTCCGATTGAGGTTCGCACAGGCGATAAAGCGCGCGCCCTATTCAAAGAAAACAGTTCGATCGTGGAGCGTCTGGCCCGCATCAATGAATTGCGGATCGTCGATCAGATTGCCGAAGGATTATCGAAACATTCGACGGCAAACTTCGATGTGGCCGTGGTGTATGAGCGCACGGTCGATGTGATTGCAGAGCGCGAGCGACTAACAAAAGATATCGCGAAGTACGAAAAAGGCGTGGCGGCGGCGGAGCGGCAGTTGGGCAATGAAGGCTTTCTCGCCAAGGCTCCCGCGCATGTGGTTGAGGGTTTGAAAAAGCAGGAAGCCGAGACGCGGTTGCTGTTGGAGAAAGCACGCGCGGCGCTAGATGCGTTGCCGAAGAGCAGCCTTTAGCTGAGGGCTGAAAGCTGATAGCTGAAAGCTGGAATCGGTTTTCCAAAGGAAAGCAAGAATGGATTGGAAGAGCCACCGCATTGATGCGTTGCTGGAGCAGGCCCTGGTTGAAGACAAGGCGGCGAGCGACGCTACGACCAACCTCACGATCGATCCCGATTTGCGTGCTTCGGCGAGCATACTGGCGCGGCAGGATTTGGTCGTAGCTGGACTGGGCGCGGTGCCGCGCTTTCTTGAGATTTTTGCCCGGCTCGATCCGCGACCGCAGGCGCAGAACCGCTTTGACGTAATAAGTCATCCTGAAATCTTCGATGGCGTTCGTGTACACGAGGGACAGGTGCTAGCCGTGATTCGCCACAATGCGCGCGTGCTGCTGAGTTGCGAGCGCGTTATCCTCAACCTGTTGCAGCATCTGAGCGGCATTGCCACCAACACCCGCCGATTTGTCGACGAGATCCAGGGTACATCTGCGCGCGTGCTCGATACGCGCAAGACTGTGCCGGGATTGCGCGCCCTTGAAAAATACGCTGTCTTGTGCGGCGGCGGCACCAATCATCGCATCGATCTGGCCAGCGGAATTCTCATCAAGAACAACCACATTTCGCTGGGCGGCGGGCTGCGTACCGCGCTCAGAAACGCTCTAGAACGGCGCAAGAGCGGGCAGCGCGTACAGGTAGAAGTGCGGACGCCGAGTGAGTTGGAAGATGCGATTGTGGGCGGGGCCGAGGCGATCTTGCTCGATAACATGACTCCCGCTGAAGTGAAGTGGTCAGTCGATCGCATCAAGCGAGAGAGTCGCTGGATCCCTACCGAAGCTTCAGGAGGCATCAAGCTTGAGAACATCCGCGCCTACGCGGAAACCGGTGTTGAATTCATCAGTGTGGGCGCGCTCACGCACTCTGCCAAGGCCGCTGACATTTCGATGAGCATCACGGCGGAGTCGCGCTAGCCGATGTTTGACCTTGCCGAAATCGAAGCGAAGCTTGCGGGCACGATCTATGCAGGCAATCTGCATTTCTCCCCCGTCACGGGCTCGACTAATACAGATGCAATGAATGCAGCACGAGCGGGCGCACCTCACGGCTCGGTCTATTTTGTCGATGAGCAGACAGCGGGACGCGGGCGCGGCGATCATCAATGGCACTCGGCCGCCGGACAGGGTTTGTATGTAAGCGTGCTGTTGCGTCCACACTTGCCGACGGCTAGTTTACCGTTGTTGCCGCTAGCTGCCGGGCTGGCTGCGGCCGATGCGATACGCGAAGCGAGCGGGCTAACTGTCGACTTGCGCTGGCCCAACGATTTGTTGATTGGCGAACGAAAAACCGGCGGCATCTTGGCCGAGGCACAATCGGAAGCAAATTCCATTGCGTTCGCCGTGGTGGGCATCGGCATCAATGTACATCAGACCAAGTTCGACCCGAAATTAGCTACGCCCGCAACCTCGCTCGACCTTGAAAGCGGCCGTGTAATCGACCGCCTGTTGCTGCTGGTTGCCCTGCTAGAATCTCTGGAGCGCGAGACCAGTGGGCTGCAAGATAAGTCGGCGGCAAAAGCGATTCCGGCGCGAGTGGAACAAGCCTCAACATGGATACGCGGACGGCGCGTTGAGGTGCATGGACCGCAGGCTTGCACGGGAATCACAGATGGGCTTGACGACTACGGATTTTTACGCCTGCGCACCGAAAATGGAGTTGTGCAGGTACAGACGGGCGGGATTCGCGCCGCCGAAATGAACTGAGAAACGACTGAAACCATGCTGCTGGCTCTTGATGTAGGCAACACGAATACGGTGCTGGGATTGTTTCGTCTTGATGACACCCAGCCAGCGACTGCGACTGCTGCGGCCGACGGCCGACAGGAGTTAATTGCGCATTGGCGCGTGACCACGCATCGCACCCAGACGTCGGATGAATACGGCGTGCTGTTTCTGAACTTGTTCAGCATGAGCGGTATTTCTGTCGACCAGGTGACGCACATCATCATCTCTTCGGTGGTGCCGCCGGTCGAGGGCACGTTGCGCCGTGTGTGCGAGAAATATTTTCATTTGCAGGCGATATTTGTCGAACCGGGAATTAAGACAGGAATGCCGGTTTTAGTCGATAACCCCGCGGAGTTGGGTGCGGATCGGTTAGTGAATTCGATCGCGGCCTACGAGCGTTATGGCGGCCCATGCATTGTCGTGGATTTTGGCACCGCTACGACCTTCGATGTGATCTCCGCCAAGGGCGAATATCTGGGCGGAGCCATTTCGCCGGGGCTCGGCATCAGTGCCGATGCGCTGTTTGCACGGGCTGCGCGGCTGGGTCGCGTGGACATCAAGAGGCCGGCAAAAGTAATAGGTACGAACACCGTCACGCATCTGCAGACAGGGCTCTACTACGGTTACATCGGACTGGTCGACGGCATTCTCGAGCGCATGATCGCGGAGATAGGCGGCGAAGTCAACGTGATTGCTACCGGCGGGCTGGCACGGCAGATTTCAGAGGACTCGCGCTACATCGCGCAGATTGACGACATGCTTACGCTCGATGGACTGCGCATTCTTTTCGAGCGCAATCGTACGGCTCGCACACGCAGCCGTGCGCACTGAGACGGCTGCGGTGCAGAACTACTTCAACTACTTTACCGAGATCGAAGAACGCTTTCAGCAGCGGCGCGGATCCTTGTTGCTTCTATCGACGCTCGACTGGGCGTTGATCGAAACGTGGCGCGATGCAGGCATTCCGCTTGAAGCCGTGTTGCGCGGCATCGATGCAGCATTTGACAAGCACGCAGCGCAACCGAAGCGTGGACACACACGGCGCATCAATGGGCTGGCATGGTGCGCTCAGGCTGTGATGATCGCGTCAGAAGAAATGCACGAAGCTGCCGCTGGAAGTTCCACGACAGCCGCGACCAGCACCGATACCGGATTTGAACACGAACGCGTAGCCGCACACCTTGAAGCGACCGCAACGGCACTGGTGTCCGCGACTGTGGCTGTCGAGACCTGCTCTGCCACCGCTGTTCGCCTGCGCGAATTAGCTGCCGAAGTTCGCGGCGATACAGAACAGAGCGCTCCGCCACACTTCGACATGGAGTCATTGGAACGTACGCTGACGGTATTTGAAGAGAAGCTATTCGCGGCGCTGACTGCTGCGGCTCCGGAAGATTTGTTAGTTGGACTGAAGGAGCACGCAGCCCGCGAACTGGCTCCCTATCGCAGCCGCATGGGCGTGGTGCAACTGCGACAAGTAGAGCAGCAGTTTACGCAGAAGCAGTTGCTGGCCCACTACAACTTGCCGCGGCTCAGCCTGTTTTACATGAGTCAGCAATGAAACCGAATCGACCTCAAGACCGAAAAACTGAGCCCCACGCGATTCCATCCGTAGCAACTGAAACGCGCGTATTGAATATCGAGAAGCCTATCTACGGTGGTGCGTTCCTAGCGCACGATGCGGGTAAAGCGATCTTTGTTCCGCTCACCTTGCCCGGCGAACAAGCGCGCGTGCGCATGGTCGAGGATAAGCGCGGCTATGCAAGTGCCGAGGTCGAGGAGATCCTGACGGCATCGCCAGAGCGCGTAGCTCCAGGTTGTCGGCACTTTGGGCTATGCGGCGGCTGCCAGTATCAACATGCCAGCTATGCAACGCAATTGGAACTGAAGCAGGCCGTGCTGAGGGAGACGCTGGAACGCGGCGGCGTTGCGGCTCCGGCGGAGCTCACCGTGCTTGCGGGCGAGCCTTGGGGCTATCGCAATCGCATTCGTTTGGCGTTTGATGCTGCCGGAAATCCTGGCTATCGCGGCCGGCGTTCTCATGCCGTGATCCCGATTACCGAGTGTCCCATTGCGGCGCCGTTGCTCGTCGATGCGGCATTGGCCATTGCTGAGGTGGTCCGACAATTCGCAAACGCGCCGAAGCCTACCGAAATCGCTCTGTTTTGCAACGCAAATGAAACTGAGTTGCTGGCCAGCATTTTTACATCGAGCGCGAAAAAGGTACGCTTTGATCAGTTCGCGCAGGCCGTGGCGGAGCGCGTGCCGCCGCTCACCGGGGCGGAGCTGTTTCTTGAGGCACATCAGAAATCTCAGCCGTCACGGACGATTGCGCAGTGGGGCGCCAGTTCCCTCACCTATCGTGCTGCCAGCGTCGATTATCGCGTGGATCACGGCGCCTTTTTCCAGGTAAATCGCTGGCTGGTGGACTCACTGGTAGAGCGCGTCACGGCCAGTCGCACGGGCGGTTTGGCCTGGGATCTGTTCGCGGGCGTCGGCCTGTTTGCGCGCCAACTCACAACGGCATTCAATCGCATCGTAGCCGTTGAATCCGCGCCGTCGGCAATACCGGCGTTGGCTGCAAATCTAAAGGGCACCCGAGGCGCGCCGGTGCGAGCCGCGACGCTCGACTTCCTGGCGCGCAATCAGGACGGAGACCGCCCGGACCTGATCGTAGTCGACCCGCCCCGCACCGGGCTGGGCGCCGAGATCACCGCACTGCTGGCAAGGATTGCAGCCCCGGCGATCACTTATGTTTCCTGCGATCCGGCGACGCTCAGTCGCGACCTTCGCGCTCTGCTTGCAGCCGGATACGCGGTTGAGTCCCTGGCCCTCGCGGATCTTTTTCCTCAGACGTTTCATTTGGAGACAGTGACCCGGTTGATCAAATCCTGATACGCTTGAGCGCCTAGAAACATTTGCGACTGCAGGGCGCGATGGATTCTGATTCCGCCACTTCCGCTTCCGCGCATCCCGGATTTACCTCCGTTCCGCTCTTTCATGCCGCATGGCTATTCGCGCTGGGCATTGCTGCGACCAAGGCGGTCTGGTTACGTCCCAGTTGGGTTCTAGTGGCGCTCGGCCTCGTCTGCCTGTTGTGCTCGGCGGCGGCGATTCGTGCCCAGCGGATCACATGGCTGCCGATTGCGATGCTGTGGCTGCTCCTGGGCGCCTGGTGCGCCGAGATTGAGCCTCATCCCACGCCAGGTCCGGTTCTCAACGCGCTCTCCGATGGATTGTTGCGCAGAGTGGAAGGGACCATCGTCGATGTGGGGCCCGTGCGTGCTGAGATCGAGCCTGATCCGGATGCTTCTGACGCGGTCCCCGAGGTCCCCTCGCAGCGGATCGACGTGCAGGTGGCTTCGGTGGAAGTAGTCACAGATGCAGAAGATAAACAGGAGCCGGTCACAGGAGGCGTGCGGCTCACAGTCCGGTGGCCGCACCAACCTGGGCAGCCGTTCAACTGTGGCGAACAAATTCGTGCCACCGCACGCATCCTGCCACCGGCGACCTATCACGACCCCGGCGCATTTAGCCGAGTCGATTTCCTTCTCGATCAGGGCATTACGTCTACCGCTTCCGTGAATATCGAGCGGGTCGAACGGTTGGGGACATCGAAAGTCATACCGATGCGCTGTCGCTTGTCTACATGGCAACGCGCGTCGAGTGCGCGGCTACTGGCTCTGCCTGCCGCGATGCTGGGCTGGCCCCAACCGATTCGCCTGAGCGAGCAAGATGCCGTAATGCTGGCCGCCATGGTGACGGGAGATCGGACCTATTTGACTCATTCATTACGGGTTGGATTTGAACGCACTGGTTCGTTTCACATGTTGGTCGTCTCCGGTCTTCACCTCGCGATTGTGGCGGGCTGCATCCTGTGGATCGCTCGGAAATTACGCCTGCCCCAAATACCCGCCACGTTGATAACGATTGCAGCATCAGTCGGTTATGCCCTGTTTACCGGGTTTGCCACGCCCGTGCAACGATCGCTGTGGATGGTCACCCTTTACTTGGTGGGACGGCTGGTGTTCCGCGGGCGAAGCGTTTTGAACGTGATCGGATTTGCCGCTTTATGTCTGTTGGCAATGAGTCCTCGGAGTCTGTTTGATTCGAGTTTTCAGATGACGCTGCTGGCGGTTGTGGCAATCGGAGGCGTAGCCGCTCCACTGCTACAGGCAACAATTCACACCTACTTAACTGCACTTCGCGATTTTCGCGTCATCACAATTGACGCCAAATTTCCGCCCAATTTGGCGCAATTTCGGGTCACAATTCGCATGTTTTGCGGCAAAATTCGCGCAGTTTTCGGTGTTTCGGCGGGCTGGAACGCGTTTCCGTGGACGATCCGCGCGGTGCTGCGGGCAACCGAGTTACTGGCCGTGGCGAGCGTAGTCGAACTGGCCATGACGTTGCCCATGGCGCTTTATTTTCATCGTATTACGGTCTTCGCTCTGCCGGTGAACATCCTCATTTTGCCGTTTCTTGGCCTGCTCATGCCCGTCGAACTCATCACGCTGTTGGTAGCCCTGGTTTCCCCTGCCGCCGCAGCCTTTCCAGCGATGGCCGTGGCGTTACTGCTGCATCTCGGAGTGGGAATCGTGCGCATGTTCGGCTCGATGGCCTGGGGCGATCTTCGCATCGCGACCCCGCTTCTATGGCAATCGGGACTGTTCTGCCTGCTGCTTGCCGCGGCGATTATTCTCGTCAGACTGGGGCCTACAACGGCGTGGAAGCGGCGAACGGCATGCGCTGCGGTGCTGGCAGCGGCGCTCGCAGTGGTGATTCCCCGGCCCATCGACCATCCCCGGGACGCACTGCTGATGGAAGCGATCGATGTGGGGCAAGGTGATTCGTTGCTATTGATAACACCAGACGGTAAGACGTTGCTGGTGGACGCCGGCGGATTTGGCGGCAGCCCTCGCCAACAAGCACGGCAGGAGTTCGATATCGGCGAAGAGGTCGTTTCCGAAGCGCTGTGGTCGCGCGGCATTCGGCGCCTGGATGTGGTGGCGCTCAGTCACGCACATTCCGACCACATGGGCGGCATGCCCGCGATTTTACGCAATTTTCATCCCCGCGAGCTGTGGGTCGGTAACAATCCTCTATTCGGGGCTTATAACAGCCTGCTTGCGGAGGCGGCGGAACTCAATGTCCGCGTTCGTTCGCTCAGGGCGGGAGACGAGTTTTCTTTGGGAGACACGAAAGTTGCCGTCTTAGCGCCGTTTCGAGACTATTCACCAGGACCCCAGCCGACGAATAACGACTCCCTGGTTTTCAGTGTGGCTTATCAACAATCATCGGTGCTGCTCGAGGGCGATGCGGAGGCTCCAATCGAACAAAGAATGCTTACCGAGCAAGGACTCCAGAGCACACTTCTGAAAGTGGGGCATCACGGAAGCCTTACCTCTACCCGGCCCGAGTTTCTGGCCAGGGTGTCGCCGCAATGGGCTGTCATCTCGTGCGGATTGCGCAATCGATACGGACATCCACGCATGGAAGTTCTGGAGGCGCTGCAGGCGGCGCATGTCAGAACGCTAAGCACGGACCAGAATGGCGCCACATGTTTTGATCTGGAGGGAGGGAGTGTCAAGCCCGACTTCGAATGTCGGTGAGATTTGATTCCCGTAGCCGGACGCGTTCCGAAAAAGATCGATTATTCCCCTCCACCATTCGAACGTGACCTAAGTCACTTCTTCAAAAATCAAATCTGTACCATAATCAAACCACCAACTCAGAAAGTGCTTCAAATTTTCCCCCGTGTAATGCGGGCAAGGCATTTTGCCGACAGAATGGTAGTGGGAGGGTCGCATGAGTGTGTCTGGTCAAGAAGTCGACAATCTGGTGTTACAGCCCTCATCCAGTTCCGGCCCTATCCCTATAGATAGAGCCAGGTTTGCAAAGAGATCGTCGGTCGTGGGCGACATGCAAACGCCGCTCGTTAAGGTCGCGGCCTCTTTTTCGATGGGCGAGATGAGATCGGCCGCGGTAGGTGGCATGGGATCGGTGGCGGTCAACGCGGTGGGGTCCTCTTTTGTAGGGGTTAACTCATCGTTCGCGCATGCGCGCAGATCGCCGATTGTGCATCCGGCGCCCCAGCAAACCGAGCAGCCAGGCGAGTCGCGAGCCGGAAAACTGAAAATCATGCCGCGAAAATTTCCTCCGGTCGACCTCGTTCCGGTTCCAACCGAAGAGGGTTTTCAATGGGCCAAGGGGGTTCGGCTGGCTTTGACGATCGAAGCTGTCGCCGGGATCGGCATTTATGGCATCTGGCAACTCTGGCACCTGGTTCGCTAGCGAGTGACGAGGGAGCTCCTTGCGGCCTCGATTTCACCCGGCATATTTAGTTCAAAGTCGCTAAACGCTCGAGCTATGCGGGTTTCGCAGACATGTAAGAGCCGTCGGAAGAAGCATTCGTAAAAGTCGATCTTAGAAAACAATCTCCAGCAACATCTCCGCTCTTCGAAATCCCAATGTCGAAAACTCAAGTTCTGCTGAGGTTGATTTGCACTGTCTTGAAGCCGAACCTTCTCGATTGAGACGATCGGGGAAGGCCACCACGTTGCTGACTATCGGTCCCCCAATTGGCCATGCAAAAGTACCCGTAAAGTTGTATCCGCAGACTGATATTCACTGCCCATTTGGACAACAAACATCGTATCTTCATGTATATAGCGCGCGGTTTAAGTAAAGACGAGAGTTTTCCGCGACCTACTATTTTACGCTCTGAATTAACTCGTAGCTGTACGGAGAACAGTGCAAGATTATCGGCTATCTATTTAGCGATTTCTCCTTCCGGCCCTATGGAAAGGATTACCGTGCCTGGTTTCGAAACTCTTGAAATAGAAGCAGAGCACCGTTCCAAGCTATTGCTCGACTCGGTTTCCGGATGCGCCTTCTACATGCTCGACACTCACGGCAATGTATGCACCTGGAGTGTTGGGGCAGAGCGCACCAAGGGCTACACGGCAGATGACATCTTAGGTCATCACTTCTCCGCTTTTTATATCCCTGAAGACCTCTCGAAAGATGAACCCAAGCGCGCGCTTCAAACAGCTCTTAAAGCGGGACGCTTTGAAACGGAGGGCTGGCGCATTCGCAAGGATGGAACCCGCTTTTGGGCGAGCATTATTCTGGAGCCAATTTACAGCGGGGGCAAGCACGTAGGTTTTGCCAAGATAACCCGCGACATCACGCGCGGCCATGACGCGGAAATGCAATTGGCCCATGCGAATCGTAATCTCGACCTGGCATTGAAGAATATGTCCCAGGGGTTGGCGCTTTTCGACGCTGCTGAGACGCTAGTTTTAGCCAACGATCGATATATCCAGTTGCTGGGAATCGCGCCCGATTTTATCCACCTCGGAATGACACTCCGGGAGATTATGGATATTGGCGAGAATGGCAAGGGGGAATCTCAATATCAGGCGTTTCGCGCGCGCCGGGCGGGGGGAGAAACAGAAGCGTTCCTGACCATCAATGGAGATTCGGCACGCATCCTTCTGGTTCGCGAAAAAGCACTGCCGGAAGAGGGATGGGTGGTGACTCTCGATGACGTGACCGAGCGCAAGAACGCCGAGGCGAAACTTGAGCACATCGCTCACTACGATCCGCTCACGGAGATACCCAATCGCATTTTGTTTCGAGAAGTGTTGAAGAAGGCCATTGGGCAATCGAAACGCGGCAACAAGTGCGCACTTTTCAGCGTGGATATTAACCGGTTCAAGGCGGTAAAGAACACGTTCGGGCACCGCATTGGGGATGAGTTATTGAAGGCTGTGGCCCGCAGGCTGCAGAATTCCGCACGGGACGGAGACATGGTGGCGCGTGTGGGGGGAGACGAATTCGCGCTTCTCCAAACCGGCATCGCGGGAGCCAAGGATGCGGAGAACATGGCGATTCGGCTCATCGAAAATCTTCGTTTGCCGTTTCAAATCGAATCCCACGAAGTACTTATCGATTCAAGCATCGGCATTGCCATCGCTCCGCAAGATGCTCTGGAAGCAGACGAATTGCTTAGGAAGGCCGACCTTGCCCTGTACCGCGCGAAGAAGGCCAGCGGAGCGGGCTACAGTTTCTTTGAGCAAACTCTCGATTTGCAGTTCGAAGCGCAACGGACGGTCGAGCAGGATTTACGCCAAGCCATGCGCCGCGATGAACTCGAATTGTTTTACCAGGGATTGGTCGACGCGCAGACCGAAAGAATTGTGGGATACGAAGCTCTTCTACGCTGGCGCCATCCGGTGCGCGGCATGATTCCTCCGGCGGAGTTTATTCCCGCGGCGGAAGAGAATGGCTTGATCGTCGAAATCGGCAACTGGACGCTTCAAATTGCATTGCAACAACTGGCCTTGTGGCCGGAACACATAAGGATTGCTGTCAACTTGTCCCCGGCCCAGTTGAAGAACGAATCCTTCTTTCAATTTGTAAAAGGTTGTCTCACGCAGGCCGGCGTTGCTCCCGATCGCCTGGAGCTCGAAATTACCGAATCGACCCTGATGGACGGCAGCGACGGCATCATGGCAACGCTTTGCCAATTGCAGGCGCTCGGCGTCAAAATTGCGCTCGACGATTTCGGCACGGGATTTTCATCTCTCAGCTATCTTCGTAACTTCCAGTTTGACCGCCTCAAGATAGACCGCAGCTTTGTGCAGGATTTGGCCGAAAGCGAACCGTCGCGGGTGCTGACCCGTGCAATCGCCGGTCTCGGAGCCAGTTTCGGAATTGCCGTGACCGGGGAAGGCGTTGAGAGCCGGGCACAGTTTGAATATCTCAAGTCGATGGGATGCAGCGAAGTCCAGGGATTCTATTTCAGCACGCCTAAGCCGGTTTCTGAGATCACCGAAGAAGAGATGGCTTGGCTCGAACCTCAATACGAGGTATAGGCAATTTTGCTGCGATCTGGGCAGAGGGTGCGGAGGCCGGAACCGCACCCTTGATGCATCTACTCGATATGAAGACCTTTCTACAGACAAAGCGCGCGACTTAGTGATGAGCCGATCCTGAACCCGAGGAAGCATGAGCTCCACTCGATACTGACGGAGCAGAAGACATAACCGGACCTGCGGCCGACCGCCCTGCGGAACTCGCGCTTGAGCTTCGCGCTGAAGACGATCCGCCCTCATTCGAAGGGGCATATCCGCGATGAATCGAACTCGCCGATATTGATGCGCTCGTCATCCTGCCATTAGCCGCAACTGGCACGTTGATGTAGACAGGCGCGGTCGATGCACCTCGGGACTCGGCCTGCTGGGAGAGCTTACTGAGCTTGCCGATGCCTGTTCGCGGAACACCCAGACCTGCGGAATCCTTGCGAAAGACGAAAGATTCAGAAGAAGCAATCTCCGAGCGTACGATTGGCTTCAGGTTTACGGCCTTCAGAGTTGGTTCACCGGCGGCTGGCGGAGCTTTGGGGATGGGCAACAGCCGGGGACGGTTATGCAGCAACAACGCGGTGGTGTTGTTGAGCCCATTCCAATTGCCGCCTGGTTGCCATCCCCAACCGACGCCGGGACAATTAGTCCAGCTTCCGTAGTGGTAGGGCGTCCAAGCCCAGGGATAGGGCGACACCCAGGAGTAGCCTCCGCCTGGATACCATGCCAAGGCTCCGTTGGAATACGGATCCCACCCCGCGCTGGCGAAGTAGGGCCGCCACATGGAGCCGCATCCCGCATCGGCGAAATTGCCGTAATACGCCATGTCATTGACGCCATAAGAGTAGGGCGAATTACCAAACGCACTCATCGCGGCCGTGCGGGCATGGTAGCCGGTGGCGTCCTTGTCCCACGAGTCGAGGGGATCGGAGACAATGTCTTTCGCAACCGTGGGCGGAACTTGAGATTGCCGGTTGAACGTCACGGTCTTCTTCTTTGTAATGTCGAGCGGGCCAGTCTCAGAATCGATGCGCAGGTCTCCATCGAGCACGCCAAGCTTTGCCTCTTCTGCCGTCAACTGCAACCGGATGTGGGTGGCAGGCTGCAGCGCCAGCTTCTGGTCACCGAAGATCAGGGTGAATTGATTGCCGGGAGTCTTGACCAGGCTCACGTAGGCAGTCCCCTTGACGAGATGAACCGCGGAAACGGTAGGGCCGGATTGAAGCCGTTCCAGTTGGGGAAACTCGACCATGGAATCGGGCCCGAGGCGAAGCGTGCTGTTGTCTTCAAACTCGACCTCGGCAACGCCATCGTCGGTGCGCAGGCGGTTCTGCTCCACAATGGGCAGGTTTGCCATGGCGGCTTCAAACCCGCGGCCCGTACTACGATCGACGTGGACCATGCCTCTGACCTGGCTGAGGCGGACAATGCGGACCTTGGACATGCCGTCGGTTTCAGGCGAAGCCTCTGTGGTCTGGGCCTGCGTCGCGGCTACCAGCAAAAGGGACATGACGAAGGTTGTTGCGGCGGATACGGAAAGCTTGGACATATCGGCCTCCTTTTGATTATGGAGAACCATGAGGAAGGACGCTCGAACCGGAAGCGATTCCAAGTCCTCGCGTGGGACTCATGCTACCACGGAAATTGCAGAACTGACGAGTTGAACTTCTAAGCCTTTGAGTATTACGTGGATTGGACAGCGGTCGTTGAAGCAAGTTATGTCAAAATTCGTCGATTCCAAAACACGGACGGTGGACATCGTGCTGCAGAAGGGCGAAAAACTCCTTAAATCATGCCCAAAATGAGACTTGGTTGAGAAATCGTATTCCCTTTTCGTACAACGGAATCTCTCACGCCCCCTCGCTCATCTGAGAGAATGATGCTAGTGAATCGAAAGTCACAATCTGCCTGCCGGCGGGTAGGAGCGCCGCTGGTTCTTGCGGTCTCTACTCTCGCGATGCTGGGCGCGGCCAGTTCGGGAGTAAGTCTGCAGGCGCAAACCGCCAATCCCAGCTCGGCCAACAATCCCTTTTATGGCAGCGTCACCGTTCGTCCGGCGACCGATGAGCCGTTGCAGCTTTCACTTGACGACGCCGTCAAGCGCGGCCTCGAAAACAACCTGGGTTTGAAGCAGGTCGAGAACACGGAGAAGTCGCTGCAGGGACAAAAGCTGCAGGCTCTGCAGGAGTTTTTGCCGACCATCACCCTCTCCGGCGACACTGGATTTTACCAGCACAACCTGGCCGCACTTGGGTTTGGACCAAGCGTATTCGGTAAGCTTGGCGCGCTGTTCCCAGGAGGCGTGATTCCGTCAGGGCTGTCTGAGCTTACCAAGGACGACTTGACCGAGGGTCAGATTAACTTTAGCCAGATCTTGTTTTCGGGTCCGGTGATTGCGGGCTGGCGGGCTGCGGGCGCGGCTACCAAGGCAGCCTATTTCGCCAAAATGTCAGCGCGTGGTGAAGTGGTGCAACAAGTAGCGTCGGCCTACTTGCACGCGCTCGCCGCCGCCAGCGAAGTCGATAATGCCAAGGCGCTGGAGCAGGCGGATCAAGTGCAGCTGGATCACGCTCACGCTGAGCACGAAGCCGGCACCGCGTCCAACTTGGATGAGTTGCGCGCCAAAGTGCAGTTGCAGGCTCAGGAGCAGGCGCTCATTACTGCAGAGAACAACCTTGAAAAAGATTTGATCCTGCTTAAACGCGAAATCGGCATCGCTCCCGGACAGAAGATTGAGTTGACCGATCGGGCTCCGTACAGCGATCTGGCCGCACAAACTCCGGAAGAAGTGCGAGCCATCGCTTACAAAAATCGCCAGGATTACCAGAATCTTCAGAATCAGGCAGTGGAACTTAAGGCCGTTTACGGGGCATATCGCAGCCAGCGCTACCCAACTCTGAGCGTGAATGGCAACTATGGCGTGCAGGACGTGAGCGGCGCCGGCTCGCATGGGACGTTTGTCGCCATGGGCACTTTGAGCGTGCCGCTGTTCCGTGAAGCGAAGTTGCGCGGCGATATTCAAGCCTCGCGAGCACAACTCGATGCTTTGAACGCTCAACTCGACGATATTCGCGGTCATATCGATCAGCAGTTGCGGTCGGCTTTGCTCGATGTAGATGCGGCCGGCAAGCTGATTGAGGTAGCGCGGTCGAACGTCGAACTGGCCACCCGCGCCCTGAGCGATGAGACCGAGCGCGTAAATGGCGGAGTGGATGACAATCTCCCACTGGTCACTGCGCAGGCCACGCTGGCAAACGCTCAAAACAACATGGTCGAGAGTCTTTATCAGTACAACTTGTCAAAGCTGGCCTTGGCTCGCGCTGCGGGGATCCTGGAACAGCAATACCGGGTTTACCTCGGCAAATAGTCCTGGTCCATTAACTTTTGTTGCATAACCGCAGTAGTTTGTAGCGCTGTTTCCAGCCACCCGCGTAAGCTAACAACACTCGAGGAACCAATTCGAAATGTCCAGGAAGCAGACTATCAGGTACTATGTGGAGTCGGACGCGCAATCGCTGGCACGGCGGGCGACCCAATATCTTGTTGAAATGGTTGGCGAAGCGGTCGCCGCGCGCGGGCACGCACGTATAGCCATCAGTGGAGGCTCGACCCCGAAGGCGGCATTCAAATTGCTCGCCGATCCCAATCAGCCGTGGCGCGGGCGCATGCCGTGGGACGATCTCGACATCTTTTGGGTCGATGAGCGCACCGTGCCGCCCGATGATCCTGGCAGCAACTACCGCATGACGCGCGAGGCATTGCTCGACCATGTACCGCTGCATCCCGACCAGGTTCACCGCATGGAAGGTGAGTTGGAGCCTGAAGTTGCCGCTTCGCGGTACGAATCGGAACTGCGCAACAGCTTCCGCCTCGAAGGCGCCCAGAGTCCCCGATTCGATCTGGTTGCCCTCGGCATGGGCGACGACGGTCACACGGCTTCGCTATTTCCGCATACTGAAGCCCTGCATGAGATGAGCCGACTGGTGGTCGCTAACCAGGTTCCGCAGAAAGATACCTGGCGGATCACCCTGACATGGCCGGTAATCAACCACGCAAGCTCGGTGTTTTTCCTTATCGCCGGTGCGGACAAAGCGCCTCTTGTTCACGAAGTTTTCATAGGCGCGCGCGACCCCGAACGCCTTCCCAGTCAACTGATATGGCCCTCAAGCGGTATACTCACTCTGTTTTTGGATAAGGCTGCTGCTGCACTTTTACCCGCGACAGACGGGGAAGGCTGTGGGGTTTTGGAGAGAGAAAGATGATTCTGGCCGGAGACGTAGGCGGCACCAAGGTTCACCTGGCGCTGTATGACTTTACCAATGGAAGATTGACATATAAACGGGAAGAGCGGTTTCCAGCCAAGGACTATTCGGGCCTGGAAGCGATTGTGAAAGAATTTCTCTCCGCCGACACGGCGACGGCGGCCTGCTTTGGCGTTCCCGGTCCGGTCCGCGATGGGCGCCTGCGCCTGACGAATTTGCCCTGGACGCTCGATAGCCGCGAGCTTTCGACAGCACTCGGGATTCAGCATGTCTTTCTCATCAACGACCTTGAAGCCAACGGCTATGGAATAGCGGAACTCGCGCCCGACCAAATTCATACCCTGAGCGAAGGCGACGCCAGTCAGATTGGCAACCGCGCCTTGATCGCCGCCGGAACCGGCCTGGGCGAAGGCCTGCTGACCTGGAACGGTCGCATCCATGTTCCCTACCCTTCTGAGGGCGGCCACGTCGACTATGCTCCGCGCAACGAAGACGAGATCGACCTGCTGCGCTTCCTGAAACAGAAATACAATGGGCGCATCAGTTTCGAGCGTGTGGTCAGCGGCATGGGTTTGACCAGCATCTATGAATTTCTGCGCGAAGTGCGCGGCGTTGAGGAGCCGGCGTGGTTGGCTGAGCAGCTTGCGGCGGCTGGCGATCCGAACTCCGTCATCACGGAGTTGGCGTTGCAGGCCAAGAGCGAAATCTGCGAAAAAGCGCTGGATATGTTTGTTTCGGCGTATGGCGCGGAGGCCGGCAACCTGGCGCTCAAGGTGCTTTCAGTCGGTGGTTTATACATCGGCGGCGGCATCGCCCCGCGCATCCTCGAAAAGCTCAAGGACGGCACCTTCATGAAGGCCTTCACCGACAAGGGCCGGCTGAGCCAGTTGCTCATCAACATGCCGGTGCGCGTCATTCTAGAGAGCCGCGCGGCAGTGCTGGGCGCAGCCGCTTATGCTGAAGCACGCGCCGCCGAAATCAGCGGAATCTCGCCGAGAGCGGCTTCGATTAAAGCGTAAGCGACGTTATGCAGAACGCAACAAATCGAGCCGACCAGAATTTGGTCGGCTCGATTTGTGCTTGCCTAAAGCTCAGAATCGATTGGCTAACGCCGCATCACAGTGCCGACTGTCGCAATGGTCCCGTGATAAAAATACTGTCCCAGACCGACCGTGAATAACCAGCATCCGTAGAGCGCGTGTTCGAAGCTGGACGTGGCCAGCGATCCTGTCTCGGCATAGCGCACGGCAAAAAGCAGACCTCCGGCAAACGTGAGCGCAACGGCCAGCGAGTTGCGAAAGATGATGTGCATGAACGCAAAGGCCACGGCGCTGGCGACGATCATCTCCCATTTGCCCGGAAACAGCGTCTGGTATCGCTCGAAGAAAAATGCGCGATAAAGCAAACCCTGGGGATACACCGAGAGCACCGGGTACGCCACCATCACCACCGCCCAGAAAGCCGGATGCCGGCGAACGAAACTCCACTCCAAAGCGGGCGCAAATCTGTGCACAGCCAGCCACAGCACCAGCGCAACCACCGCGAAGAGAGCGAAAATCACAGGCCAATTGCCGGCGAGGGTGCGGGCGCCCCACAGCTTGGCCCGATCAAATTGCGGATCGCGCAACAGTTGCCACAGTGCGAAGGCCGTCGCCGCCCACAACAGCGGAAGAACCGGAATGCGCAGCGGCGAAAAGCGGTAGGCAAGCGGCAAAGCGATAAAGAGCAACACAAATTCGAGAATGAGCGCCGTCTTGTGCATCGAAACTCCGGTTTGCCTTTAGCATATCGCCGCAGATTTGGAATCCTCGCTACGCCCGCATGAATTCAGATAGGCTAGAACCAATCGCATGACTTTTGCTCAGACGATCGGCAATACCCGCTATGTTTTCAGCGACCTGCGCGAGTTGCTCGCCAAGGCGACCCCCTTGCGCAGCGGCGACGTGCTGGCTGGGTTGGCGGCAGAGTCAGCCGAAGAAAGAGTCGCAGCGCAGTTTGCATTGGCCGATCTGCCGTTGGCCCATTTCCTCACCGAGGCGGTTGTGCCCCATGAGACGGACGAGGTTACGCGGCTCATTGTGGATACGCACGACGCGGAAGCTTTTGGCCCGGTTCGCTCGCTGACGGTCGGCGAGTTGCGCGACTGGCTGCTTTCGGACGAGGCGACCGCAGAGAGGTTGGCAGCGTTGGCTCCTGGGCTCACTCCGGAGATGGCTGCGGCTGTAAGCAAGCTCATGCGCGTACAAGATCTGATTGCCGTGGCGGCTAAGATTCGCGTGGTGACACAGTTCAGAACCACGGTTGGACTGCCAGGCAGACTGAGCGCGCGGCTGCAGCCGAACCATCCTACCGACGACCTGGCGGGAATTGCGGCTTCAATCCTCGATGGGCTGCTGCTCGGTTCGGGCGACGCGGTGATTGGCATCAACCCGTCTGGCGACAACCCGGCAGCGACAACTCGCTTGCTGCAGTTGATGGACGCTCTGCGGCAGCGATTCGAAATCCCTGCGCAAACCTGCGTGCTCGCGCATATCACCACGCAGATGGCGGCGCTTGAGGCACGTGCACCGATTGATCTGATCTTTCAGTCGATTGCCGGCACCGAGGCGGCGAATCGCAGCTTCGGAGTCAATCTCGCCCTACTCGCGGAGGCACATGAGGCGGGCCGTTCGCTCGGCCGAGGAGCGGTGTGCGCGGATGGCCAGATGGGCAGCAATATCATGTACTTCGAGACCGGCCAAGGATCGGCACTTTCGGCCAATGCGCACCACGGGGTCGATCAGCAGACGCTCGAAGCGCGTGCGTATGCGGTGGCTCGGCAGTTTAATCCGATGCTGGTCAATACGGTGGTTGGCTTCATCGGGCCTGAGTATCTGTATGACGGCAAACAGATCGCCCGCGCCGGTTTAGAGGATCATTTTTGCGGCAAGCTGCTCGGTCTGCCGATGGGCTGCGACGTCTGCTATACCAACCACGCCGAGGCCGACCAGGACGATATGGACACGCTGCTCACGCTGCTGGGAACGGCCGGAGTGAACTACATCATGGGCGTGCCGGGTGCTGATGACATTATGCTTAACTACCAAAGCACCAGCTTTCACGATGCACTCTATCTGCGCCGAATATTGGGTCTCAGACCGGCGCCCGAGTTCGAGGCTTGGCTCGATGGCGACGGGTTTGGCCGACTCGCGCTCGAATCAAGACACCCTGAAAGACTGCTGCTGCGATGAGCGAACTGACGCGAAGTCCGATCGAGGACGCCCCGCAAATCGCCGCACGGCTGAAAGCGATGACTCCGGCGCGGGTCGGTTTAGGTCGCACCGGCGTCAGCCAGCGAACACGCGATTTGCTCGACTTCCAGAGGTCTCATGCGCAGGCCAGAGACGCAGTGCAAGCCAAGTTGGAATCGGCGTCGCTCGCGGCCGAAATTGTCGAAGTCGTTAGAGGTTTGCAATCGATGCAAGTGATTCGATTGCAGTCGGCCGCCTCCGATCGCGCGACGTATCTGCAGCGCCCCGACCTGGGACGAAAGCTGAGTGACGTCAGCCGCGAGACCCTGGCTAAACTTACACGCGACCCGTTAGATCTCGTTTTGATTGTGGCTGATGGCCTTTCTGCCCTGGCAATCGAACGGCACGTTCCGCTTCTGCTCAAAGAACTGCTGCCATTGCTTGCCGATTGGAGATTGGCGCCCATTGCGATCGTCGAACAAGGCCGAGTGGCGATCGGAGATGAGATTGGCGCCTTGCTTGGCGCAGCGGTTTCGGTCGTGCTGATCGGCGAGCGACCCGGGCTGAGTTCACCCGATTCGCTGGGCGCCTACATCACATGGAACCCGCGGCCCGGCCGAACCGACGCCGAGCGAAACTGCATCTCGAACATTCGAATAGAAGGTCTGAGTTATACCCAGGCCGCGCACCAACTCCGCGACTGCTTATTGACGGCGCGGCAACGTCAACTCACCGGCGTAGCATTGAAAGAATCCACAAACCTTCTCAAGGAGGGCTAACTCGCTTGCTGCGTTGGCTAAAACTGATTGCCGTGGTGCTATTGGCCGCTATTGTTGCCATTTTCGCAGGCGACTGGTTGATTTTTTCGTTGCATGGCAGCCCCTCCTCCAAAGTCACCGTCAGCCATTTTGTGTCGGCTCCTCTCAAAAACAACAAGCAGGAGATCGATTATCTGGGCTCGGAAGATGTGGCTTGCTCCATTTCACTCTTCCCGCAGGGCGGTCATAATCCATGCTGGTACCTGCGCCGCCATAAAAACCAAGTTACAACTTATTAGCCCCAGTTTGTTAATGCAGTTTCAAGATAGGAATGAAGTTATCTCTCACAGTGCCCTGTGACGCCGCTCACGACTTTAAAAGCTTAAGTCGAGATAGCATCGGCAAATCCTAAGTGCCGGGAGAGAGATATGTACTATCGCACACAAAACGATAATGGCACCTATAACGTGCGGTGCCTGTTCTGCTTTATGACCATAGCCTCCGCTGTCGAGTCAGAAGTAGATTTGGAGATGGTGGAGACTCATCATATCTGCCCGGAAAAGGCCCTTGCCGAGCTGTCGTCGCGCGAAAAATTTCGCACGATGCAACAACGGATCGTATAACTCTTCTCTAGGGCTGAGGCGTATCGAGCGGAGTCGCGTCCGCTGATGGAACTCGGGGCTTCCCGTTTGCGATCTTCTTCAGTAAATCGTCGTCGACCGCTTTATTGATAGAGCTCGCCTTGTCGAATTCGGCCTTGGCCTCGTCCTTTTTACCCGCCGCCCGATAGAGCCGCCCCAGGCGCCAATGCACATTCACGTCCTGCGGATCGAGCTTTTCGGCAATGACAAGTTCGCGCAGTGCGTCTTCGGTTCGATCCTGATCCGTATAAATGACGCCAAGGTCGAGGTGCGCCAGGGCGAGGGTCGGATCTAACCCGCGCGTCTTCTCAAGAATTCGCTGCGCCTCCGGTTGATTGTTGAGTTGGAGATAGGTATCGCCCAGGTAAAGCATTGATTGCACGTGATTGGGATCGTTCGCGAGCTCGGCTAGAAACTCCTTCGAAGCTTCGGGATAAATCTTCTGTGTCCAGAGCATATAACCCAAGGCGAAATGAGCGCTCGGCTCCTTTGGATTTGCCTTGATGGCGGCGCGAAACATTCTGGTCGAGCCTTCAGTGTCTTTCATTTCATCCATTGCTTCGCCGGCAATCATGTCTGCCTCGGCCGACTCGCTGTTGAGTGTCAGGATTTCGTGATAGACATCCATCACACACTGGAGCTGCTTTGACCACAGGCAGCTATGCGCCAAAGCCAGTCGCAAAGGCAGGTTCTGTTGATCCCGTGTGGTGGCGTGTTTTAGAAACGGAACAGCTTCTGCATATTGAGCCAGCCCGTAGTGCGCCATCCCAGTCAGGATGTCGAGGCGTTGCGCGTCGGGCGAATCAGAGGGCACGCTTTTGCGCGCCGCCAGGAACTCCGCGATTGCTCCCTGGAGATCTCCGCCTTTGAAAAGCGCCAACCCTAGATTCAAACGCAGACCTTGCACATTGGGATCGAGCGCCAATGCTTTTCGATAGAGCGGAACGGCCTCTTTGAAGTGTTCCTGCCGCGCCTCCAGGATGGCGAGGTGCGCATAAGGCTCGGGGTTCGAAGGGTGAACCTTTGCATAGCTTCGCCATTCGGTTTCAGCTTCGACGATGTTGCCTGCTTGTTCTGAGGCTAAGGCTGCCTGGCGTTGGCGGTCTGGAGAGGCCGTCGCCTGCCCAAACGCGACCGCAGTTGCCGTTCCCAGAAGGAGTGAAAGTCCCAGATGAACTGCCCGCGTCAAGCATTCTCCTTCAATGTTCTCAGTACTCCGGCGAATTGAATGTGAATCAAGTTATCCCGATGGAGTGCTTCAATTGTCGCTCGACGAAAGCGCGACAAGCAAACCCCGCAGAAATAAAACGGGCGCGACAGGGATTGCCTGCCGCGCCCGGTTAACGGTTAAGTCAGAAGATGAACTTGCCGCCGAGTTCAAGTGTGCGTGGATCCCAGGTGTTGGTTACCTGGCCATAGTTGCCGTCGGTGTTCTTGACGTCAATACTGTTGAGCTGCGTGTGGTTGAAGGTGTTAAACGACTCGAAGCGAAGTTCGAAATGGGCCCGCTCCGTCATGGAAAACGACTTGTAAAGAGAGGTGGTGAAGTCGACTCGGCCGGGACCAACAACCGCGTCCTTGCCCGAGCTGCCGAAGCCCTGGTTCTGACCACCGAGCCAGGCCGCGGTTGGGGCAGACAAGATCGAAGTGTCGAACCAAGAGGCAACTTTCTTCGGATAGCTCATCTTCCCGCTGGCGTTCATGCGGTTGGTATAGCCGCCGCCCAAGCCGATTGTGTCGGAACCACCATACTGCGAGGCCGTCGGCACGCCCGACTCGTCGATGATCGTACCTGCCAATTCCCAGCCACCTGCGATCGAGTGGACCAGGCCGCTGGATTTAGCAAAGAACGGCATCTTGTACATGTAGTTTGCGCTGAGAATGTTGCGGCGATCGAGGAATCCCGATCCCTTGTCATACTTCGTGTACCAGGGATTGCTCACGCAGCAGGTATTGTCATAAGTCTGAATGTCGATCTCGTGCGACCACGTGTAATCGAGTTCGCCACTCAAGCCCCAACGGTTCTGAACGCGAAGGCCGGTCTGGAAGCCGTCGTATGTTCCGTTGGTTACGTTCTCCTGCTGGGTGATGCCGCTGTAACCTTGATAGGTTCGCCAGGAGTTGGAGTTATTGGCCACCGGACCTTGACCCGCTGTCGGCAGCAGAGCCCCCGTCGTTGTGCCATCAACGGTTGTGACGTTACCGCCCGCTTGGCGAACTCCCATCGGAGTGGTTAACGGGAAGTTGTCAATATGCCGTTGGTCGTTCTGGTGCCAGGCCAAATTGCCGACATACTGCACAACCCAGATGAGCGAAGGCGCCAGTTCATGTTGAACGCCCATGCTGTATTGCGCCACGGCCGGCGCCGGATAATGAAGCGCCAGGGTGGTCAAACCGCTGGGCCCAGTCGGCGCTGTAGCGGTTGCAGCGGTGGTAGTGCTTGTGTGCGGGTTAGTCATGTTAACAAAGGGAGCGCTTGGGTCGTTGACGAACGGTGCGTTGGTGGCGGCGTTGTAAATGTCGTTGCCCTGCAGTCGCTCAAAGAAGGTGCCGAAGCCGCCGCGGAGAACCGTTTTGCCATTCCCGAAAAGGTCTTCGGAGAAGCCTACGCGCGGCTGCAGCGTGCCGTAGGAGTTGGTGACCAGGCCTTTCGGGAAGCCGCCCTGGCCGGCAATCCTGAGACCGTTGGTGTAGTAGTTGGCCGTACTTCCATCGATGGTGAAAGCCGCAAAGCCCGGCCCCAATGGGTCCATATTCGAACCTAACCAGTTTGGCGTGGCGCTGGAAAGAAAGTAGCTGGGATCGAAATTCGCGACCTGGTTGTTGCGCTCCCATGCATGCGGCAGCGCGTCGTAGCGGAGGCCTAACTGCAGAGTCAGCCTTGGAGTGACGTGCCAGTTGTCCATCAAGTAGACCGAGGGCGTCTGGTTTACGTAGTGATTGATGGGCGCGGACGCCTGCTGATCATAGGACGAAGCCATGCCCAGCAGCATGTCCATTAAGCCGTCGCCCTGAACGCATGTGGTGGCAGCCACATCCGCCGTCGCGGTGCCGTTGCAATAGGCGACGCTGCCGGTGAACTGGCCATCAGATCTACCGCCGAACGCGAAATGACCTTGTGTAGCCCCGTTCACCTGCTGGTTCTTGGTGTACCGGTTATAGCTGAAGCCGTACTTCATCGCGTGCTTGCCCATGGTGTAGGAGACGTCTACCTTCGGCTCATAGTCTTCGGCCGCATTATGCCACGGCGCATTGCCCATCTCCTCCGCCGTGCCATACGGATTGCCAAAGCCGTTGATGCTGGGCAGGCTCTTTTGTCCGACCGACTTACCTTGCCTGATGGTGGACAGGTCGAAGAATGTACTTACGCTCCAGCCCGAGGGGATCACAGAGTTAGCGCTGTTGGTGATGTTGATGATGTTGCCGTCGTAGTTGATGCTGGTCTCGACGAGCAGGTTCGGGGAAAGCGTGCCGCTCAGCTTGAGAGCCGCGCTGTTAGAAGGATTCGACAGCACGCTGGTTACCGTGTTGTAGTTTGCGGTATCCCAACCGAGTTCCGGCTGACCTGAAGTCTGGGTCACGGAATCATGCATGTAGTGGCCCAGGATCTGCCACTTGTCGTTGACCTTGTGATCGACGCGGACGATGTCGTCGCGGACGTTGATCGGCGTCTGGGCTTCAGAAACCGCTTGTCCGTTCGACTTGTTCGGCTTGGGAAGAATGCCGGAGTTGAGGTAGAGAACAGCGTTCGAATCGAACAGTTGATGTGGGATGGTGTTGTTCGGGAACGGCTGCCCAGGGGTCAAACCGAACTGGGTGAGGAGGGCCTGCTGGCAGGCGTCTGCACCTCCCGCAATCGCGGTGACGCCGGGCTGGAGGCAAGGCTCGAAGTAGACGTTTTGAACGCCCGCCGCAATCGCGGCCGCGCCCGAGAGTGGCACGACGATGCCGGGAGTCTGAGTTTTCCCGTTGACTGTGCTGCTTGAGGCGAACCCAGGACTAACGTATGTCAGGTCCGATCCCGCTGTTGGAATGTCTTGCGCTGGAAGCGTGTCGACGATATTCGGGCTATTGCCCTGGTTGATCTTCCGCCACTCTTCATTCCAAAAGAAGAAGGTCTTGTCTTTGCGCTTGTTGTACACCTTGGGGATGTAGAGCGGTCCGCCCAGGTTGTAGCCATAGATGTTGTAGTTCAAGACTTGGCGCGGAGTCGGGGTCGTGGTGTTGTATTTGTTAAAGAAGTTGTTGGCGTCGTAATCGGTATTTCGGTTGAACTCAAAAAGCGTGCCGTGAAACTTTGATGTGCCGCTTTTGAGCGAGAGGCTCATGGTGGCGCCCGACGAAATGCCATAGTCCGGCGGGTAGTTGGAAGACATGACATTGAATTCGGCGATGGCATCCTGAGAAGGCATGATATCCATGCCGCCGGCGCCGCCGCGGTCATCGGCCTCACCGCCATCGATAAGCCAAATGTTGTGGCTCTCGCGAAGTCCGTTGACGCTGATGGTAAAGTTCGCAGCCACCGAGGTCGGCGTATTGCTATCGGGCAAAGCCGAGCTGACACCGAGTCCGAGCGCCGCCAAGGCCGCGAAGTTGCGGTTTTCCGTCGCGATTTCGCTGATCTGCTCCGAGCTGATCAGGGTGCTGACCACGTTGGAATCGGTTTGCACCGCCAGCGCGTCGGCCTCGACCGTCACCGTCTGCGTTTCAGCGCCTACGGTCAACTTAACGTCGACGCGGGCAACGGATGAAACGTTGACCACGATGCCGTTTTGAGCGAAGGATTCGAAACCCTTGGTTGTGACTTTCAGGTTGTAGTTGGCGGGGTTAAGACCGTTGATATCGTACAGACCGGTCGCTCCGCTTTCGGTTGTTTTCGTCGTGCCAGTCCCGGGTTCGGTGAGAACAACTTTCGCTCCCGAAACCACTGCTCCCGACTGGTCGGTGATGATGCCGGTGAGCTCTGAGTTAGCCTGCGCAAACGCTCCTACGCATGCCAAAACAAAGATCAATGGCAACAGGAAGAACCTGCTTCTCGCTTGTCTCATGTGACCTTCCTTTTCAAAAGTTGTTGCATTTTTGTGCTATGCACTTCTGTCGTTTCCCCGTCTTCAGGATGAAACTGACTATTCTGAACTAACTCCCCGGTCTGATATTTCAGTTCCCGGTTCGATGTCTTCGCCACGAGAATTCGTTCCGATACATCGATTTACCAAGTTGACCTGAAACAAAACGGGAATTTAATCCGCGCAGGTTCTCGAATGCCAGGAAGATACCAATCCTGACTTTCCCGGCCTGCTCGACTAGCCGTTTTGCCCTGTTTCGCCGCAATCCTTGGGACTACAAGCCAAGGGTCACCGCCGGCACTAAACATGCCGATGTGCGGGTTTCTTGTTGTTTTCTGCCTCTCCGGATCGGCTCCTCGCTCGTCCGGAACGCGCTTGCCTGGCAAGACTGCTTCCACCAATGCAGCGCGGAAATAGCCTGGATAAATGCCCTTTTCTCTGCGGATTTGAACAGAGAATTCCAAAATATCCAGTTCTTGGAATTCTTTCGCTTAAACGATTAAGTTTAGAGCGAGGGAAAGTTATCCACTGAGCCGGGCAACATTAAATCCGCGACCTCTATCACTTGTCAAGAAACAAAATTAGGGATTGTGAACGCCATTGAGAAGAAACGAGTTGCGACTTTATGGGGAAATTAGTTAAACGTTTACCGTTTTTAAGAGCGCTTTTTGCAGCGAATTCGTACTTTAAGTGCTGCCATTTAGACGAAAAAAGGCCCGGCAGGGAGATTTTCCCCGCCGGGCCTCGGTTAGATAGTCGGCTTAGAAGGTGAACTTGCCGCCGAGTTGCAATGCGCGCGGATCCCAAGTGCTGGTGACGTAACCCATGTCTCCAGATTTGGAACTGCCGTCAGAGTTAAAGTTACCGGGGTTATACGACGTATTGATGCCGTTGTACTCGGTGTGGTTGAAGGTGTTGAACGATTCGATGCGGAGTTGGAATGCAGCCCGCTCGGTGATCGCAAATGACTTGTAAAGCGAAGTCGTGAAGTTGACACGGCCAGGTCCGACGATCGCGTCCTTGCCTGAACTGCCGAAGCCCAGGTTCGTTCCGCCGTCCCACACCGGGGTAGGTACGGAGAACTGGCTGGGGTCAAACCACTTACCGAACTTCTTATCGTAGTGAACCTTGCCGTTGACATTGGGACGGTTGGTGTATCCGCCGTTCAGTCCGACTGGGTCATAGTTGACGGAGAGGCTGGGGCTGGCGACTAAGCCAGACTCATCAACCACCGTGCCGGCCAGTTCCCATCCGCCTGCAACTGAACGGACCAGCCCTTGGCTCTTGTTGAAGAAGGGCATCTTGTAGACGTAATTGATGCTCAACGCATTACGGCGATCGAGGATGCCCGATCCCTTGTCATAGAGGGAGTTGAAAGGATTGCTGATGCTGTTGAGGTCGACGCTGCCCCAGGTCGAATCGATCTGGTGCGAATACGTGTAGTCAACTTCACCGCTCAGTCCCCATCTGTTCTGGATGCGAAGACCGGTCTGCAAGCTGTTGTAGGTTCCGGTCGCGGTGTTTTCTTCTTGAGTGATACCCGCGTAGCCCTGGTAAGTGCGATATTGATTGGGGATCAACGGGCCAGGATGCGAGCATAAGGTCGTCTTGCCGACCGTGACACCGCCATCGTAATTGCAATTTCCATCGCCAATGCTGGCTGGCAGCGCCCATGTGTATGTGTTGCCGTTTACCTGCGTTGAGGTCTGCTGGCTAATCGTGCCGAGCGGATCTGTGTTGATGGCGCGATCGATATTCTGGTGCCAGTCGATATTACCTACATACTGGACGACCCAGATAACTGAAGGCATCACTTCATGCTGAACGCCCAAGCTGAACATCGCCGAACCCGGCGCCTTGTAGACCTTGGCGAGACTGGTCAAACCAGCCGCAAAGACAGGAAGACCAGTCGGGCTGACCACATTGCCGGTCTGCCAGCTTCTTCCCGGTGTGCTGAAGTAGGTGTTGTTGAGTTGCAGGTTCGCAGCCCATGGCTCATTACTATCGGCGTTGAAAACGTCGTTGCCCTGGATGCGCTCGTAGAAGGTTCCGAAGCCGCCACGGACAACCGTCTTGCCGTTGCCGAAGAGATCTTCAGAGAAGCCGATGCGAGGTTCAATCGTGTTGAAGTCGTTCTTGACCAGGCCGCGCGGGGTGTGGTTCTGACCGGCAATTTCCATGCCGTTAAGGTAGAACGGCACCGAGTTTACGGTCTGGACACCGGGGCTGCTCAACGCGATCGTACCGTCGTTGTTCCAAATATTCGAGGCTGGCTGCTCGTACGCGGCGGGGTTGAAGTTGGACATGTAGTTCTGCCGCTCAACCGTGTGCGGCATGGCATCGTAACGAACGCCCAGTTGCAAGCTCAACCGCGGGGTAACGTGCCAGTTGTCCATCGCGTAGACCGACGGCGTCACACTGTACCAGTGACGGATCGGCGTGCTCTGTTCCTGTTGGTAGCTGGTGGGCAAGCCCAGAAGCATATCCATCAAACCGTCGCCGGTGTTGGCGCTAAAGCCGTAATCGCCTTGGGAGTCGCCACCGATGATCTGGTTCTTGGTATAGCGGTTGTAGCTGAAGCCGAACTTGAGCGCGTGCTTGCCCATGGTGTACGAAAGGTCAACCTTGGGCTCATAATCACGAGCTGCATTGTGGTAAGGATCGATGGAAGTGTCTTCGCTGGTTGAATAAGGATTACCGAAACCGGTTATGCCCGGCATGGCCTTTCTCTGCGTGAGCGGGAAGGCCGAGGTAACAGGAGTTACATTCCAGCCGGAAGGCTTGTCGCCAATCGCGCTGTTGTTGATGTTGATGATGTTGCCGTTGTAGGCGATGCTGGTTTCGACGAGTAAGTTGGGCGTGATGGTTCCAGTCAACTTAATGACTGCGCCGTTAGCAGGGTTGCTCATCGCGCTGGTAACCGTGTTGTAGTTGCACGAGCACCAGCCGAGGTACGGCTGCCCGCCGGTTGTGCTCACCGCGTCGTTGATCCAGTGGCCCATCAACTGCCACTTGTCGTTGAAGTGATGATCGATGCGCACCACGTCATCCCGCGAATTGGTGGGAAGAGCCGCGCTCGAAGAAGCCTGATCGTTGGTATTGGTTGGCGCAGGCAGAATGCCGGAATTCAAGTACAACACGCCGTTGGGATCAAAAAGCTGGTGAGGAATCACGTTGTTCGGGAAGACGTCGCCGGGCGCTAGTCCCAGAGCTGCCAGGTTGGCCAAAAGAACCGGATCGCCGATGGTCTTGGGAACCTTTAGCGTAATGGCGTTCGTGAACTTCGGCGTCACATAGGCCAAGTCCGTGCCGATCGTCGGGTGATCTGCCGGGTCAATGGTGTTGTTAAAGCTGCTGGCGGGACTGGTCGTCTTGCGCCATTCTTCGTTCCAGAAAAAGAAGGTTTTCTGCTTGTTGGCGTTGTAGACCTTAGGAATCCAAACTGGACCGCTAACGTTGCCACCGTAGATGTTGTAGTGGGTCGGAACCCTGTCCGTGATCGGTGTGTTCAGTTTGTTGAAATAGGAGTCGGCGTTGAAATCGGTGTTGCGGTTTTCTTCATAGAGGGTTCCATGGAACTTCTGGGTACCGCTCTTGAGGGTCATTGAAACCGTGCCGCCGGTACCGATTCCATAGTCCGGAGGATAGTTGCTGGCCAGGACCTGGAATTCGGAGATGGCATCCTGAGAGGGCATCAGCGCGCTCTTGCCGCCGGAACCACGGTCATAGGATTCGCCACCGTCGATCAACCAAACGTTGTGGGCCTGGTTGAGTCCATTGAAGCTGATTGCCCAGCTCGCAGATACAGAGGTAACGCCGTTGCTGTCAGGCAAACTGTTGGTAACGCCCAGGCCCATAGCGGCCAGTGCGCTGAAGTTACGGTTTTCTGTTGCCAGTTCGCTAATGTCTTCGGATGTGATCAAGGTGCTGATCACGTTGGAGTCGGACTGCACTGCGAGTGCGTCGGCCTCGACGGTAACCGTCTGGCTTTCGGCACCGACTGTCAGCTTGACGTCGACGCGGGAAGTGGACGAAGTGTTAACCACGATTCCGGTTTGGGCAAAGCTTTCAAACCCCTTGGCCGTAACCTTGAGGTTATAGTTGGCAGGGTCGAGTCCTGGGATGTCGTAGAGACCGGTAGGGCCGCTGCTCGTCGTCTTTGTGGCGCTTGTGGCTGGGTTAATGAGAACAACTTTCGCTCCCGCCACAACAGCGCCCGTCTGATCTGTGACGATGCCTGTGAGTTCTGAATTGGCTTGCGCATTTGCACCCACGCATGCCAACGCAAGTATCAGTGGCAGCAGGAAAAACCTGTGTGCCATCTGTCTGATATGTCTTTTCATCTGGCCTTCCTTTGAAGACTTGGTGCCTGGTTAACGCCGCTTGGAACAAACAAACCTGTGCTCTCCGAATGAATCGTACCTATCTCCGAAAGCTGCGAGACTCGCTTTGTTCTTCAACCGGCTTATCCCGTCTTGCCGCCGCCGGTCACTGATTACCGGTGGTGACGTCGGCGCCCCAATACTGCCGACTGCGGGATTTATGAGTGACCTGCTTCATCGGGATGCTCCTCAATTGCCCGATAGAAGCCATGCGATTTCGTTCGATTCGTAATCGTGACTAGATTGGACACTGGATCCGTGTTCGTTTCTCCGCATATTGGAAGAACAGATTTCAAGATCTACGCATTTTGGAGATCTGTTCCTCAAACGTTTAAGTAGCCGGATTCAATTAGCCTAGATCCAAGCCGAGACACATTGAAATCCCTGCCTACATACACTGTCTGTGTCGTTCGTCACAATTTGAACGAATACCGATGTGCCTCAAAACTCCGAGCCACGGCGGGGCGAAATCCTGCACGACCGTTAAGGATTTGTCTTTGTTGGAGTTACTTCGAGCGGGATTGTGACGCATTTGACTGAGGCGATAACAATATGGCGAAATGTTTCACGCTAATAAAAGGCCTATTAAAGTCGTAAGAATGGCATCTGCGAGGATGCTTTTGGACAGCAAATGAAGGAACGGAAGCTTATTTCAGTCGGACCAAGTCGCGAAGGTCGCGCGCCACCGCCTCCAAAAACGTTTCGTCGCTAATTCCGGGGGGCCGCACCAGTCCGGATTTTGCCTGGATCGCGGATTCTATCCGAGACGCCAGCCCGCGACGAGTTGCGAGGTCCATGTCGAGTCGGCGAGACAGAAATCCCTCAAGAACTTCCAGGTCGGCGGCAGACAGCCTGGCAATGCCGGTTGGGGGAAGTGAGACAAATGTATGTGGCTCGGCCTGGAAATGGGCGGGAGCGAAGGCATTCGCCGTAAGCGTGCGCGAGCCGGAATCGGCCCAAGTCGTTATATCCGGTTGCCTATCTCTCACCACCAGGGTGCCGGCTGCCATGTCTCCCAGGCGCTGGTGTTGGCGGGTGGAAAACATGGTGATGGCGCCGACGGCGTAGCAAAAGGGGAACTGATCGATGTAGCGGACGAGGTTGCGAGCCATTGATTCGAAAAGACCTATGGCTCGCCCGGACTGCTGGATAACGCGTATGTTTGCGACCCGTTTTCCAGGTGTTTTGCCACCAGAAAAGGCCTCAAATAGCGTGAAATAACCCCAATTTAGCACAAAAAGAACGAAAGTTAGCAGGGCTATAGTCCACTGGTAGGAGAGTTTGGAGAACGTTTTGACCGCCGGTTGGAAGAGCCAAACCAATAAACCGAGCACGAGCAGACCAGCGGCCCAGATCAAATAGTCGACCAGCAAAGCGATAAAACGGCTGCCGATGCCGGCCAGGGGCAGATCGATTGAGACCAGTTCGGGTGTGTCGATGCTAAGCTGGTCTGAAATCGGGTCCATGACGCAAATAGTCTCCAACCTGTGGATTAGAAAGCGACGGCCCCACTGGGACCGTCTCTCCTCGCTGCTTGCCCAGTCTGACAAGAGCGGGTTGGGCCAACTTACCCGCTTGGAACTGCAGGAGTTAGCCTTGCTTTACAGGCAGGTCGCGGCGGACCTGTCGGTGCTGCGCCAGGACTCGACTTCACGGGCGATGGCGGCTCATGTCAATCAGTTGCTAGCTCGGGCTCACCATATCATTTATTCCAGCCGGAAGACCAATCTGCTGACTTTGTTTCGTTTTCTGCGCGATGATTACCCCGTGATTTTTCGGCGCAACCTGTCGTATGTGACTCTTTCCGTTGTGATTTCGATAGCGTGCGGCGTGCTGGGCGTGGCGCTGACAAGTTCGCGGCCGGAGTTCATGCGCCATTTTGTGGGGCCAGAAATGGTTGCGACGATGGAGCAGCATCGGATGTGGACGCATTCGATTGTGTCCGTGGCTCCAATGGCCACCAGCGCGATCATGACCAACAATTTGACCGTTAGTTTTGTTACGTTTGCGAGCGGAATTGTGTTTGGGCTGGGGACTCTTTGGTACTTGTTCGTGAACGGAATGATGCTGGGAGTGATTGGGGCGGCTTGCCATCAATACGGTATGTCGTTGGCTCTTTGGAGTTTCGTGGCGGGCCACGGGTCGTTGGAACTGCCGTCTATCCTGATTGCGGGAGGGGCGGGATTGAGGCTGGGAAGGGCTATGGTGTTCCCCGGCGGGATGCGATGGAAGGACTCGATCGCGCAGGGTGGCGTTGAAGCGACACGACTTATGGCGGGGATTATTCCGCTGCTGGTGATTGCGGCGTGCATTGAGGGGTTCTTTTCGCCGTCGCAGGCGCCGGTGTGGTTGAAGTTTACGGTGGGGGGAGTTCTATTTTTGCTATTGAGTTTGTGGCTTCTGCATCCTGTCAAACGGGCGACGGAGCGTTGAGAAAGACCAACGCCCCGCGCGAAGAGTGGTTCGATTTTTGGTAAAAAACACGTCGAAAACAGGCGCTAAATCTTCAAAAAAACCTTGTTTTTATAGAGAATCCAGACGGGAATAAAGCACACCGCGGTGAACGAGACGGAGAAGCCGAAAGCTGCCCAACCGGGATCGGGAATGTGGGCGACGGTGTGGAAGAAATACCATGCTGCGAGGTTGGTGGGGCGGCCGGTGGGCGAAGCCACATGGATCAGGTCGAGGATGCCGGGGAGCAATTCACTGAACATGTAGGCAGCGATGGCGTTGGAGCCGAAGACGAGCCAGGGGAATGTCCAGCCGCGCTTCCAGCCCTTGAGATCGACGGCCCAGAAGCAGATGGTGAGCAGAGCCAGCGAGTATCCGGCGGCAACGAGAACAAAGGAGCTGGTCCACATGTTTTTGTTGAGCGGGAAGGACAGGGACCAGAGATAGCCGAGAGCGAGCGAAGTCACAGAGGCAGCGGCCAGTCCAATGCCTTTTTGGGCGATGGTTCTGGCGGAGCGCAGCCAGATCCCCGTGAGAACGCCCATGAGGACGGTGCCGAGGGCGGGCAGGTCGCTGAGCAGTCCCTCTGGATCGCGGACGTTGTGGTCGGGAGCGTAGAGATAAAGGTGATGCGGGAAAATGAGGCGATCGATCCAGGAGGTCAGGTTCTGGGTCATATCCATAAACGGGATATCGCGTCCGGGGACGCCTGCTCCGGGGACGGGGACGAAGCGGATGAGAATCCAATAACCGACCAGAGAGGCAGCGAGAGCGGCGACCTTGGTCCAGATGCGCGTATCCCACAGATAGAAGAGGCCGACGATCAGATAGCAGACGGCGAAGCGTTGGAGGACACCGTAAAAGCGATAGTGGGCCAGGGTGAAGAAGGGAAAGCCGTTAACGACCATGCCGAAGAGGAAGAGGAGGATGGCGCGCTTGATGGTGTGACCGACGAGCTGGGATCGCGTAGCTCCGCGCTTGAGGCGGGATTGGACAGCGAATACGATCGAGACGCCCATGACGAACATGAAGGTGGGAAAGACGAGGTCGGTGGGGGTGAGGCCGTTCCATTCGGCGTGATTCATGAATCCCCAGGAGCCGGGGCCGCCGTTGTTGTTGACCATGATCATGAAGGCGATAGTGATGCCGCGGACCACATCGAGCGAGAGCAGGCGCTGCATGGACGTGGGCGCAAGGGTCGGGTTGGTCATTGCGGGTGGACTCTCCGTAAGAAGCGGTTGAGCTTACGGTACGCGTTGACACCTTGAATCGCCAATAACAAAGCTCTCTCAGTCTTGGACTTGATCCCAACGACGCGTAATGAGTTTTCTCCGCAGTTGACCTGTCAGTCCTTCTCTTTGGCCAAAAATACAGATATTATGTATTTGTATGTATTGTTGCGTAATCCGAAGGGGGGAGATATGAAAATGCAGGTCGTTAGCGCCTCCGAGTTGGCAAGGAACACGAGCGCGATTCTGGAGCGCATTCTCTCTGGCGAAACGGTCAGCGTGATGCGGAATCGCACAGAAATCGCTCATCTTGTTCCTGCTAAGCGAACCATGATCGCTGCGCAAGCCATCGCAGGCCTTGAGGGAAAGTTAACTCCCGCGCAAGGCGACTCCTGGCTTAAGGACAGCCGTGAAGAGTTTGACGAAGAGGTTACCGATCCGTGGGGATGATCTTCGACACTTCCATCTGGGTGGGGTTGGCCGGCGGGCAGATGTCGAGTCAAGCCGTCCTCGCGGCTGCCGGGGACGAGCATGTTTACATTTCAGCTATTTCGCTGGGAGAACTGAGCTTCGGCGTTGAATCGTGCATCGATCCGGCGGTACGGATGCTGCGCATTCGCTACTTGCGCAGCTTGGAACAGCGGCCTGTTCTCGACGTGTCTTGCCTTACGGCCTCGGCCTTTGGCATCCTGGCGGCGTTTATGAAGCAGTCGGGCCGGTCCCCGAGAACACGGGTCAACGATCTCTGGATAGCCGCTCAGGCGCTGGAGAATGACTATGCACTGTTAACCGCGAACGTAAAGGATTTTGAGGGGCTTCCTGGTTTGAGAGTGGCTTGTCCGTGAAGATCGTCCGATAAGAGACTTAAGAGGGAAGGACCCCGAGGGCGGAGGATTGGCTTTTGGGGTTTCCCACTCATCGAGCAAACAGCGCTCGATGAATGGGGCACACAATTTCATTCGGCCGCAGGCTGGCAACGCCGGAAGACGTGGGTTCTCGCTAGAGCACCGGCTTTGGGGGCCGGTGCTCTAGCTTGCGAAACTCTTTGATTGAATGCCCGGTTACTTGATGGTCAGGACTTTTACGCCCTCGTGGGGTGAAGCTTTGCTGATGTAGCCGATGGCTCCGGCGTTGTGGGCGACGAATTCGACAACGGCTGCGTCTCCATCAACGCTCTTGGGCATGGTGGCCTGGCCGGAAAAGACCAGGCTGCGCCAGCCGGCACGATAAGCGGTGTCGTTCTTGCCGATGTAAGCTTGCAGGAACTCTTCGTTGGCGGTACCTGATTTGAGCAGGATCGGCACCACGCTGCCGCCGCCCAGTGAGGTGGATGCGCCGGTAAATACATCTTTCAGATCGTTCTTTGAAACCTCGGATGCTTTAACGCTGTTGTTGGCGATCACGATCACCTGGGCCTTGGCCTGGACGACGAAGATCGACGCGGATGCTGCGATCAAGAGTGCGTAGAGTAGTTTTTTCATTGCGATGTTCTCCTTTCGTCCGGGTTTAGAAGCTGACCCCGATTTTGAGGATGGTGAGCTTAGACGTGGGCTTGAGGCCGCCTAAGTTCATATCAGTGTCAAAGCCCAAGGCCGTGCCGTCGATGATGTGCTGTTCCGCCTTGGCATAGAGGAATTGGCTGAAGTCGTAGCGGCCGGATATGGCCCAATCTTTGGAATAGCGCGCTAGACCTAGAACAGCCTGATGGTCGACATATTGAGAGTCGTAAACGCCGGCGGTGAGCTTATCGCTTAGCTTGTAGCTCGCCATGGCATACCACCTGCGCTGGTCGTTGCGGTAGGTTTCTGAAAAGAGTCCCGGGACGCTCAGAGAGCCCTTACTTGCGTACCTGGAGTCCTCTCCAGCCACCATCACTTTCTTCTTTTCGTAGCGGGCAAAGAAGCTTGGTACATTGTTCGCGTGCGAGTTGTCGATTCCGCTAAAGGTTCCATAGCCGGGGATAGTGTCGGTTAGCTGGGTGTTGTTCCAATTCGGTTGTTTGAGATCAGAAGCACCAACCATGAGGCCGGACACCGGCGTCTTCCAATGAAGAGCACCACCGAAAATCGGACCGCTGAATCCGTTCGGAAAGACTATACCCGCTTCACGGGACGATAACAGGACCCCGTCGTCAGAGGGGTATGAACGTTCGCCTCCCCATCCGCGATATTCCAACTTGCCCAGATTCGTTCCGAGGTTCAACGTTCCATAAACCACACCGCCATAGTGCGCGAGTTGTGAGTTTCGACTGGTGAGCGGATAAAGGCTCTGCGGCAATAGTGCCCAGATATAGCCTGGATCGATGTCTTGAATTTCGTTGAAGAGGCCCGATGGCGTCTTGACCTTGCCAAAGCGCACGCCGAACTTATCATTAGCTTTGTAATCTGCCGAGGCAAAGTCGAGTGTGATCGCGTTGCCGAAATTTCCCAGCAGGAAGTAGCGGGCCTGAACGCTGACGCGCAGCTTGGGTATGGGTTGAGCACCGACATTCAGCACCGCTTCCGTCCACGCCGGACTGCCATCCGTTGAATTGGTAGTGAATATGTTGTTCTGCGTGGAATAAAGAAATCCTTGCGTGGCATAGCCGTGAATCTGGATATTCAGATCTTCAAGGCTTTGCGCGGTGAGAGTGACGGCCCCAAGGACAAGCGATAACGCACCGACCAAAAGTCGTTTCATTGTTTATCTCCTTCGCTAAACTGCCGAGGGTAACCAACTCTGCCGCGCGCTCAT
>Ga0302140_10000370_pt1 | contig 55751 bp, 50 predicted proteins | sample I_Bog_E1_1_FD_202095 | JGI IMG/M metagenome (GOLD analysis project Ga0302140, IMG submission 202095) | Peat permafrost microbial communities from Stordalen Mire near Abisko, Sweden - I_Bog_E1_1 | ecosystem: Environmental > Terrestrial > Soil > Wetlands > Peat | place: Sweden: Abisko, Stordalen...
AAACCAGGTGGTATCGGCGGTGAGCGACCCAGCCAACCCAGCCAAAAGCGCGAGGGAGAAACTGATTTGTCCTTCGGCAGACAGCGCCCCCGCCGCCAGCAGGATTGGCGTTGCAGGGAGTGGAATCCCTAATTGCTCGACCAGGACCCAGGCGAAGAGCAACAGGTAGCCGTATGTGAGGAGAATGTGTGTAGGCAATTCCATGGGCGATCTTCCCGTCTTTGCTTCCAAGATAATCAGACCGGGCGGTCTTACCGTATTCGATGATGCAGGAACGAAATCGCTTCAAGCAAGGTTTGCCGCTCCGACCAAGACAGAAAAAGCCGCTCGCAGGCGGCTTTTTGCTCGGAACCAGGAAGTCGAAAGTCGGGCCGGCTTACTTGGGTGCGGTTTGTGAAGAGGCTTGCGCGGTTGAAAGCTCCAGGTCGGCCGGCTCAGCCGGGGCGACCACCTGTGTGATCTGCGCCTCTTGTGGGGCCTTAGGTGCGAAGTAATTGCGATCCGCCAGATTTTTGTAGAATTCGCCGGTCAACTCCGCAGCGCGGGGACCGAATGTCGGGCGGCCGCCTTCCAGGAAGAAAACCGTGACCAGGCTACCCTGGGGCGACTCCGAATAGGAGGCAAACCAGCCGAACCTCGTTCCGTGGTCAGAGCAGGTTCCGGTTTTGCCAAAGACAGGAAAATCATGGAAGTTGGCACGCAAACGGCGAGCGGTTCCATATTCAACTGCGCCGGCCATTCCGTCCTGCATCTCGGGAACGTACTTGGCGATATCGAGGGTCCGCTTGACCCTTGGCTGAAGGGATGCGACCTCATCCTGGGAGGTCGGGTGCTGGAGGTAGTAGAGAGTCCCGCCGTTTGCCAGAGCGGCAACATAGGCGCCAAGTTGCAGTGGGGTCAACGATACGCCCTGCCCAAAACTGCACATACGGCCTACACCACCCTCTGATGCGGGAAGTTCCTGATCGGGATAGACGCCAAGCTGTTCGCCTTCAATGTTGTAGCCGGCAAGTTCGCCCAGCCCGAACTGGGTTGCATAGTGGCGAACCCGGTCGAATCCAAGTTCCCTGCCAAGTTCCTCAAAATATAGGTTGTTGCTCTTCGCCAAGGCATCGGTCATGTTCATCCGGAAGCCGGGCAACTGCACCATCGTATCGCGCGTGACGATGCCTTCAGAGAGCGCGGCCATGGCCACCGTGATCTTGATTGTGGAGCAGGGTTCTGCCCCTGGCGAAAGTGCCAGCTTCTGGTTGACCATGGCCAGGATGCGCCCGTTGGAGGGATCAATAACTACGGCAGTTCCGTTCATGTCGCCCAGCGCGTCGATGGCTGCCTGACGAACTACGGGGTCTTCGCCGCCTGTTACGTCCCCGGCAAAAATGTCTCCGCTGGCAAAGGAACTGGCTGTAAAGCGCTCATAGAACTTATGCCGATGGGAGGTAAGTGAAGCTCGACGTGCAGTCGCAGCTGCCGCGCCCCTTGGCGCCAGTGTGGCTCGCCGGCCCGCAGTGGCAGCCTTTGCCGCTACGTGTCCTTTCCCGGCATGTGCGGTGGACTTTCGCGCGGGTGCTGCAGCGTGGTGTCGCCGTGTTTCCGAAAGATGCGGTGCCGACGCTCTGCTGCGATGCAGCGAGTGCGGAACATCCAGAGCCGCCGCATGAACAGTACCCAAGCCCGTCATCAGCAGGGCAGGCAGCAATCCGAGAGCCCAAAAGCGCGAAGTCTTCATTCAGCCAACATCCTCTCACTTATGAAGTTCGTGCGGTGCGTCCGACCGGGAGCGGCGCATTTCGTTCTTATCGACAACTTCCCGTAATCTTTCAATCGGCCGGGAATTGAATTACTTTACTTTCTGCGCGTCGGAATCAATGTGATCTCGATCACCCCGAAAACCAAAAAGGTAATTCTTTGCACAATAGCCGGAAAGACAACAAAGCCACCATCACACTTCCGGGGGACTGTCTGTTTTCATTCGGGCTGTCTTCAACTATACAGCTCGCCGCCCTCGGATTCCAAAGGGGAAAGCCCCCGGAACAGCCTGCCCCAATCCCATTTCGGACCCTTTTCAAAACCTGAACCGTCTCAGGAATGCAGGTGTATCCAAATCCCTCTGCGACTCCTCGTTCGGTTCAGGAAAATGCGCAGTAGCCGGCTGCGCGCGATGCTCTTCCGCCTCCCCACTGCCGCGGAGTCCACTGCCAAAGTCCGATGCATAATCCCTGGGAAGCGGCGTATAAGACGGCTCTTCGCTCAGCTCGGCGAACTTCGGCCGGGCAACCGCAGAAACCAGCTCCGGCTCCGACGACCCAAATTCCTGGCCGAATCCCGAATCAAAGTCGGAATCAAATTTTGGCTCGGGAATTACTTCCTTGTTAATAGCTGGACTGGCAATGCTACCGGTTGAGGCAATCGCCGCGGACGATGAAGCAAAGAAGAACGCGTCCTCCGACTCCTCAGCCTCGGCCGCCTCCTCGTCTTCCGCCTCGCTCAGGAACGTGGCTGGCGCAGGAGCTTTCGCAACCACCGGCGCTGCTGGCTCATCCATCCATTTGCTGGCAACTACCGGCACGGAAACGACAGGCTCCTCAACCATGGTCACTTCCCCGACGCTCAACATGCGTGCGCGGCGTTCGGGCATCTGGTCGCGGAAGCCGGTGGCGATGACAGTGATCTTGACCTCGTCGCCCATCTTCTCGTCGAGCACCGCGCCAAAGATGATGTTGGCGTCCTCGTGCGCAGCCTCTTGTATCAGCGACGAAGCCTCGTTGACCTCCGACAGCTTCAGCGAACTGGAACCGGTGATATTGATCAGGATGCCGCGCGCCCCATCGATCGCTCCAGCTTCCAGCAACGGCGAAGCCATGGCGGCCTGGGCTGCCTCAACTGCTCTATTGTTTCCGGAGCGAACGGCCGTGCCCATAACCGCGTGTCCCATGCCGGCCATCGTGGTCTTCACGTCGGCAAAGTCGCGGTTGATGATACCCGAAATGGTGATGATGTCGCTGATGCCCTGAACGCCCTGCCGCAGCACGTCATCGGCGATGCGGAAACTTTCAAAGAAGCCGGCATCCTTGGCCACAACCAGCAACTTCTCGTTGGGAATCACGATCATTGTGTCGACGCTCTCGAGCAGTTCCTTCATCCCGCGCTCGGCCTGCTGCAAGCGGCGCTTGCCCTCGAAACCAAAGGGCCGCGTGATCACCGCAACGGTCAGGATGCCCATTTCGCTGGCGAGCGATGCGATGACAGGCGCTGCTCCCGTGCCCGTGCCTCCACCCAGACCTGCGGTCACGAACACCATGTCGGCGCCTTCCAACGCCTCAATGATCTTTTCCGAATCTTCAAGTGCGGCACGCCTGCCCACGTCGGGATTGGCGCCCGCACCCAGGCCCTGTGTGAGTCGGACACCCAATTGAAGCTTTACCGGCGCCTGCGACAACTTGAGCGCCTGCACGTCGGTATTGGCGGCAATAAATTCCACGCCTTCCATGCGCGCCTGGATCATGCGGTTGACGGCATTACCGCCGCCGCCGCCCACGCCGATTACTTTGATACGGGCGCCGCGCACCGGCTCATCGTGATATTGAATGCGCATTTCCCCGGCTTGAGTGTTTTCGTTTTCCATAGCGCCTTGGCCTCCTGTTGGTTAAAAACTCGCTGCAAAAATGGCGCGCAGCTTGGCGCGCAGACTGTTGTTTTCCGCTGCCCTCGTTACCCGCGTACGGTGGGCATATAAAAGCATGCCGATGGCTGTCGCAAACCCGGGATGTACCAACTCCCCCGGCATATGCGACAAACGCACCGGCAATCCGGTCCGCGCCGGGACCCTCAACTGACTCTCCGTCACGTCCAGCATGCCAGGTAACATGGCCCCGCCGCCCGTCAGCACACATCCAGCACCCAATGCATCCACTACCGCGCCCTGGCGCAGGCTTTCCTTCACAAAATATAGAAGTTCGCGAGCGCGTGGCTCCAGAATTTCTGCAATGGCGCGCAAACGAAGCGACTGTGGCTGCGGGTTTTGAATCTCAATCTCCGCCAACTGCGGCACAGACGTCACCACTGCATTACCGTATTGACGCTTCAGTTCCTCGGCCTGGACCAGTGGCATCTGCAGGCCCATTGCCAAATCGTTGGTAAAGTGCATTCCGCCAATCGGCACCGATGCAGTGTGCGCAACCGCGCCTTCAAAGAAAACCGCAAGGTCGCTCGAATGTGCGCCAATATCCAGCAGGCATACTCCCAGTTCGCGCTCATCCGCGGAGAGCGTGGCCTCCGCTGAAGCAATCGACTCAAGCACCGCTTCCGTCACTTCGAGTCCAGCGCGATTGGCGCACGTAACCGTGCTTTGCAACGCGCTGCCAGAACAAGTAGCAATGTGCAGATCCACCTCAAGCCGTGCGCCCACCATGCCAACAGGGTCGAAGATTCCCGGCTGCCCATCGAGAATGAACTGACGCGGCAGCAGATGCAAAATTTCGCGATCCGGGGGGCGTTCCACAGCTCTGGCCCGCTCAACAGCCGTGCGCACATCTTCGCGGGTAATCTCGCGCATGCGGCTGCCGAGTTCGAACCCGCCATTGGTATTGATGCCGCGAATATGCGGACCGCCCACGCCCACCGCGCATACATCAATGTTCGCGCGCGCCATGTGCTCCGCCTGCTCGTTGGCAGCCTTCACGGCTTTTGCCGCAGGAGCGAGATCGCTGATCAAGCCTTTGCGCATCCCCGCCGACTCCACCACCCCGTGCCCGCGATAGCGCAACGAACCCTCGTTCAGATCAGCCGCCAGCACGCGCGTGTACGCACTTCCAATATCCAACACGACGATCAGGTTGTCCTGTTTCTGGCTCATGCGCTCACTGACCTGGAGCCGCGGCCGGGGCCGGGCGAGTTGATGGAGATGGTTTCTGCTTGTTAGGGTTGACGGTTAACGCGGCCTGCTGCGGAGCCACGTGCTTCTTGTCTTTGGTTGCCTTATCGTGCGCGGCCTTCTCCCTGGCTGTCTTCGCCCTTGCATCCCTTTGCTTTGCAGCGAGCGCCTCTGGCGATACCGCCTTGTGCGTGGGGGGCTTCGACTTGCTTGCGACCGCTTGTTTGATTGTCGGCTTTGACGCTGCCGTCTTCGTTGCTGCCGCAGGCTTGGTTGCGGCAGGCTTGGTCGTAGTTGTCTCTCCAGGCGATGCACCCGCCCTTTCAGACGCCGAAGGTTTGGATGCAATCGCGGTCTTGCCCGTCTCCGACTTTGAGTCAGCAAGAGAGTCTCCACCCACCGTTGCCTGCACAGCATTGGTGCCCGGCGTCATCTCTAAAACAACCTGGCTGTCGTAACGCAGATCGACCGCGACAAGCTTCGGATATTGAGCGCGCCACTCGGCAATATGCGCCTTGTAGCGCTGATACCGATCCAAAAACCTGTCGTCTCCGAAGTGGCCCAGTATGTCCATTCCCTGCTCAGGCATCAACACACGGGCGTCCTGCGGATCGGTCAAATCGATTTCAGAAATTTGTTGGGAAAGCTGCTGGTTGTTGGCATCCAACTCAGCCAACAGGCGTCCATATACAGCCATCTTCATTCTGCGCATCGGGAGCGGATCATTGGGGTCAATGCCAGTAACAACCGGGAACGAGTAATGATGCTGTGCCATCATGGCCGCAGGCATGGTCAGCAACACACCATTCGCGTCCACAAGGCCAATCTGCTGGCCCTGACGCACAAAAGCTACCGGCTCGCGCTCCACCAGAGAGACGCGAATCTGGTCCGGAAGAAGGCGCATCACCGTAGCGCGCTCAACCCAGGGAATGGCTTCCAGTTGCTTGCGGCGTTCGGTGAGCGGAACAAAAAAGATGTTGCGGCCAATGTCTTCGCCGAATACAGGAAGCATCTCCGCACGGCTCACCTGCGTTAAACCGGTCGCCTCAATGTTGCCGGCCCCCGTAATGCGAAACCGGGAATCACGACCGAGGTAAGTCTTCAGTGCAAGTACACCGGCAATCGATCCACCCAGTACGATCAGAACTCCCAAACCCAGAAAGGTGCGACCCAAGTTGCTTGCCGGTCGCCACCATGGACCGCTCGGCGCCTCAAACCGCTCCCGGCCGACGCTTGCTCCTCCGACCCGGCCTGCGCCTGCGCGTGAGGAGTCATCGGCGTCCGGGTCCGGCATTTCCAGCGGCATGCCGGGAAGTGCGCGCCCATTGGGGGGCACACCCGTCTGCACGCGCCGGAAGCGGGATTCGCCGGGCGCTTCATCCTCCCAAATCAGAGGCCGAGATTGGTTTCTACCTTGGTTATTCACGCCTGAGCAGGGTCGTGAGAGTCGCCAGATTTCACTATAGGCTGTGGGCTATGCGCAATTTTCCGCAGTCACGGCGGGGGAACCCAGAGTGTAACGGGAAAAGTACAGGGATTGGTGATTAGAGGTTAGCGATTCTGTAAAAAGCATTCTGCCGCTTCGAATAAGCTATCTTCATGCCACGCCTTCGCCTTTTGTTGTTCGTACTGTTTTCACTGACGCTCGCCGCCCCTGCTCAGACCCCTTATCGGTATTTCAGACTTGGCAACGCGGCGAATGCGACTGCGACCTCCAAGCCGGGGTTCGCGCTCATGGGTGGCGGAGCGGATCTGGACGAGGCTTTCCAATGGCTCTGTAACCGCGCTGGCGGAGGCGATCTGCTCGTGCTGCGCGCCACTGGCAAAGACGATTACAACCCCTACATTCAAAAACTCTGCCATTTGAATTCGGTCGCGACCATCGTGATTCCCGATCGCGCGGCGGCTCAGGACCCTTTCGTGGCACAAGCCATCGCACACGCTTCCGCTCTCTTCATCTCCGGCGGCGATCAAGCCAACTACATTAACTTTTGGCAGGCGACGCCAGTTCAAGCCGCGCTCAACGAAGCCATCAAACGCGGCGTGCCCATCGGTGGCACCAGCGCGGGGCTGGCTGTGCTGGGTGAGTACGCCTACACCGCGCAAGGCGATAAGCCGGACGATCCCAATCTCGATGGCAAAATGGCGCTCGCCGACCCGTACGGTCCGCGCATCACCATCAGCCACAACTTCCTTGAGATTCCGATCCTGAAAGGCATCATTACCGACACGCATTTTGCGAAGCGCGACCGCATGGGCCGGCTCCTGGTCTTTTTGGCGCGCCTCAACGAGCCGGACAGCAAAGTGCTGCCTTCACCAGGTCCCAACATTCGCGGCATCGGCGTAGAACAAGGCGTAGCTGTCCTTCTCGAACTAGACGGAAAGACGACCGTTGTCGGCAAAGGCAGCGCGTACTTTATTGAGCTACAACACCTATCCGGCCTTGTTGAAAAAGCCAAGCCACTCACTTTCGGCGACTTCGGCGTCCAGAAGGTCGCGCCAGGCCACACGTTCGATCTCAAAGCCTGGACCGGGGATGCAATCCAGTACAAGCTTTCCGTCGAGGGAGGGAGTATTCGTTCGACACAAGCAGGCGGCGAAGTCTACTAAGAACTTATCCGTAAATAAGTAGCGAAATAAGTAGCGCTGGCCTCCAGGCCGGCTGTCGTGCCGGTCTCCTGACCGGCACATCGTTGCTAGCGGCCTGAACACCGCGAGTACAGCCGGTCAGACGATCGATGTTACCTTGAGAGCTAATTTGCGGATAAGCTCTAAGCATCCCACGCAATTCGAACTATTGAAGACGCAAGGGATTGATGAAATTCAAGCCGGCAAAGTCCTTTTTCATTGTCAGTTACGACAACACAATCATTCGCCTCGGCCACTGCGGCAACGATCATGTCCAATGGACTGCGCCGATGCCCCAATCTGGAACCATCGGACATGAGGCGCCCCCAGATCATGCTCGCCTTTTCATCAAAAGGCAAGATCCGGTTCCGAAACAAGGCGCGCGGTCCATCTGTGCCTGTAAACCAATTCTCCAACTGTGCTCGCCTTTTCCCCTTTGGAGATTGAAGCACTCCAAGCCAGACCTCACCTACAACCACTGACGCGACGAAAAGATCATCGTCGGCCTGCTCTGCCATCCAGCTAATCAGAGGCTTGGATGGGATAGGCATAGTGATGTTGCTGATAATGTCGGTGTCCAGGAGATACCGCGTCACAAATCAATCCTGCGCATGTCAACTTTCGGGCGAGAAAAGTCGAGATCGGCTCCCACCAATGGCGAACGCAGCAACGCGGCGAGAATGCCGCCCTTCTTCCGCGGTTCCGCTACGACTTTTTTGTGAACGATTTCGCGAAGCTCATGAGCTTCCGGACCATTGTTCGCCAACTTCCGGCCCATTGATCGGATCAGTTCGCGGTCGGTAGCAAGCCCAAGAACCTCAAACCTCGCCATGCCCTGCTGACTAAGGAGTTTGCGGTGATTCCTGAGTGCTCGTGTCTGAGAGGAATCGTTCATCGTCGCCTCCGATCTATATCCAGTAATAATTCCTGAAATCAGATCAAGAGCAACTCGGACCGTGAAATACCGAAGTTCAACCTCAAGACCATTGCAGCGTATGCACCGAATCCGCAGGCAAATCCACATCTACCGCGCTTGATCCCAGCACCAACTGCACCTGCCTCTCCGCGCCTCGATTCGCAAGCACAACCACATAGCTTCCGTCAGGGTTTCGGAAACCGACGTGAGAAACTCCGCCTGCGCTTCCCTTCTCTGCCGAACCGCCTGCTTCTCCCTGGCCTACTCCATTTGTTGCAAAAACCTTCGCCCCGCGCCGCACGTGCTTCGAGTAATGCGCGAAGGCCCAATACTGCCCGCTGCGGGTCACCTTGTGGGTGCCATTCTCGATCGTCACAACTCCGCCGCACGGGAACGGGCCGATATTCGGCTTGCCCTTCTCGTCGAGCACCACGTTCCATGAAGTGATGCAGCGCGCCCAGTTGCGCAGGATGCCGTTGAAGGCGTCGGCCCACTTGGCATAATCCGTTTGATAGTCCGGAGCGGTAATGTCCGGGCCGCCTTCCGTCCAGTAAGCGTGCTTCGCGGGAAACGCATTGTGTACGCGAGTCATTGCCGAAGGCTCGCCAACATAGCCATGCCATGCGATGCCGTCAACAAAGTCGTAAACAGCCGGGTCGCTCAACTCCCCGATAGCGCGGCCCCACAGACTGTAATTATGATCGAGCACCCAGATCTTCGTCGGCATCCCAGCCTTCTGCAACGCAGGACCCAGATGCAACTTCACGAACTCCATCTCCTCCTCTTGCGCCCACAGGCAGGCGGGCATGCGGCCATCCTGCTCCGCATCCACTTCGTTCTGCACCGTGACAGCGTCGATAGCAACGCCGTCAGCCTTGTAGCTTTCGAGAAACTTCATGAAGTAGCGCGCATAGTACGGAAAACTCAGCTTGCGCATCCCTCCGCCGAGCATTGAGCCGTTGGGTTTCATCCAACCCGGTGGGCTCCACGGCGACGAGAACAGAAACATCTCCGGATTCGCCTTGCGCGCTTCGCGAAGCACCGGCAAAATGTATTCCTTGTCATGGTCGATGGAGAATTTCTTCATCTCCGGATCGGGCTCCGGGCTCTCATCGAAGCTATAAACGTTGCGCGAGTAATCGCTGGCGCCAATGCAGGTGCGGCAAACATTCAGCGCCATCTCCCCCGGAGCAAACAGGTCGTGCATCAGGTCTCTGCGCGCGCCCTCCGGCATCTGACTGATCACGTAACAGGTGGCGTCCGTCATGGCTCCGCCGAAACCGAGGATCTCCTGCTTGGTTGTGCCCGGATCAAGTGCGATAGCATCAGCAGCAACCGAGGTCACAGGCTTCCAGGCAAGCGACTGAGCCGACTCATAGCGCCGGTCGCGAAACGTGCCCCATACCCGCACCGGGCCGGAGGTACTTGCTTCCCCTCCCCAGGCTGGAATGCCCCTCGAAACCGCAAGTGCCGCAGCCGTAGCTGAAGCCGCCTTTAGAAAGCCTCTGCGTGTATCCCGCGCCATACGTGCTCCTTAAAACAGCCTGTTCACTGCCGGAGGAATGATAGCAGGCAAGATTTAAGTTTCAAGAAGCATTGCTCTGAGCTATATAAGCTGATTGGGCCAAAGCTGCACGTGGACCAGCGTCAAATCGCGATCAGACTTCTCGCAGCGCCTCTACCGTTTGAACGGCAGCTTTCTGCTCCTCTTCGAGAGCAGCCAGAATCTGCGGGGCCAACTGGCTCACGCTACCGGCGCCAAGAGTCATAATCAGGTCGCCTTCGCGAGCGACGGATACAACCCCGGCCACAGCAGTCGCAAAATCGGGAGCAAAATGTGTTTGCGGGCCTTCGATTTTTGCGGCCAGCACTTCCGCCGTCACACCGGGGATAGGTTCCTCGCTGGCGGCGTAAATCGGCAGCACAAATACCGTATCCGCGTCCTTGAAAGCACCGCCGAACTCCTCCAGCAAGTCGCGCGTCCGCGTAAACCGGTGCGGCTGAAACACCACATGGATGCGCCTGTGTCCGCACTCGCGGGCCGCAGCGAGAGTCGCGCTTATTTCTGTAGGATGATGCCCGTAGTCGTCCACCACTGTCACACCGCGTGCACAGCCGCGCGTTTGAAACCGCCGATCGACACCGCGAAACCGATTCAGCCCCTCGGCAATCTTGTCGGCAGGAACCAGGAGCTGGCGGGCAATGGCCACCGCTGCGGTAGCGTTGAGCACGTTGTGGCGGCCCGGCACATGCAGTTCAAACGGCCCCAATTTTCCCGCTGCTGTGTGAACAAGAAACTGCGAAAAGCGCCCCTGCGCCGCAGCCAGGAATTCCAGCCGATAGTCGGCCTCTTCCGCCACACCGTAAGTGAAAACACGCCGACGAGCGCGAGGCAGAATTCCCTTCAGCAGCGGATTGTCGATGCACGCGGTAACCGCTCCGTAGAATGGCACCTTATCCATGAAATCAAGGAACGCGCGTTCCACGTCGGCCATATCCTTGTAGCAATCCATGTGCTCGCGATCGAGATTCGTAACGACAGCCAGAATTGGGGAAAGCTTCAGAAACGACCGGTCGCTCTCATCGGCCTCCGCAACCAGGTATTGAGTCGTTCCGAGCCGCGCATTTGAGCCAAGCGCATCCACTCGGCCACCCACCACCACGGTCGGATCCAGCCCGCCGGCCGACAACACCGACGCCACCATGGATGTAGTAGTGGTTTTTCCATGCATCCCGGCAATGGCGATGCCGTACTTGAGACGCATCAGCTCAGCCAGCATCTCCGCACGTTGAATCACAGGAATCTTGTGCGCATTCGCTTCAAGCACCTCTGAATTCATCGGGCTGACTGCTGAACTGGTCACCACTACTGTGGCGGAACCGACGTGACTCGCATCGTGCCCTTCGTAAATGGTTGCGCCCAGGGTTGCGAGCCGGTCAGTCACGGAGCCGCGGCGCAAATCCGAACCTGAGACCTTCATCCCGAGGTTCAGCAGAATCTCCGCGATGCCGCTCATACCGATGCCGCCGATGCCAATGAAGTGCGCGTGCTGTGAAGTTGTAAACATTGTGGGTGTAAAGGCTTAGGTTAGCATTCGCACCCAGACTGTGCCGCGTGATCTTTCTGGTGGATTCTACGGCTCGCCTACAACTGGAAAAAACGCAGATCGAAGGCAAAATCCCTGGCCACGCCTGGACGAATGCGATCAAATTCACGGTGCAAAGGGTTTATCAGAAAATTGGATTCCATCTGGTTGACCGCTTTGCTTGGCACCCTCAAGACAGCGGACCGGCCGGAACGTACCCAATCGCTGCCGAAGAGTTGTGACGGCCCAATCTCCATCCAATCTGACGATTCAACAGATACCTCCTCGGGAATTCGAATCGCAGTAACTGCCCTATTCGGCACCACCATCCGGCTTGAATGAATCAGCGTTTCAAGTGCCGCAAGACTCACATGCTCTGCTGCATATATCACTCGAATCCCCTTCAGATGCCAACGTCCCGAAAAGAGGAAGGCTCCGGTCGTATCAAAAACGTCCGAGCCAGCCCGATGCATTCTGTAGACAATCATCTAAACCGGAAATCCATATTCGATGGCGCCAAGGAGCGATTCCACCACGCGCCCACCAGCCTCCGTTCTCAACAAGGAATACGGTGTAGCGCCCTCCAGTTCCATGTGGGGTGAAGCCAGCCATTTGGCTGCATCGCGCTCATTCCCCCAGATCCGCCGCGCGAATTCGAAAGCGTGAATCAGGCGCACGGTCGTCTGACTGGCCTGGGGTCCTAGCGTCTTGCCCGCTCGCTTCCATGTCGAATCAGGAATAAGCTCCGCACGCACTTTACCCAACGGAAATGGACTCGCACCCGCAATCTTGCCTATAAGTGTGGCAGCCTCGGACTTCGTGATGCCACTCTGGGCGTTCCGCGTAAGGGCCACGAGATCTTGAACCGGGCCCGTCGGATTCAAGCCCTTCCTGGATCGGAGAGCGCGGTGCTTCTCCCATTCAGGAGAAAGAGCTCCCGCATCTCGACCCCGAACGGAAGCAATTTGCGCGTCGGCCATGGTGTGCCTCCAACTGGTGTCAGTATAGACCATAAATTAGGTTCATGTGAACAACGCGCGATGGCGCTTTTCCCTATTTCGCCGGGCTATTTACACCAGAAAGTCAGAAAAGTTGCGCACTTTTATTTTCAAAATATCCCGCAACATATTCCTGCAAACTCTGTTGAATCAGTACATAACCGGATCGCCGGAGAGGCAGTAAGAGACAAGCTTCTCAACGGAATGAATCCGGGCCGGCCCCTGAACGGTCCGGCGGAATGAAGGGGTTATGGGTAGCATGCGGAATTGGATCTTAGGTGCAGCAGTAGTGGCTGGAGCGGCCGGTTTCGGAGCAACAACGGCGCAAGCAGCCGAATTCGGATATCGAGTGCGCGGACCGGTAGCCTATGTTCCGCCTTGCCCTGGCCCCGGATATGTCTGGACAGCCGGTTACATGGCAAATGGCTATTGGGTTCCGGGAGTCTGGAATTTCCGCGGCTTCCGCGGTGGGTATGAAGTCCGCTATGACCGTGGCTTCGACCATGGCCGCGACTTCCGCTTCGATCGCGAACGGCACTTCGACCGTGGACATGAACGTTTTCGCAGGTAATCCTCTCTGCCCGATCACCTGCTCTTTTCGGCCCCTCCCAACCTGGAGGGGCCGTTCTTTTTGTTGAGTTTGCGCCGAAGCATCCTTCAAAATCACGCCAGGACCTTACCTGGCTAAGCGTCTGGCACAAGACCACGGATAAAAACCTTGCTGTTTTCACCTTTTTGAACGATTCTTTTTGAGAGATACCGCAACTAATCCTGTAGAACGTTGTTTGAGAGATCAGTAGCCGGCGGGGTGGAAAGCCCGAAAGCCGGCAAGTGCTGAGGACGGAGTTAGACTCCGACCCCCGATCCCAAGAACAACAGGACAGGGCAGCACGAGGAGGATTTATGAAGAAGTTAAGCCTGGTTCTGTTTGCATTGCTTCTGGCTCTGCCGTTCGCGGCTACGGCAGCAAACGCCCAAGTGGCTGTCGGGGTTGGTATCGGCCCCGAAGTTGCTGTCGCCCCAGTAGCCTATGGTCCCCCGGCATGTGAGTGGGGCTATTACTCCTACTACCCGTATGCCTGCGCTCCTTACGGCTTCTACGGACCCAATTGGTTCTACGGCGGCGTGTTTCTTGGCGTAGGCCCATGGCGCGGTTGGGGTTATGGCCACGGATGGGGCGGCTATCGCGGCGGATACGGATATGGTCGCGGCGGATACGCTTATGGTCGTGGCGGAGTCGGATACGGCGCTCGCGGCGGTTATGCCGGCGGAGAACGCAGTTTCGGTGGAGCTCGCCCAGGCTACGGTGGCGGAGCACGGCCTGGCGTAGCGGGTGGCGGAGTTAGAGGTGGAGCCCCAGCGGCTCACGGTGGATATGCAGGCGGCGGTGGAGCCCGCGGCGGATTCAGCGGTGGTGGTGGCGGCGGCTTCCATGGTGGAGGCGGTGGCGGCCACGCTGGTGGTGGCGGACACCGGTAACAACATAGGAGGTCTCCAAAGCTACCCCCAGATGGCTGCGGAACTTTCCAGCAAAGCCCGTCTGCTTCGGCAGACGGGCCTTGTGCTTATGGCCAGAGATGGCTCTCCCTTACGTGTTCTCAACCTTTTCCCGCCAACGCAGCCAGACGATCGGCAATCCGTTCGGCGGCGTCAGGATGCGCCTGCGTTCTTGCTGCGGCCGCCATGGCTGCCATTCGATTCGGGTCAGTCAAGAGATCGATCAATGAATGAAGCAGCTTGCCGGGTACATCGAGATCCGGCTCTTCCAGCATGAGAGCGGCTCCCACGTTCACCATGGCCTCGGCGTTGCGCTTCTGATGTTCGTCCGCTGCTGCGGCAAATGGAACCAGCATGCTCGGCTTCCCTGCTGCAGCGAGTTCCGCCACTGAAGAAGCACCACTGCGCGCCATCACCAGGTGAGCCTCAGCAAATCGTGCCGGCATATCGTCAAGAAAAGCCTGCACCCGCCATCGTGCCGGATCGGCGCCCGATGCAGCATAGGCCGATTGTGTCTGATCCAGGAGCCGAGCCCCGCTCTGATGCAAAACGGTCAGTCCCAGAACGGCATCCAGCAGCGGAACAATCACTTCAGGCAGATGGGTATTGAAGATCCGCGCACCCTGCGATCCTCCAAAAACGAGCAGGTGTGGCGCAGAGTCGGTGGGCGGCTTTAGCGCAAAGAACTCCGGGCGAACGGGGATGCCCGTGACCTCGCAATTGCGAAACCATCTTGCCGCCGCAGGAAAATTGACGGCCGCGGCCTGCACTCGCTTCCCCACCAGGCGATTTGCCAACCCCGGCATCGCGTTTGGCTCAAATGCCATTGCAGGCACTTTAAGCAATATTGCCGCCGCCATCCCAGGACCGGAAGCATAACCGCCAACGCCAAACACAACATCCGGCTTGAACTCGCCAATCAACCGACGGCAAGCAAAAATGCTGCGAGGCAGGTCCGCGAATGTCCGTAGGCGCGTTTGTAGCGAGACGTTTTTCAACTGCCCCACTTCGATGAGACGGAGTGGAAATCCAGCGGCCGGCACCAGCTTGCTCTCCATGCCACGCGGCGTGCCGACGAAGAGCACTTCAGCCCCATATCGTTTCACCAGCTCTCGCGCTACCGCCAAGGCTGGAATGATGTGCCCACCCGTGCCGCCACCGGCAATCAGAACGCGGAGATTTATCACGCGATTGCCTTTCGCGACGAAATTGCGAATGAAACTAGCTCCATCAGAATGCGGACTTTACAGACTGCGGAAAACTCATCCGGGCGGTAGGCCGAGGATTTATCCCCGGCATAAACCCAATCAAATCAATGTGGGCTTCAACCCCTGAGGTATCCTTTTCAGGCTTTTCTCCCGTAACAATGCCTTTTTCCGCAGCCTCTTTAGTAGAGACCGTTAGCTAGGTTCATTTTATCAATGTCGCGCTGTAACTATTGAAAGCCAATAGCCAAATCGCCAAGATGTAATCAACACCGGCAAGTCGCTATTGAATGGTACCCGCGCGATCTCCACCTGCGGAAGTCTCGCTGCTTGCATTACCTCGAATGTGAACGGGAGGATGAAGGCGCGCCGCAGTGCTCTTCTGCGCGTTTTCAGCCATAGCACGGAGGAATTCCATTGCCGGCATCGGATACCCGAAAATCCACCCCTGCGCAAGAATAGGCTTTGCTGCTGTTGCGAAAAATGCCGCCTGGCGCTCAGTCTCCACACCCTCAACCACGACCTGGAGGTTGAGCGCGTCCGCCATCGCCATTACCTGGGGCAGGATTCCCACCGTCACTGCCTCGGTCCCAATGGCATGAGTGAATGTCTTGTCGATCTTGATGCCGTCAATGGACAAGTCGTGCAGATAAGAGAGGCTGGAATAGCCCGTACCGAAATCATCGATATAAACGTGATGGCCGCGCCGGCGGAGAAGAACAATCGTCTCAATCACAGGCTGCAGACGGGCGCTGGCACTCTCCGTAATTTCGATGCCCAGGCAGCGTGCATGCACTCTGGCCTGGTCCAGAGCCGTCTCAAGCATGTCGGGAAAATCCGGATCGCTCAGGTCTGAAACCGTTACGTTTATATTGACGCTGAATTCGGGATGGGCCAGAAAAGTCTTGGAAAACTCGCTCAACACATGGCGGATCACCAACTGCGTGATACTTCTCACAAAGCCCCGTTCCTCGGCAATCTTAATAAACACTTCAGGCCAAACTGCGAGGCCATCCTCATCGGTCCATCGCGCCAGTGCCTCAGCGCCCACAATGCGCCCGCTGCCCAACTGCACTACTGGCTGGTAGAACACGCGCAGCGCGTCGCGGCGAATGGCCCTGCGAAGCTGAAACTCCAGACCACGGTTTCGCCGATAAAGAAGTGACAGCAGAAATCCCAGCAATCCGCCGGCGATGGTCCCCAGCTTGATCGAATCGCGATATTGGATTTGATTCGCTGACAGGGCTTCCGATAATGACTGCGAAGCCGTCATGCAGGTGAAATATTGCGGAGAGCATCGCGTTGCGTAAAAGATATCGCCGATGCGGAAGTTCTGGTCCCGGGTAAGAATCGGGCCCGTCAAGTCAGGAGTGCTGGCCAATTGCCTTGAATGCTGCGCCTGCGCTTCATCGATCACAGTCTGCTGCACGTGCACCTTGTAAACATCGCGCAGGCTGTTGATATACGGGTTCAGCACCACGTAGGAATCGGATGCCTGAAGAACGACGACGGTTACATAATTGAGTTTCCAAACGGGCGGATTGTAGTAGACTTTGACGCCGTCAGGTCCCACAAAGGTCGGCTTCGGCAATTCTGTTGCCGCCAGGTCCGATCTGCCCATCGAAGTGGAACAGGCAATCTTGTTGTCCTTGAGGCGGCCCACTTCTTTGAGAAGGTGGGAATGATAAAGCAACCTTTCCATCGTCTGCAGGTCCTCTTCAGAACAAAAAGGCTCTTTAGAGGAGTTCATCGCGTCAAGCACCGTATGGGAGTCGCGAGAATATGCAACACTGTCGGCAATCCTGTTTGTCGCCACATTGGTCACATTGGCTTCAGCCAATTGCAGGGAGAGTTCGCGCCCGATGAAATAGCCGGCCAGCGCACCGATCGCCGCCATTCCGGCAACGGTAACCACGGCGAGAGCCATCCAGCCCTTCAGCACCTTCATCGCAAACCACACCTCAGGCAGTTGATACTCGATTTCAGCGGCTGCCAGTTTGACGGTGCAAACAGCATATCCTCTTTAATCGAAATACGTCTTTAAGATTAGCGGGAAAATGCGTTCAGATGAATCATCGGGTTCAAAGCATGGACAATTTGCGGTAGAACGCTCTGTAGGAGGAAAAAACGAGCGAGCGCGATAAAAGAGCGCCACTACAGTCTCTGCGTCCACAGTACTTTGACCGGGTAATTTCCTATTCCCGCCGATATTTCGGGCGCCCCAAATCCCGCTTTCGAGACCTGGAAAAACACAAATCTACGCGGCCCTGGTATTAGCCCTTTTTCCCTGCTCTTTCATTCCGCCTTGCGCGTGATGTTCAACAAGATTCCAATACTCGCCAGCGTCACAAACACCGACGTGCCGCCGGAAGAAATAAGCGGCAGCGGAATCCCCTTCGTCGGCAGCAGCGAAAGCACCACGCTGATATTGAAAAACGCCTGCAACACAATCGTCGTGGTAATGCCGAAAGCCACCAATCGCGCAAACGGATCCTGCGACCGGAACGCCGCCCGCAGACCGCGCCAGCCGAAGACCGCAAACAGGACGACGATCAGAATGGAGCCGATGAATCCAAGCTCCTCCGCAATGTTGGCAAAAATAAAATCGGTGGACGCCTCGGGCAGATAGAAGAGCTTCTGCATCCCCTCCATATAACCGCGGCCGGTCATGCCTCCGGTTCCAACAGCGATGAGCGACTGGTTGATGTGGAACCCTGCGCCTTGCGGATCGGACTCTGGATTCAGAAATACCAGCACACGCTTGAGCCGCCACGAAACCAGCAGCAGAAGCGCAGCCAGCGGGGGCAGCGCCACACCTAATCCAACGGCAAGATACTTCCACTCCATTCCCGCCAGCAGCAGCATGAAGCCGGTCACGCCCGCGATCACCAATGCCGTTCCCAAGTCAGGCTCTTTCACAATAAGAAGAACGAACGCCACCGGTACAACGGACGCCTTGAGCAGCGTATGCTTCCAGTCGCGCATGGCGTCCAGACGGGTATGCAGAAACCATGCCAGAAACAGTACAGCAACAGGCTTGGCAATTTCAGATGGCTGAAAGGTGAAGAGGCCTCCAAAACGAATCCAGCGATGTACAGCATGCGAGCCCGGGAAGAAAAAGACGGCGACAAGAAGCACTGTTGTAATGCCCGAGACCGTGTAGATGAACTTGGTCGACTTGTAGAAATTCGAGTCGACCCGCATCAGCACAATCATGGCGAGCACCCCGGCAACTGCCCAGCCTGCTTGCCTGCCGACAAACGCGTAGGGTGAGTTATAGCGCTCCTGCGCCACCACGGCCGAGGCGGAAAACACCATCACCAGGCCGACCACGACCAGCATCAGCGTGGTGAAGAACAGCCATTTGTCCACACCTACGCGTGCTGCCATACCTTCCACCCCCGCCGCTCGTTGACGAGTTCCTTGAAGACCTTGCCGCGCTGCTCGTAATTCTCAAACTGATCAAAGCTGGAGCAGGCCGGCGCCAGCAGCACCACCTCGCCCGGTCGCGCGGCAGAGCCAGCTGCGCTCACCGCGTTCTCCAACGTTTCGCAAGCGAGGATCGGCACAACGCCGCGCAGTTGCGACTCGATCTTTGCCGCTGCCGATCCAATCGTGTAGATTGCCCGCGCCCGTTCGCGCAGAAGTTGCGCCAATTGGCTGTAGTCTGAATTCTTGTCCTTGCCACCGAGAATCAAATGAATCCCTTTTGAAAACGACGCAACAGCCTTGAGCGTCGCATCCACATTGGTGGCCTTGGAGTCGTTGTAGAACTCGACACCATTGATAGTGGCCACATACTCAAGACGATGCTCTACCGCCTGGAAGCTCTCAACTGCTGCGCGAATCTGTTCCGCGGAGGCTCCCGCCAGCCGCGCCGCGCACACCGCCGCAAGCACATTCTCAACATTGTGGGCGCCCTTGAGCGGGATTCCGCTCAGCGGCATAATCTTCTCGATGGGCTGGTCCTTACCGGGCCGATAGACTACGAAGCCTTCTTCCACCCACGCACCTTGCAGCACCGAGTGTTCGAGTGAAAAGAAATAAACCTTGGCCACAGACCGGGCTGCGGCCTGAGCAGCTCGCGCGTTGTCCGCGTTCAGCACCACGGCGTCGTCTTCGTGCTGCGCAGCAAAGATGCGCTCCTTGGCCAGTGCATAGTTTTCAAAGCTGCCGTGACGGTCAAGATGGTCAGGCGTGATATTCAGAATCACAGCAATTTTGGGATGAAACCGCTCGGTGCTTTCAAGTTGAAAACTCGAAACCTCAAGCACCGACCATGTCTCGTCCGTGCTTTGGTCGATGAGCGCCACAACCGGAACGCCGATGTTTCCCCCAACCAGCGTGGGCAGCCCCGCCTTCTCCAGGATTTCCCCCACCAGCGCGGTCGTCGTGGTCTTGCCGTTCGACCCGGTGATAGCCAGTGTCTTGCCTTTGAGGAATCGAGCCGCCAGTTCAAGCTCGCCGATCACCGGCAGACCGAAGCTTTTCACCTGCGCCAGTTCAGGTGTATTCAGCGGCACGCCCGGGCTCACCACAATCAGGTCCTGACGGCGAAAAGTTAACAGCCCGTGACCGCCGGTTTCGACCATGATCCCTTCATCGAGAAGCGCAGGAATATCTTTAGCCAGAGCCTCAGCACTGCGCACATCCGATACCGTCACCTGCGCACCGCGCCTGCGCAGAAACAAGGCCGCCGCCAGGCCGGATTTCCCCAGTCCCACAACCAGAACCTTCTTGCCTTTAAGTTCCATCATTCGGACTAATCCTTCTGGCACACGCGGCTATTTTTATTCTGCACCGCCGGATGCAGCACATGCGCCATGTCTAACGCAGTTTCAACGTAGTGAGTGCAAACAATGCAAACACCAGGGCGCCAATCCAGAACCGCACAATGACTTTGGACTCGCTCCAGCCTATCTGCTCAAAGTGATGATGCAGCGGCGCCATCTTGAAGATACGCTTTCCGTTCCTCAACTTATAGCTGCCTACCTGCAAAATCACCGAGAGCGTTTCCAGCACAAAAATGCCGCCAATAAAGGGCAGCAGCAACTCCTGCCGGATAATGATAGCCACCGTTCCAATGGCCCCCCCAATGGCCAGAGACCCAACATCGCCCATAAAAATCTCCGCCGGATGGGCGTTATACCAGAGGAAGCCGATGGATGCCCCCACCATTGTCCCGCAAAACACAGTTAATTCGCCTACTCTGGGCATGTGCTGCAATTCCAGGTAATCGGCAAAAACCACGTTGCCGCTGACGTAAGTGAGCACCGTGAGCGCGCCTGCGGCGATGATAGTGCAGCCGATGGCCAGCCCGTCGAGACCGTCGGTCAAATTGACGGCATTCGTCGATCCCATCAGCATCACGATCACCCAGATAACGAACGGCACAAACGCCACCAGCGCGATCTGCGGTATCGTGCTCGGCCACAGGTGCCACTGCAAGTCAGGCCGCCACTGCTTCACAAACGGCACCGTCAATCGCGTTGAGAAGACTCGAAACTGCTCCAGCACGACCAGCGCAACGGCTACAGCTGTCCCCGCGAGCCCTTGGTAAAGCAGTTTTGCGCGCGCCGTCAGGCCCAGGCTCCGCCGCCGGACTACCTTGATGTAATCGTCAGCAAAACCGATAGCCCCAAAAGCGAGAATCGCAAATACTGCGACCCAGACGAACGGGTTCGATGGGTCTGACCACAACACCGTCGGCAACACAATCGCAATCACGATAAGAACACCGCCCATGGTAGGAGTGCCGGACTTCTTCAAATGTGACTGCGGCCCGTCTTCGCGAATGAACTGCCCAATCTGAAATTCGCGCAGTTTCTGGATCACCCACGGTCCGATAAACAGCGCAATCAGCAGAGCAGTGAGCGAGGCAAAAGCGGTGCGGACGGTGAGATAGCGAAAGATTCGGAACGGCCGAAAAAACGGGTACAGCTTTTCGTAGAGCAGCCAGTAAAGCAAGTGGACTCCAAAGCCATCAAGAGGCGAGATTCACTCTGATTTTACAGGTCAAGGGGTTGATGGTGCTGTGGAAGAGCGATGTTTTCAGCTTGGATCTGCAAGTGGCTTCAGCGCCTCGATCGCCCGCTCCAAATGCACGCCGCGCGAGCCTTTCACCAGCACCACATCACCGGGCCGCAATGTTTGCTTGAGCCAACGGCCAGCTTCTTCCGCACTGGGCAGAAACAGGGACGCAACTCCCCCTGCGCATGCCGCCGCAGCCAGATGCACTGCATTTCCCTGCACACCCGCCACCAGGTCAAGCCCTGCCTCCGCCGCGGTCAGGCCGCATGCTGCATGCATCGCCGATCCGTACTCGCCCAACTCCAGCATCTCTCCTGCAACCAGAATTCGGCGCTCAGCAGGACGCGCGGCCAGCGTGCGGATCATCGAACGCAGCGCCTCCGGATTCGAGTTATAGCTATCATTCAGAATGGTTGCGCCGTTCAGTTCGATCACCTGCCCACGCTTGTCGCCCGCTGTGAGCGAAGCCAGCGCAGCAAGAGCGGGTTCCAATTCCACACCTGCTTCCAATGCCACCGCTAATCCAGCCATCGCGTTCGAGGCGTTGTGCGCCCCAAGCAATTGCAGAGTCAGCGCCCCAGTGTGTTCCCCGGCGCGATACTGCACGTGCAGGCCCGCCAAATCTTCATGAAACTCGACAACCTGCGGATCGGCACAAGGACCTTCGCCGAAATAAACCACGCGCCCCTGAAATCCCCGCCCGAACTGCGAAACATATTCGTCGCTGCAGTTAAGAAAAACCACGCCGCTAGCCGGCAATGCTTCTACAAGTTCGAATTTCGCACGCGCAATCCCGGCCTGTCCGTCCGCAAAGTTCTCAATGTGCGCCGTGCCCACGTTCGTCACTACACCCCAGTCAGGAGCGGCGATCCGCGCCAGCATAGCAATCTCGCCGGCATGATTCATCCCCATTTCGAGAACGGCAATATCGTGCTCCGGCTCAAGACGCAGCAGCTGAAGCGGAAGCCCAAAGCCGTTATTCAGATTCCCCTGCGACTTGAGCACGTTGAACTTCGCACCCAGCGACGCCGCGACAGCCTCCTTCGTGGTCGTCTTTCCCGCTGAACCGGTAATCGCAACCACTCGCTTTCCCCACCGTCTGCGTACATGCGCCGCCAGCGCTTGCAAAGCAAGGAGCGGATTTTCAGTAATCAGCAGCGGCCGGGCCAGTACCGCGTCAGGCAGCGAGGCCGCCCGCGCGCGCGACACAACGGCCGCAACCGCTCCACGCTTCAGCGCAGTTTCAATAAAGTCATGCCCATCCAGGCGCTCTCCGCGCACAGCAAAAAATAACTCGCCCGCACCCACCGTGCGCGAGTCAATGGAATAACCCGTCACCGTGAGCATCCCGGCATTAGCCACGCCTGCCGGTGCCTCAAGCACCGCGCCTGCGCCGATTGCCGCCTCTGCCAGTGTTAGCTTCATTGACCTCTACCATAACCCATTCTCGACGCCAATTCTGTGAGACAAGTCAGCGCAACCTGCGCATCGTCAAACGGAATCGTGCGGTCAGCAAGAACCTGCTCCTTCTCGTGACCTTTCCCAGCAAGCAGAACTACATCGCCGGCCTTGGCGGAGCCTAGCGCTAAGCCAATCGCCGCAGCCCGATCCGGCTCGACTGTGTATTGGACGCCGCTCGCCTTCAAACCGGGCTCAATCTCCGCAAGTATCGCAAGCGGATCTTCCGTTCGCGGATTGTCGCTTGTGGCCACCACAAAATCGCTGCCCGCACCCGCAGCCTGCCCCATCTTCGGCCTCTTGGTGCGGTCGCGGTCGCCGCCGCATCCAAACATCGCAATCACCCGCCCGCCTGTTCGCGATGTCATCTGCCGAGCCAGCACAATCAAGTTCCGCAGCGCATCATCGGTGTGCGCGTAATCCACGATTACCGTGAAAGGCTGCCCCGCATCAACAGGCTGAAAACGCCCAGGCACCGGTTCGAGTTTCGGTACAAATTCAACCAAAGAATCAAAAGAAACGCCCCGTGCATGGGCAGCCGTGAAAGCCGCCAGCAAGTTCAGAATATTAACCTCGCCAGCCAGTTTTGAATTCACGCGCGCCGCACCAGCGGGCGTTTCCAAATCGATAACCGCTCCGCCTGGAGTGAGCCTATAACTCGCCGCGCGCCAATCGCCCACGGCAATTCCGTAAGTTCGCACCTCGGCACCCGCCTTCAACGCCGAGGCCGCAAGCTCCTCCGCATGGGGGTCCATCGCGTTCAGCACAGCAACCCGCGGAGCCGGATACATCGTCCCGTCAAACAACAGCCGCTTGGCTGCAAAATACTTCTCCATCGTCTGGTGATAGTCCAGGTGGTCCCGGGTGAGATTCGTAAACACAGCAACGTCGAAATTCACACCCAGCGCACGCCCCTGGTCGAGGCCATGGCTTGAAACCTCCGTCACCAATTCCGTTGCTCCCCGAGCCGCTCCTTCAGCCATCAACTCAAACAAGTCGCGCGACTCCGGAGTCGTATGCACGCTGGGCCGCACCTCACCAGCTACGTGATATTCGATCGTCCCCACCAATACCGTTGTGCGTTTATCTGCATTCAGCAAAGCCTCGGTAAGAAACGCGGTTGTTGTCTTCCCATTCGTGCCAGTAATGCCAGTAGCCTTAAGCTTGCGCTCTGGATGTAGAAAGAAAGCCGCCGAAGCCTCGGCCAGCGCACGCCGTCCGTGTTCAACCTCCAGCACCGGAACACCCGCATCATAAACCAACAAATGATCGAAGGTGTTCGACGAATCCGTAATGATGCCCAGAGCGCCTGCCTTGATCGCTTTGTCAACGTATCGATTTCCGTCCGTTGAGCCGCCCTTCATGGCCACAAACACCGCGCCGGGCTTGATCTTGCGCGAGTCGTACTCCACGCCTGTTACTTGCTCTTCTGAGCCAGGTCCAGCGCCGACCGCGGTAACTTCCTCTGCAAATTCTTTCCAATTCATATCGAATTCCATTGTAGTTTGCTCGGATGAATCGTTGCAGGCATCACCCACATCGACGACCGCATGTTTTTCGATCTAGTCTCTCAACAATCCTTGACATGCAACAAAAATGTTGCTCATTATTACGATCATGCCCGCGGATGTAGACAAGGTATTCAAGGCGCTCGCGGCACCCGAACGACGTCTGCTGCTCGATCGTCTGCGCGCAAATAACGGCCAGACCCTCTCGCAGCTTTGCCAGCATCTGGACATGACGCGCCAAGCTGTAACGCGCCATTTGAATCTGCTCGAGGAAGCGTCGCTCGTGGCCACAATCTGGCAAGGACGCGAGAAGCTGCACTATCTGAATCCCATGCCGATCCACGAAATCGCCGAGCGCTGGATCGGTAAATATGAGCGCGGACGCCTGCGCGCCCTTGCCGAACTCAGGTCGAAACTGGAAGGAGAAATCGATGGCTAAATCTGAATTTGTTTATGTCACTTATATTCGCACCACGCCGGAGAAACTGTGGCGCGCGCTGACCGAACCCGAATTCCAACGCCAATTCTGGTACGGCATCACGCAGGAATCCGATTGGAAGCCGGGCGCATCCTGGTGTATGAAATTTTCCGATGGCCGCATTGCCGATGCGGGCGAAGTGGTCGAAATAGAACCGCTACGGCGCCTGGTGCTCAAGTGGCGTCACGAGCTGCGACCCGAGCTTAAAGCCGAAGGCTATTCGCGCATGACCTACGAACTGGAACAGAAAGGGGAAGAGGTCAAGCTCACCGTTCAACACGAAATCGACGTAGCTGAATCTAAGTTCATTGGCGCGGTCTCCGGCGGGTGGCCAATGATTCTTTCAAGCCTGAAGAGTTTCCTCGAGACCGGCGAACCGCTGGGTCAAATGGATCGCAATCCCAAGAAGATTTAAGCATCTCTTCCGTCGGCAACGTCGAGGGACTAGCGCGCGCAGCGCACTACGATCTGCGTCCCTCCCGCGACCATCGTTCCTGCTGCGGGTGCCTGTTCACGCACTGTGCCGCTGCCGCTGATCTGCACTTCAAGCCCGGCCGCGGCGGCTTGCTCGATCACCTTGCGAACAGGCAACCCAAGCAGTGAAGGAACTTTGAGTTGCCGCGCGTCGCTGATCAAAACGGCTCTCGTCGCCGACTGTGCTGGCGCAGTTCCCGGTTGCGGCGCACTGTGATCCGCCACAGTTTCCAAATGCGCTCTCGCACTCGGCCGCTGTCTTTCATCTGGCTTTTCGGCTAGAGTCTTCGTATGCAGCGTCGCGCTCGCCTCCGCAGGCTCTGAGCGGAGTGGATCGTCGCTGGGCAGATCGTTTATGGAGGCGTAGAGCGAATTCACGTCACCCTGCTCATGAGCGTCATCTTCCGCAATGTTGGATTCCGGCACCGGCTTTGTACGCGGGGCGTGGACCTCAATGTCGTGCGGCACACCCAGGTACTCCAGGACCTGTTGCGCCACTTCCGCAAAAACAGGCGCGGAAACCGCGGTGCCGTAGTACGATCCGCCCTTTGGATTGTCGATCACCACCGCCACTGAAATCACCGGATTATTTACCGGCGCAATCCCCGCAAAAGACGCGATATGCATGGACTTTGAGTAAGTGTGCGTTGCAGGATCGATCTTTTGCGCCGTGCCAGTCTTGCCGCCTGAAGAATATCCATTCAGTTGCGCAGGCTTGCCCGTGCCGTAGAGCACCACTCCTTCCATCATCTTGCGCATCTGCGCCGCCGTCATCTCTGAGAGCACGCGATGCGCGCCTTGCGGAAGCGGGTTGGGCAGTTCGCCACCCGGCTTGAACGGCGATGGCTGCAACGAAGCGTCCGGGTGCGATCCCACGCCCACCGGCGCCTGCATCAGCACGTGCGGCGGAAGATAAGTCCCTCCGTTGGCAATTGTGGAAACCATCGAAACCAGTTGCACAGGAGTGACTCCAACCTCCTGTCCGATGGAGATGGATGCATACGACGTTGCACCCCAACGCTTCAAAGGTTGCAGCAAGCCCCGCGTCTCGCCGGGCAATTCCAAGCCCGAACGTGATCCAAATCCAAAGCTCCGAATATATTCGAAGAATTTTTCCTGACCAATCTTCTGCGCAAGCTTCACCGCGGCCACATCGCTGGAGTGCTCCAATGCCTCGTGCACTGTGATCACTCCATAGTGGTCGCCTTTGTCGTCGTGAATAATGCGTCCAGGAAGGGAGATCTGTCCGCCCTGGCAATCGATCTTGTCGTCCGGCGTCGTGACGTGCTGCTCCAGCGCAGCCGAATAAGTGACCAGCTTGAATACCGAACCCGGCTCATAAACATCGCTGACCGCGTGGTTCTTCAGCAATGCAGGTGTCGTCTTGCCCGCCTCGTTGGGATTGAAAGTCGGGCGAATGGCGAGGGCAAGTATCTGCCCTGTGTGTACATCCTGAACCACGATGGTACCGTTGTCGGCATGAGTCTTCTCCATCGCATGGTCAAGCGCGCGCTCGGCACGAAATTGAATGTTCTCGTCAACTGTAAGCACCATGTTCTGGCCTGGCTCCGGCTCGTGCTCGCTCGATCCAAGCACCTTGCGCCGCGCGTCCATGGCCGTATACATGCGGCCCGGAGCGCCATGCAATTGCGGTTCGTAACGCTGCTCCAAACCACCCAGGCCGTTGTCGTCCATGCCCACATAACCCAGCACCTGTGCGGCAATTTCGTTGTCTGGATAGAAACGCTGAAATTCCTTCTGCGAATAAATTCCCTTGATCGGCAGCGCCTTGACCCTCGCTGCAACCTCCGGCGTTACCCGTCGCGCCACCCATGCAAAACTGTGCCCGTTTGAGAGCCGCTCGGCAATCTGCTCTTCGCTGGTCAGAGCGTCCTCGGGATCGCTGTGCACTACCGCGGCAAGCGCGTGAGCGGAGGACTGCACCCAGGCCGCCCGCTGCTTGTCGTCAATCTCGCTGGGGACTGCGTAAAAAGAATCCGCCTGCACGGTCATTGCTAGCTCGTGCAGGTTGCGGTCATAGAGAACACCGCGTCGTGGAGCTACTTCAAACGTCCGTAACTGCTGCTTCTCAGCGCGCTCAACAAATTCTTTATGACGCACCACTTGCAGCCAGAAAAGCCGCCCGCCAATAGCCATCGCCCAAACAAAAAAGAACAGGCAGATCAGCCAGAAGCGGGCCCGCTTGAGCGGAATGATGCGCGTCGCGTTGGTGCGACTCCGGTTGGTTTTAATGTTTAACTGCATCGAGAATTGCTCCGCCGTCTCTGCAAGCTTCTAGCTATCAGCCTCTAGCTCTAGCAGTCACTTTCCTTTACTTGACTGACGCCGTCGGAGGAGTCACCTGGGCCATTACGGGAGTCGCAGCGTCAGGGCGAGTCGCGGGATGAATCACCTGTCCTGGTACAGGTTCCGCAAGCCCCAACTGCCGAGCCATCAGGTCAATGCGCCCCGGCTGCGTCAGTTGTGCCTCAGACAAGCGCAATTGCCTGTTCTCTTCGCGCAACTGCTCAACCGCAAGCTTCTCTGCCTCGACTCGGTAGCCGCCCTCAATGGCGTAGAAATGCTGCAAGCCATAAACCATCACCAGCGAAAATAGCACCGAGATAGCCGCGCAAAACAGGCGCATCTCCCGCACCCGCACCGGGTCCGGAGCCTTTACGAGCCGCGAATTATCAATATGCCTGGCAAAGTAAAACTCCGGCGTCCGCACTCCCCGCCGGCGCAGCGGTTGCAGCGCCAACAGTTCATCGTTCCGCTCGCGGATCCGCTGGCTGGGACCGCGGCCCGTCTCAAAATATGTTGTCGCCATTGCCGCCATGATTGACCTCCGAAAAGCAGGGATTAGGGGTTAGTGATTAGTAGATCGCGTTTATCATGCACAGCCCTCATCATCACTATCCCGGCTTCGCATCCTCGGTTAACTGACCCTTGCCGACTCTGCGGCCTGTCCTGCCCGACCCCTGATTCCTAATCGCTAAACCCTAATCCCTAATCACTGTCTTTCCGCCGCCCTCAGCTTCGCGCTACGCGATCGCGGATTGCGATCCGTCTCTTCTTCGCCCGCCGTTATCGGCTTCCTGGTCAGGATTTCCCAGACGCCCTTATGCGCGCCTTCCCGAAGACTGTCTTTCGCTATACGATCTTCCAGTGAGTGAAAACTGATAACTACCAGCCTTGCAGAGGGCTTAAGCAACTTGGGTGCGGCCTCTAACAACGCCTTGATTTCGTCTAACTCGCGATTGACATAAATACGGAGTGCTTGAAAGGTTCGCGTCGCTGGATGAATACGCTCTTGTTTCATTGTTGGGGCGGCTGAAGCTACTATCCGGGCTAACTGCCCCGTCGTTGTAACCGGCCGCCCGCGAACAATGGCTCTGGCGATTCTCCGCGACCTCCTTTCCTCTCCGTACTCGTAAATGAGGTCGGCAAGCTCGCGCTCGTTCGCCTCATTCACCACTTGTTCGGCAGTCTGTCCGGATCGCGTGTCCATCCGCATATCCAAAGGACCATCTGCCTGAAAACTGAATCCCCGCTGCGCCTCATCGAACTGCAGGCTGCTCACTCCAAAATCTGCCAATAACCCATCCACTGAAGACGCCTTGACATGACTTGCAATGGAACTGAATGCTTCGCCAACCAATGTTATTTTCGGCGCCTGATCGCCTAACTCACTGCTAACTCCCGCTAACTTCGCTCTTGCTAACTCCAACGCTTCCGGATCTCTGTCGAAACCAACCAGGTGCCCCTGCGGTCCGAGCAGCCTTAAGATCCCTTCTGCATGACCCGCTAACCCGAGGGTGCAATCAACATAAGTGCCACCCGCGCGCACTCGAAGAAAATCAATCGCTTCTTGAAAAAGAACTGGCACATGGCGTTCATTCGATTTCGTCATGCGCTCCCCCCTGAGGGGTGTTTGTCCATCCGCTTACAGTCCAAACCCTGCCAATGCGTCCATGTTTTCGTCGATCATCGGCTTGCCGTGCACTTTCTCTTTCAGCTGGCTTAGAACCGTCATCCGGAGCATGTTGTCTTCCCCCATGACAGTTACGTCTTCGTTCACCATTCCAGCGCTTCGAAGTTCCTCCGGAAGCAGGAGCCGGCCCTGAGGATCCATCTCCGCCTTTGCCCCGTAGAGCGTGTAACGGGCCACCAGGTCTCTCCGCGCCGGGTGACTCGGAGGCATCTTCATCACCTTGCTCCACAATTTCTGCCATTCGGGCAGCGGATAAATTTCTGCGTCCAATCCTTCCCGGCTGGTGATATAAAACTCGTTGAAGTCTTCTCCGTACTTGCGCTCAATGAATGCCTTGAACTCAGCAGGCATTTTCAAGCGGCCCCGCTCGTCCAACTTCGCGCGCGGGCTACCGCAAAACCCAGTTTGCTGATCGTCACTGGTCCCCAGACGTCCGCCGGCGGCTCCTTTTGAGGAGTCAGGCTCACCGCCACCCGAACGGGTTTCTGGATTCTCGGTCACGATCTGCTTTCAACTCGTTCTTGATTGATTGAATTTGATCCCGGATGGCCCCAATTTGTCCCATCTGGACCCGACTTGACCCAGTATGGCGCAAAAATCCCCTGCGCGATATGTGGAAAATCAGCGTTGGTGGTGCGGATTCGATTCAGAACAGAGCAGGGGGACGTCTCAAGATGGTCCACACACAAGTAATTGAGAGAATTTAATTAGGCACCACTACTAATAGCGCTCGTTTACTATGTTGATTCAGCTCTAAAGATTTCATCCCGGCCAAACTTGCGGAATTTGCTGGCTTGGTATAAAGCGAAGAAAAAGCGAAGTAGCCCTACGATGCCTTCGAGGATGCCACGCCATTCGCCCGCTTCGTCCGCTCTGTGACTACCTTCAGCAGGTAGAAAAACACAAGTATATTTACCACCAAAAGAGCCGATCGGATATATGTGATCCTGCGAATTACCTCGAATATTTCCCATGGCAGGAAGGATGCCGTAATTCCCAGAGTGAGGTACTCGGCCCAGATTTTTTCAAGGTAGAGGCCAATCCCCTCCACAGTCCCTAGCGTTGCATAGGCAAAGAGCGCCACACTGAACCGCCGCAGCAACTTGTCATTCACAATCGCCGCTCGATCCAGAATGAAGTCGACGAAACGCGATTCGGGGCTGAAGTGCAAATGATGGGCAAACTTGAGCAGCATGTCGCCCAGATCCTTGTGCATCAGGCGCAACGCGCCCACGCCGATCATGATGAAGAACGCCGCTTGTGCCAGTTTGAAGGCCGCGATAAGAATGAGCCACCGGTTGTGGTGGGGCTTTCGAATGGTGGTCCTTGATGGGGATTCGATAATTTCCTCTGCCATGCGTCGCCCCATTGCAATGGGCACCTATCGATACGTTAAACGATGCGGGTTGGTTCTCCCAACCGGGGCGATGGCTTTCCGTCGCAAATCGCCTTAAATCCAATTCGAAGTCTGGCGCGTTCATCAGTTGTAGTCAATTCCACAATCGAGGGAGTCGAACCCATGATCCGCACCAATAAAATTGCCATGATCACCTTTGCCGTCATCACGCTGACCGTATCTTCCGTGGGCGCTCTTGCCCAGAAGGATCCTGATGTAGGCGGCGCCGCCATGTATCCCGCCAAGAACATTGTTGAAAACGCGCTCAACTCGCAGGATCACACCACGCTCGTAGCCGCGGTCAAGGCTGCCGGCCTTGTTGACACACTGGAAGGCCCAGGCCCGTTCACAGTCTTCGCACCCACCAACGAAGCTTTCGCCAAGCTGCCCGCAGGCACTGTGGACACCCTGCTTATGCCCGCCAACAAGGATCAATTGGTCAAGGTCCTCACCTACCACGTTGTTGCGGGAAAAGTAACGTCGAAGGACCTGATCAGGATGATCAAGAAAGGCGGAGGCAAGGCCGAGTTGAAGACCGTTTCGGGCGGTACCCTCACCGCATCTCTCGATATGGGCAAAGTCATTCTAATGGATGAGAAAGGTGACAAAGCAATGGTGACAATCGCCGACGTCTACCAGTCAAACGGAGTTATCCATGTCATCGACTCCGTCGTGCTGCCCAACTAGTTCCCTCCCCAAACCGCTTACATTCCTCCAGCCGGGGGAGAGCAGCGCTGCACGCTTTAAAAGCGCTGGTCCCGACTCCCCCGGCTGTCTTTTTTCTCGCGGATTCCGCGCAGGCCTCGCACGATACCATCGAAATCATGGCGCAAAGTTTCGAGACACGACAGTGGGTGCCCTTTCCTGTGGAACTGGTCTTTGCTTTCTTTGCGAATCCCACCAACCTGCCCCACCTGATGCCCGCCAAACTCGAAACACGCATTGAAGACGCACGCATCCAGGCGCCGCCTCCTCGCCCTGTCCATCCCGATCCAGCGCGGCGGTTTCAAAGCATCGCAGCAGGCAAGGGCTCGGAAATTCTGATCAGCTTTTTTCCCATCCCCTGGATTCCGCGCCGTGTGAGCTGGATGGCCCGCATCACTGAATTCGCATGGAACAGCCACTTCTGCGATGAACAGATCCGAGGCCCATTTACTAATTTTCGCCATCGTCATGGAATCGAAGCCGAGGTACAAGATGGGATTGAAGGAACGCTGGTCTCCGATTCGATCGAGTATGACCTACCCTTCGGAGTGTTCGGCCGCATAGCAGGATCATTTGTCCGGCGCAATCTCGCTCAGTCATTCGCGTACCGCCAGAAGCGGCTACCGGAGATTCTAGCGGCTGCGGCGCGTCAGGCCGTCAAGCGGGAGTAATTCATACGACCCTGTTCATAGGTCCGGCTTTGAAAGGGCATGACTTTGGTCGTGCCGCGGAGGCCCAACAACAAGTGTGGCTTTACATGCTGCGGAAAAACTCAATCGGGCGGTAGGCCGGGGATTCATCTCCGGTACAAGGCCAATAGAATCCGTGTCGGCTTCAGAACTTATCCGTAAATAAGTAGCGCTGGCCTCCAGGCCGGCTGTCGTGCCGGTCTCCTGACCGGCACGTCGCTGCTAGCGGCCTGAACACCGCGAGTACAGCCGGTCAGACGATCGATGCTACCTTGAGAGCTAATTTGTGGATAAGCTCTTAGCCGCCGAGGGATGCTTTTTCTGCAATCTCAGAACTCGCCTGCAGCTCATGGGCTCGAACCGCGATCGATGCCCACTCCAGGTCCTCCCCTTTAATTGCATTCCAACCGGCTAACTCTCAAATCATGACCATCTGACTTGGCCCGAGGGGCCTTCCTTCTTCATACTCGCGAAGATAGCCACTCAGCCATTCGATGTCCTTGTTCAACAAAGCGTCCTTTGCCAGTTCAGGATCCTTTGCCTTCATTTCTTCCCATTCAGCAACGCATCGCGATCCAACACGTTTCCATCGACAATCAAGCTGGAGATGCGGCGCGCATTCCAGATATTTTGCGTTGGATCACCATCGACCACAAGAATATCGGCGCGGCGGCCGGGAACAATCTGCCCCAATTCGTTCCATCCAAACTGCAAAGAATAGTTGTTCGTGGCTGCGGCAAGAGCCTCGCGCGGCGAAAGCCCCAACCGCACCAGCATCTCGAGTTCCGTATGCATTGATATGCCGGGCATAGAGCCAAGCGCCGGCGCTCCCGAAGCCGCAAGGTAATGCGGAAATGCAGAAAAGATCGTCTGGTTGATATGCCACAAACGCAGCGCGGATTGATCTGCCTTTTTGCGCTGGCCTTCTTCCAAATAGCGCTGACCAGCCGCAGGCAAATGACGGGTCCACGGAGCGAGCGGGTAATTCAATTCGCCCGTGGCTCGATCCGTGGGCAAGAACATTTGCGAGGGATCCAGAAGCGCAGCGGCAGGTTCCTTCCATAAGTTGCGATGGTCCGGCAGTTTGGCGTAATAGAGACTGAATGTAGGCATCAGCGCAGCATGGTGTGTGGCCAGAAACTTCGCGTAGGTGCGCCAATGCGAGTCCGTAGACGGCAAGCGCTCGGAGTAGTCATAAGCTGTGTTGGCGGGCCCACCCTCGGGGTCATCCACCAGGGGTCGCTGCAATTCATCAGGAACCACGCCCAGCTCATAGCGGCTCATATGCAGCAGCGCATCCACTCCCGCCTCAACGCCAACCTGGTAGGGCGTGGAAACAAATTCCCCATAAGTGACTAGGCCGAGTTGGTGAGCGCGCGCAATGATCCACTGCGTGTTGGCCGCTGTGATATTGTGGCCGAGCCACAAAACGCGCGTGCCCAGGTGCGCTGTGTCAATAAGCTGGCGGGCGGTGTCCTCTGGAGTTAGCTCCGCCGGATGCGCTCCCTCTTTCAGCTTTGCCGCCCACTCCGGACGATGCGCAAGCAAGCTCCAGTCGTCAGTTGAGCCGATTGAGTCCAGAAGATAAAGATGGGGGCTCGGGTTGGCCGAAGCATCGATGACGCCGCGACGTTCATCGCCCGATGCCACTACAGTGGTAACGCCCATGTAAAGATTCGCGTCAGCTTGGCCCTGAGAATTCATGCCTGCGAATCCGTCAATCAGTCCGGGGATGATAAACTTCCCGGTGCAGTCGATAATCCGCGCACCCTTGGGAACGGTAATGGCATATCGGGCGCCCACTTCGCTGATGCGCCCGTCGCGCACAATCACGACCGAGTCCTCAATATCTTTTGCCGAGTGACCCCATTCGGTCACGTCGACCAATGTTCCGCCAACAAGCGCCGTAACATTCGAAACGGGAAGCTTTGGAACTACAGGGGTCGGAGTCTGCGACCAGGCCAGCAAGCCAGCCAAAGCCACTCCCCACAAACCCGTCGCAAGGTCTCGAACTATTCGCATAGATAAATTGGATCAATTGTTCTGTTGAGGATTGTCGCACAGCGGTTTCGAAAAAGGGATGAAGTGCGGCACCAAGCTCCCAACATCGAACCCCTTCTACTGCTCTTCGTCGAAAGGTCAAACAAAAAACAAGCCTGTCATCCTGAGCATCAAGACTTGCTTCGCAAGTTACATCAGCAATGAACGCCGTCTCCGACGCAACGCAAATGCTCCGTGCCCCGTTCTTGCGATTCTTTCCTATCGCAAGGGCGGGAAACCTCAAATCTCAACCCGGTCATCCTGAGCGACCGCACCCTGAGCAACGCGAAGGGGAAGGGAGTCGAATGGACCTGCTTTTGCGCTGCTAGAAGCTTCAAGGCCTGCAACAAACATCCGCTTCATCATTCTAACTAGCTACCAGCGCAGCTCTCCGGCGATGCGCCAGCAGCGGTGCCACCTGTGCCTGCGCTGCGTCTACAGTCAATCCATATTTCGCGCGCAGATCGTCTACCTTGCCGTGCTCGATGAACTGATCCGGCCAGCCGATGCGCACTACCGGAACCAGGCTCCCCATCTCTTCCAATGCCTCCACAACCGCCGAGCCAAATCCGCCCATCTTCACATGATCTTCAAACGTAACGAAGGCGGCTACACGTCGCGAATATAGTTCAAGCATTGCGCGATCGATAGGCTTGATGAAGCGGGGATTGATAACCGCAGCAGAAAAGCCATCGCGCTCCAAGCGGAGGCCAAGTTCGCGCGCCAGTGCGGTCATCGGCCCAAGCCCAAGAATGGCCACATCGGACCCATCCTCAAGCACCTCAGCCTTGCCCACTGTCAACACCTGCGGCTCTGCCTTGCGCGGCACGCCGACGACTGCACCCCGCGGATATCGAATCGCACTTGGCCCAGGCAGTTGAACTGCAGTGGTCATCATGTCCGCCAGTTCGTCTTCATCCTTCGGAGCCATCAGCACAATCTCAGGAATGCCGCGCAGATAGCTGATGTCGAACAGCCCATGATGCGTCGGACCATCGTCTCCTGAAAGACCCGCGCGGTCCATGCAGAACGTGACCGGCAGCTTCTGCAAACAAACATCGTGAATGATCGGATCGAAGGCCCGCTGCAAAAACGTAGAGTAGATTGCGCACACCGGCCTGAACCCGCGCGTTGCCATTCCCGCCGCAAACACCACCGCATGCTCCTCCGCAATGCCCACATCGAAGTACCGTTTGGGATGGTGCGGCCGAAACAGATCCAGCGCCGTACCATTGGGCATAGCCGCTGTGATCGCCACAATTTTTTCGTTCTTGTTGGCGAGATCAACAAGAGTATTTGCAAAAACTTCAGAGTATGTCGGCAGCCCCGCCGGTTTAGTCATACCCGTATCTGGATCGTAAGGTCCAAGCCCGTGGAATTTTTTCTGTCCATCGAGCGCCGGCTGATAACCACGTCCCTTCTGCGTCAACACATGCAGCAGCACAGGCCGGTCAATCCCCTTCAAAAACTTGAAAGTCTCCACCAGCAAAGGCAGATTGTGCCCATCGATCGGCCCGAAATACTCAAGCCCAAATTCTTCGAACATGATCGAGGGCCACAGCATACTCTTGGCCGCCTCTTCAGCGCGCCGCGCCAGAGTTACAGCCGTCTTGCCGCCAATCTTCTGAACGATGCGCTTCGCCGACTCATGCAGATGCTGGTAGTGCTCGTTGGTCACGATCTTATGGAAGTAGCGTGCAATAGCGCCCACATTGCGATCGATGGACCACTCATTGTCGTTCAGCACAATGATCATTCGCTTGGTCTGCTCTGAAATGTTATTCAGCGCCTCAAATGAAATGCCATTGGTGAATGCAGCGTCGCCAGCCACGGCAATCACATTCTCCGTACCACCGGCCAGATCGCGCGCCACAGCCATCCCCAGCGCCGCCGAAAGCGCCGTACCAGCATGCCCCGCGCCAAAGCAATCGTGCTCGCTCTCTGTCCGCAACATGAAGCCGTTAAGCCCGCCCGGCTGGCGAATCGTCGTAAAGCGGTCAAGCCGCCCGGTAAGAATTTTGTGAATATACGCCTGGTGGCTTACGTCGAAGAGCAGCTTATCTTCCGGAGTGTTGAAGACCGTGTGCAGCGCCAGCGTCAGCTCCACTACGCCCAGGTTGGGACCCAGGTGACCTCCGGTTTTGGACAGCGTTTGAATCAGGAATGCGCGGATCTCCTCCGCCAGTTGCCCCATCTGCGTGAAATTCATGCGCTTCAGGTCTGCGGGCGAGTGGATAGACTCCAGCAATGCTCCCATGGTCTTCCTTCTCCCGGAAAACGAGCCGGGTCTCCAACAAAAAAGCCCCCATTCAAAACGGGGCTGCGAGGCTGCCAGTCGCCTTCGCCTTCCTCACGAATTGTCCGCACCTGCAGCGACAAACGTCCCGTGAACGGTCAATTGCTGGTTGCCCGACCCGGCTCGTCCGCCTCAAGCCATCTCTAAGTATACCAATCCCGCGCATTTCCCTCGCCTGAATGTTTTGACGCATTTCCCGCCCCCGGGTTTCCATCGGCGGTCAGCAGAAGCTCCTGTCCCAGGCACCGCCGCAGGGTTGTACGATTGCAATATCGATTCCGACCTGAGAGTACGATCTGGAGGACAGCAAAGTGCGCAGCATCAAACATCCAGTCCTGATTGGTTTATTGGCCACCGCATTCTTTGCGACACCGCTCATGTATGCCCAGTTGCCGGAACCCGGCACCGCCCAAAGCGCCCCCAATCCCCTCTCCGATACCACCGTCAAGCCCGGCAAAATGATCCTTTTCGACCTGGAAGCCCGCTTTGCCAAAGACGTGCTCGAACACGGCGGCGCGGCATTTGCAAACTGGTTCGCCGAGGACGGCGTGGCGCTCAACAACGGACAAGCCCCGCTCATCGGCAAAGTCGCCATTGTCAAATCCGCCACCTGGTCCGCGAAGGACTATCAGCTCACATGGACCCCCACCGAAGCCGCCATGGGGCCCTCCGGCGACATGGGCTACACCTGGGGCCACTTTGAAGGCCACAGCAAGGATGCAAACGGCAATCCGGTCACCACCACCGGCCGCTACATGACAATCTGGCGCAAGCAGCCCGACGGCAATTGGAAGGTCGTTCTGGACTCAGGAAGCAACGAGCCAGCAGAAGCCGGGGATTGCTGCAAAGTGCCCACCGGCAACTGATTCCTGGCCCATGAGAGAGTTTAGGTTTCGGGACGCATAATCATCTACCACCCCGGGTGCCCCGGTTCTGCGTTCTTAGACCTGGGAATGCACCAACCCCAATAATCCGAGGATCATTTTTCTGGTAACTCGCACAGGTAACGCCACCACCCAGACAAATGCCATTCCTCAAGTAACACAAATGTGGGCGTTTAACCGGAAAAATGAATTACTTAGGTCGTAATTACCAGAGGAGGCAACTCCCATCTAAGTGGCAGAGCTATTGGCAGCTAAATACCTGATACTCGCGGTAGGTGAACGTGTATCTTATGGGCACTATGCAGGGTCAACACGTCGCGGATCACCTGGCAGTAGCCTTGCGGCAGGAATACGAAATGTTCGACCGCAGCCCCGACCCATCCCTCGACGAACTCACCGAGCTCTCAGCCGTACTGAGCAACGCCGACTACGCCTACATCGGCTGGATGGACTCCAATCGCCTGTGGTTCAAATCGCAGTTTGGCTTCAAAGCCACTGACCAACCCAGGCCCACAACCGCCTGTCAGTGGATGCTCGAGACAGGACAGCCGTTTCTCATCCGCGATGCGGCGCAGGATTCCCGTTTCCCTCCAGCAGGCATCCCGTTAATGGGCGCGAAGCCTTGCCGCTCCTATGCCGGTGTCCCGCTCATCTCCGGATCGCTCCAGATCATCGGCACCCTGGCCGTGCTGGCCCGGGAACCTGCCCGGTTCAGCCAGGAACACCTTACCCTGCTTGAAGTGCTCGCCCGCCAGGTCGTCACTCGGCTCGAACTCTATGCCCGCGTCCGTGCCCAGGAGCAAGCACAGCGCGCTCGCCAGCGTACCGAACGGGCCCTGGCCATGGAACGCTGCTTCGTGGCCGCTACCCTCGATTCTGTTCCGGCATTGGTTGCGGTTCTCGATACAGCCGGACGCACGGTGCGCCTCAACCACTCCTGCGCGCAACTGACGCGGCTGTCGCTGGCCGATGCCGTTGGCCGTCCCTTTGTCGACGAAGTCCTCGAATCCGACGACCGCGCCTGGGCCGCCACCAAGCTCCGCGACGCCGCTACCGGCCAGGTCTCCGGTCCACACGAAACCGCGTGGAGAGTTGTAGGCGGCCTCAGCCGCCGCGTCAGTTGGACCCTCCGGCCGCTGCAAGGTCCCGACGGCGAAATTCAGTACCTGATCGTCAGCGGACAGGACGTCACCGACCAGCGCCAGGTCGAAATGGCTCTGCACTCCAGCGAGGCGCGCTATCGCGAGGTCGTCGAAAACTCGCTGGGCTTTGTCTTCACCTGCTCGCTTGAGGGTCGCCTGACTTCGCTCAACGCCTTCACCGCGGAGACGCTCGGCTATCGCGCCGACTCCCTGACAGGACGTTCCGTTTCAGAGCTCTTGGATGCAGCCGGCCTGGCCACTTTTCACGATTGCCTCCAAACCCTTGAGACCCACGAAGAGTGGCAAGGTGCCTTGCCTCTGCGCCGCAGCGACGGCGTCTATCGCCGCATTGCCTGCCGCAGCCGCCGCATGCAACTTCCCGGGGAACGCCCCTTCGTTCTCATCCATGGCACCGACGTGACCGAGCAGCATGAAGCCGAACAGGCGCTCCACATGGCCACACGCCAGCGCGAGCTGATTCTCGAGTCGGTCGGCGACGGCATCTATGGCATCGACCTCGAAGGCCGCCTCACCTTCATCAACCAGGCCGGCGCGCACGCTCTCGGCTATGCCCCCGAGCAGTTGACAGGCCGTGACCTCCATGAGGTCATTCACCACAGCCACGCCGACGGCACGCCCTACTCCAAGTCCACCGACCCCATTCTCCAGGCCCTTCGCCGCTGCGAGTCCATCCGCATGCGCGATGAAGTCTTCTGGCGTCATGACGGTTCCGCCTTCCCCGTCGAATACAGTGCCAACCCGCTGCTCGAAGAGGGCATCATATCTGGCATGGTGGTGGCATTCCAGGATGTCTCCGAACGCCGCCGTCTGGAGCGGATGAAGGACGAGTTTATCTCCACGGTGAGCCACGAGCTGCGCACACCGCTCACCTCGCTGCGCGCTTCGCTCGGCCTCATCACCTCCGGCACCCTCGATAAGAGGCCAGAGAAACAGCGCCAGATGCTCGACATGGCCATCGGCAACTGCGACCGGCTTATTCGGCTGGTCAACGACATTCTCGACTTTGAAAAAGTGGAAAAAGGAAAGCTGCCGTTAAACCGCCTGCCGGTCGAAGCCATCGACCTGCTCCGCCGGGCAAACGACGTAGCGCACACCACAGCCAGCCAGGCGCGCATCTCCGTTCGCGTCGATCCTGCTCGCGCCCAGGTCCTGTGCGATGAGGAACGAATCCTCCAGGTCCTCAACGAGTTGGTAGCCAACGCCATCAAATTCTCGCCGCCAGACACCACCATCCACCTCTCCGCACAACCCCGCAATGAATCCTCCGATGCTGAGGATACTTCGGCAAAGGTCTGCTTTACCGTCGAGGACCAGGGCCGGGGTATCGCCCCCGAGAAGCTCGAGCGCATCTTCGAACGCTTCCAGCAAGGGGACGCTTCCGACTCCCGCGCCCTGGGTGGAACTGGCCTTGGACTCGCCCTTTGCCGCAGCATCGTTGAGCAGCACGGCGGTCGCATCTGGGCCGAAAGCCTCCCCGGAATTGGCAGCCAATTCCATTTCACCCTGCCCGCCGCACCGAAGAACGCGCCATAGTCGTTTTTCAGAGACCTCAAACGGCTTATCGCGCGCTCGGCCCTTTTTGAGAGCGCGACTTCACACCTTGCGGAAAAACTCAAAACGGTGAAGGCTTCGGGCTCCAGTGTGTGCGTGAGAACCTGTTTTCTGACGAAAGTCTGCCGTTTTTCGGAAGGAGCAGCAGCCTTCAGGCTGCTGAAATGCCGGAAAACAGCGCTACGGCTTTACAGCTTGCGGAAAAACTCGCATAGGCTCAACTTTGCAGGCTTTGTCACAAGGGCACGGCTTTAGCCGGGCCGATAAGAGTCAATAGAATGAGAGAATGAGCTGGGCTTCAGCCCCTGCTACAGTTCGCCAAGCACCTGTGATCCAGAACTCAGGCCCTTTTCCGCAACCTCTTTAGCCATCGATGCATACCTGCCCGGCAAAAAATCACAGCGCCCCGGCTGCCCTCAGCGCCGCCTCAAGCGTCTTCAATGGCAGCACAAGCTTGAGCGGCGCATCCATCAATGGCATAGCGCCGTAACTCGCATACCACGCAGCGACTCTCTCACTCGTGGCCTCAATCAGCAGCACCTCGCCACCTACTTCGGAGGACGCAAGCACGCAACGTCTTCCCGCAGCCAACAAAAGCTGCCCCGCAAGGCCCCGCCCCTGCACCGGCCGATCCACAGCCCTTCGCGCCAACCAAAACGCTGGAATCTCACGCCCCGCAAGGCCGCTCTCAAGATTCTCGGATGTCCCTGAATAGAAAACCGTCGCCGGGCTCAAGCTGTAGAAACCAAGAATCGTCTTGCCATCGCTGTCGTCGATTGCCAGAAACGTCTTCGATCCACCCAGATCGTGGCTCTTTCGTGCGTGGCGGCGTAAAAACTCGTTCAGAGCCGGTTCACCGCAATCGAAAGCCTCCACATGATGGTGCTTTCGGATCGGTTCCTCATGCCAGGTCGCGAAACTCATGTCCGCGCCGGCAACGACCGCCCCGCCGCAATCAGCCGCGCATTCAGCTCCGGAGGATTCTCAAGAATATCCAGGACCCGAACACTGTCCCGCTCCGACAGCCTCAGATTCTCAGCCTCCGCGATCACGTTCCTCGCCGCAAGCACCGCGTGCCGAATCACAAAGTCCGTCAGGTCAGTCTGACTAAGTGCCGCCGCTCGAAGCAGTTGCGCCTTTTCCGCAGACCTGATCCGCAAAGACATCCGGTTGTTATTCTCAATAGCTACTCTCGGCATAGCTCGATTTTCCTCGTTGACACATTGAAAGCGTACAACAAATGAACCCTCGGATCAACAATGTACGTATTCATTCCGTACATTTTCTCAAGCCTCTCAGGAAGCATGCACCAGAGGATAAGTGAGGTTTCATCGAACCGAAACGCCGCTGAACCGCATCTCTCTTTGAACACCCTTCCTGAGGGTTCTCGTCTAATTCCTCACAATGGGGAAGGAGGAACATGGGAAACTTCAAGTCCCGAAGACTCAACTCCCGGCTCGGTCATGCAATCGCTTGCGCCATCGGCTTCGGCTTGTGTCTTGTATGTACTGCTCAACAGAGTTCCCCGCAGCCAGCCGATCCCACCCAAACTACCTCCACCCAGACCGCGCCGCTTCCAAATGCGCCGGCGCCGGCCGCAAACCCCGCAGCGCAGTCTGACCAGCAGCAGTCGAAGCGCATCATGGGCGTGCTACCCAACTTCCGCTCCGTGAGCGCAGGTACAACAGCACCCGACCAAACTGTGAAGGAAAAGTTCTGGTCGGCCACGGAGGATAACTTCGACTACACTTCCCTGCTCTTCGCTGGAGTAATCGCTGGATACTCGTTCGCGTCCAAGTCGACACCCGAGTTTCACCAGGGAGCAGCCGGCTATGCGCGCTACTACTGGCATACAGTTGCCGACCAGGCAGTCGAAAACTATTTTGTCGAGTTCATCGTCCCCGAGGCCACCCACGAAGATTCGCGCTACTTCGCCATGGGCCGCTCAAAAAGCTTCCTGAAGCGAACCGGCTATTCGCTAAGCCGCGTGCTGGTGACACGAACAGATTCAGGCAAGTCGACATTCAACATCTCTGAGATCGGAGGTTCCGCCGCCGCTGTCAGCGTGTCGACCTTCTACTATCCAAGTCCCGAACGTACCGTCAGCAACGGGTTGCGCAATTGGGGTCTCGACATCACATACGATGCGCTGGCTTTCACGTTTCACGAGTTCTCCCCCGATCTACGACGGGTATTCCTGCGCAAAACCAGCAACACACCCGCGGCGGCTCCCTAGATTCGCCGAGCGCACGAGCGGTCAGCGGCGATTATGATTCTTTCAAGACCCTGCCTATGAATCAGCAACAACTCGCCGAGGCTGCCGCTCTCGAATTCCAGATCGAAGGCAAATTCTCCCGCGCCTTCCCCTACGGCAGCGGACATATCAACGACACCTATTGTGCAGTGTTTCTTCGGGCAGAAGTTCCAAGGCGCTTCATCCTGCAGCGCATCAACACCGGCATCTTTCGCAACCCCGCTGCACTGATGGAGAACATTCAGCGCGTCACATCGCATGTGGGCGCGCAACTAGCCGGCCAGCCCGACAGCGCTCGCCGCGTGCTGTCTCTCATTCCAACCCGCGACGGTCGAGCATCGCATCAAGATGAAGAGGGCAATCATTGGCGTGCCTACCGATTCATCGAAGACGCTCGCACCTGCGACACCGTCGAGTCCACGCACCAAGCATTTCAGGCCGCAAGAGCCTTTGGACAATTCCAGAACATGCTCGCCGATTTCCCTTTGCCGCGATTGCATGACACGATTCCAGACTTCCATCACACGCCAAAAAGATTCGCCGCATTCGAGCAAGCGCTTGCCACCAACCCAGCAGGCCGCGCCACTGATGCCAAGCCGGAGATTGAGTTCGCCTTCGCGCATCAATCCGTTGCCCGCGTTTTGCTCAACGCTAACTTGCCAGAGCGCGTCACCCACAATGACACCAAGTTCAACAACGTCATGTTCGACGACGCAACAGGCGAGGGCCTATGCGTCGTCGACCTCGACACAGTCATGCCCGGTCTTGCTCTCTACGATTTTGGCGACATGGTGCGCACCGCCACCAGCCCCGCCCATGAAGACGAACGCGATCTATCGAAGGTCACAATGCAATTCCCCATGTTTGAAGCACTCGCACGCGGTTATCTCAGCGCAGCAGGCAGCTTTTTAACGGAAGTGGAGAAGCAGCACCTCGTTTTCGCAGGCAAGTTGATCACCTTCGAGCAAGGCATCCGCTTCCTCACCGATTACCTCTCTGGAGATACTTACTACAAAGTGCATCGCAATGCGCACAACCTCGACCGCTGCCGCACCCAATTCAAACTAATCCAGTCAATCGAGCAGCAGGAAGAGAAAATGAGCCTGCTCATGAGTCGACTTGCGCGAGAAGATTTCGAGTAACCCTCACAAGCGATTGCATGCCCTTTCACGTGGCTTCCACCTCTGTCGTGAGACAATGCCATCGGCGGCTCTTCCCTTCCCAATTCACAGCCGCCGGACAAAACAGCGTATGGCAATCACCAACCGCATTGTGGATATGTGCTTTGGCCGCCCGCTCGCCACCAGCGAAGAACGCGCCGAGCATATCGGCCCCATCGCCGGCATCCCTGTCTTCGGCCTCGACGCTCTAAGCTCTGCCGCGTATGGCCCGGAAGCAGCTCTTACCCTGCTCATCCCGCTAGGCCTGCTGGGCGTCCATTACATTGTTCCGGTCAGCGCCGCGATCGTGGCCCTGCTGACCATTGTGTATTTCAGTTATCGCCAGACCATTGACGCCTATCCCCACGGCGGCGGCTCTTACACGGTTGCTTCTCAGAATCTAGGCGAAGGTGCTGGCCTGCTGGCCGCCGCCGCGCTCATGATCGACTACATCCTCACCGCCGCCGTAGGCATCTCGGCCGGAGTGGGCGCACTCATCTCCGCCGTTCCCAGCCTGCATCCATACACGCTCCAGCTTTGCCTGGGCATATTGCTCCTCCTCACCATCGTGAACATGCGCGGCGTGCATGATACCGGCGTCGTGTTCATGATTCCCACCTACATCTTCACCGGCACATTGCTCATCGTCATAGCCGTCGGAACCTGGCACGCATTTCACTCCGGCGGTCATCCACAGCCTGTCGCTCCGTTGCCTCCAATTCCACTGGCGACTGCCGCATTCAGTTGGTGGCTGATTCTCAAAGTCTTCTCCTCCGGCTGCACAGCCATGACCGGCGTCGAAGCGGTCAGCAACGGCGTCATGGCCTTTCGCGACGATACCCGCAAGAATGCCAAGATCACTCTCACCATCATCATCGTCCTGCTGGGCGTGCTGCTGGCGGGCATCGCGCTCTTGTGCCGGGCATATGGGATAGCCGCCACCGACCCCGACGGAACAGGCTATGAAAGCGTGCTCTCCATGCTCACGCGCGCCGTCATGGGACACGGCATCTTCTACTACCTCACCATCGCCTCCGTACTGCTTGTGCTGGCTCTGTCTGCCAATACGGCCTTCGCCGATTTCCCCCGCCTCACCCGCGCCATCGCACTCGATAACTACATGCCGCACGTATTTCTGTTGCGCGGCCGTCGCCTGCTTTACTCCTGGGGAATTTACGTTCTTGTCGCCCTCACCGCTGTGCTCCTGATCATCTTCCGCGGTGTAACGGACCGGCTGATTCCCCTCTACGCCATCGGCGCGTTTATGGCGTTCACGCTCTCCCAGGCCGGCATGGTCATGCACTGGAAACGACAGGGTAAAGCTACTCTGCGCATGTCCGTCAACGCATTGGGCGCTGTAGCAACAGGCATCACCACCGTGGTCGTGCTTGTGGCCAAATTTGTCGATGGCGCCTGGGTTACAGCGCTGCTGATCCTGTTCATGATTCTGGTGATGCGCTCCGTCAAACGCCACTACGACCGCGTAAACAAGGAAATCGACTTAGACCGCCCCATCGTGCCCGCCGAAGTCACCGAACCCATCGTCGTGCTTCCCATCGACCGCTGGAGCCGCATCTCCGAGAAGGCTCTGTCATTCGCGCTCTCCATGTCCAACGACATCCGTTGCCTTCATGTGCAGGTGGCCGACGAGCCGGACGAGATTTGCACTACCTGGGAGCGCGATGTCGCCGCTCCCCTGCGCGCCGCCGGTAAATGCGTTCCTAAACTTGAAATCCTGCAGTCGCCCTACCGGTACATCCTCACGCCTGTGACCGACTACATTTTCAAAACCGAGCGCGAAACCAGCGTTCACAAAATCTGCGTATTGGTGCCCGAACTGGTAGTGAAGCACTGGTGGGAAAATCTGTTACACAATCGGCGCGCCGACCTGCTGAAAGTCATGTTGTTGGTACGCGGCAACCGACGCATCATCGTAATCAACATTCCCTGGTATCTCGAAGAAAAATAAAAAACCTCCGGCAAAGCCAGAGGCTTTATTGTTGGTGGCCCCTCAAAAGGGACTGTGCGGGAATTCTCGATGCCGACAGCGGTCCGTTTGCCCGCGCCGGAGGCGCAATCGTTGTTAGACCCGCGCTTCAGCGTGGGGTCGGCAAAACCAACAACTCCTAAGGAGTCCCGGAGGGACGGCGCTTGTCCCCCAACGCTTCGAGCGTTCTTATGATAAGAATGGAAAATCACAAACCGGGACCGACTCCCGCAAATGTCAACCTGCTACTGCCACCCCGGCAAAGTCGGGGGTTCTCCTTTTTGCAATAGGCTTGAGCGCCCCCACAAATCAATTTCAACCTGCCGATTCCCTTTCCACCCCCCGAACGGTCAAAATGGTGAGTGGACTCTCGGCAAACCCAAAATCGCGCGAGCGCGAAGCACAGCTCTCCGGAAGTCCGCACCCCGCGCGCAATGCTGGTTTATTTCAATGCAGCCCTAGCCTCAGCTCTGCTCCTTATAGGCACATGCAAACTTTCGGCTCAAATATCACCACAGGACCAGCCCACAACCGCTCCTACAGCAACACGCGTAACCGTTCAAGGAACAGTTCGCAACGCAGCAACAGGCGAACCACTTCCCCGCGCTTTAGTTCAGATAGAAGGCGACGCCGACACCGGCACCCTTACCAACGGCGAAGGTCATTTCGAAATCCCCGGCGTCCCAATTGGCCCGCAAACATTCCGCATCGTCAAACCCGGCTATCGCGATCGCCCCTATCCAACAGAAGACACCGGACTCCAGGCAGAAGGCCCTGCGCATAGCGTACTGGTAGCCGAGCAAATGCCCGAGCTAGTCTTCTCGCTCGCTCCCAACTGCGCCATTCGCGGTCACATCGAGTTATCAACCGGCGACCCTGCCGACAGCATCACCGTCATGCTGCTCAGGCAGGTTGTGCGCTTCGGCCGAGCCATCTGGGCGCAGGAGACCAACACGCGGACCAATGGCGACGGATCTTATCGCTTCGGCGGCTTGCCCGACGGGGTATACGCTGTCTACACCCAACCCGCGCTTGAGAGTGAACCCGCCATAAGCCTGGTGGCAGCCGGCAGCGGAGCCAACGTAGCCCGCAGCGGCTTCGCCAGCGTCTTTTATCCGGATGCACGAGAACTCTCCGGCGCCTCGCGTATTCGCCTCTCCAACGGTGCACAGGCAGATGCCAACTTCTCGCTCACCCTTGAGCCCTTTTACCCCGTCACCGCCGTAGCCACCACGCAGTCCGATCCAACCGGCACCGGGAAGGCAGGCCAGCAAGGTGGATACACAGCGGCCGTCATGGACGCCGCGGGCCACCTGGTCCCCTACCTCGCGCAGTACGACCAGACAACCCATAGCCTACAGGCCAATCTGCCCGATGGAACCTACATCCTGCTTGTCCGCGGTTTTCTTCGCCCTCAGTCCGGCGATAATTTTGAATTCGACCGGATCTCCCGTTTTCGAGGTCAGGACCGCACCAGCACCCTCGTCGGTTCGGCCGAGTTTACTGTCGCCGGCCATGCCATCTCCGGCCTGCGTGTTCCATTAGGCTCACCGCAGACCGCCAGCGTCCATCTGCGCTTGATGCACAGCGGAAATGGTCCTCCAAGCGCCGCGCTCTCCGGCAACAATGCAACGGAATTCGTCAACCTGGCCCTCGACTCAGCCGACGGAATTCCTCTAAACGGAGGTGACAGCATCTGGTCCATGGACAGTTCATCGGACACAATCACCTTCACCACCCAGCCCGGCTCCTATTGGATCAACGCCTTCCTGCCCCGCAAAGGCGTGTGCGCCGGTTCCTTCAACGCCGGCAGCTTCAACCTGGCCCACGAACCGCTTCCCATGAATCTCGCCACATCTCCGCCGCCCATGGAGTTCGCTTTGAGCGATGATTGCGGCACGCTTGCACTCACGCTGCCGCCCGCGCTGGCCAGCTTTCTACCTGGCGATGAGCCCTTCTACACCGTCTACGTGGTTCCAGACTTCGACACCGTGCAGGACCTGCCCCCCATGACCGTTCATCCGTCCTCTGGCACAACCCTCACTCTCGACGGCCTTACGCCGGGCAGCTATCACGTCTACATGTTCGACTCGCCCGTGCATCTGGAATACCGCAACCCGGCGGCAATGTCCGCGCTGCCAGTAGCCGGTCAGCAAGTCACCGTCTCTGCGGGGGCGACCGCCAACCTTGTGCTGGAGGCCCCGCAACATTGATGCCAACCATGAACAATGCAGAAAGACGCAATCAAGGCGAGATCGATGAATCCGCTCCGTGCCCCGTTCTTGCGCCTTTTTTCTGGCGCAAGGGCGGGAAAGCACAACCCTCGACCCGATCCCTTCTTTTATCGAACCTGGTTTTTCGCTTCCTTTTTCGCTCTGACTTCCTTCGTCTCGAAAATAGCCTTGTAACAGGGTATGACTTGAGTCGTGCCGAAAATGGCCGAAAGAAATCGTCGGCGTTACAGCCTGCGGAAAAAGTCAAAACGGTGAAGGGTAAGGGCTTTAGCCCGTACATAAACCCCGCAATGAGAACGTGGGCTTTACAGGCTGCGGTAAGACGCATCTCGTCGCATCCCGGCCTTTTCGCCAACTTTGTCGTATGCGCCCTCTTGTCAATCTGCACTCTACCGACCTCAGCTCAACAACTCACAAAGGCCCCATCTCACCCCACCTCTTCCGCAAACCTCTACACCATCGCCGGAACCGTAGTAAATTCCGCCTCAGGTGAACCCCTGCGCCACGCCACCGTAGCCGCCCTCTCCGAAGAAGACAGCCACACCGTCGCAGCGGTCGAATCCGACAACGAAGGCCATTTCTCCCTCCAACGCCTGCCTGCCGCCAAGTACCAGCTCACCGCCTCCAGGCGCGGATATCGAACCGCCTTCTACGACGAGCATGACGAGTACAACTCCGCCATCGTCACCGGGCCTGGTCTCGAAACCGGCAACCTCTCCTTCCGCCTTGTCCCCGGCAGTGTGCTGCATGGTGTGGTCACCACCGAAGGCGGCGAGCCTGTTGAAAATGCCCGGGTGATGCTCTTTATGAAATGGCACGATGGCAAGCCCGGCGGCCGCATCGGACAAGAGAACTCCGCCTCCACCGACGACACCGGTGCCTACGAGTTCAACAATCTCGCCGCAGGAGATTATTTGCTCGCCGTTACCGCCGAGCCCTGGTACGCGCTCCATCACTCCAGACGCCTCAACCCCAACGCCGCAAGAGCCGCTGAAAGTGAAGGAAACACAGACCCCAGCACTGCCCTCGACGTAGCCTACCCGATCACCTACTTCGACTCCACGACCGACGAAGCTTCGGCGACCCATATCGTGCTTACCGGCGGCAGCCGCGAGGAAGCAAACATAACCCTGCACCCAGCCGCGGCATTACATCTCACCGTAGACACGCCCCGCAAGGAAGATGGATCAATCGCTCGAGCCGAGCTGCGCCAGACCGTCTTCGGTGTCATGATCGGAGCGGAGAGCGCAGGCTTTCTTGACGCCATGCAGACCGGAACCACGGAGTTCAACAGCGTAGCCCCCGGCCATTACGAACTGGCGCAGGGCGATCCGCCGCGCATTCTTGAATTCGACGCCGCCGCCAGCCAGCAAGTAGATCCATCGCTTGGCACCGCCACCGTATCCGTCAAAGGCACCTTGAAGACTACGGCAGGCACGCCCTGGGCTGAAGAAGGAAGCGTAAGTCTCGAATCAATAAACACCGCGCATAGCCAGAACCCGATTCAAGCTCCTTGCGTCCACGGCGCCTTCAGCTTTTCCAGTGTTCCGCCTGGCCAGTGGCAGCTTTCGGCTGACAGTGGAGGCAAGCAGCTACCTGTCGTCTCTGTAACCACAGGGAACCGCACCAACACCGGAAACCTGGTCTCCGTTCAGGATCGCCCGCTCTCCATCGTTGCCACCGTTAGCCAGGGGACGACTCGTCTGGCAGGATTCGCAAAACGCGACAACAAAGGCGTTGCCGGCGTCATGGTGGTATTAGTTCCCGCCGCAAAGTCCATCACCGATCTGGCCGCACTCTATAGCTTGTTCCGCCGCGATCAGTCCGACTCCGACGGCAGCTTCGCACTGCGCGATGTCGTCCCCGGCCAGTACATCCTGCTCGCCATTGAAGACGGATGGCCGCTCGACTGGGCCGATCCCCAGGCCATCGCTCGCTACCTTCCCGGCGGGATAGCCGTCACAGTATCAGACAAATCGGGCAAACTCGTCACGCTCTCCGATCCGGTGCCGGTTCAAACCCGTTAAGTTCGTCCCCGCCTCCGAGCATCTGGTCCCTGCCCGGACTTCTTCGATGCAGGGGGTAGAGGATAGTCTATGTAGGTACAGAATTTCGGTCACGGCACTGCTTCAGGGACATAAGTAAGAAAGCCCTGCGAAAAGTCAGACTGCCACAGCATGGTGTTGAGGAGAGTTTCAAGTTGAAGAGGACGTTCCTGCTTTCTATTCTGGCCGGAGTTTCGGCCGCGCTCCTGCCCCTGGCAGCCACTTGCCAGATTCTACCCTCGCGTACTCACGCCACCGATGAGGCGGACAAGACCTACAAATACGAGGTCTACGGCGGGTTTGCCTACTCGGCACTCAACCAGGTAAACACTTCCCGCTACGCATTGGGCGGCATAAACGTCTCCGTAACGCGCAATTTCGGGAAATATTTCGGCGTCACCGCCGAAGGAGACTACTTCAAGTACTCCCTCGGCTCCGGGAGCATTCCTAATCCTGGAAATCCCTCCATTGAATCCGTCTTTGGAGGCCCTCAACTTCATGCCAATCTCTACGGCAAATTTAACGGGTTCTTTCATGTATTGTTGGGCGGCGAACACACCGGAGGAAACAGCCAGACCCCCAACATCTCCTTTGCGGGCGGCCCCGGCGGCGGCCTCGAGTACAGCCTCAGCCCCCGTCTTGCCCTGCGCGCTTCAGGCGACTACATCGGTGCATCTTTTTCCCCCATCGACAATTCACCGGAATTGAAGTATTCACCTCACCGCACCTGGGACCCGCGCGCCTCAGTTGGCGCTGTCTACCGGTTCTAAGGGCGACAAGTTGTGGTTGAAATACCAAGAGGCGTTCGTCATCGCGAACGCCTCTTATATTTGCGCGCTTGAGGATTACTCAATCATCGCGGTAAGTTCGGAAAATGAGACACTGAACCTGCTACCCAGCAATTCAAACACACTACCCGGCGCAAGCTGTCCGTCTCGGTAGCGGAGATAGATCTGCTTCTTTGGCTCGATCACCCAAATAGCTCCGATTCCCATACCCTCGTAATCTGACAGCTTTTCCAAGGTTCGAGTCATCGTGTCTTCCGGCGACAGAACCTCAAAAACTGCCAAAAGAGCATGGGTGACGATCTGCTCGCGCGGTGCGCTTCGACTGAGCAATGTAACATCCGGTACGCGAAAAATCTCCTGCCCCGTCTGTACCCGAAGTTCAGCCCGCGAAAGAATCCCCAATTCCTTTTCGCGCGCAAAGAAAATCCTAAAATAATCGCTTGCCACGTCGCATGATCGAAGTCCCCTGCAACACGCTCCTCGATCACGCCTGCCACATACTCGCAGTCAGGATCGGTGGTGGTCTTCAAATACTCCTCGACGGAGATCAGGGAAGTGGTCGCAGCCATAGGTGGGCCTCCGTCTAAGTGTTTGTACGCCGGAAACAAATTCAAGGCCCAATTTCAGGCTCCGTCAGATTTCCGGCACAACTGCATACTTCAGCATCAGAATCCCGCTTGCCAGCGTGTTGCTCTCCGTCAAATGAAGGCCTCTGCGCTTCCCTTCCGGCAGCAGCGGAACCCCGCTCCCCAGCATTACCGGCATCAACGCAACCTCGACCGTATCCACCAGTCCAGCGTCGAGCATGGCGCGAAACAAGACTCCGCCGCCGAATAGCCAGATATCCCTCCCCGGCTCGCCTTTCATTGCTGCCACAGCCTCTTCAATGCCGCTCGAAAGAATGGTGACTGCAGGGTGGTCCTCAGCCTTGAGAGTGGTCGAAACGACAATCCAGCGCTGTCCAAAGCTGTCCCACGACTTGCCCTCTTCACGGGCAACTTCGTAAGTCTTCCGCCCCATCAGCAGCGTGTCGTACTCCGCAAACATGGCAGCAAAATCGATCGCCGGATCGTGCACAATCCAGTCATACTCGCCGTCAGGACCAGCGATGAACCCATCCAGGCTGACTGCCACGCCGTATCGCAATCGCCGCATAGTCGCCTCCCCCTGTGCCTCGCCGTTTTCCAACGATTCGCAGTTTGCCGGCGGTAGAGATTATCCCTCTTCACGCCAGTTCCTGGCACCATGAAAAATGTGGTGGATTTGGACGGCTGTGTCCGCTATCTCATACAGGATGATGTAGGGTAAACCGGGAACCACAAGCTCCCGCGTACCTGGGATTCTTCCCACGCGCCCCCTGGAGGGCAAGAGGTCGAGAGAATTAGCAGCCTCAAACAGCGCCTTGGCGACTGCCAGCGCCGCAGCCTCACTATCTCTTCGGATGTAAAGAGTAATTTCCTCAAGGTCCTGCGCGGCGGGGATCGTCCATCGCACTTGCATCGGCTCAGGCCTCGGACGGTCTCAGATTTTCAGCGCACGCTCAACCCTCGCCCAAACTTCGGATGTCTCGACAAACTCACCCCGCGCTGCCGCGTCCCGCCCTGCTCGTACCGCAGTAAGAATGCGACCCTCTTCTGTCAGGTAACGATCAACCGCTTCACGCGCCAATACATCCGCGCTTCTGCCCGTTTCGTCGGCAATGCGTGAGAGTTCTGCTTCCTGCTCGGCGCTGAGTTGAACTTCCATATGCTGAGATTAGGAGCGCCCAGCCTCAATGTCAACTTGAATCCCGTCAAATCCGAGCGCGGCCAATTCCTCGATGGAGTTTGCGACCCTGCGCCTAAGCTCAGGCTCCAGGATCGTATATTCAAGCCTCACAATTGGGTCGAAATCGTCTGCGTCACCGTAGGCCACCTGAAGAATTCGATATTCGTCATTGGTGAATCTCGATCGCCGCTTCATTAAAGCAAAAATGCCCATCTGATAGCTGCGGACATCGATCTTTTCTTCGAAAAAATCCTTCATGAGACAAAGGAAGTCTGGAACGCCCACTTCACGATAAATTTCAAAATCGGCGCTCAGCCCTCTTCCGCCTCTCTCAACTTCGAAATCACCGTAAAATCTTCCAGCGTCGTAGTATCGCCCTTGATCTCCCCATGCGTAGCCAATTCCCTAAGCAAACGCCGCATAATCTTCCCCGACCGCGTCTTCGGCAGCGCCTCAGTAAACCGAATATCGTCCGGCCGCGCCAACGACCCAATCTCCTTCGAAACCCACTTCCTCAATTCGTCCTTCAACTCTTCGCTCGGGGCGTTGCCGCTCTCCAGCGACACGAACGCTGAAATCGCCTGCCCCTTCAACGCATCCGGCCGGCCCACCACCGCAGCCTCAGCCACCTTGGGATGCGCCACCAGCGCCGATTCCACTTCCATCGTCCCCAACCGGTGTCCGCTCACATTGATCACGTCATCCACGCGACCCATCAGCCAGAAGTAGCCATCCGCATCCATGCGCGCCCCGTCGCCCGTAAAGTAGCAGCCCGGCACGTCGCTGAAATAAGTCTTCTGGAAGCGCTCCGGATCGCCATAAACCGTCCGCGCCATCGACGGCCACGGCTTGCGCACCACCAGCAGCCCACCGTGCCCAGCCGGCACAGGCTCGCCTTCCTTCGTCACCACTTCCGGCTGAATGCCGAAAAACGGCCGCGTCGCCGAACCCGGCTTCGTCGGCACCGCTCCCGGAATCGGCGCAATCATAATCGCGCCCGTCTCCGTCTGCCACCAGGTATCCACAATCGGGCAGCGGTTGTGCCCAATCTTCTCTCGATACCACATCCACGCCTCAGGATTTATCGGCTCTCCCACCGTCCCCAGCAGCCGCAGCGAGTCCAACTTGTACTTCTCCACATGCTGGTCGCCCCACTTGATGAATGCACGAATTGCCGTCGGCGCAGTATAGAAAACCGTCACCTGGTGATCGTCCACAATCTTCCAGAACCGCGAAAAATCAGGCCAGTTCGGCGCTCCTTCATACATCAGCACAGTAGCCCCGTTCTGCAGCGGCCCATACACCACATACGAATGACCCGTCACCCATCCGATGTCCGCGGTGCACCAGTAAACATCCTCGTCTCTCAGGTCGAATACGTACTTCGAAGTCAAGTAGGTTTGCACCGAGTAGCCGCCAGTTGTATGAACAAGACCCTTCGGCTTCCCCGTCGTCCCCGAGGTGTAAAGGATGTAAAGCGGGTCTTCTGAATCCATCGCCTCCGCCCGGCACCCCGTCGGCGCATTCTCCACCAGATCATGCCACCACCAGTCGCGGCCTTCGATCATGGGCACCGGCGAACCTGTCCGACGGTAGACGATCACGTGCCGCACCGTTGGGCATGCTTTCATAGCCTCATCCACTGTCTGCTTGAGCTTGATCTCCCCGCCTCGCCGATAACTCGAGTCCTGCGTAATCACAGCCACACATCCCGAATCATTTACACGGTCGGCAATAGCGTTCGCAGCAAATCCACCAAAAATCACCGAATGCACAGCCCCAATCCGCGCGCACGCCAACAGGGCAATCGCCAGTTCCGGCGTCATACCCATATACACAGCCACGCGGTCGCCTTTTTTGATCCCCAGTTCCTTCAGCGCATTGGCAAACTTCTGCACCTCGACATGCAGTTCAGCAAAGGTCAGCCGGCGAATCTCGCCCGGTTCACCCTCCCAGATCAGCGCAGTCTTGTCGCGCCGCTCCCCCAGCGCGTGACGGTCAACGCAGTTGTAACTCAGGTTGAGCTTGCCGCCCACAAACCACTTCACCAGCGGGAAATTCCCCTCCAGCACCTTGTCCCATTTCTTGAACCAGTGCAGGCTCGCCGCAGCCTCCGCCCAGAAGCCTTCCGGATCTTCAATCGACCGTTTATAGAGCGCCTCGTACTCGGCAAGGCTCTTGATGTGCGCCTTGGCACTGAACTCCTCAGGAGGTGGAAATACGCGGTTTTCGCGCAGTGTGGAGTCGATATCCTGATTGGCAACGGTGGGAACGGGAACCGAAGACATGAAAACGTCCTTCTAAGGAAAAAATGGAATTTGCGTGCGGAATTCCGAAAAAAGGCCTTTTCGAAGATTCTCCGCGTGGGTGTCACTTTACCGGCCCAGACACATACTCGGCAAGTGACGGTAAGTCTCCCCTCGGGAACGGGCCGATCCGCAGTCTACAATCGCTGTCGTCCCTGAGGGTTGCCGAATTATGGTAGGACTAATTCCTACTGAGATATACCTTATGCCTACCATCGAGAAACTCAGCGTCGCGCTGTAGACCTGGGAGAATACTCGTCAAACAGCGAGGTCATCCGCGACGCTCTTCGCGACTGGACGTACAAGCGGAACTTGCGAGAGCAGGGATTAGCTGGAATTCGCAAGAAATGGCTGGAGGCCGTCAGAGACGATTCCGACGGTTTGGACCCCGATCCCGTTTTCGATCGATTGGAGGCCAAATATGAGACCCTTGCCAAGTCAGCCGGCAATTAGTGCGGCTTCGGCTATCTCCGCATGTTCCTGCCGACCTCGAGGAAATTGCTGACTACATCGCCAGCGACAGTCCCCGACACGCCTTGCGAGTCTTACAGCTGCTGCGTGCCCGGATGAAGGAGATCGCCATGCAGCCGGAGCTCTACCGGCTCCCAGAGCTTGGTAAGGAAGCGAGGTTGGCTACAACAGGCCAGTATGTAATCCTGTTTCGCATTCGTTCGAATTCGGTCCGCATTGAGAGAGTCGTGCACGGTGGCCGAGACCCGCTGCCGTTGCTGGAAGAGCCCGAAAGCCATGATCGCCGCGACGATTGAATCGAGACTAGAATGAAATCCAGAGATTCGCCCGGATTGGGCACAGTGATTCATCGCGCCTGAACCTCTACTTCCAAGCAAGAAGGAGCCCAGCCATGCTCCTGGAACTCGCCAGACCGCTTTCCTTCTTCCTCAGCATGCTGTCCCTCTACCCGGTCCTTACAAGCGCGTTCTTTGTTCCTGGAACCCGCTGGGAAGAACGCCTTGAAATGGCGCTCCTCCGCGTCGCCCTGGCCGCATGCATCTGTTTTTCCAGCGGCCTGCTTTACGCCTGGCACCCGCGCACCGACCCCGCAACCTCCGAACCGCTCTTCACCACTCTCCCCGTTCGGATGTTCTTCTGGACCATCGCCGGAATGGCTATTCTCTTCGCCCTCACCTGGTGGCTGGACACCTATTACGTCCCCTTGCTCCGCCACGGCTGCTGCCGCCCTTAAGAGGGCGGGTGCCCCGTCGGGCTACCCTCTGGGTCGCGCCTTTTTTCTGGCGCAAGGGCGGGAAACCTCAACCCTCAACAAGCCGGTCATCAGGAGCAGCCCGACTCGCCGCGTCGAGTTACAGTTGAAATGAACAG
>Ga0302140_10000377_pt1 | contig 55132 bp, 48 predicted proteins | sample I_Bog_E1_1_FD_202095 | JGI IMG/M metagenome (GOLD analysis project Ga0302140, IMG submission 202095) | Peat permafrost microbial communities from Stordalen Mire near Abisko, Sweden - I_Bog_E1_1 | ecosystem: Environmental > Terrestrial > Soil > Wetlands > Peat | place: Sweden: Abisko, Stordalen...
GCGGAAGCGCGTGTAGCCGGATTCGATTGCGGCCTGTAGCGCGTCGTTATGGTGGCTCAGGCGTTCACGCGCGAACGCTACCACCAGAATGCTGTTCGCGGTGGCGATCCCCATGCACATGATCGACCCCATCAGCGCCGGCACGCTGAGCCTGGTGTGCGTCAGGAACAAAAACAGCACGATGCCGGTCAGCGCCGCGGGCAGCGCACTGATGATGATGAACGGATCGAGCCACGACTGAAAGTTCACCACAATCAGAAAATAGATGAGCAGAATGGCAAACCCGAGTCCCGCGGCCAGTCCCGTGTAAGAGGTCTTCATGGTGTCCAGCTGGCCGCGAACAATAATTCTCGAACCACGCGGCAGGCTCTTCTGAGTGTTGTTGACGATTCGTTCGATCTCAGTGCCCGCGGCTCCCAGGTCGCGACCCTCGACCGACGCGTAGATGTCGATAATGCGATGCAGGTTGTAGTGTGAAATCTCCGGCATCTCAGGCGCGCGCGAAATGGAACTGATGTCGCCCAGAATCTGCGAACTTCCGCCGCCCGCCGCCGTGATGGGAATATTGCGCAGATCCTCCAGCGTATCCATGCGGAATTCCGGCGACTGCGTGACTATGCTGTAGTTCACGCCGTTAATCGGGTTCAGAAAATATGTGGGTGTTGTCTGCGAGCTGCCGCTCAGCGTCACCAGCAGACTATTGGCCACATCCTGTTGATTCAGGCCCGCCTGCGCGGCTTTCGTGCGGTCAACGGTAACGTGGAGCCTCGGCTGATCGAACGGCTGCTGAATGCGCGAATCCACAATACCCGGTACCTGGCGAATCTGCGAGAGTAGCTGATCGGCCACCTTGCGATTACCCTCCAGGTCCACGCCGTCAATCTGCACGTCGATAGGCGCAGGCAAGCCGAAATCGAGAATCTGGGTAATCATGTCGGCCGGAAGAAAATAAAATATCGTGCCCGGAAATTCGCGGTTCAATATCGGCCGCAGCGTCCGGACCCATTCCTGCGTCGGCTGATGCCCTTCCTTCAGCGACACCAGTATGTCGGTATCTTCCGAGCCGATCACGCCCGTGTTGTTGTAAGTCGTATTGATTCCGCTGTAGGGCAGGCCCATGTTGTCGACGACGCTCTCCAGCTGGCCTGACGGAATCGTGCGGCGAATCGACTGGTCGATCAGATCGCAAAGCCGCGCCGTCTCCTCAATGCGCGTTCCGGTCTTATCGCGGAAGTGCAGGCGAAACTGGCCGTTATCGCTGCTGGGAAAGAAATCCTGCCCCAGCCACGGAAACAACAGGAATCCACACAGGCAAGCGCCGAGAAACAGCGGAATGAAGATCCACCGGCGATGGACACACGTGGTCAGAATCAGCTGATAGCTCAGCCTGAGCCGCTCGAAGCCGCGATCAAACGCCTGCTGAAAAAGAACGAACGGATTGCGCGTCCGCGCGCCGCCGTGTTGTGGCCGCTTCAGCAGATAGAGCGCCATCGTCGGCACCAGCGTTCGCGAAAGAATATACGACGCCAGCATGGCGAATACAACAGCCTCCGCCAGTGGCACGAATAAATATCTCGCGACACCGTTCATGAAAAACATCGGCAGGAATACGATGCAGATACAAAGTGTCGCGACCAGCGCCGGAATCGCGATTTGCTGCGCGCCATCCAGAATCGCCTGACGCGTTTCCTTGCCCTCTTCCAGATTGCGATTCACGTTTTCAATTTCGACGGTAGCGTCATCCACCAGAATTCCGACAGCCAGCGCCAAGCCACCCAGCGTCATGATGTTGATGGTCTGATGGATCGCGCTCAGCGCGCAGATCGAGACAAGAATCGAGAGCGGTATCGATACCGCGATGATCAGAGTGCTGCGCCAGCTGCCGAGGAAAATCAGAATCATGATTCCCGTCAGACACGCCGCTATTAGCGCTTCCCGCACTACGCCACTTACCGCGGCACGCACGAATATCGACTGATCCGCCAGCGGTTCAATCTTCAATTCCTTCGGCACCACCGACCTGATCCGCGGCAGCAGGTCATTCACGCCCTTCACAACATCCAGCGTGGATGCATCGCCGTTCTTCAAGATGGAAATCAGCGTGCCTCTCACGCCATCCAGCCGCACGATGTTGGTTTGTGGCGCGAAACCATCGGATACGGTGGCAACGTCGCGCACGTAGATTGGAGTGCCGTTCACTACCTTCACCGGAAAATCATTCATCTCGGCGACGTTCAGCGGGCTCGAATTCAGATCCACATCGTACATAAACTGCCCGATCTTCGCCGTCCCCGAAGGCAGAATCAGGTTCTGCGTGCCGAGTGCGCCGACTACGTCCGCTGCGGAGAGCCCCTTCGATTGCAGTAATGCCGAATTCAGACTCACGTTCACCTGACGCGACTTCCCGCCATACGGGTAAGGAATCGCGGCGCCGGGAATGGTGACCAGTTGCGTCCGCACCGAATTCAGCCCGATATCGTTGAGCTGCGCCTCGGAAAGAGTCTTGCTCGATAGCGCCAGCTGGATAATCGGCACCGTGGAAGCATTGTAGGTCAGGACCAAAGGAGGTGTGGTGCCCGGCGGCATCTGCCGCACCGCCGTCTGCGATATAGCCGCGATCTGCGTGGTTGCTGCGTCTACGCTCGCTCCCGGTTGCAGGAACACTTTGATGATGCCGCGGCCACTCACTGTGAACGATTCAACATGCTCGATATTATTGACGGTGGTTGTGAGATTTCTTTCGAACACCGAGGTGATGCGGCCTTCCATATCTTCCGCATCGAGACCGGTATAGGTCCAAACCACCGCGATTACGGGGATATCGATGTTGGGAAATACGTCGGTCGGCGTGCGCAATATGACAAGCGGGCTGATCAGCAGGATCAGAATCGCGAGAACTACGAAGGTATACGGGCGAGCGAGCGCTACACGGACTATCCACATAATTGCGGCTGCAAGGGACTCACGTTGTAGATGCGCGGAAGTATAGAAAAGTGTCGCGGGTACTGTGCGTTTAGGCACGTAGGCGGCGAGTCGCAGGCTCCCGAATAGAATCAGCTTATGTACATCCGCGTCAATCCGCTGGATAACGTCGCAATTATCGTGCACCCGGAGGGTGCGGTTTCCGGCGCGCAACTCCCCGGCGGAATCGTCGCCCGCGAGCGCATTCCGCAGTCGCACAAGATCGCTCTGCGCGATTTCGAACCAGGCGATCCGATCCTTCGCTACGGTCAGGCCATTGGGTATGCGAACCGTGCGATTGCCGTCGGCTCGTGGATTCGCGAAGACCTGATCGATATGCCGCTGCCTCCTCCGCTCGACCAGCTTCAGCTCTGCACCGCGGTTCCGTCGACACCCGAGCCGCTGCCCGGCTACACTTTCGAGGGCTATCGCAATACCGATGGCAGTGTCGGGACGCGCAATATTCTCGGTATCGCAACCACCGTGCAGTGCGTCGCGCCCACCGTGGAATACGCTGCCCGCCGCATCAAGACCGAACTGCTGCCGCGATTTCCCAACGTCGACGATGTGGTCGCCGTCACACACTCTTATGGATGCGGCGTGGCCATCAACGCACCGGGCGCGGCCGTGCCCATCAGCACACTTCGTCATATATCGCTACATGCGAACATCGCCGCGCAGCCTCTGGTTGTCAGCCTGGGTTGCGAGAAAATGCAGCCCGCGCTGCTGTTCAGCAACGATTTTCCGGTGCTCGAAACGTCAAACGTGATTCGGCTGCAGGACCATCGCGGTTTCTCCGAAATGGTCGCGCTCATCATGGAAGCCGCCGAGAAGCGTCTGGAAATTCTCAATCGGCGTCGCCGCGAGACTTGCCCGGCATCGGATCTCATCGTCGGTCTGCAATGCGGCGGCAGCGATGCGTTCTCCGGAGTCACGTGCAACCCGGCCGTAGGCGCCGCGGCCGATCTTCTTGTCCGCGCCGGCGCCACGGTTATGTTCTCCGAAGTCACGGAAGTGCGCGATGCTATTCATCTGCTCACGCCGCGCGCCGAAACTCCCGATGTGGCGCGCGCGCTCATCCGCGAGATGCAGTGGTATGACGACTATCTGGCCGGCGGCCGCGCCGATCGCAGTGCGAACACCACGCCAGGTAACAAGCGCGGAGGTCTTGCCAATATCGTCGAAAAAGCGCTGGGGAGCGTCGCCAAGGCGGGCAGCAGCGCGATTCGCGCGGTGGCATCGCACGGCGAGAAAGTCACGGCGAAGGGCCTGGTCTTCGCCGCAACTCCCGCCAGCGATTTCATTTGCGGCACGCAGCAGCTTGCGTCGATGAACATGCACGTTTTCACAACGGGCGAAGGCAGTCCCTACGGACTTGCGCTCGTGCCGGTCATCAAAGTTTCCTCCCGCACGGCGCTGGCGGAAAAATGGCACGATCTGATCGATATCGATGCCGGCCGCATTGCCACGGGCCATGCAACCGTCGAAGAAGTCGGGATGGATCTGTTCCGCTTCATGCTCGACGTTGCCAGCGGTCATAAAAAAACCTGGGCCGAACACTGGGGCCTCGCGAATGCGCTGGCGCCCTTCAATCCTGGCCCCGTCACTTGAGCACGCCGTCCTCTTCTTGCTACTATCAATACTGCGGAGGTGAGCAGCGGCACTGCCCACCCCCATACGGCCAGACTACAGATCCAGTCGGATTAGTAGTTTAAACCGTCGCTTCCTGAACGATTTCGGGAGAACGTACAGTATTAGAAGATCCATAAAGGCACCTCCTTTCTACTCCGGTAGATTATGCAGACCCCGCCCTTGATGCGGGGTTTTGCATTTGGTGGAGTCCATGGGCTCCATGCAAACCTGCCTTCTGCACATACCGGGCAGAACCGCCATCGTATCGATTCCGGTAGGTTCTGTATATACCTCTGTTTTCCAGCGGTAGTACACGACGCCGGTTACACCCACGCTTCCGATTGCCATACAATATGAAGTCCGTGGCTCCAACTTCCGCCCAGCAGAAAACCACCCGCGTCCGTTACATCATCCTCGCGATGATCTTCATCGTTTCCACGCTGAATTATGCGAGCCGCGCCACTCTTTCCATGGCCGGAGCTTCGGCGCAAAAAGAACTGGGCTTCAACAACCTGCAACTCGGCTATCTGTTCTCCGCATTCGGCTACTCGTATGTCCTCGCGCAAATCCCCGGCGGCTGGCTGCTCGACCGCTTCGGCTCGAAAAAAATATACGCACTCAGCATCCTCACCTGGTCGATCTTCACCTTCCTGCAGGGATTTGCCGGAACGTTTCACGCCACTGCGGCTCTGGTTCTTTTCTTCGCGCTGCGACTGCTGCTGGGCCTTGCCGAAGCGCCCGCCTTTCCAGGCAACAGCCGCATCGTCGCCGCCTGGTTTCCCGCCACGGAACGTGGAGGCGCCGCCGCCATTTTCAATTCCAGCCAGTATTTCTCGCCGTTTATATTTCTGCCACTTTCCGGCTGGATCGTCACCAGATTCGGCTGGACCTGGGTGTTCTTCGTCACCGGTGCCCTGGGCATCATCGCAGCCGCAGTCTGGATGCGCGTCATCCACAGCCCCACCAGCCATCCGCGCGTCAGCGCTTCGGAACTCGATTTCATCGAACGCGGCGGCGCGCTTGTCAACATGGAAAATCCGGTGGCCGGGCAACCTGCCACTGCCGGACCATCGCAATGGGCCGCGGTCGGGCAACTCCTCGGGAACCGCATGCTGCTCGGTGTCTATCTCGGCCAGTTCTGCATCAATACCATTACCGTTTTCTTCGGCACCTGGTTTCCGCTCTATCTCGTCAAAGATTTGCACATGTCGATTCTGAAGGCAGGCTTCACGGCAGCGCTTCCCGCGCTATGCGGCTTCGCCGGGGGCATCCTCGGCGGCCTGTTCTCCGACGGCATGCTGAGAATCGGCCGCTCGCTGTCGATGTCGCGAAAAGTTCCCATCGTAGTCGGAATGCTGTTGTCGATGACGATGATCGCCTGCAATTACATCACTACACAATGGATCATCGTGGTCATCATGTCCCTGGCCTTTTTCGGCAAAGGCATCGGCGCGCTCGGCTGGGCCGTTGTTTCCGACACCTCGCCCAAACAGGTTGCCGGCCTGAGCGGCGGCCTCTTCAATATGTTCGGTAATCTATCCACTATCGCCACGCCGCTGATCATCGGCTACATTTTGTACCTGACGAATTCCTACAAAGGCGCGCTCTGGTATGTTGCGGCCAACGCAGCCGTCGCTATTTTCGCTTACATCTTCGTGGTGGGTGAAATCAAGAGAGTGGAACTTCGAACGATATGACTTCTTCCTCACCAGTCGTCGCGACCATGCGCGTGATCCCCGTCGCCGGACGCGACAGCATGCTCCTCAATCTCAGCGGCGCGCATGGCCCGTACTTCATCCGCAATCTCGTCATCCTCACCGACTCGGCTGGCCATACCGGCGTCGGCGAAGTACCCGGCGGCGAGCGTATTCGGCAGACTCTCGAAGACGCGCGTTCACTCGTCATCGGCCAGTCGATCGGCAACTACAACGCAGTTTTGAATTCGATGCGCGCACAGTTCGCGGATCGCGATTCCGCCGGCCGCGGTCTGCAAACTTTCGACAACCGCATTACTATCCACGCTGTCACTGCGGTTGAAGCTGCGTTGCTCGATCTGCTCGGGCAATTCCTCGGCGTTCCCGTAGCCGCACTACTCGGCGAAGGCCAGCAGCGCAAGGCCGTCGAAACGCTGGGCTATCTGTTCTATATCGGAGATCGCCGCCAGACAAATCTCGCGTATCCAACTGGCGAAACCGCGCAAGACGACTGGCTGCGCCTCCGCACCGAACCCGCACTCACACCCGTCGCCATCGTTCGCCTCGCGGAAGCCGCGCAGGCCCGCTACGGCTTCCGCCATTTCAAACTCAAAGGCGGTGTTTTCCCCGGCGAGCAGGAAATAGAAGCCTGCGCTGCCATCAAAGCGCGCTTCCCGCAAGCCCGCGTTTCGGTGGATCCTAACGGTGCCTGGAGCCTGCGCGAAGCGATCGCGCTCTGCCGCAACCAGAACGTTCTCGCCTACGCCGAAGACCCCTGCGGCGCGGAGGACGGCTACTCCGGCCGCGAAATCATGGCCGAATTTCGCCGCGCCACCGGCATCCCCACAGCCACCAACATGATCGCTACCGATTGGCGTCAACTCACCCACACCATCCAGTTGCAAGCCGTCGATATCCCGCTTGCCGATCCGCATTTCTGGACCATGCAGGGCTCCGTGCGCGTCGCGCAAATCTGCAAAGAATGGGGCCTGACGTGGGGCTCGCACTCGAACAATCATTTCGATGTCTCGCTGGCGATGTTCACCCACGTGGCCGCCGCCGCGCCCGGCAAAATCGCCGCCATCGACACGCACTGGATCTGGCAGGATGGTCAGCGTATCACGAAAGAGCCCCTCCGCATCGTCAATAGCGAACTCACAGTGCCGGACAAACCCGGCCTCGGAGTCGAGATCGACATGCAGCAGGTAGAACAGGCTAACGCTCTCTACGCAAGCATCGGAACCGGCGCGCGCGACGACGCCGCGGCCATGCAATGCCTCATCCCCGGCTGGACGTTCGACAACAAACGCCCCTGCCTGGTACGCTGAATAACGTGAAAGCGATACTGGCTGTCATTTTCGCGATTGCCGTGAACGCGCAAACGCCGCCGGCGTTTGAAGTCGCATCGATTCACCAAAGCAGCGCGGACGAGAGCCACGCTCAATTAGGATTTTCCGGTGGCAGATTTTCAGTCGAGAACTGCACGCTGAGCTTCATAATTCAACAGGCTTATGGCCTCCGCGATTTTGAGCTGATCGGCGGCCCGCAGTGGGTGCTCGATGGCAATGGCTCACGCTTCGATATTCAGGCCAAAGCGACCGCAAACACAAGCGACGATCAGCTCAAACTGATGGCCCAAACTCTCCTTGCCGATCGCTTCCAGCTCAAAGTCCATCGTGAAATGCGCCCGGTTCCCGTGTATGCGCTCGTAATCGCGAAGAGCGGACCGAAGCTGCAGACGCCTAAACCCGGCGAGCGCCCCAACATCGAGAGCTATCCCGGTTTTATGAGCGGCACGAATGTGCCCATGTCGTCGTTTATCGAAGAGTATTCGGGCAAGGTGGATCGTCCCGTGATCGACAAAACCGAATTCTCCGGCCACTTCGATTTCACTCTGCGATGGACGCCCGACGCACCGGGCCACGCAGACCCTTCCTTCGGTTTCATCTTCACCGAGATCCAGGCGCAGCTTGGCCTCAGGTTTGATCCGCAAAAACTCCCCATCGAAGTTCTTGTCATCGATCACGTCGAGCAACCCTCTGCTAACTAACACCATGTCTACTCTGCCTCCAAATAATTTCAAAACCGCCATCGCCGCCGGTCAGCAACAAATCGGTCTCTGGAGTTCCCTTTGCAGCAACATCGCGACCGAAATCGTCGCCGGCTCCGGCTTCGACTGGATTGTTCTCGATACCGAACATGCCCCAAACGAAGTCCCCGGCCTGCTCCAGCAACTCCAGGCCATGGCCGCCAGCCCCACCGAGCCCGTAGTCCGCGTAGCGTGGAACGACGCCGTTATCATCAAGCGCGTTCTCGATATCGGCGCTCGCACGCTGCTGATCCCGTTCGTGCAAAACCCCGAGGAAGCGCGCCAGGCCGTCGCCGCCACGCGCTATCCGCCCCGAGGCATTCGCGGAGTCTCCGTTGGACCGCGCGCCAATCACTACGGCCGCGTCGCCGGCTATCACCACGTTGCGCATGAAAGCACCTGCGTGCTTGTGCAGATCGAAACCCGCAGCGCCTGCGCGCAGATCGAAGCGATCGCGGCGGTAGAAGGCGTTGACGGCATCTTCATCGGACCGAGCGATCTCGCGGCCGATCTCGGCCACCTCGCCAACCCGCGCCATCCCGAAGTCCAGGCGGCCATTGCCGATGCCTGCGCCCGCATCCGCGCCGCCGGAAAACCCGCGGGTATGCTGACCGGCGATCCCGAAGAAGCCTGCCGCTACCTCGCCGCCGGCTTCACTTTCGTAGCTATGGGCAGCGACTCCGGCGTTCTCGCCGGCGCCACCGCAAAGCTCGCCACCATGGGCAGAGAACAAATCGCCAAACTCAATCTGAGCAAAGACAGGAGCACCGAAAAATGACAATCGGATTCATCGGATTAGGCATCATGGGCAGGCCCATGGTCCGCAACTTACTCAAGGGCGGCTACTCCGTCGTCGTTCACGACATCAACGCCGCAGCCGTCACCGAACTCACCTCAGCCGGAGCGACAGCGGGCGGCTCATCGCCCAACACCGCCTCGCAGTCCGACGTGATCATCACCATGCTGCCCGATGGTCCCGACGTTGAGAAGGCGGTTCTCGGCGAAAATGGCATTCTCGAAGGCGCTCGCACCGGCTCCATCATCGTCGACATGAGTTCTATCAGCCCGATCGTCTCGCAGAAAATCGGCGGGGTCTGTAATGCAAAAGGCGTCGGCTTTATCGACGCCCCGGTCAGCGGCGGCGAACCGAAAGCCATCGATGGCACCCTGACCATCATGGCCGGCGGCGATCAGGAAACGTTCGACAACGTCCTGCCCATTCTGCAGAAGATGGGATCGAGCGTCACGCTCAGCGGCCCGGTCGGCGCGGGCAACGTCACGAAGCTCGCCAACCAGATCATGGTCGCGTGCAACATTGCGGCGATGGGTGAGGCGCTCGTGCTCGCCACGCGCGCCGGACTCAACCCTGAAGTCGTCTTCAACGCCGTCAAAGGCGGACTCGCCGGCAGCACCGTGCTCAACGCCAAGGCTCCCATGGTGATTGCGCGCAATTTCAAACCCGGCTTCCGCATCGAGCTTCACGAAAAAGACCTGCGCAATGCGCTCCTGGCCGGCGAATCGTTGAAGGTCGCGCTGCCGCTCACCAGCCTGGTGCAGCAGATGCTGATTTCTTTGATGAACGAAGGCAAAGGCGGCCTGGACCATTCCGCCATCGTGAACTTCATCGAAGATATGGCGGGAATAGAAGTCAAACCGAAGTAACATTCCATCCGCGAACGGGCGTCTTCAAGACGGATGAAACGGTGGCTCTTCATCGCGGCAACGTTGACTTCGGTCGCCTGGGCACAGGCCCCGGCCCCGGCGGTCATTTCCGTTCAAGGCGTCGCGCGCGTGGACAGCCCGGTCTGGATACAGATCGAATTGCCGCGGCCATTCGTTGTTTTTTATCCGGTCATGTATGTGCCATGGGTTTTCTGGTGCGACGAATTCGAAGTGCGCAGGAACGGAAAGCTAATGCCACAGATCGACCTGCCAAAGCTCCCCCTCGTTTATTTCGGCGCCTTTGGCTGTCCCGGAAGCAATGCCGATTTCAACGGGCATCCTCCTCCGTTTTCGAATCGCCTGCCGCTTCACCTTCAATACCATTTCACCGAACCCGGCATCTACGAAGTTCGCTATTCGCGCTACGGCGATGGCAGCGCGACATCGCGTCAGGTTCGCTTCCAGTCGGCGTGGACGCAGTTCGATATTCTCGCGGCCGAACCGCACGAAATCTCCGCGCCTCCCGACAGTCCAGAAAATCTGCGACGCGATTTTCTGCCGAATCTTCTGGCCGATCGCAGCGACGAAGCGCTCGCGCTGCTCGTGACTTTCCATTACCATTCCGACTCGCAGGTCCGCGAATACGCGGCCGCCGCGCTCAACTATTGGTCCGCCTCTGCGGTCGAAAACCAACTCATCGAAGCACTGAGCACCCGAGGCCCGACTCCGGTTGTAGCCAAAAGGCTCGCTTCCCGAGCGTCGGAGTTTGTGGACACCGCGCTTCCCTATCTCGCTTCCGACAGCCCGCTGATTCTCCAGGGAGCCGTCGAGATCGCGAGCCGTGCACTCTCGGAATCTTCAACCCTCAGTCCGGAACAGCGTTCACGCATCGAGCAGAGCCTAGCCTCCGCGATCGACAGATTCGAGGATTTCGACACGTCAACCGCACAAGGCCTGATACAGCCGCTTGGTTACGCTAACAGCGCTCGCGTTCACGAGGCGCTCTGGTCGCTGGTAGATCGTCACGTCGCAGCCGGACAAGCCCTCGTGGAAATCGCGGCGCATCCGAACCCACAGGACCTCTCGCGTATCACCGCTTACATGCTTGCCCGGCTCCCGAAAGACTGGGCGGAGGATGGCACCGCGCATCTGATCCACATGTATTTTCCCGATGCTGCGCTGCCCTCACTGCGCACGGCCGTGAACCAGGCTCGGTCTCCGAAGGTCCGCATCGAATGCGCCGAAGAACTCATACTTGCGAACGATCCGTCAGGCTTCGCGTTCGCCCTTGACGCTATCGAGCACGACCGTTCCTGGAAATCGAGAACCATCCAGATGTTGGGCAGGTTCGTCGACACACGTACCTACTCGGAGAGTCAACTAATCAGATACCTCACCGATCGCGCTGCCGCCCGACCTCAACAGCAATAGCCAGAAACGCCGCATCCACCACCGGCTGCGAGCCCTGCGAAAAATTCATCGCGTCCGGTGACGCGGGATCTACAGCGGCGGCAATCGACATGCGCGCCATTTCGGCATAGCGCACAGCCTCGCCCTCGCCCGATTCCAGCCACGGCGCCATGCCCGAAAGCAATCGCCCCAGCGCCTCCAGATACGTATAGCTCCGGCGGTCGGTGACCCCCGGGGCCGCTTCCACCGGCATATCAATCTTCAGCCGACGCTGGCTGAGCGACGTCAGCACCGGCATCGCAACCCGCGTGAGCGTTCGTATCCAATACTCGCGATCCGTTTCCGCGGCCGCGCGCACCTGCGCCGCCAACCCGCGCGCCAGCGCTCCCCCTGCTGTCGCGCGCACCAACGCTCTGCGAGTGAATACTGTATCCATGCAGATTTATCCTATCCCAACCTGCACGTTTCGCCGCTGTTTCCGTCAATATTCCTGGAGGGTTCTCCCGTGAAAACTCATTTGCCCCTGCTGGCGCTTCTTCTGGTGCCGTGCGCGGTTTTCGCCCAAACAACATGGCAGGGCCTCGCCTTCGGCAACTCAGCCGCGCACGTTCGCGATGTGCTTTCGAAGCAGCCGCCGGTGTGCAACAATTCCGATGGCGACGACCACGACTGCGTCGCGCTCACCATGGAACAGCTTCCCGCCGGCTCTACCGGCGACTGGACCGTGAACCCTCCGCTCGAATTGTGGCTGCCCGCGCTCTCGTCTCCTCTTCACTTCAACGCGTTCCTGACGTTCTTCAATCTGGACCGCCAGTTGGTGCGTATCGATCTGAGGCTCGACACAGACAGGCACAAGGCTGAAGGCAAACAAGCCCCCGACCTGGTGGATTACGCCGGCGAACCGGTCCTCGGCGAACTGCTCGGCAGGTACGGCGTGCCGCTCGAAATGAGCGCCGCCTGCGAGCCCGCCGAAACGCGCCGCCTGCTCCGCACCCACGCGGACCTCATCGACTGCAATGTTCTGTGGAAGGCCGACGGCCAGACCGTCAATCTGGCATGGAAGTATTCCGCGAGCGGCAAGACGTATTCACTCGTGGTTCGCTACGCCTGGGTACGAAGCGGACTCTGACTGGCGCAAACGGATTGAACATCGGGCCGGCATGAACTGGCCTGCTTCGAATTCATGCCATAATAAACGAACGATGCGAGTGCTTCTGTCGCTCTGGCTCGGCATTCTGTCAGCCCTCCCGGCCCCCGCACAACAAGGCCAGCGCGGCGTTGTACCCGCACCCGCGCCGGCGCGGGAAATTCACAAGGGTTCCTGGTATGCTCTCGTCGTCGGGATCGATCAGTACCGGCAGTTGCCGGTACTGAATACGGCGGCGCGCGATGCCTCGGCGGTCGCGGCAGTACTGCAACAGCGTTACGGATTCCAGACTACGTTGCTGCTGGATGCGCAGGCAACCCGCGCGGGCATAGTGAATGCTCTGAGTCAGTACCGCCAGAATCTCACCGAAGACGACAGCCTGCTCATTTATTATGCGGGGCATGGCCAGTACGACAAACCTGCCGACAAGGCGTATTGGCTTCCCGTGGATGCCGATCTCAATTCACCTGCCTACTGGATCAGCGCCGACGATATCACCACGGAGGTCCGTGTGCTGCCGGCCCGGCATGTCCTGATCGTTTCCGACAGTTGCTTTTCCGGCGGACTCACTCGCGATGCCGGCGCCAGCCTGCGCGCCGACGAACACGAGGCATTTGTGCGGCAAATGGAGGCGGGCAAGTCGCGTACGCTCCTTTCGAGCGGCGGCAATGAGCCCGTGGCGGACAACGGCAGCAACGGGCATTCGGTATTTGCCAATGCCATCCTCTCGGGCCTCACGAAAATGACGGGCGCCGCCTTCACCGCCACCACCCTGTTTACCAACTCGATTGTCGAGTCCGTGGCCGGCGCATCCGCGCAGATCCCCCAATACAACGTGATTCGCAACTCCGGTCATGACGCGGGAGACTTCGTGTTCGTCCCCGGCGCGGCAATCGGAACCGCTGTGGCGAGCGTGACGCCAGCCTCCGGCGCGCCATCGCGACCGCCGGATGACGTGGTGCAGGTACGCCAGGCGCAGGGGAACGAGGCGGCCGCGGCGCGCGCCCGCGATGCGCTGCGAAGCCGCGGCCTGGGTGTCGACCTTACCAGCGTGAAAAACGCTCTGATGTCCGCGGACGTGGAAACACTGAAACTGCTTTCAGCCGCAGCCATCCAGCCATCCATGATTGAAGAAGCATTTCGCCAGCGCGCCGATGGCACAACCAGCGTGGCCCGCCGCTTCTTCGAGAACTCCGCGGATTCCGCCGAAGCGATGAACTGGTTCGATTCCGCTTTGGCGCGAGTCGATCCCAATCTCACAATACCCGCCGATTACTACGAGCGCGAGGGCATCCTGACGGAAGCCATGCGAGCGGGTAACTGGCCCGCGCTGAAAGTGCTTCTGGCCCGGGGCGCGAGCCCCCACGCTTATCAGAATTTGTTTCTCACCCGTTATGCCGAGACCCGCTTTTTATTTCCGCTGCAGTATATTGCCGACGACGACCGTTTGGGGCTGAAAGAGAAGCAAGACCTCGCCAAAGCCTTCCTCGCCGCCGGCGCCGTGGTTCCAAGGGCGATCCCACCGACGGGCGGCATGGGCTGGAAATCCGTCATGTATGCCGCCAATCGGCTGCAGGTTGAAACCGCGCCGAAACTGGGCATGACGTTGCCTGTTTCTCCGGATTTCTGTGCGCAACAACCGAACCCCATTTGCAAACAAGCGACTTCGCGGCTGGGCGAAGACTGGTGCGCCATCGTCGCCGCCGTGCCCAGGAAGCTGACATATGCAGGGGGCGCCAGTTCCACGCCTCTCTATGACGTGAGACTGGAGTACCTGCTCGGCATCGCGGGAAACAAGATGTATTTCCTGGGCCTGACTAAGGAAATCGGGTATGAATATGTCCTCGTCGAAGTATCCAAAGACGCCTCCAGCTGGACGGTCCTGAAGCTAATGTCCCCCGAGGCTGGCATGGGACTGTGCAGGAAGGAAGCCGACGGCGTTCAGGCGGATGAGTGTTGGCGGAGAATCCCGCTGCGCCGGGTGGCAGGCAAAGACGTAATGCGCTTTGACGACTGGGGCATTTCATGGAACGTCTCGAAAGACGATTGTTCCTCACCCGGCCGAAAATAGAGCCGCGTCGAGCCTGGATCGAGCGAATGGCTGGGAGACAGGGATTCGAACCCCGATACGCAGCTCCAGAGGCTGCAGTCTTACCGTTAGACGATCTCCCAGCAGGTGAAGACAAAACTATTTTAGCAGCCTGTTATATACGGCGTCCGACGATGGCGTAATCGAGGCCACCGAAGAAACGCTCGCGGAAATCGGGGGGCAGGCTGGCCAGTTCGGGCATGGTGTCGATGGCCGGGGCGAGCTTGTGGACCTCAATTGCCGTGAGGCCGGCCTCTTCCATGCAGAACTGAAGATACTGGTGCGGCATGGGGCGGGTGTGCGTGGGGTCCAGATAGAAATACGTCGCGAAGATGGCGAGGCATTCGGGGTTGGGGGTCTCGACGGCCAGCACGCCGCCGCGGCGCATTTTCGCGGCGCAGAGGCGGATCATTTCGGGCAGCCGCTCCGGTGGCAGATGCTCCACCACCTGCGAACTGAGGATGCCATCGAATTCGCCATCGGGCTGCGCGGCGAGATACGGGAACAGGTCGGCAACTTCGGCGGCCATGCCTTTGTCGCGGCACTGGGCGACGGATTCGGCGCTGAGATCGATGCCGCGGGCGGGGACGCCGGCTTCGTGCATGACTTCGAGGAACTCGCCGCGGCCGCAGCCGATATCGAGCACGTTATCGCGACCTGCGAAGAATGGCCGGTAGAATTCCATGTTGCGGCGGATCTGTTCGTCGGTGCCGCGGAAGCGTTCGGCGAAGCGGCTGTAGTCCAGGCTTGAAGCAGTTGGCGCGGGCGCCGGTTCGTGGGTTGTCGGTTCGTGGGCTACTGGCGGCGGCTGCGGAGAAACGGCGCGCAGGCGGATGAGACGGAGTTCACTATGGATCATGCGCTCGTAGTTTTCGCGCACGCGTTCCAGATCTTCCCAGAGGCGCTTCTGGATGTCGACATTGGCGCGATCGAGCGCGCCCAGATAGTCGCGATGCTGCGCCTGCACGATTTCGCGGAAGTTGGATTCGATGAGCGTGACGCGATGCTGGAAAGCGCCCTGGAGGTCGGCCGCGTTGCGCAGAAACTGGATCTCGTTGGTGGCCAGCTTCTGTTCCCACGCTGCCCGCCACTCGATCCAGTGTTTGCGGATGTCTTTGAGTTCGCGGGATTCGTCGATGAGCGCGCCAAACATGGCGCGCGTTTCGAGTATTTCCGCGTGCATCGCGTCGAAGCGCTCATTGACCGCGTCGAAGCGTCCATTGACTGCGTCGATGCGTTCATACACCTGCGAACGCAGGCCCGCCATGCGGTCGTTCGATTGCGACGCGAGTGACAGCAGCGCGCGATTCTGTTCGGCGAGGGCCTCGATGGCGGCTTCGAGGGCGCTGACGGTTTCGCGATTGAAGATGATCTGGTCGCGCACGAACCACTGCAGGGTTCGGGCAATCAGCTTCTTTACGGACTGGACCACCTTGTTCAGCAGACCGCCTGCACGAGGGTTCACTGCGCCGATGGCCGCGACCTTGGCCTGGGCGGCGTCGCGGGCGTGGACGAACGGCATGAGGTCGGTGGACGGGATGCGGATGGGCGCGAAGGTTTCGGCGGCGTGGGCGCCGTTCTCAGGCTGGGCGTACGAATTTCGAACGCGGTCCCGCACGGCCGCCACTATGGCGTTAAGTTCGGCGATTCGGTCTGCATCAGCCGACACGGCGGGCGCTCGTCTTTTTCGCGGATTTGGAGTAAGACGCCGTCATGCGGGATTCGAGGCCACCGCGCGGTGTGAAGTCGCCCGTGACGGTGATGCTGACCGGTTTGCAGGCCTTGACAATATCGCGCAGGATGCAGTTGACCACGTTCTCCTGGAAGATGCCGAGATCGCGATACGCCAGCATGTACATCTTGAACGATTTCAGTTCGAGGCAGAGCTTGTCCGGTACATAGTGGATCGTGACGACGCCGAAATCCGGCAGTGCGGTCTTCGGGCAGACCGATGTGAACTCCGGGTTGGTGATTTCGATTTCGTAATCGGCGAACTGGTTGGGCCAGGTTTCGATGGCGGGCAGTTTCGCGTCGATGCCGGCTGCGGCGTGGTCGTCTGTGTAGCCGCGCTTCATTTGGATGCTCCGGTGAGTTCTTTGGCGAGCAGTTCAAGAAAGAGGCCGACGTCGGTGACAACGCCGACGGCGTGGCCGGTACCGCGATCGCTGACTTTCGTCGCGACAGCGGGGTTGATATCCACGCAGACGATGCGGACCCAGCTGGGCAGCATGTTGCCGGTGGCGATGGAATGCAGCATGGAGCCGAGACAGATGACCAGGCCGGCGGGGCGAAGTTGCGCCGCGTAGGCGTCCTGAGCCTCGTTCATATCGGTGATGGTTTCAGGCAGCGGTCCATCGTCGCGAAGACTGCCGGCGAGCACGAAGGGCACATTGTTCTTCACGCATTCGTACATGACGCCGGATTTCAGCTTGCCGGATTCGACCGCGCCGCGGATGCCGCCGGCGTGGTAGATGGCGTTGATGGCGCGCATGTGATTGCGATGGCCGTGCTCGGCCTGGCGGCCATCGGCCATGCGGACTCCGAGGGAGGTGCCGAGCAGCGCGGATTCGATATCGTGAACGCCGAGTGCGTTGCCGCTGAGGACGGCGTTGATCCAGCCGCCACGGATGAGTTTCGTGAGGCCGGAAACGCCGCCGGTGTGGACCACGACCGGGCCGGCTACGGCGACAATGGTCTTGCCTTGCTCTTTCGCCTGGCGCGCGAGCTGGGCGGTCTGGCGGACGGCGGTTTCGACCTGCCGCTCAGAAGATATTTCGTTCGACATGAAGGCGAACGCGAGGCGGTCGCGCTCTTTCGATTCGGGCGCGACGCGGATGCCATGCATGCCGGTGACCACCATATCGCCGGCTTTGAGATCGCGCAGGCGGCGGCAGAACGCTTCACCTTCTTTGACGACGATCATGGCGTCCATGCGCTGGTTCTGAACTTCGACCCAGTCGCCATTGAGCTTGATGAAGGTGTGGTGGTTGCTGGTGGAGTAGAAGTCTTCGGGCGCGCAGCGATCGCGCTCCACGGGGCCGAGGGTGGCGTCGCCGCCCTGCACGGGGGAGCAGCCGATGGGTAGCAGTTGCGAAAGCAGGTGCTCCATCTGGCGGCGGTCCGGGGCTTCGAGGCGCAGGCGGAGATAGGAGGGCTCGCCGTTGGTGCGGCCGATGCGGAACTGTTCGACTTCAAAACGGCCGTTGGATTCGACGACCTTATCGAAAATCTGCTCCATCAGGTGGGAATCGATGAGGTGGCCTTCGGCCTCGACAACTTCTTCAAAGGGCATGAAATACCAGTTTAACTGAAGCTACAGCGGAGGCGTTCCCAGACGGCGTCGTTTTGGCAGCGGGGCGATGTCGATGAACTCGAACGATCCGGGCGATGCTCTCTGAACTGCGGCGACGATCTCCGCAATTTTGGGTTGCATGGCTGGCCAGATGTTCGACCCGAGTACGACCATCGAGATTCTCCTGCCCGAGAGATTCTGCTGATACTGGATGTTCTGATCGCAGGTCACCATGATCTGGTAGTCTGATTCCTCAGCAATTTTGATCAATTCGCCGTTCGAGATTTGCCCCCAGCCTTCGTCTTCGGCGGTTCTCACCTGATATCCCTCAAGGTGTCGCCTGAGCGAGTACGGGACGTTTTTATCGAACAGGATTCGGCGCAGACTGATGTCGTGAGGCGTACGCGAGGATCTCCTGCACTTGCTCGATCGGCAGCCGGAAGTCTTTCGCTATTTCGGATTCGTCGACACCGGCCTCCCAGTTTTCAACGATGTCGTCGACAGGCATACGCGTGCCCCGCAGCACAGGCCGACCGCGCTGTACGTCAGGCTTTACTTCGACGAGAGTGCATTCGGACCAATCCATGGATGTTCTCTGGCGCCTGTTTCAATTTTAGTACGATTCATGGTGGGTGGATGTGCGGAGCGCGATAATGGCTCGAAAATAATGGGCTGGGCTATTCACGCCGGTGATGGAGGCCAGCCGGGATAGAATGCGAATCCATCACCTTCCTGCCACCCGATGCTGATAGGCAGCTTCCGGTCGGCGCGGAGTGCCCTGATGAAGCCTTTGTCGTCGGGTGAAGGTTCCTCGTCGATTACGATCAGCCAGAGTTTTGCTGGCGTGCGTTTAGGGTAGTGGTTGTATTCAAATAGTTGGCCGAGCGCTTCCCTGATAGATTTCCTCGTGCCGACATAAGCGCAGACCTTTAGCTCTGCGATGACGTCGCTATCATGCAATTTGAAGCGCACATCGATCCGTTGCTGTTCCTGGTCGGGACTGATCCCGTGAACAGTTTTAAGCCAATCGCAAAGATCATTGGACAACTTGTTGTGCCGGGGAATAATCTCTTTTAAGCGCTCAGGGGAATCGCGATAATAGGATTCTTCCGAGAGAGTGCCAAAGTGTGTCCCGTTTGACGAGGTTTCCCGTTCTTCTCGTTCCCTGACGGTTTGGTTAACGAGGCGGTCTAAAAGAAGACGCATTTGCTCGTCAGGAACGTCTTTTTTGCTGCTCCAATTCCTATCATCAAGGCCGACCTCGTTTGGCAGGATCTCCTGCGAGAAAAACGTGAATTCTTTGAGTACGATTGCCAATATTTTTCCATCAAACTTGTTGTGGCTGTTCCGTAAAACAGCGGCAGCCTGAGTTTGCCACTCGCGTTCGGTTGCTGCCCCAAGTTCGGTCCGGTATTTTCGCCACGCGTCGTCTTGATGTATGGTCACTTGGTCCTCGATGCGGCCAGCCGCCACGATAGGCCGAGGCAAGTGTCCTCGGCGCACACAGAATAATGGATCGAGCCGATGCCGGATTGTCCATTTGCTGGGACTCGCGTAGAAGATCGCGTTTCTCCCACTCGAATTCAGCCGTTGGTAGGCGAGCCATTGCTCGTCAGCAAGCATGAGGATTCCAGACATGTCACTCAATCCTAACCTAAAGGCGTGGACATTGCAGCGCATCAGATTTCCAAAACATGCTGAGGTTTGCCGGTCGCGAATCGTGTCAGCCGCTGAGAACCACAGTCACGTCAGGTGCGAAGTTCGGCCGCAACTTCGGCGGCTATGCGGCGGGCTTCGTCGACCTGCCCAGGTTCGAGGCTGATGGCTCCCACGCGGGCGTGTCCACCACCGCCATAGCGTTCGCAGATCGTAGCGAGATTGTGCTTTGGTTCTGCTGGCGCCCACGGGTTCGAGCCCACTGAAATCTTGGTGCGAAAGCTCGACGGGCTCACTGCGACCGTGTACGTGCCTTCAGGGTGCAGGTAGTACGGGATGAACTTGTTATAACCTTCGAGATCGTAGCCGGTCAGGTCAAAGGTAATCACGCCCTCCGCTTCGGCCGACTTCTCGCGGATGATTTCGAGCGATTCCAGATGCCGCTGATAGAGCGGCCGATAGATCTGCTGGATTTCGGGCAATTCGACGATTTTCGCCAGCGGCGTGGTCTGCATCAGCTGGATAATGCGCTGCACGGTCTCCGAGCCCTTGGAACCTTCGATCACCAGCGTCAGTTTCATGGCGGGCGCGCCCAGTTCGACAGCGGTTTTGGGGTCGGAGTATTGCGCGCCGTCGATGATCGTAGCCCAGTGGACCAGATCTTCCAGATCGGGCGCGGTGAAGCCCCAGCGGTCGCGGGCTATGTCGCGGATGTAGCTGGTGCAGGATTTGTACGACGTATCGTACATCTTCTGCGGAGTTTTTGTGGCCTCGTACTGCTTCTGATCTTCGGGTGACAGGAACGCGCTCTGGTGATGATCGAACCACCAGGTGAGGCGGGGATTGGTGGAATATTTGAAATCGACTATGGCGTTTTCATCGCCATCGAACAGGCTGTCGTCGAAGATCTGCGAGGCGCGGTGCGCCATGCCGGTATAGACGAACTCGGCGTCCGCGTGAATGGCGCCGCGATAGAAGCGGCTGAAGAAAGCGGCGGAAGCTGCGCCGTCGAAACAGTGATCGTGATAGAGGACTCGTACGCGCATTCTTTTCCGCAAATGTTTTCGGGGTGAAAACCTTCCATCGTGCCTGAAAGTGCGGCAAATTGCAACTCTAAACGCAAATTAATGTTGGGCGGGCGGAAAATCGCGCCCCAGGACATGGAAACTTTCACGCCAGACGGCACCCGGTTGGAGCATTTGCAGAGCTTGATATTTGCCCTCAGCGGCCAGATTGACGCCGTTTGTGATGGCCGCCATCGGCTCAAAACAGATGAATTCGTGGCCGGAAGGCGCATATACGACGCTTACCTGCCATTTCGGGCCGAATGCAACTTCGATGCGGCGCCCGCCGCCTTCGATCCAGAAGGTGGATTGCCCGTCGGCATCGCGCACCAGATCCGTAAAGCCATCATCCAGGATAAGGGTTGCGAGCGGAGTGGGATCGGGAAGTGGATTGGGCTTGAGTTCGCCGGTGGCGCACAGGCTGGCATCGACTAAGACGGCGGAACTGGCAGGAATATGCGCCAGGCATGCGGCTCGTGGCACGCCGGGGATTGTGAAATAGGGATGGAAGCCGATGACAACGGGCATAGGGTCGCGGCTGAGGTTCTTCACGGCGACCGATACTTCCAGCCGGCCGGATTCGAGCCGATGGGTCATTTCGTATTCGTGCGCGAAGGGCCAGTTGGCCATTAACGAAGGATAACGCCAGAATTCGAGGCGGCTAGTGACCCAGGCGCTGCTGGAATCGGCGCCGAAATCGGCGATTTGCCAGAGATTCGAAGACGTGAGCATGCCGTGGATCGCGATGTGATCGCCGTGGATGCGCAGCACGCCGAGCGATTCGTTAAACGCGTACCAGTTGCCATTCGCATGGAAGCCGCCGCCGGGAATACGATTCGCCCATGGGGCGAGGAACGGAATTCCGCTCAGTTCGCGCAGTTCCGAGATGTTGGCCGCCGGCATGTGGAGGATATTCGCGCCGCGCACGTTCATGGCGTAGGCGCGATTGCCGAGCGAAGGCGCAATGAGAACTTCGACGCCGTTTGCCGCGTCGGCCAGACGAACGACGGAGACGCCGTGATCCAAAATCTGTTCGGCTGCGTAGGTCAATAAGTTAGTGTACGCCGGGTTGGTCGCCGTGCGCTAAAGTGAATCTGACCGCCCCGAGATCACATGCAAAAAGCACGACAGATTGCACGGACGGGAATGGTGGTCAGCGCGTTGCTGGCGATTATGAAGATTGGCGTGGGTCTGGCTGCGCATTCGGCGGCCGTCACGGCGGACGGATTTGAGTCTGCGGCGGACATATTCACGTCGGGCCTGGTGCTGGTGGGGATGACGATTGCAGCGCGGCCCGCGGATGAGAATCACCCGTACGGACACGGGCGCGTGGAGATTCTCACCGGGTTACTGCTGGGCTTTCTGCTTTTTGGCGCCGGCGTGCTGATTGCCGTGCATGCGTGGACGGGTTCGGGAGAAATTCCGATTCCGCCGGCTGCGTATGCGGTTTGGCCGTTGCTGATTTCAATTGGTGCGAAGCTTTGGCTGGTGACGGTGAAGTACCAGAACGGAAAGAGACTGGATAGTTCGGCGCTGAAGGCCGATGCGGCGAACGACGCGGTGGATATCGTTTCCGGAACGGTGGCGCTCATTGCGCTGCTGCTGACTGTGCGGCTCCCCGATCGCTTTCCGCGGGCGGATCACTATGGCGCATTCGTGGTGGGGCTGATCGTCATCGCGACGGCTATCCGCGTGGCGTATGAGGCGGCCATGCACCTGATGGATACGATGCCCGATGACGATGCCATGGAAGATATTCGGCGCGCGGCTGCCAGCGTGCAGGATGTAGTCGGAGTGGAGAAGTGCTTCGCGCGGAAAACGGGGCTGAAGTACCACGTGGATTTGCACCTGGAAGTGGATCCGGAGATCACTGTGCGGGCGTCGCACGAGATTGCGGGGCGTGTGCGGGAGGCCGTTTGCGGGCAGTTGCCGTGGGTAGCGGACGTGCTGGTGCATGTGGAGCCCGCGCCGGGCAAGTCAGGCCAGGCGCGGGGTGTAGCGGGCCGGGTGTAGCGGGTAGATATTAACGGCCGAGGACTACGATTCCGAAGCTCTCCGCGACGGGGGTTCCGCGGCCACCGCCGGCGGCCGGAGTGATGTCCCATGCAGGCAGATAGAGCTTGTGGGCCTTCTGATCGGCGCTGATGGTCTTGGCTCCCACTTTGGTCGGGATGGTTGCCACCACGGCGTATTTACCGGGCGAGGTTTCCCCCACCATGGTGACCGCGCCATCGCGGTTGGCGCTGAAGGCGTAACCATCGTCGAAAGCGACGCCATCGGGATCCTGCCCGACAACTGCGGTTGAAATCACTTTGCCGGCAGCCGGATCGCTGATGGCCATGACCTTATCGCAGACGGAGAACAGGCGCATTTTCGCGGTATCGATGGCGAGACCGCTGGGGCCGTCGCAGGGAGCGATGGAATAACGCTTCATGATGAGACCTTCCTGCGCGTTGATTTCGATCACTTCGTTTTTGTCTTCGAGGTTGGCGAAGACGTGGCCCTTGCCATCCACCTGAGAGAATTCCGGCTTGCCGCCGACGGCTACCGACGCGCTGATGACGGTGCCGGTCTTAGCGTCGATCAGCGTGAAATCGTTGCTCTTGCCGTTGAAGGTCAGGACGCGGTGAGTGACCGGCTCGTAAATGATGGAATCGGGATTCTGGCCGGTGTTGATTTTGCCCGTGACTTTGAGGGTAGCGATGTCGAACACTGTCACGTTGTTGGTGGTGCCGTTGCTGGTGAAGCCTTTGCCGAGATCGTCCGCGATCGCGATGCCGTGGACGCCCTGCGTATCGGGAATAGTGCCGACGAGTTTGTCGCTGACAGTATCAATGACTTCTGTCTGGGTGCCGTGGGAGACGTAGAGGCGATGATTGGCGGTATCGCAGAAGGTGTAATCGGTGCGGTTGGCGCCGCCGATTTTAATGTTGGCCACTACCTTGTACGCGGGCGGGGCGGCGAGGGTTAGGGTGGCAGACGCGGCCAAAGTGAGGATCAGGGCTGTTTTCATGGGTTAATTCCTTTCACGATAAGGGTCAAGTCGAACGTACAGGATCTTGCTGAAGTTTCCCTGAAGAGACTGATAACTGATAGCGGTTGTTGCGTCCTAATTTGGATTCTGGCCGTTGTGACGTGTATCGCAGGTGTAGGACTGAGGACTTTCGCGCTATGTGGTCTGGTTGTAGGCATCGGGTCCTCCGAGAACAAACCGGCTCATGTCAACGTTGTCTTCGGTGATTGTCCGAAATCGAGGACCGATGAATCGGTAAATATAGCAAAAACGCGTAATGTGAGGCCTATCGAAGGCATCCCGATAATCGACGAATCCATAGGCACAAAGGAGCTTCTCATGGCGCTGGATAGATTCGACCGTCGCCTCATTCATCATTCCGTCGTCAAAATATGCGATCAATTGGAAGCCGTTGTTGGGGGCGAGGACTGTCCCTGAGTCTGGAATCTCCGCCGGTCGCGCGATGGCTGTTCCAATGGCGTTGCTGGTGTAGTTCGGCTCCTCGTCAAAGTCCGGCTCGGCGGGACGTACCCCGCTCTTGGAATTTACTGCGTGAAAGCGGACGCGACCGTTGAGCAGCCTGCATGGGGTCTGTCCGGATACTCTAAACCTGAACACGAAGGTCAGGGGCATCATGTATTCTCGACTTCCGTATTCCGGGATTCGAAGGATGTCGCGCGGTGGCGTGACTTCCTCGACCAGCATCCAACCGCGTTGCCCCATCAAGAGCGCATTAGCTTGAACGCTGAGGGCGGCTGCTTGGGTACCGGCATGTCCGATCATCTTGTCGGTTTGGACTCCTGTCGCCTGTATCTCTCGAAGAGTCTTTCTGGCGTACCAAACACCAAATCCAGCAATCAACACCAATGTTCCGCTAAATACCCAGTTGATCTTGTCCATCCAGTCTTTGGACACATCGGCGCGCACATCGAGCGGTTTCGTTTGATCGGACGTTTGCCCTGGGATTGGTGGAACCACAACAACCAGGAGAAAACATACCAGAATTCGCAGATTCATAGACACGCTAGGACACCGCCTTATTCGCCGCCGCGGCCGGATGCGCTGCGCTGGTAGAGATCGTCGAGTTCGGCACGGAAATTTTCCATCACCTGCTTTCGGCGAACCTTCATGGTGGCGGTAACTTCTCCGTGGTCGATGGAGAAATCGCGGGGGAGGATGCGGAAGCGTTTGATTTGCTCGAAGGGCGCGAGTTGCTTGTTGATCCTTGTGACAACCTGCTGGACCGCCGCGATTACCTGCGGGGCTTCGTGCAAAGGGACGCCTGCGGTGGCTGCGCCGGGTATCGCTTCGGCGGCCGGCGTCTGGATGGTGAAGAGCGCGACCAGATGCGGCAGCCGGTCGCCTGCCACGACCAACTGGCTGATGAGCGGCTCGAATTTGAAGAGGGTCTCGACGCGACCCGGGAAGATTTTCTTCCCGTTCGAAGAGACGATCAGTTCTTTCTTGCGACCGGTGATGTAGATGTAGCCCTCGGCGTCTATGGTACCGATGTCGCCGGTGTGCAGCCAGCCATTTTCGATCAGTTCGGCGGTGGCTGCCGGGTCGTTCTGATAGCCGCTCGAAAGTGCGGGACTGCGGAGCATCAGCTCGCCTTCTTCAGTAGTGCGGAATTCCACGCCGCGCAGAGGCTTTCCAATACTGCCGGGACGCGGGGCATTGAGGGGATTGAGCGCGGCCACTCCGCCTTCGGTCAGGCCATAGCCTTCGATCAGCGGCATGCCGATGGCCTCGAAAAACTCGGCGAGATCCGCCGAAAGCGGCGCCGCGCCGGAGATGGCGGCACGCAGACGCCCGCCCAGACGTTCGCGAATCTGCGCGAAGATGAGGCGGTCGGCCAGCTTCAGGGGCAGGGCAATGTGGAGCGGGACTCGCTTGCCCGCGCGCTTTCGCTGCGTGGCAGTGCGTCCTAATTGCACCGCGGTTTCGAAGGCTTTTTGCGCGACGGGAGATTTCTTTTGCACTTCGGTGCGGATGCTGGAGTACATGCGCTCCCACACGCGGGGCGGCGCGAGAAAGACGGTGGGCTTCACGGACTTCAGTTCGCCGGGCAGTTTCATCAGACTTTCGGCGAATGACACGGGGGTCCCAGTGAGGATGGGCAACAGTTCAATGACTACCCTTTGCGCAATGTGAGCGGACGGCAGAAAGGCAACCGTGATGTCATCGGGGGTGAGGCCGACCGCATCCGGTCCCATCTGAATGTTGCGCGCGAGCGAACCCTGAGTGGCGAGCACGCGCTTGGGCTCGCCGGTTGCGCCGGAGGTGAGGTACAGGATGGCGAAGTCTTCGGGTGAGATGTTGGCGACGCGGCGGCCGTGCGTGCGCAGTTCCGCCAGCGAGATGGCGCCGGGCGCTTCGCCGGTCAGCAGGATGAAGTGCTGCACGGAAGCGTCTTTGAGAGCGGCGAAGGTTTTCGGATCTTCCACGAACAACGCTTTGGCTTCGGAAAGCGCAATGGTCCGCAACAGTTCCACGGGCGGATAGCTGGGATAGAGCGCCGCGGCGACCGAGGCGTTCATCAGAATGCCCTGATCGGCGAGGTAAAATTCGGCACGGGTTTCCGAACAGAGGGCAACGTGGTCGCCGCGGCCGATGCCGAGCGCGTTCAGTCCGGCGGCGATTTCTTCGGCGGCTTCGAGGTATTGCCGCCAGGTCCACGTCTGGACGCCGGATTTAGAGGGCTGCCGCAGCGCGAGGCGATCGGGGTAGCGCGCAGCCGTCTGGCGCAGGATTTCCGGAATCGTGTTGGGGATGGCGTCGGGGATGGCATCGGGCATTCGGTCCAGTGTATTACGTTTCTTCCGGAGTGGGCGTCTCACCCACCATAGCCGCTACGCGATCCTGCAGCATCTGATTGAGTTTGCCGCGATCGTGCAGGGTCATGCCGGCGGTCTCGATGGGATCGCCAATCAGAACCTCCACATCGCCTCCGTGCACCATGGCGGAGCCCATCGGCAGGATGGCGCGGGTGTTCAGCAGGGCGATCGGGACTGCGGGCGCGCCGGCTTTGATCGCGACGTAAGCGGCGCCTTCGCGGAACGGCCGCATCGTTTTCGGAGTGCGGCCTCCTTCGGGAAACAGCAGCAGCGAGACGCCACGCTCTCGCACGATGCGGGCGCCTTCGCCCATGGTTTTGAGCGAGGCCCGTGGGTTGTCGCGAATGACCGGCATATGCCCAGCACGTGCGAGGTGTCCGCCCAGCAGCGGGATGGAGAACAGGCCCTGCTTGGCGAAGAAGCGGAACTGGAGCGGGATGGAACTCAGGATGACGGGCGTATCCATGTAGCTGGCGTGATTCGCTACCAGCACATAGCCGCGCTTGGGGTCGAGCTTTTCAAGGCCGGTGACGCGGCAATGGACGGAGCCGATAACCAGCAGCATGCGCGACCATTTTTGCGCGATGCGATGCTGCGTAAAGCCGGTGCGGTCGCGCAGAGATGTCACGTACGATATGGCGCCCATCAGGATGGTGGCGGCGACGATCGCGGGTGCGGTAAAGAGGGCTGCTCTGATTTTCCACACAATGAAAATAGAATGAAAGTTGAAACTCTATTATCCCTGCTATGGTCAGACGAGATGAAAGCCGTTCGCCGAATAGAATGGAAGAGGAGATTTACGCACCCATCATGAAGAAAACTCAATATTTAACGCTCGTCTGTTTGCTGGCGGGAACGGCTGGTTTGTACGGGCAGACGCTGCCAAAAGGCGATGCGGCGAAAGGCAAAGACACCTTCGATCAGCAGTGCGGGCTTTGTCACGACGCGGCCACTACAGACAAGAAGATGGGTCCGGGGCTGAAGGGCTTGTATAAGAGGCCGAAGCTGACCACCACCGGTAAACCGACGAACGATGCCAGCGTGCTCGACAAGATCAATACGGGCGGCAATGGCATGCCTCCGGAAAAAGATTTGCTATCGGATGCCGACAAGGCGAATCTGCTGGCCTATCTGAAGACGCTTTAAGGTAAATTGTTTCAGAATGGAACAATCGCGGGCATTCCGCAACAATATACCCCATAAAAACCGATGGAGGTATATACGGCGCTCGCGTTTTGTGATATTCAACGTTCATGCGACGAACCCTTGCGGTTCTGCTGGCTCTCTCGTCTCTGCTTCAGGCGGGAGGCCCCGGTAATCGGGTTCAGTACGTAGGTGGAACCGTGGCCGGTGTTCCCAGTCATTCGAGTGCGGATATCGACGTGCGCGACGAGACCGCTTTGTCTCTGCATTTGCGCGACAAGGCCATTTCGGTTGCGTGGAGCGATGTCAGCAATATCGAATACGGTCTCCATGTGGATCGGCGATATCTGGAGGCGATTCTCATTTCCCCATTGTTCCTGATTGCAAAAAAACGCTCGCACTTTTTGACGATCGATTATATGGATGCCGACGGGCACCAGCAGGCCGTGGTTCTCGAAGTGAGCAAGGGCGATATCCGGCAATTGCTGGTTTCGCTCGAAGCGCGAACGGGGCGTCGCGTCGAGTATCAGGATGAAGAGGCGCGCAAGGCGGGCAAGGGATGAGGTTTCGCTCGCTGCTTGCGCTGATTCCGCTGCTGCCGCTGACGGCGTTTGCGGTGGAAAGCCGTCCCTCGGAAGCGGCCTTGGCCGATGTGAAGCGGGTCTATGTGGATCAGCTGGGCGGCGGCAAGACGTCGGATCAGTTCCGCGATATGCTGATCTCGGCGATCCAGAGTACCGGCTTATTCGTGCTGACGGAGAATCCGGATCACGCCGACGCGATGCTGCGGGGGTCGGGCGACGATCTGATTTTTAACGAAGAGCATAACTCCAGCGACTCGATCGGCGTGCATGCCAATGCGGGCAGCGGGTCCAGTTCGCGATCTTTGAACTCCGGCGTGTCATCCAATTCGACGACGGGGATTGGCGTCACCGATAGCGAGAACAGCAAGATCCAGGAACGGCATCATGAGGCTACGGGATCGGTGCGGCTGGTGAGCAAGGACGGCGATGTCATCTGGTCGACCACGCAGGAATCGAATGGCGGGAAGTTTCGCAGCGCCATGGCGGATGTGGCGGATAAGATTGTTAGGCAACTGGCGGATGAAACGCGCAGGATGAGGGATCTGGCGGCGGTCGCGAGGGATGCGCGGCCGCAGGTAAGCGACGATAAGCCGAAAGACAATCCGAAAGACAACCAGGCCCCTGACCCAAAACCCGCCAAGCCGTAACCTAGAATAGGATCGAATGATCCGCCTCTCGTTATTTCTACTGTTTGCTGCATCTCTGTACGGGCAGGCCTTACCCACCTTCGATGGTGAATCGCTCGCAGGCAAGAAGTTCACCATGCCCGCGGCGGTTCACGGGCATCCGGCGGTGCTGGTGGTTTGCTTCACGCACGCCTCCGGCCCGCATTGCACGGAATGGACGAAGCGCCTGGAGAGTGACTTCAAAGGCAGCGCCGACCCTGAGATTTATGCGGTGATTTTCCTTGAAGACGCGCCGAAGCTGGTTCGCGGCATGGCGAAGAGCGGAATCAGAAGCGGCGTCGCCAAAGAGGACTATGACCATTACCTGATCGTCACCGAGCGTGAGAAAGAAGTGAAGGCTGCGGTTCACTTTCAGGAGCCCGACGACGCCTATCTCGCGGTGCTGGGACCGGACGGGACGGTGCGGTGGACTTCGCACGGCGCGGTGAGCGACGCGACCGCGGGGAAGATCCGCGAGATGGTGCGGTAGCCGCGCGCCGACCGGTTGCGTCAGTTGTCGGTCGGAGTTTTTTCCATGTGGTCGACGATCAGCTGTTCGACCATCGCTTTACGCGACTCCAGCTTCAGCCCGAGCGATTGCACGGCCTCGATCAGCGACGACTTTCCATCGGGATCGATTGCCGCGGGGGCTGTCGGGGCGCCGGCAGCGGGTCCGCCGGGAATATCCAGGCCTCTGGACCGCATCATGCTGATGAGGTCCGCCAGGGAGAAATCAATCGCAGCCTGATAGTAGCCCTTGAGGCCGGTCATATCGACAATCTGGGGTGAAGCCGCGCCACCGCCGCCCATTTGCGAAAACTGTGTGAGCATATCGGCGAACCCGGCCATGGTCATCATGCTGGCGTCCATATGCATCGTCATAGTGGAGGGATTTATACCGTAGGCAATCTTGCCCTTTTTACCCATATCCATCACGCCGTTGCCGAGTTTACCCATGGTGACGCGAACCGGGCCGTCGGGGCTCTGCTGGATCATCTCGCCGTCTTTGAGCGGAGCGGATTCATCGATGGCGACCGGAACCTCGGTGGATTCCTTCATCTTCGGGCCACCCTTGCCGACTACCAGGGCGAGAACGGGATGTTCCGCCGTGGTGCGATGAATCGTCAGCTTGAAACGATCTTCGAGGAGCGTTTGCAACATTCTCGGCACATCATCCTTCGACGCCTTCTCAGGCAGTTTGGCGACTATATCGAAGCGTGCATTGGCCATCCAGTCGGGGCAGGTGATCTGGTAGGGCTTTACCCCGTATGCGAGCGAAATAAGGCTCTTCAGATCGAGATAGGTGTATTCCGCACGGTTGGCGTCCACGTGAGCGCCGATTTTAGGCATCTGGCCGTTCTGGGCGGCGGCCATCATCTTTGCCATGTCGATGGGTTCGGCGGGTTTGATCGAGGCCACTTCGAAGGCGGGCCTGGTCTGGGCGAAGGCCGCGAGAGCGGTCAGCGCGAGTCCAACCGTTATTTTCCTGAGCTTGGATTGCATATGTGATCTCTCTTTATTGTTACGCAGTGTTGGCTGCGATTGTTCGTGATGAGTCAGTATGCCTTCTGTTGAATGATCTTCAGCGCGCCCAGCAAAAACAGAACCCCGAAGCCGAAACACAGGAGGACAGAGGCCCACGGGAACACATGGGTAATCAGCGGGGATGCTTCGCCGGACATGCGGAAGATGTCGAAAGCTTCGGGTACATTGGTCCAGGCGAAAAGCCAGCGCATGAAAAATATGGATCCCATGCACGCCAGGACACGCAGTTGCTGATCCAGAAACGTAGCGAAGAGCGTCGCCAGGCCAAAGATTGCGAAGCTACTGGCGAGTACCGTTGCGGCGTATCTGAGACCGTCATTCCACGCTATTGAGGCACTCACCTCGGGAAACGCAATCCAGGCGAAGCAGCACGCGGCGATGAGGAAGCCAGCCGTCGCCGTCATTCCAAAGACCACTCTGGCGGCAAAGAGCCTGAAACGGCTGACAGGAAGAGACAGGGTGAAGCCGGTGGACCCGTTTAGGCCTTTCAGGACGCGAAACGGCGCCTCCGTATTGATGCCCCCGCCCGCGATCACAAGCGGAAGCACTATCCAAAAAAATGGCAGTGCATTTTGCACGGATTTCTGCCCCTGCACTAACTGACCCTTGTTGTGACCGGTAAACAACACGAACAGGACCAGCGCGAGTGGCATCAGCATGCGCCATCTGGTTTCGAGCCAGGCTTTATACCAAAGCATTTTCATCACTCCTTACGTTTTCAAGAAAAATTTCCTTCAGCCCAACCGGGAAGCGCTCAAACGTCGCGCCGGGCAACGATTCGATCTGGCCCACGATGGCACTGATGTTACCGCTGGCGAGGATCGATAGGGTGCGGCCTTCGCGGCGAACATGATCCACACCTTCGACCCAGCGCGCAGGAACGGCCGATTCGTTTTCGAGGACCACCTGAAGCCTCTGATAGCGGGCCTTCAGGTCGTCGAGAACGCCGGTTACGATCGCGCGGCCCTTATCGACAATGCAGATGCTGTCGGCGATCTGCTCTACTTCGGTCAACTGGTGCGAGGAAAAGAAGATGGTAGTTTGCTGCGACGCGGCGATGGCGACCAGTTCGCGCAATACTTCTTCGGTGGCGGCAGGGTCGAGACCGTCCGTTGGCTCGTCCAGGATGAGAAGTTCCGCGCCGTGGCAGACGGCAATCAGAAGCATCAGCTTCGATCGCATGCCTTTTGAGAGATCGGAGATTTTTCGCTTTGGAGGAAGATCGAATATCTTCAGGTAACGGCTCTCCAGGTCGTCGCGCCACCGGGGGAAGAATGGACGGGTGAAGCGAATCATTTGCTCCACGGTCATGTAGGGAAAGAGGTCTTTGTCTTCGGTCACAAAGCCGATACGGCTGCGGGCTTCCATGCACAGGCGAGGATCGCCGATATCCATACCGAAGATGCGGGCCGTGCCGCCATCGGCGCGCAGCATCCCCATGAGGATTTTGATGGTCGTCGTTTTCCCGGCCCCGTTGCGGCCAAGAAATCCGAAAATACTTCCCGCGGGCACCCGCAGGTCGAGGTGATTGAGTGCACGCTGATTCCGGTAAGACTTCTTCAACCCGCTCACTTCGATTGCAAAATCGTTCATGATCCGCTCCCTTGCAGCTTCCCTTCATCCCGCAACAGCGCCAACTCGTTTTCCACCAGCCTGCGAATTTCGTCGCCGCTCAGACCCGACGCCACCAGGCGTTCCACCGCCGATTGCACAACTGCCTGAGCCTTCTTCGTCACCTTCGACTTCCTTGCCGTCGATTCGCAGATGAACGCTCCCGAGCCGTGCTTCAGTTCGACGATTCCTTCGTGTTCCAGTTCGCGATAGGCGCGAGCCACGGTATTCGGATTCATAACCAGATCTTCCGCGAGTTTGCGCATGGTGGGAAGCTGGTCTCCGGATTGCAAGGCTCCGGTTTCCACCGCGTGCTTCACCTGCTCCATCAACTGGAGATAGAGCGGAATGCCGGAGGACTGGTTCAGTCGAAGAATCATCAATTGTGCTAGTCTGCTAATACACTATACGGATCGGGCCCGGGAGTCAAGAGCTATAATTGTGACCGTGAAAATATTTGTGATCGTGGCCATTGCGGGCTCATGCCTCTGCCATGCGCAGGACACGGCAGCCGGCGGTGTTACGTTCCGCTCCGACGCACAACTGGTACTCACGGGGTTTCACGTCACAGCGAAAAAACAGGATGTCAAAGGGCTCACGGCGGCGGACTTCGAGCTTCTCGTGGATGGCCACCCGCGTCCGATCACGCTTTTCGAGGGCACTCAGAGCGGCTTGCCCATCGAGATTGTTCTCCTGTTCGATACGAGCGGCAGCGTCACCGGCAACGGATTGCTGGACGAGAAACTGTTCCGCGACAATCTGCTCGCCGGGTTGCCTGACGTGAGGCTTTCGGTCTATAGTTTCGGAGGCAGTCCGAAAGGCAGCCTGCACCGGGTGTCCGGTCCGACTTCCGGTCCTGCAATTCTCATCCGGGCGTTTCAGTCGGTAATAAAGAAGATGCCAGGCGAAGCGTCGTTCGAACTCGGTAGTCCGGCGAGGGATTCGCCGATCTACGAATCGATTGTTAAAACGCTGGAGGATTGTTCGCGCAACGTCCAGGCAGGAGCCCGTATGCTGGTGGTGGTCTCCGACGGGAGGCCCGGTGGAGAACTGGATCCCGCCGGCGCCGCGCACGCTGCGGAACTTGCAGGCATTGCGGTCTATCCACTGGTGGTGGGACATGCAGCGAGAATCGCTGCATTCGAAATGGAATCGGCCGCGCCGCTGCGATCGGGTGACGATGACCGGACTTTCGAAGTCCGCAATGTCTACCGGAAGAAGCTGTTCGATGAGGCTGAGCAACAGACCGCGGATTTCGCGGGTCTTGGAGAGGCGACCGGAGGTAGGGCGTACGATCCGCCGGTCCTCAACGCCTCTTCCGCGCGCGGAATTATTCATGCGCTGGCGGACCAGGTGCGCTCGGAATACGTTGCCGGCTTCTCACCGGAACCCGGATCTCATCCGGCGGCTCATGAGATCAGGATTCGGCTTGTCGGCCCGGGTGAATTGAAACTGACGGGTGGTGCACGAACGGCGGTTTATTAGCTTGTAGAATAGGACAAGGCCTGTAATCGGGCAGATTGAAAGGGAAGGTGCAACGGATGGGTATTCCCGTCTCGCAAATGTGGACGGTTGCGACGTATGTGCTGCGGCAGCGGATTGCCGGGCGCGAACGTTACCCGCTTGTCATGATGCTGGAGCCGCTGTTTCGCTGCAATCTGGCCTGCGCGGGCTGCGGCAAAATTCAGTATCCGGCGCATGTCCTGAAGATGAATCTTTCGCCGGAAGAGTGTTTCCGCGCGGTGGATGAGTGTGGCGCTCCAATGGTTTCGATACCGGGCGGCGAGCCGCTGATGCATCCGGAAATCGACAAAATCGTCGAAGGTCTGGTGGCGCGGAAGAAGTACATCTATCTCTGTACCAATGCTCTGTTGCTGCGCGAAAAGATGGATCTTTTCACGCCCAGCAAATACCTCAGTTTTTCCGTTCATCTGGACGGCCAGAAGGACGAACACGACTTTTCCGTCTGCAAGGAAGGGGGTTACGAACTGGCCCTGGAAGGTGTGAAGGAAGCGGTGAAGCGCGGCTTCCGCGTGACCACCAACACCACGCTTTTCGACGGTTTCGACCCGAATCACGTGCGAAAGTTCTTCGACGAAATGATGGCACTGGGTGTGGAAGGCATGATGCTTTCGCCCGGCTACTCTTACGACAAAGCGCCCGATCAGCAGCATTTTCTGGGGCGCGGCCGCACGCGGAGGCTGTTCCGTGCCCTGCTTTCCAATCGCAACGACGAATGGGTTTTCAACATGTCGCCGCTGTTTCTGGAATTTCTGATGGGCAAGCGGCATTACAAGTGCACGCCGTGGGGCATGCCGACTTTCAATCTGTTCGGCTGGCAGAAGCCCTGCTATCTGTTGCAGGACGGCTACGCGGATACGTTCGCGGAACTGATGGAATCCACCAACTGGGAGCGCTACGGCACCGAATCGGGCAACCCGAAGTGCGCCAACTGCATGGTGCACAGCGGCTATGAGGCATCGGCGGTGCATGATGGGTTTACTACTTTGCGCGGCTTCGCCGATATGGTGAAGGCAACTTTTTTCCACCGCTATCCGGATGCCGAAGCGCTGAAGATGCTGGATGAGCCGGTGAAGCCGGTACACGCGCAGGCGGGGCTGGTTCAACTGACCGTAAAGCAACCTGCGAGCGAAGAGGTGGAAGTCTGAGCACCGTGAATGTGGAAGAGCTGGAAATCGTCCCCGGTTTCGAGCATGAAAATCTCCAGGGCAAGGCGTTTGCCGCCGCGAGCGAAGAGGAACTGCGCGAGGCGCTTGAAAAAGCCTTCGACTATCGCGGCGATGTCACCATTACGCTGAAAAGCGGCAGCGCCATCGAGGGCTATATCTTCGATCGGCGCACCGGAGCCACGCTTGCCGAATCCCTGGTCCGGCTTTTCCCGAAAACCGAACCGAAGAAGATCAGCATCGCTTATTCCGATATCGCTGGTCTCGCCTTTACCGGGCGCGACACGGCGGCTGGCAAGAGCTGGGAGGCCTGGGTCCGCAAGTATTGGGAAAAGAAACAGGCGGGCGAGACGAATATTGAGATTAAGCCCGAGAAGCTCGATTGATTTTGCGGTTCTGACAACGCCTCTATCTCTCTAATTCGCTTGCGATTTTCTTTGTCTGGTATGGCGCAGCGGGTATTTCCGGCCACGCGCGTGCGGCATGCGAAATTCACAAAAAGTGCCTAAGTCTCTTCTTTTCTAAGTGAAACTGGTATGCATTGTGCGTATCAGTCCGATTCAATAAATCTATTTCGCTTACCAGTTCACGCAACCGTAAACTAGCTGCTTGAGGCTGGGGACGCGGTGCCTTACGGCGTGTCCGTCTCATGTCAACCAAAAGGGAGAAACCATGAGAATACCGATTTGCTTGCTGGCATTAGTGTCTTTAACCTGCGCAGTGTATGCGGAAGACCCGGACGATCAGGCGCCCGCCAGCACCACGGCGCCAGCGCCGGCCGCTGCGGCAACGCCAGCGCCCGCCACGCCGCCAGCACCGCCACCCAAGTACGACGGCTGGGCATTCAGTGGCTTGTTCGACGGCTATATCACCGACAACACGAACCACCCGCGTCAGAACGACGGCTACGATCAGTTGCAGAATTTCGACATCATTAACGGACAGCCGGAAGTCAGCATGGCGAAATTCACAGTTGATAAATCGGATGCCGTGCTGGGCGTTCACCTCGATGTGGGCTTGGGTGAAACCATGCGCCTGATTCACGCCACAGATCCGGCGGCGATCGATCACAGGGGATTACGCTATGTAGAACAGGCCTACGTGATTCTGAAACCGAAGAACACGCACGGCACGGAATTCGATTTCGGAACGTTTGTGACATCGGCCGGCGCGGAAGTCATCGAAGCGCCGTCTAACTGGAATTACAGCCGCTCGCTGCTGTTCGCATGGGCGATTCCGTACTATCATTTTGGCCTCAAGACGACCACGCCGATTAACAAAGTTGTCACCGTGGGTTTCCAGCTGGTCAATCCCTGGAATACCACGTGGGGTGGTCACGATTTCACCAACATCGGCCTGACGCTGGGAGTCACCAAGGGCATCTATACGTGGAACACCAATTATTATTGGGGTCCGAACAACCCGGTCATCGGATCTCTGCCCTCGGGCGGCGACCGCAACCTGTTTGACACTACCCTCGTTGTGGCGCCGAACGACAAGACCAGCTTCTACATCAACGGCGATTACGGCCGCAACGCCTACGCCACTGGCGGCGGCCACGCCAGCTGGGAAGGTATCGCTCTGGCGGGACGTTACCAGGTAACCAAGATGGCCGCTTTCGCCGGCCGTGCGGAATACTTCAAGGATCCGCAGGGATTTTCCACCGGTACGGCACAGAGCCTGGGCGAATTCACGATTACGGGTGAATATAAGTTCAGCAGCATCTTCCTGACACGTCTTGAAGCTCGCCGCGACATTTCGAGCGTGCCGTTCTTCAACGACATCAATAAACCGAACGGCTCGGAAGGACAGACCACTCTGACGCTTGGCTTCATGGCGGTTTTCGGACCGTACAAATAGACTGACTTTACGAAAGTAATTGAGCGGCACCGGGCGCGATATGCGTCCGGTGCCGCTTTCTGCTGAAGAACGGGTTTTCTCGCGAGCGGTGCGTCCGCTTAATTGGCGGTTTGAAGGCTGTGGAATGTCCCGTTCAGTAGATAGAATTGCCAGGCGATTGCCTCCATCTTCTCGTAAACGAACGATTCATGAGTAATATTGACTGCCGAGCCGCCATCCCACTGACGGGACTCTCCGGGTGGTGCCATCCACACCACGAACGGGCCGGCCACGACAGGAACGGGGCGGATTAAAACGATTTTCGAAAAGCTCGTGCCTGAACGGAGCCAGACTATCAGTTGTTGGAGTAAATTACCGTCGACATCGTTCTGTAGCAGCGCCACGGCGTAGGATTTCCGCCCAGCGCCGGCAACGTCACCTTCTGCGATGCCTGGGCACTTGCCGGCATGGTAGCGTTTCCATAGCTCCTGATCGTCATTTGGCAGATCTTCCAGCGTTACTGCTCGCCAGCCGGAAGGGAGTATTATCTGCTTTGCCAGAGCTGAGTTACAGTTAACGCCGAGAGCGATCTTTAAGAAGATGCCCATCAACAGACATGTTCTTGCCAGCATCATCTGGCCCTATTCGAAAATATCTGCTGGTTCCAGCGAGAGGTTCAGTTCGGGAATTGAGAACGAGTGCACTTCGGTGAGACCGGCATCGCACGTGTACAGACGCCGGGAGTGAGGATCGACCAGCCAGACGTGTCCTACACCCCAGTCGCGGTACTCCTGGAGTTTCTCGCGGACAGCGGTCTGGCGGTCATCGGGCGACAGTATCTCGATGGCTATCAGCGGCGGCGCAACGGGCACCAGAGGCGGCTTCGACCGCCAGAAAACCGCCACGTCCGGTATTAAGTAAAGACCCTCCCGCAGTTTCATGCGCGTTTCGACACATGCATAAATTGAAAGTTTCCTTCGTAGCGCTACAAAAAAACTGCATAACAGCGCCTGCGTGCTCCCATGAAGGTAATCGGGCATCGTCCGTTCCAGAACCTCGCCGTCGCGGTATTCGCGATCAAGGTCGGGGAAGCTGGTGTGCAGATACTCTTCGACCGAAATGCCCGCCTTTGCTCCCATAGCCAAAGCATAGCGCAGATGCGAAGACTGGTAGCGTACAATGGTTTTTACCCCAATCCCCAGGAGGAAATTGTTGGATTCTGCAATCCTGGCTCTGGAAGACGGCACCGTCTTCGAGGGCAGGAGTTTTGGTGCGCCCGCCGAACGCTCCGGCGAAGTAGTCTTCAATACAGCGATCACCGGCTATCAGGAGATCTTCACCGATCCTTCGTATACCGGGCAAATCGTCATTCTCACCAACCCGCAAATCGGCAATTACGGCACCGCTTCTTCCGATAACGAGGCACCTAAGCCCCATATCGAAGGGCTGGTGGTCCGCGAATTTTCCGGCATCACCAGCAACTGGCGGTCGGATACCGAGGCCCGCGCGTTCCTTTCGCAATCGAATATTCCGGTGGTCTCCGATCTGGATACGCGCGCACTGGTGCGCCATCTTCGCAGCCGCGGCGTGATGCGGGGCGTGCTTTCGGCAATCGAAAAAGATGGCGGGAAGCTGGTGGCAAAAGCGCGTAAGATTCCCTCCATGACGGGACTCGATCTCGCCACGCGCGTTTCTACTCCGCAGAGCTACGAATGGACCGAAGGTGTGGAAAAATGTTCGCCCTCCGATCTCACGGGAGCAAACGCGGCGCCGCAATACCACGTGGTCGCGTATGACTTCGGTATCAAACAGAACATTCTGCGCCGGCTCGTGCATTCCGGCTGCCGCGTGACGGTCGTGCCCTCGCTGACTTCATCGGAAGATGTGCTCGCGCTGAAACCGGATGGAGTGTTTCTGTCGAACGGCCCGGGCGATCCCGAACCGTTGCACGATCAGATCGCCAATGTGCGGAAGCTCATCGGCAAGACGCCGATTTTCGGAATTTGCCTCGGTAATCAGATTCTGGGACTGGCGTTGGGTGGGAAAACTTACAAGCTGAAGTTCGGCCATCGCGGCGCGAATCATCCGGTGATGAATCAGCTGACGCAGCGCGTGGAAATCACTTCGCACAACCACGGCTTCGCGGTCGATCCCGATTCGCTCAATATCAACGACGTGGAGATTACGCATATCAATCTGAACGATCAGACTCTCGAAGGCTTCCGTCACCGCAGAGAAAAAGTTTTCTGCGTGCAGTATCACCCGGAAGCCGCGCCGGGTCCGCACGACTCACACTATCTTTTTGACGACTTCGTGAAACTCATGGCGGATAAATAAACACCGATGCCGCGCAGAACCGACCTCCACCGCATTCTCATCATCGGGTCCGGGCCCATCGTTATCGGCCAGGCCTGCGAGTTCGATTATTCCGGCACCCAGGCCACCAAGGCGCTGATGGCCGATGGTTTCGAAGTCATCCTGGTCAATTCGAATCCCGCCACAATCATGACGGATCCGGATCTGGCCACGCGCACTTATGTGGAGCCGCTGAGCCGCCAGTATCTGGAAGAGATCATCGCGAAAGAGCGGCCCGACGCGCTGTTATCCACCGTCGGCGGGCAGACCGCGCTGAATCTTTCCGTCGAGCTGGCCGAAGCCGGCGTGCTCGAACGCTACGGCGTGGAACTGATCGGCGCGAAGATCGACGCCATCAAGAAAGCCGAAGACCGGCTGCTGTTCAAAGATGCGATGCGGAAAATCGGGCTCGAAACGCCCTATTCGCAGCTCGTCACCGATGTGGAAGGCGGCCTCGCGTTCGCCGCGAAGCACGGTTACCCCACTATTTTGCGGCCCAGTTTCACCATGGGCGGTTCGGGCGGCGGCATTGCTTACAACCGCGAAGATCTCATTACGATTCTGGAACGCGGGCTGACTCTTTCGCCCGTGCACGAAGTGCTGATTGAAGTGAGCGCGCTCGGCTGGAAGGAATTCGAGTTGGAGGTGATTCGCGACCTCGCGGATAACGTGATCATCATCTGTTCGATCGAAAACTTCGACCCGATGGGTGTGCACACGGGCGATTCCATCACCGTCGCGCCCGCGCAGACGCTGACGGATCGCGAATACCAGATGATGCGCGACGGCGCGATTCGCTGCCTGCGCGAAATCGGCGTGGATACCGGCGGCTCGAACGTGCAGTTCGCCATCAATCCGAAAGACGGCCGCATGGTCATCATCGAGATGAATCCGCGCGTGTCGCGAAGTTCCGCGCTGGCTTCGAAAGCCACGGGTTTTCCGATTGCTAAGGTCGCGGCGAAGCTGGCCGTGGGTTACCGGCTGGACGAACTTCGCAACGACATCACGAAGGTCACGCCCGCGTCGTTCGAGCCAACCATCGATTACGTTGTGGTGAAGATTCCGAAGTGGGCCTTCGAAAAATTCCCTGGCGCGGATAACACACTCGGCACGCAGATGAAGTCTGTCGGCGAAGTCATGGCGATCGGGCGCACCTTCAAAGAAGCGCTGGGCAAAGGTATACGGAGTCTCGAAACCGGCAAAAAATTCGGTTCCGACACTTTCGACAGGAATCTAATCCCGCAGAAGCTGATCACCCCCACACCGGATCGTCTGAATTATCTGCGCTACGCGTTTGCGCAGGGGTTCACGGCGGCTGAGATCCACGAGATGACGTCGATCGATCCGTGGTTTCTGGAGCAATTGCGCCAGATTGTGGCGTTCGAACAGGGCCTGAACGGCGGTTCGCTCGAAACGGCGGAGCGCGGGCTGCTGCTCGAAGCTAAGAGGCTCGGCGTCTCGGATGCGCAGTTGGCCAGTTCATGGAACTGCACCGAGATCGCGGTGCGGGAACGGCGCAAAGAACTCGGCGTGAAGGCCGTTTTCAACCGTGTGGATACGTGTTCGGCTGAGTTTGAAAGCTTCACGCCGTATCTTTATTCCACCTACGAGACTTCCTGCGAAGCCGAACCGACTGGCAATAAGAAAGTGATGATTCTGGGCAGCGGTCCGAACCGCATCGGTCAGGGGATCGAGTTCGATTACTGCTGCTGCCACGCATCGTTCGCCCTGCAGGCGGAAGGCGTGGAATCGATCATGGTCAACTGCAATCCGGAAACTGTTTCCACCGACTATGACACCAGCGACCGCCTTTACTTCGAGCCGCTGACTCTCGAAAACGTGCTGAATATTGTCGACACGGAGAAGCCGGATGGCGTGATCGTGCAGTTCGGCGGCCAGACGCCGTTGACCTTAGCTCTGCCGCTCAAGCGGCTCGGCGTGCCCATCATTGGCACCGATCCGGAGAGCATCGATCTGGCGGAAGACCGCAAGCTGTTCGGGAAACTTCTCGACGAACTCGATATTCCCGCGCCGGATAACGGTACCGCCACCAATGTGGATGAAGCGGTGACCATCGCGAAGCGAATCGGCTATCCGGTGCTGTTGCGGCCCAGCTATGTGCTGGGTGGCCGCGCCATGGTGATCGTGTACGACGAAGACAGCGTGCGCCGCTACATGCGCGAGGCCGTCAGCTTTTCGCAGGACCGCCCGGTGCTGGTCGATCGCTTCCTCGAAGACGCCACGGAAGTGGATGTGGACGCGTTGTGCGATGGCGAAGAAGTGCTCATCGCCGGCATCATGGAGCATATCGAAGAAGCCGGCATTCACTCGGGCGATAGTTCGTGCGTGCTGCCGCCCGTCTCGCTCGGCGCGGCGGAAATCCGCACCATCGAAGAGTACACGGTGAAGCTGGCGCGCGGCCTCAACGTGATCGGCCTGATGAACGTGCAGTACGCCATCAAGGATGGCAGGGTCTACGTGCTCGAAGTGAATCCGCGCGCCTCGCGCACTGTGCCCTATGTCAGCAAGGCAACCGGTGTGCCGCTGCCCAAGCTGGCTGTGCAACTGATGCTGGGCAAGAAGCTCCACGAAGTAACCGAATATCGCGGGCGCTTACCCGTGCCGCTGAATTTCGTGAAATCGCCCGTGTTTCCGTTTAATAAGTTTCCCGGCGTCGATCCCGCGCTGGGCCCGGAAATGCGTTCCACCGGCGAAGTGATGGGCGTCGGTCAGAATTTCGGCGAAGCCTTTGCAAAGGCGCAACTGAGCGCAGGCACTCCGCTGCCGGATAAAGGCACGGTGTTCATCAGCGTCAACAGCCGCTATAAAAACGAGGCTGTGCCCGTCGCCCGGCGCTTCTCCGAACTGGGCTTCGATCTGGTGGCCACTCGCGGCACGGCGGCTTTCCTGCAGGCCGCGGGTCTCACATGCCGGACCGTGTTCAAGGTGAACGAAGGCCGTCCGAACGCGGTCGATCTGCTCAAAGCCGGTTCCATCCAGCTGATTGTCTACACTACAACCGGAGCGCTTTCTTTCGAAGACGAGAAATCGATACGCCGCGCGGCGGTGCAGTATCGTGTGCCGTGCATCACCACCATGAGTGGCGCGCGCGCCGCTGTGGAAGCGGTGGCTTCGCGTCAGCGCGACCCGATTCGCGTCTGGAGTTTGCAGGAAATCCACGCCGCAGCCCGCGCCTGAAAACGGCTACCGCTCTTTCAGCGATTCGAGCGACGCTACCCGATCTTTCTCCACCACCACGCGCCATACGCGCCGATTCGGATAATAGCGCATCAGTTCCTCGTTTTTGTCCGCACCCATATCGCGCGCGAAAACAATCCTGGCGCCGTCGATATCGGGCTCGTTGTAAACCCACTCGAACGTATCGTAGCTCTTCAGATCGTAAGTCACTATCACAAGATGGCTTCCTGGAATAGCCTGCAACTGACGCATCAGCGGCTCGCGATCCTTAATCCCCACCTCCGTGCAGCACCACGAAACAAAGTTCGGCGATCTGCCAGGCTCACCGGCCAGCGGTACCGTAGCCGCACGAGCCACCAGCAGGACGCACAACACCGGCAGAACGGCGCGAACAATCGCGGGCCCGATCTTCACCTCGCCCATCCGGCATTGCGCCAGACGCCGCAAACCTTCCACGATGAAAAGAAAAATGACCGGCGCAATCGGCGACCAATAGTGCGGATAGCCGCTCTGCTCGGTCAGCACCGCCAGCGCAACCGCGCCGCCGGCAATCCACACCACTCTGGTGCGGCGTGCGCCGAGTATCCGGCTGGTAAAAGGGAGCACGGCACAGAGCGTCACGCCGAAAAAGAAGCGCCACGTCAGCGCATACTTCGCGAGCAGGCCCACGGGAATATGCGCAAGTTCGGTGATCTGCCGGTGCTCCGCGATTTCGAATTCATGATAGAGCGTGAATTCGGGATGCCGGTAAGCGACTGGCGCGACGCGCATCCACGGCAGCGTCAGCGGCCAGCCATAGGTGCGCTGATTGACCTGATACGGCAATGTGAATGCGCTGCCGGTCACCGCTTTCCAGTGACGCGTCATTCCCCACCCGAAGACGCCAAGCACAATCGCGGCCGCTCCCAGCGCAAGCATCATGCGATTCTGCGGCCACCTGCGCACCAACCAGAGTTCGCGTACCAGCGCCAGCGAAATCACCACGCCGAGAATGGCGCCTTCGTAAGGCCGCGTATTCGCCAGCAGCACCAGCCCTGTCGCCAGCACCATCGCAGGCACAGGTTTCCAGCTCCTGACCAGACGAGGGTACGCGCCCAGCACCATCGCGCCGCCCAGCGCTCCCACACTGCCTCCCCAGTAGCTGTTGTTCCAGTAGCTGCCCGCGCCAATCCGAACCGCCGCCAGCATGCCTCCGAACAGCGCCCATCCCGGTGGAACGTAAGCGCGCAGGAACCACGTCAGCGCCGCGCAAAACAAAGCGGTGGAGAGGACAACGCCCCAAAAAAGATCTCCGGCCAGCAGTTGTCCGATCGCCAGAAAGCAAGCCTGACCCGCCATATACATCGAACTATAAGTGGGCTGCGACAAAATGTGGATGGATTCGAAGTGCTGCCAGAGCGGGTGCGCCGGATTCGCCAGCCTGCCCATCAGAAATGTTTTCGCCAGCAGAATATGGCTGAACTCGTCGGGCACTACCGGGTGAGGAATCCGTATCCACGGCAGCAATGCGACGCGCAGCAGTATCGAAGTGATCGCTGGAATACCGCACGCCATCGCGCCGTTGCGGCTCGCGCGCCGCAGACTCCCGCACCACGCAGGAGGCCGCGCCGTCCACTGCAACCGCCGCCCCGCCAGCATGACGGCCAACACAACCAGTGCCAGCAGGACCGCTTCCAGCCAGATGAAATCCCGATTCCAGACCAGCAGCATGCAAATCGCAGCAGGCAGGAACAGCACAAAATTACCTGGTGATATGCGACCCGGCATGAGGACTATGAAGTCAGCATAACCGTCGCACGAAGCCATGTCACCGATGTCATTGGTTATCAGTTTCGCGCCGCACTGCCACGCTGTGCCGCAGCACCATGCACGTGGAAAAAATCAGCAGCGCGCCACCCAGCAACGCCGTGCCGCGCGATGCGCCCGCAAGTATCAGCAGGAACGGCATTGGACTGAGCCCGAACAGCGCCGCCCGTCCTGGCCAGCTTTCGAACGACGCGAACTTCGCCAGCAGCGGAATCAACAGAACGCCGTCATAGACATAGCAGTGCGGAGCTGCGATCAGGGCGATGGCCAGCGACGACGAGACGCCGTCTATGATCGGCGCGTCCGCTACCATGTGCCACAGCCAGATCATGAGCGCGGCAAAGCCGAGCGCGAACGCAATCCGCGGATAGGGCAATGTCGATGCGATGCTTCGGATGCCGATCATCTTCAGCGGTTCGGGATCGAGAGCACTCGCGCGGAGCACGGCCAGATAATGCCTCACCCATCCCGGCTCGATGGCGAACGACAATCCCGCCTGGGCCGCCACGCCAACTCCGATGCCCGCGGCCGCGCGACGCGAACGAAGAAACGGAATCGCCAGCGCGAACAGGAACGTGATCTTGAAAGCCAGGATCGCAATGCACAGCCCGGCCAGAAAGAAGCGGTTCCGCAGCCACAGGAGAATGGCGACGGCCGCAATCAGCAGAACAAATCCCGTGTCCTGCCCGAGCGCGAAACCAAACGCCACGGGAAACGACCAGCAAAGCGCCATGGCGATCGAGCGCCTTTCACCGCGCCACAACAAAGCGAACAAAGCAAGCGCCACGCCGATCGCGATCAGCCACAGCACGCGCGCAGTCCCATACGGCAGCGCGCCAAACGGCTGCAGCATCCACGCGTACGATGGAATCCGCAGCCACGGAAGAAAATGGCCGCTCATACCGGAATTTGTGTTGGCGTAGACCGCTCCCGGATGTTGCGCCGCGGTATAGAATGCCGGAAAATCGTCCACCGCGGGCGGCTTCGTAGCCAGGGCTGCGGCCATGACCGCCAGTCCAACCGAAAAAACGAGCCATGACTTCACATAACGATATTCGGACCTGATCCACGCGCGCGCAATTAGACTTTAGAACACAAGAGCGAGCGGACGTTAACCAAAATGAACTATACGCTTCCCGCAGCTTCATGAGAGAGTCTGAAAGAGTGATTCTTGGGAACAACACGATACGCCAGTCCGTCGCAACGCGAACCCGCGCCAGCGTGATCGCTTTCCCCGTATTTGAATCCTATGGCGATCAGATTGGCGAATGGCTTGCCGCGCTCGGAGACCCGAAGCCGGCGCCCGCCGCGGTGGGACAAGTCACACGCTCCCTGCGGCGCGCAATCACCGGCGTGGAGCGGGTACATAACAGCGTTCGCCACACGAACATGGCTTGCCTGATGCGTCATACGCTGGAGGCGCTGCGGGCTTCGGAGTGGGAGGGTGCGCGCTACCTGCTGATGACGGCATCCACTCTGATCAATACACGCGCGCTGCGCGCCGGCGCCAGTCTCAACACCCCGGAAACCGGTGGCGAGTTGTTTCAGTTTCCGCTGCTGCCGGATAGCGAGACCGAATTGTTGGCCGAAGTAGCGATCACCGGAATCGTCGCCGGATAACTGCTGCGGCCGTTCAGATAAACAATCAGCGACTGCGCATTACCTTCCGCTTCATTCTGACCGAGCAGGAAGTTGACCTCAAACACGCCCGGCGCAGATTGTGTGACGGTAAGAACCTGATGCAACGCTCCCGCAACGCCCACCTGCACCTGTCCCGCCGCTATCGAGGTTCCATCCGGCGCGAACCCGGTGAGGCTAACCGTCAGCAAATCGCCCTGCGCTGCCGGAAGTGAAGCGCCAATCGCGGCGCCGGAGCTATTCTGAATGCCGGTAACAGAGGCTGGCTGCGTGTCGATATTCACGGCGAGCGGAAATGCGTTCTGCGCCCCGTTAAACAAACTCATGAGCGTCGTGCCAGGCGCCAGGCCCGCCGGTATCTGCAGATTGATCTGAGTGGAAGAGCTATACAGAATGGTGGCCGCCTGACCGTTGAACGTGACTACCGGGTTTGCCGTAGCAGCCAGATTGACGCCATACAGACTGACTGTAGCGCCTGCATACGCGCCGTTGAGACCCGGTAACGCGTTCGTCAGAACCGGCACGGGCGCGGGCAGACCGTTAACAGCTGCGGCAATGTGAAAGCCTGCGGTCGCCGTAGCCATCTGAAAGCCGCTGAAGATGCTGACGTCCGGGCTCGCGAGCACGGCCCCTGCGGCAACCGAAACATCGGCCTGCAGATGATTCGGTCCCAGCACGAATACTCGCCGAACCACGATATCGCTGGTTCCAAACCCGACCGCCGTCTGCCCCGCAACGAAGCTGAAGCCGCTGCCAGTGATATCGATCATCGCTTCCGCGCCGGCTGGCAGGGAAGGGGGACTAATGGCGGCAATCGTCTGCACGGGCGCCTTGCCATAGGTGTAAGTGGCCGGATTCGCCACCTGCAGGAACTGCGAGTTCTGCCCGTCCGGGTTGTACACTGTCAGCACAGCCGTCTGCTGGCTGGCGCCGGCCGGAGGAGTCGCCACGGCAGTGCCGCCGTTGGTCGCCGTCACATTCAAAGACGTGATAGCCGCGGGAATGCCGTCAAAGTAGATCGCGCTGCCGGTCATCCAGTTCGTTCCGGTAATTGTCACGGTGCCGTCAGTATTAGCCGTAACCGACTGGATCGCTGGCGGACTCTGCTCCGTGAGTCGCACCGCCGCGGGCAGCACATGCATGAAAGTCGGAGTGGAAAAAATCAGGTGTTGCGCGCCAGTCGAAGAAAAAGGCGTGTAGCCCACATCCACCGCAATGTAGGTGTTGCCCGAGGCCGCATAAGGCCTCACCGCGCCGTTCGCCACGATCGCGGAGCCACCCATGAACCTGGCATTGAGTCCCGGAGCCTGACCATTCAAACCAAGCCCCACGCCAGACGCGGCGACAGTCGTCTGCCCGGCCAGAATATTCAGATACGCCGGCTTGATCGCCACCGTATTGTTGTCGTAATACCCGTAGACCGCAACATCGTAAATGGGCAAACTGGCCAGGCTCGTGACGGAGATATCGACTCCGTTCCGCACCGTTCCCGCCGTAACCGACACCGCCGTAGCCTGCTCCGGATCGGTCGTGCCCGGATAGAACAGCGTATTAGTAGGGCCGGACGCCGCCGCAACGCTGCCATCGGAATTCCACGGGCCCGCGATATCCGCATCGGGAGGCAGCGCGTGCGCATAGACATAGTATTGCCCCGGCGGCACGCCATCGATCTCGTAGGTGCCATCCGGATTCGTCAGCGCGCTGACGGCTCCCGCGCCCGCGCGAATCGCCACCACCGATTCCAGATGCACGCCGCCGCCCGCGCTCGTAATTTGACCCGAAATACTTCCCGTCAGCGCGAAATTCGCATTCGGATAAAGCACCGATATACCGGCGACGTCATCCACATCGAGCGGGTTCACAAGCGACGTCGCCGACGTAGTCGCGGTCGACATGGTCGCGGATGTGAAGGTGTGCTGTAAACCAAGCGCATGCCCCATCTCGTGCAGCACAACCATGAAGAAAGACTGGTCGTAGCTGGGAAACGGAGCGACCAGCCCATTGCTGTTCAGATGGATGGCAGACCGTGTGATCGGGACAAAAGGCGTTGTCGTCGAACTGGCAGCCTTCGCCGCCGCTCGGGCATCCGGGGCCAGCGTACCGCCTGTCGGCGTCACCGGCGTCGAAAGAATCGTCGGTCCGCCAAAACCGAGCAGCCCGGGCGCCAGATCGTCGAAAACCACGTCCGCGGCAGGCGTATTCTGGTGCGTGTTGGCGTTCTCGAAACCGCCGAAGCCAACCCGCAGATCCGATGTACTCACGCCATTCCAGATCTGTACCGCCTGACGAACCTGACCGATTACAGACGCGAAATTGTCGTTCGCGCCGTATGACGTGGGGCCCGATTCGGATACGAAAAACCAGACGGTTTTATCGGGCAACGCGGTCAGATCGAACTTCGCCGGAGCGTTGCCGGAACTGAGATAGTAAACGAAATGGTAATAGGCCGAAGCGGGAATCGCCGACAAAGCGGCACTCAGCGCAATGAGGGCAACGATGGCACCGGGGCGCTTCATCTCGACACCCTGACGCGACTCTTCAGGTCGGCTACTTTCATGCTGATCGCCCGATCGGCCACGCGGTGGCCAGAGGCATCCAGCATGAGCTCGCCGCTCTGCTTCCGACTGGCCACAACGGCACCATCTGCCCCGGTCGCGACTTCAAAAATACCCTGTGTGAGTCCAAGCGTGTGCACCATGCCTGTCGAGGGCGATTTCCACAGGAAAAGGACGTATTCGCCGCCCACCCGCAGTTCCGGTACGCCGGGAAAGCTCTGCTTGACGCCCTTCACGTCCCCGCCGGGCAGCACGACCTCGGCCGTCGCCACGCCTTTCCAGATTTCGCTGACTGCCAGCTTGTAATGCGTGTAAATCATTGGGCTGCCTGCGGTTGCGGATAAATTGGCGGATGAGCTGATGACCCGCGCCCGAACCACGGAGGTAGCCAGCTGGTTCATCTGATCCATCGAAAGCTCTTGCAGGGTCGCGCCATGGGCAGCCATTGCAAACAGAAACACCGGGATGAAACGAAGCACTCTGGACATACTAGGCCCTCTGTATAACCAGCAAGTACGTACCCCTACGCCCGTGTTGACACGAATAGCCTTAGAACACGGCATGAACGACCTTTGGTTCCAATGAGACACGCCACTGCGACGTGTTGTCTCATTTTGGATTCCACGACCGCTTGCCGATCAGTTGGATGCCGTTGCCCCGGTATTCGGTTCCCGGACAACCAGAATCGGCAAATTCAGCGCATGTCGCACCGGATCGATCGTTGTCCCGAAGATCAGATCCTTGATACGCCGGTGTCCGTGCGCGCCCATGACCAGGATGTCTGCGCCGATCTCCCGGGCGTAATTGACAATCTCCGTGCGCGGCCGCGAGCCGTGCCGGATGGCGGTTTCGACGTCGATCCTCATCTCGCTCAGCGACGCCACCAGACTATCCAGATACTCCCGGCCAGCCTCCACCTCCGCGGTCAGTGATTCCGAGCCGTACATCTGACTGGTGACGCCCTCTTCCACATGGAGCAAGTAAAGCCGCGCGTTATCCCGCAGCGCCAGCCCGGCCGCGTGGCTCAGCGTCAGACGATCCAGCCGCGAATGGTCGAGCGGCACCAGAATTCGCCTATACCGCTGCACCGTGACCAGTTCCCGCGTCTGCTCTTCCACACCCAAAGTCGCCAGCTTCGACTGCGCGCGCCGGTAAGGCTGCATCGTAATCCAGCCCAGCAGGCCAAGCAGCGCGGAGCAGATCGAAATCGATACCGTCCAGACCAGCGGCGCCCACCGGCCCGCGCCCGATGCCCAATCCGCAATCGACTGCCCCGCCAGCCAGATATTGAGGCCGAGCACCACGATAGCGGTAGCCCATCCGGTGGCGCGAATCTTCCAGCCGCTGGTGAATTCGCCCATCCGTCGCGGGTCGTTGGTGAACTGCAGCAGCGGAATGATGGCGAACGGAAGCTGCAGGTTCAGAATCACCTGACTCAGAATCAGCAATTTCAGCGTTCCCTGGCTGCCGGACACCCAGATCACGATCAACGCTGGAATAATGGCCAGCGCCCGCGTCACCAGCCGCCTCAGCCATGGCCGCACACGAATATTGAGGAAGCCTTCCATTACAATCTGGCCCGCCATGGTGCCGGTCAGCGTGGAAGACTGTCCGGAAGCCAGCAGCCCGACGCCGAAAAGCTTGGCGGCGAGCACCCACCCCATCAGCGGCGCCAGCAACTGGTAAGCCTGCTGAATTTCGTCGATGTGCTGATGAACCTTATAGAAAGTTGCGCCCGCCAGAATCAGGATCGCCGCGTTCACGAACATCGCGCCGTTCAGCGCGACAACACAATCGATCAGATTGTAGTGACAGGCGATCTTCTTCTCTTTAATGCTGCGTCCGATGCGCCGGGTCTGCACCAGCGCCGAATGCAGATAGAGATTGTGCGGCATCACTGTCGCGCCCAAAATAGAAACGGCGGCATAAAGCGTGCGGTGGTCGATGATCGGAATGAGGCCGGCCGCCACACTCAGGTAATCCGGCTTCGCCATGATGATCTCAATCGTGAAACAACCGGCGATGATTATGATCAGAGCCAGGATAAACGCTTCCAGATAGCGAATGCCCGCCTTCTGGAACCACAGGACCAGCAGCGTATCGAACGAAGTAATGGCCACGCCCGCCAGCAGCGGTATGTGGAACAGCAGATTGAGCGCGATGGCCGCGCCCAGCACTTCCGCCAGATCGCAGGCCACGATGGCGATTTCGCAGAGAAACCAAAGGGTCAGATTGACGGGACGCGGATACGTCTCGCGGCAGGCCTGCGCGAGATCGCGCCCCGTGACTATTCCCAGGCGGGCGCTGAGCGTTTGCAGCAGGATCGCCATGGCGTTGGACATGACCAGCACCCACAGCAGCCGATATCCAAAGTAGGAGCCACCAACAAGATCCGTCGCCCAATTGCCAGGGTCCATGTAGCCGACGCTGATCAGATAGGCTGGCCCGCCGAACGCCAGCATCCGCCTGAACATGGAAACGTGGTCGGTGGAAACGCTCTCGTGAACGTCGGAAAGGGATCGCGGCCGGACTGGAACGCCGGAAGGCACGGTTAAATACAACTGTATCGCTTCGCGGGCGTCAACCGTTCACAACAATTGCGAAAAAACTTCTGACTTTCGTATCTTGCTGATCTTAATGATATTACCTGCATTCTCTGCCAGTCCGTGGCCGTTACAGCCACATCGATTCCGCCGCACCATGTGCTACTTTTCAATCGGGTTGCAACGGCCGTCCATGCGAAGGGCTCCGGTCAAAAGATTTTTGAAAACAGAATATTGACCGACATCGTCGCCACACCCGAAGTGTGTCTGCTCCACTCAGTTGCTGGCTGCATCGGGTTCGTTTGGTAAAACCACCCGTGTGGACGGGAGACCGCAAATGTGGGGCAGATTGGTAATCTGCCCGCGGGTTGGCGCAAGCCAAACCGCCACCCGGGAGTTCGTTTTGTAAAACCGCCACCCGGGAGTTCGTTTTGGACTTTTTTTACTTTTGTTAACTGGCTTTGTTTCATGGTGTTGCAGGTATTAGAAAGTGGATTGTACGGAGGTGGGTACAATAAACGGTTCTAGTATCCCGCCTTTAATGCTTCTGTTGAGGCATACCCTCGCCCCTTTTTTGCAGTAACTTTTTCAGAGGTTCCAGCAAATGCACGATCTCACAGCCAGTTCGACCATCTACGGTCTTCGTCGCCCACTCGCCTTCTTTATGTTTATCCACCAGTTCCTTCTCGGCACCCAGCAAGAGATCAAGAGCGTGGGCCACGTCAATGTAGCGCTTAGAAATAGAACCCATGGGTGATGATGGCGGATATTTGTCAGGCTCACTAGGCAGATTTCCGAGTTCCTTACGGAGTTCAGTGGCCTGACGTAAAAGGGCGTCCATCATTTCCAGCCGTTGAGGGTCACTGTACTGGTTTGCTCTAGACTGAAGATACGCCCGAAGTTCCGCTTCAAAACTAACGCTGTCGCTCTCTGCAATGGGAGCGCTGGTTCTCCTGAAGCCCCGAACGTAAGGGATCGTCCAGGTACGGTCGATCAAGGATGGCGTATCGCTCAGACCAAAACAGAACTCGGCCAAAACCTTGCGGGCAATCCTCGTGGCTTCATCGACGTGCATATTCTCGAAACAATATCACACCGTGCTCAACATAGACTACCGAAACCGCAGACTGTGTAAACTGGAGCACATGCCGCAAAGTCGGTGCAAAATACTCGTCGTCTTGCCTCTCTTATTGATTGCCGGTTGCGACACGAGCCGGATCGACAAACTCGAAAAAGAGAATCACGAAATACTTTCCCGCTTACAGCGTCAGGAAACGGTGCAGGACTTTGATTTGCGAGCGAAATGTGCGGTTGCTGCGAAAGCCTATTTTCTGGACACAAAAGAAGACTACCGTCGCCCCCCGTCGCACGGATTGCCGGTCGCTCAAATACTGGAAGAGATCGGCTATTCGGACCACTACAACAAATCGCTGAACAAGTGTTTGGTCCGAATCCAGTTCTATGTGCTTATAAACGGAGCGGTGACCAACTCCGTGAATGTCGATGACGTTCACGACCGGGTTAATTTCGCTAGTTTTTATGCGCAAAACGCCCCGCCCACAGTATGTAACGTTCAGGAAGTTAACTGTACATCACTTGCCGAATTTGAAAACATGCTAAAGCCATTCATGGCCGATTAGGAATGGCGGAATCGCCCTGAGTACAAGCCAGAGCGTCACTAGTGAAATGCGGTAAAACATTTTCAGCTATAATGTTTCTATGATAGAAACAGAATACGTCCTTGAAATGCGAAGGACAAAAGGTTCTCCGCACTTCTTCATTGACCGAGCCTTGCACCCCCTTTACCAGGATTGTGAAGTGTACGGAGTGTGGATGATTTCCTGCGATGGTCAACCTCGTAGAATCAAATCACCCGGCGTCACAGATTAAAGAAAACTATGGGAACGGGTACCGACTGTGTACTTGAGGCCGTGATTGTGCGAGTTTGAGTGCTTGTGTGATCGTTTAGTATCTGTAACTTACAGATTAATATATGATACGCCGTGTTCGTATCGTAAAACCGCCACCCGGGAGTTCGTTTTGTAAAACCGGCCGCCGCGCCCGCCCATCGGTCCAGGAGAGTTCGTTTTGTAAAACCCGCCCCACAAGCCCTGGCGATTGAGGTAACGTGAAGTCATGTCACACAGACTATCGGGATTCCTTCTCGCCCTCGGCGCACTGGCGGCCGGACTACCCCTCGTTGCGAACACCCCGCCCTCCCAGGCGACACAAACCACCAAAACCGAAACTGTGAAGTTCGCACCCGGCGGTACCATTCGCCTGAAAGACTCCTTCGGCACTCTGACCGTAGAAGGCTGGGACCGGCCTGAAGTAGAGGTAACCGTCGTCAAATCCCTGGGTTTCGTCTCCGAGCCCGAACAACGGGCGAACCAGCGCCTGGATGGAGTTCACGTCGTCACCGAGCGCAAGTCCGATACCGAACTTGAAATTTCGACCACAGCCCCGTCCCTGGGCTTCCTTGGCCATCTGTGGCTCAAGGGCCACGATGTTGCCGTTGAATACCTCATCCGCGCCCCGCGCAATTCGCACCTGGTGATCAATCACGCCGGCTACATTTCAGTCGCGGGCATGACGGGCGACATTGAGGCTACCGATCGCCGAGGCGATATCGTGCTGATGCTGCCGGATCTCGCGGCGTATTCGATTGATGCGCACACCAAAGCGGGCCTCGTCACTTCCGACATCGCAGCCACCACCCGCAAGAAACATCTGGTCGGCGAGAATCTCAGCCATAGCGACGCCACGGTCCCGCACAAACTGGTGCTCCGCATGGGCTTCGGCGGAATTACCATCAAAGAGCTTCCGCCCGAGGCTGCGACACCAAAATAGAATCCGTCAGACCTTCAGTACGTCGTTCTTGCGCGCGACGATCTCATAGAGTACCGGATTAACGAAGAAACCAAGGAAAAGCCGGGAAATCAGGCCAGCCACTACCACGATGGCGAAAGGCTTCTGGGTATCGCTGCCGACGCCGGTCGCCATTGCCGCCGGCAGCAAACCGAGACAGGCGACCAGCGCGGTCATCATAATCGGGCGCAGCCTCAGCAGCGATGCCGAGAGCGTGGCATCGTGGATCGTCATGCCTTCGATACGCAGCTTGTTAATGTAGCTGACCAGGATGACGGCCGTTTCAACGGAAACGCCAAGCAGTGCGAGCAAGCCAAGAAAACTGGATACGCTGAAGGGCGTATGCGTCAGTTTCAGTGCGACCAGCGCTCCCACCGGTTCCGTCAAAACCACGCCCAGCGCAATCGTGATCGGGAATTTGAAATTCCCATAGAGCGCAAACAGGATCAGGAAGATCAGCATCACCGCCAGCGGACCAATGACGGCAAACTGAGCCTTCGCTTCAAGCAGTTCACTGTATTCGCCGCCCCATTCCAGCCGGTAGCCGGGCGGCAGATGGACCGCCTTGCTGACAGCCGCCTGGCCATCGTGGATGACGCCTTCCAGATCGCGCCCCTTCACGGAAAACTGAACGCCGATGTAGCGCGAATTGTTCTCGCGATAGATAAACGACGCGCCGGATACTTCGCGGATCGCCGCCAGTTCCGAGAGCGGAATTTGCTGGCCGCCGGGCGTGGGAACCAGCAGGTTACCAATCTCGCGGGATCCCGAGCGGTATTGCGGGTCCATGCGGACGATCAGGTCGAACAGTTTCTCGCCCTGAATGACCTGCGTGGCGGTCTGCCCTCCGATTGCTGCCTGTACTACCGCTCCAACGTCATCCACGTTGATGCCGTAACGGGCAATTTTCGGACGATCCGGCTGGATCGTCAGGCTGGGCTGGCCAAGTTCGCGCACCACGGTAAGTTCTTCAAAGCCGGGCGTGTGGTCGAGTGCCCGCTTGATCTCGACGCCCTTGGCTTCGAGCACGTTCAGATCTTCGCCGAAGATTTTGACAGCGAGCGAACTCTTGAGTCCGGTGAGGGCCTCGTCAACGGCGTCTTCGGCGGGCTGTGTGAAATTGAAAATGACGCCGGGGAACGAGGAGAGCTTTTTCCCCACATCCTCGATCAGATCGGCCTTCGTGTGAATGGAGCTTTGTCCCCACGTCTTATCGCTGTAGGGTCTGAGGCCCACGTAGAATTCGTCGTTGAAGAAGCCCGTGGGGTCGGTGCCGTCGTCCGGGCGGCCGAGTTCGGAGCCGACCACCGTCACCTGCGGATATGTCTTCAGGATCTGCATTACCTTCGGAGCGAAAGCGGCGGAATCCTCGAATGAAATCGTATAGGGCATCGTGGCCCGCACCCATAACGCGCCTTCGTCGAGGTGCGGCAGAAATTCGCCGCCAATGCCCGGTATCAGCAGCAAAGAGGCTCCGAAAATGAGCACCGAAACGATGAGCGTAAGGGCAGGGAAGCGGAGGCAGCCGCCAAGCAGGACCGCATAGACG
>Ga0302140_10000382_pt1 | contig 54780 bp, 40 predicted proteins | sample I_Bog_E1_1_FD_202095 | JGI IMG/M metagenome (GOLD analysis project Ga0302140, IMG submission 202095) | Peat permafrost microbial communities from Stordalen Mire near Abisko, Sweden - I_Bog_E1_1 | ecosystem: Environmental > Terrestrial > Soil > Wetlands > Peat | place: Sweden: Abisko, Stordalen...
GATTGACCCGTGTGGAATTGGAACGTCTGCGGTTGGCGCTGCAGGAGGTTCTGGAACACGCGATTGCAGCGGGCGGATCGTCGGTGTCGGACTACGTGGACGCCAATGGAGTTCGCGGGTTGTTCCAATTGGAGCATTACGTCTACCAACGAACGGGCCAGGCTTGCCGACGCTGTGGAACGGCGATTCGGCGAATTGTAGTGGGTGGAAGAAGCACACATTTCTGCTCTCATTGTCAGCGCTAAGAGGCGTGATCTACGTTTTTTGGTATTTGCAGTCGGTTTAACTACCAGAATGCAGACATCCGATCCAACAGAAGTGGCGCAAATAGCTGAATCTAATGGTTGAGAACATTGGCACGTCGATTGCTATATGTAGGGTGCCAGTGATGTAGAGGCTGCTGAGTATAAAGCCAGCAAGCCCGATAGATGTAGGACCCGGCAAGAGTGAACCGCAAATCATGCGGCCCTAAAAGAGGGACACCGGCCGGGAATCCTCAAACGAAATATATCGGTGGGGTACAACGCCGAAGGCAATAATACCGGTTGGCCAGTGACCGGAATCCGTCGTAAAAGGACCACTCCGAGAGGAGTGGTCCTTTTTACGCATTATGTTGCACTTAAGCACCCAAAATGGTCCGGAATTCGACGTGGGGATTTCGCATTTTGCGTTGGGGGAAGAAATGTATATAAAAGGTGACTTGCCAGCCTGCTCTTGACGCTGTAGTATCAGACTTGCCAATCAAGCGGCTGACGTCAGCCTTCCACAACCGGAATGGTCCAGCTCGCCGCCAGATAAGGAAACTTCGCTTAGGAGCTCAGTCAGAATCAAGGCTGCCAAGGGCGAGATCTCCCCAAAAGAATGGCATCACCACAGGGAAGCACAGGCGGTATTCTGCTGACGCTCGTGGCCGTGTGAAGCGGTTGCGAAGTTTCGAAATGCGAAGTGAATATTGCCAGTTGGTACTGGGGGCAAGGTCAGGGAACGAGGCTGGGCCGGTTTGCAATCAGGATACGAACGCACGTCGACGAGTGAGTTGTTGTCGCGGATAGAAGTTTGGCCGATTGCCGGTAATTGCGAGATTCGAAAGGTCTCTGGGAAGCGGAAGTCGTGATAAATTGCTAAAATTCCCGCTCATCTGGACGTTTAATTCGTATCCGCTGGAAATGGAACACGAGCTATTGTGTTTCGCAAACCGATACCGATCCGCAGCATGCGAAGAAATTTCAGTATTCGCCAAGTCATCGGTTAAGCGAAAGAAGTAATGCATCACAAAGTAAAGTGCCAGGAAGTGCACGCATGACAACAGAATCGACGCAGCCTCAGCCCGAGCTGGGGCCGAGCCCGGCCAGCGGTCCGGGACAGTCGCAGGGGCATCGGCGCCGCCGGCGCCGCCGCAAGAATAAATCCACCCACCCGGGCGCGCCCCAGGCGCAAGCCAGCCAACAGGCACCGATCGCGATGCCCGCGGTACAAGCTGCGCCGCCTAAAGTGCAGGCTCCGCCGCGACAAAATCAGGGTCAAAATAATCAGAACCAGGGTCGAAAGAAGAAAAAGTTCTTCTCGAAGAGCTCGGCTCCGCAGGCGCAACCGGGAAACAGTGTTTCAGGGCCGCCGCAGGCAAAACGCAAGATGAAGCAACGCGGTCCGCGCGAGTTTGTGGGTCCCATGGATCATAGTTATCGGACCGTAAACGGCAATATTGCCGATGGTCCGGCTTCGACCATTCAGATCACCAGCAACGGCCACAACGGCTACTATCCTGAGAATTTTTCGGCGCCCCCCGCGGTGCCGATGAAGCATGACGCACCGACGCGTATCTTCTGCTTTATAGAGGACTTGTTCTTCCTCGCGAAGATCCAGGAGACGGCTCGGAAGCTAGGCGTAAAGGTTGAGTTTGTGAAGGGCGACAAGGAAGTTTTGGCGCGCTTGACGGATACTCCCGAGGGCGAGCGGCCGAAGCTGCTGGTATTTGATCTGAATAATGTCAATGCCAAGCCGATGGCGTTAATTCCCAAGTTCAAAGCCAAGCTGAAGAAGTCGACGTCGATCATCGGTTTCCTTTCGCATCTGCAGGGCGATCTGAAGATGAAGGCAACGGAAGCCGGTTGCGACACGGTGATGCCGCGCTCGGCGTTCTCGCAGAGCTTGCCTAACCTGCTGCGACGCTATGGAATGGAAGAAGAAGAAGAGTATTTCCCGCAACCAGCCTAGGTGGCTGTAACCGCGAGCAAAAAGGCGTCCGCTTCGGCGGGCGCCTTTTTGCGTGGGCGGGGAAGGAAGCGATCTGAGGTCGGCTAGGGTTGATATTGTTCGTCAGTGACTTGCTCGAGCCAATCAACGGTTTTGCCGTTGAGCTTTTCCTGGATGGCGTAGTGAGTCATGGCGATGTTGGGCGCAGCACCGTGCCAGTGTTTCTCGCCGGGAGGAAACCAGATGACATCGCCGGGGTTGAGCGGCTGGATTTCGCCGCCCCAACGTTGCGCCCGGCCGATGCCGGAGATGACGATGAGGGTTTGTCCGAGGGGGTGGGTGTGCCAGGCGGTGCGGGCACCAGGCTCGAAGGTGACGCTGGCGCCGACAACGCGGGCGGGGTCGGGCGCGTCAAATAACGGATCCACGCGTACAGTGCCGGTGAAGTAATCCGCGGGGCCTTTGGCTGATGGACGGGAACTGCTTGGCTTGATTTCCATGAGAATTCCTCTTGGTGAAAGATGAGGTCAGTCCTGCCATTCTCTCGTTCTAGCCTGGGGGCCAGGTGAGGGGGCGGCCACCAAGCAGGTGGAGATGCAGATGTTCGACCGTCTGACCGCCATCTTCGCCGGTGTTGAATACCACGCGATAACCGTTGGAGAGAGCTTTGGCGCGAGCGATCTGGGCGGCAGCGTTGAGCAGATGGCCGAGGAGCGCGGCGTGAGTCTCACTGGTTTCAGCAAGTGAGTCGATGTGCTCGCGGGGGACGACGAGGATGTGCACGGGCGCCTGGGGATGAATGTCGGCGAAGGCGTAGCAGCGCTCGTCCTGATAAACGGCGGTTGAGGGAATGCTTCCGTCAACGATTTTGCAAAAGAGACAACTCATGGCGCGATCAGTTTACAGGATGAGGACGGCGCAGACCATAAAGGAAAGATCGACGGTCGGCGGTAGGCCTTTGTGGTATCCCACTCATCGGACAAAGACAAGAACGTCCGATGGATGGGGCACCGTCTTAATGGGATGAGCCCAGTTTCATCCCCCGTGGGTCGGCAGCGGCGACGGGGGACTAGAAGGTGATGCGGCCGGCGAGTTCGAGGCTGCGTGGGCCGGCACCTTCGGCGGTTTGAAGCGCGGTGATGGAGCCGAAGCCGCTGGAATCGACCTGCATGTTGGGCGGCTCGTAATTGCGATGGTTGAAGACGTTGGCGGCCTCGAGGCTGAACTGAAAACGGGCTTGGTCGTGAAGGGCGAGGCTCTTCATGAGTGCGAGAGAGAAGTTAGCCGTGCCGGGACCGACGACGCCACCCACGGGCGCATTGCCGAAACGGCCGACGCCGACTTGGTTGGATGTGCCGTAGTTGAGAGCGAGATTCTGATAGGGAAAGGCGTCGGGGTTGAGCCACTGGGTAGTGTTGCGATGAGCGGCGTAAAGAGGGGCGAGGGCAAGTTGGTCGGGACGCGCCTGGCCGACGGTGGTGAGGATGTTGGTGTTGGCCGGATCGACGGATTGTTGATAGGGCGTGAGGAAGGGGCCGGATTGAAGGATGGTAACTCCCGCGAGTTGCCAATCGCCGACGAGTTTGTTGAACGCGGAGCCGGAACTTAGCCAGCGCTGATCGTGGCCAAAGGGCAAGTTATAGAGATAAGTGGCGAGAAAGCGATGGGCGCGGTCGTAGATAACATTGCCGTAGTCGAGACCGGGATGAAAACGATCGGTGAGAAAGCTGCCGCCGGCGACGGCGAATGCATTGGGTGTCGCACCGCCGACGTTGGATAAGTCGCGGGTGAAGACATAACTCGCGTCAAACGTGACATTCTTGCCGCTGTGGCGCGAGACCTCAACCGTGGCAGAGTTGTAGTTGCTTTCAGCAGCGTTGGCGACGCTTTGAATGACGCTCCAGCAAGGGTAGGGGCGGTGGTCGGAAACGAGGGTGCCATCGCCAATGACGCAAGCGCCGGAAGCCGCTGCCGAGGGATCGGTACTGGAGTAGCCATAGGGATTTGCGGGAACTTGGTTGAGGTCTTCCATGGTTTCAAGATTCTCGCCGTGACTGCCGGTGTAAGAGAGCCGCATGCCGACGCTGTGGCCAAGATCCTGCTCCAGGGTGAGGTTCCACTGCTGGACGGACGGGTCTTTATAGTGGATTGGAAAGGCATAGTAGAAGCCGGCGATTCCGGTGGAGCTGCCAGCCGCAGTGTTGAATGGATTGGTAAAGGAAAGCAGCGGAGTTATGCTGTCGCTCTCGAATCCTTGATTGTAAGTGGCCACATAACTGGCGTGAACGGCCCAGCCGGCAACCAGCGAGAAGCCGAGGGGCGTTTCAATGAAGCGTCCCCAGCCTCCACGGACAACGGTTTTGTCATTGCCGTAAGGGCGCCAGGCAAAGCCAAGACGCGGACCCCAGTCGGTTCTGTCGGTGTAGCGAAGACTTTGCGGAATGCCAGCCTGGGCGGCGGTGAGAATGGGTGTAGGCGCGATGGCATTGGCGAAATCGGCGGACTCGAAGCTCTCGGCGCGAGCATTGGGAACGACCACTGCGCCATGGACTGTCTGGCCATTGATGGTGTCGGTCGCGTCCGGCTGAAAAAAGGCGGTGTTGTAGTTAGTTTCTCTAAGTGGCGGGTGTAACTCGTAACGAAGGCCGAGATTCAGCGTTAGATTGGGAGTTATCTTCCAATCGTCCTGTGCAAAAAAGGAGTACCCGTATCCCAGGCCGTCCATGGTGGGCTTGTTAGTCGAACTAACTTCAGTGTAATCGGGATTGCCGAGCAGAAAGGAAGCGAAGGGATCGCCGATGTTTTCGCCGACCTGCGAAGATCCGTTGAAAACATACCATCCGGAGCGATAGTTGCCGAAGACGTTGTCGTCATGGTCGCTGAGGCGTTTGAAATCGGCACCGAACTTGAAGGTATGGTCGCGGTGAATCCAGGTAACGTTGTCGATGAGCTGGACGATCTGGCCGCGCTGCATGCCGGGGTTGCCGGCGCCGGTCGACATGAAGCCATTGATCAATACCTGCGGAGCCTCGGACCATGCGGTGTCGGGCTGCGGAACGTTGATGCCGGTCTGCGAGAGCAGCGATGTGGTGGAGTACCTCTGCTCCTCTGACGTGTGCTGGGCGTTGTAGCCGCCGCGGAACTCATTCATCAATCCGGGGGAGAAGACGTAGTTATGCGCGAAGGTGAGGCCTTCGTCGATCTCAGGCGTGTTGTATGCACCTTGGAGCGGGCTGCCGGCTTCGGCGCAGTAGGTGAAAGTGCAGGCTGCGGAGGGCGCGGTGAGCACCTGGCGATTCTTGTAAGAAAAGCGCGCGAAGAGAGATTGCTTGTCGGAGATAGTTTTGTCGAGACGGATGTCGCCTTGGTTCGCAGAGATAGGTGAAGCGAAGTTAACCTGGTAGTTATTGGCATAGGAGCCGGGCACCCCGTAGTTAGGTGTGGGCATTAGGTATCTCAGCAGGTTGGCGGAGATGGGAGTTATTGGGACGTTGGCCGGATCGATGGGGGTTATTCCGTCGGACTGATGGATTGCCTGTCCTGCTAGATAATTGGTTAGGTTGCCGGCGCGCATGTCCGTCGAAGGAACGCTGAGCAGGATGGGCGTTTCGCGGGGCAGACGTAGCCCCTCGTAGCTGGCGAAGAAGAAAGACGGCCTCTCGTGCGTGGAGAGAATCGGTAGCCGCAGCGGGCCGCCGAGAGTCGCGCCGAAGTCGTTCATGATGATCTTCGGCTTGGTGAGCGCGAAGGTGTTGTTGGCATTCAGAAAGGTATTTTCGTGATTCTCGAAGAGGCCGCCGTGATAGTGCTGAGTGCCGGCTTTGGAGACGGTGGTGATGTCGGCGACCCCGGAGAACTCGGCGTTGTTGTTGGATTCGCTGACGCGGATCTCTTCGATGGAGTTGAATGAGGGAAACATCTCGTTGACGGGGCCGGAGTATTCGACGCCTACCGAAGAAATGCCGTCGATGGTGACGCTGAGGAGTGCGGCGGTGGTTCCCATGACGGCAAGATTGCCACTGTCGTCGGTTTGGACGCCTGTCTCTGTGGTGAGCGTGGAGATAGGGCTGGTTGATCCGGTAGATCGCGAGTAGATGGCTACCGGCAGCTCGGCCAACTCATCGCCCATCTTGGTTTCAGCGAGGTTGGAAACATCGGTGGAGACGACGGGGGCGGCTGAATCATCAACAACCACGACCGTTTGGGTGTCCCCGTTGAGTTTGAGAGAAGCATCGAGGCGACGAGTCTCGCGGGCTGTCAAAGTGACTTCGGGTAGGTACGCGGTCTGGAACCCCGGAGAGACGATGGTGAGCTTGTAAGCGCCGACATCGATGTTTCGGAAGGCGTAGTTGCCGCTGGAGTCAGTGACAGATTCACGGCGAGCGCCGGTACCGGTGTTGACGAGGGCGACTTGCGCATTTTCGACGAGGGCGGAGCTGGAATCACGGACGGTGCCGAGGATGGTGCCAAACGTGGACTGAGCGGTCAGGGTGCCGGTCAGCAGAGTAGTTAGAGACAAAGCCAAAAAGGCCCACAAAGCGAATCGCCCACAAACGCATACAGGGCAACTATCACGGTACATTTACTCTTCTTTCATCGGGCGCTCACGAAAAGAACGCCTTTTCTTCGCTTCGCGAATCATTATTCTATTCAAAAGTGAAGGCACTTTACGTAGATGCGGCCTTTTTTTAACAAAGAAAATGTGGCGGGATGAAAGGGAGCCTAGGAAGATGATTCGCGAGGATTTCGATGGTAGCCAACGGAGGTTGCAGATCAGGCATCACAACCGGTGACCGCGGTGGCGAAAACGCTGAATGCGGCGAAAGGGAAAATCACGATGCCGAAAGCAAAAGACGACAAGAGCGCGCAGGCTCTGCAGAAGCTGATCGACGACCTCAACGAGGATCTCGCCCGCGAATACCAGGCGATCATCGCTTACACCGTTTATAGCAACGTGCTCTCGGGCGCGCAGTGGATGAGCATCGCAAAAGAGTTGAAGTTGCACGCTGCCGAAGAACTGCAGCACGCCATGATCATTGCCGACCAGATCGACTATCTGGGCGGAATGCCCACGGCGACACCGAAGGAAGTGAAGCTCTCAGACAAGGCCGAGGACATGATCCGCTTCGATCTCGATAACGAGACGGAGACGATCCGAAATTATCGCGAGCGGGTGAAGCAGGCGGAGGCGCTGGGACATTATGCGCTGGCCGAAAATCTGCGCAAGATTATTTCGCAGGAGCAGGAACACCAGCACGACCTGGCGACGGCGCTTGGAATCGATGTGCCCAAGGTGTTTTCGCAAGGGGCGTAAGGACCGTGACCGTGTGGATATGCAATCTCCCAGATTCTCAAATGCGAGACCTGGGACACCCAGAGTGTCATGATCTGGATTACTGAATCAAGCGGTCGTGGTACTGGGCGGGCGTCACAGGGCTCCTACTAAAAAAGCGCCCCCCGGTTTGTCCCGCCTGAATAGATTCAGGTCTGGCATACCGGAGGGGCGAGGAGCCGCAATCACTAGAAAATGGCTTTGAGGCCGACGAGTGAATGGAGATCCCGCTCACAGATCGGTGCTCTCAGCTCATTTTCTGGACCGAGAGCGACTATATTGATTAGCTGCAGCGGCTAATAGGTTCCATCGGGTACAAGATGATGCAAGATGGATCTAACTCCTTGTTTAACTGTATGTTACGCGTGCATGGATGAGTAGTTTACGTCGACGTATGATACGCTCTACCCCTTAAATCTATCGACTTATACAACCAAAGCGACATAATCTATTCACTTACAAGCTGCACGCAGTTGGCCGGGGCTTCAATCGAAGACCGAACCAGGCGGTCTCCCATGCGGAGGGCGCGGGTTCGTTGGTCGGTTTGAGAGGCGGGTCAATGAATCGTGCTGGCCGAAGGAGCAAGGATGCCGGTGGCGCCAAAGTCCACGTCCGAGGGCGTGGAATCCAATTTCGTGATCGAAGCGCCCAAGGTCCGGGAGCAATTGGAGCGGCTCCTCTCTCATCCCCTGTTTGCCAATAGCAAGAGGTACCCGGCATTGCTCGCCTATACGGTTGAGCAGACGCTGCTGGGAAATGCGGCCGAATTAAAAGAGCGAAGCATTGGGGTCGAGGTTTTCGGGCGATCGCCGAGCTATGATGCCAATGCAGACCCAGTGGTGCGGATCACGGCGGGCGAAGTTCGCAAACGTCTGACGCAGTATTACTACGACGCCGGACACCGCGGTGAACTGGTTGTGGAATTGCCGACGGGATCGTATGTGCCGGTTTTCCACGGTCCGGAGCGGCCTGTGGAAACCGATGCCGTGTTTCCCTCAGCCGCGGAGATCGAAGAAGCGAGTGGGCCGGCAACCGGACTGCCCGCTGTCGGACCTCGAAGCAAGCGAATATTTTGGATGGCAGGGACCGGCGTGGCTGTGGCACTGATAGGTGCGCTCGCGGCGGGGGTCTTCGCAGGGATGCAGTACCATCCGCCCGCACCGCCACCCTCGAATATCGAGCGTTTCTGGGAACCCGTGACCTCGAGCAACAATCCCACCACATTTTGCCTGGGCGAGCCCGCAAAGAACATCGATGTGGGGTCAATCAATTCGTTCGACACGCCGGTGAACAATTCAAAGCCGGAGCCACTTTACTTCCGCCTTCATTACTCCGGACACTTGGCGCTTGCCGATGTCATTACGCTCACGCGCACGGTTGCGGCGCTGGCATCCCGTCACAAGGAATTTCGCGTGGTGCCGGCGTCTGAGGCCAGCTTTGCGCAGTTGCGGGAAGGGCCTTTTGTGCTGGTAGGAGCTTTTGACAATATTTGGACACTGCGAATAACGGAGAAACTGCGGTTCGGCTTTGAGTCGAAGGACGGTGTTGCGTTGCTGGTCGATCGCAAAAGCAAGACGGAAACAACATGGGCGACGGCGTGGGATCTGCCCTATCAGAAGCTGTCGCGGGATTATGCGATCGTGGCGCGAATCCACGACAACACGACGGGACAACCGGTGATCATCGCTGCCGGTATTTCGGAGGAAGGCACGGAGGCCGCGGGGGAAATTCTCTATAACCCGCTTTATCTCGATTCGCTTTTAGCTAAGGCTCCCAAGAACTGGGAGCAGATGAACATGGAAGCGGTCATTGAGACAGAAGTGATCGAGGGTCATGCGGGCCCGCCAAACATCCTCGCCGTCGAGACCTGGCAGTAACTTGGATAATCAAGAGAAGCTACCAGTTATCGGACTTATATCCCGGTTATAGACACGTATAACTAACTTGTCATCCAGCGAGACGAAGTGAACGACTCCACGAGGTGCGGAATCTGTATCAGAGGATTCGTCGGACCACCCGCCTGCTTAGTTCGCGACTAAGCCTCTTTTTTGTTCTTCGACTTTTGAGCGGCCCAGCGCTTACGCTGCGCGTCCGCAATCCGCTTGCGTGCTTCGGGACTTAGTACGCGGGATTTTTTGGCAGCCTTGGCAGGCGCTTTCTTGGATTTGCGCTCGGTGAAAGTCGACAGAGTCACTTCCGAGCCTGCAAGCAGGGAGCGAACTTGTTTCAGTCGTGCAATTTCAGCGTCAATTTGAGCAAGAATCGAGTCAATCGCCATAGTTTTCAGGATAACTCACCTGAGTACGTCTTGACGAAGGCGAGTAAGTTGGTGGAAGACCAAACTTCAACAATTCAAGATAAGTTCTCAGTCGGGTTTGCCAAAAGTTGCTTCCTTGTAAGCTTTTTGGAGCACGTAGAAAGCGAGTTTCTTTTGTCCCTGGTCGGAGATGAGACCCTTGCGATTGAACTCATCCTGAATGCCGGAGAGCGGCCTGTTGGGCGAACGAAAGTCCATCAGCACCCACGGACTCGCGCCTCTAAGCTGAGGAATTTGATTGAGCATCAGGAGTTGGTGCTTGAAGATGTTGGCTTGATACTCTTCGGTCCAACGCTCGTTTTCGTTGCCATGCAACCCGGCCTTGGCGCCGCCCCCAAACTCGCTGACGATGAGCGGCTTCTGATAGTCAATGCGCCATGCGGTCGTGTCGGCAGTCTCGGGATGGCCTTCGTACCATCCGATGTATTCATTGATGCCGATAACATCGAGGGATTTGCCGAGCGGATCATCGACGACCTTGGTGTGACCATCGGCACGAACGAGCAAGGCCGCGGTAATCAGGCGCGTCGCATCGAGTGAGCGTGCACGAACGGCCAGCGTTTCAATGAACTGGGTACGCGCTGGGGTGTTCGGGGTTTCATTGGCCATGGACCAGAGGATGATCGCGGCATGATTGCGCGATGTACCAATTTCTTCATCTAACTGCTGCTCGGCTTTGGCCAGCACTTTGGAGTTATCGAATTGCAGGGCCCAATACACGGGGTTCTCAGACCAGACCAGGATGCCCATGCGATCGGCTGCGCGCAACATCGACTCGGCGTGAGGATAATGCGCGAGGCGGACAAAGTTACAACCAAGCTCTTTGGCCCAGCCCAGCAGGGTTTCCGCATCCTTGTCGGACCAGGCACGGCCGGTGCGATAGGGCGCCTCTGCGTGGACAGCGATTCCGCGCAGGAAGATGGGCTTGCCGTTGAGCAGGATTTCGGTGCCGCGCGTTTCGATCGTGCGGAAGCCGATAAGATTATCCATCGTGTCTTGGCCCGCTTGTAACTTGACGTTGTATAGCTTTGGATTCTCTGGCGACCAGCGCGTCAGGCCTTGTACGTTGAAGTGAATGGGGGCGCGGCCAGACTCGTCCACGATAGCTGATGAGGTCGAGTGAAGCTCGGAGATATCGACTCTGACAGTAGATCCCGATTGGCCGCCGATAACATGGACCCAACCTTCAATGGTGGAGTCCTCAGTACGGCTCAAGTGCAAGTCATATTGATCGATGAAGGTATCTGGAACTTCGATAAGTGAGACGGGCCGTGTAAGTCCGCCGTAGTTCCACCAATCGGTCTCAAGCGTGGGGACGTTGTCTTCGCGGCGGGTGTTATCGACGGCGGCAACGACAAAGTTTGCGCCAGATTGGATTGTTGCGGTCACATCGCAATTGAAGGATGTGAAGCCGCCTTCGTGCTCGCAGACTTTCTTGCCGTTTACCCAGAACCACGAATGGTAGTTAGCAGCGCCTATGTGCAAAAAGATGCGGGTATGCTCTTTCGGTTGATAAGTGAAGTCGCGTTCGTACCAGATAGGTCCTTCGTAATAGAAGAACGATTCGCGCTGGGTATTCCAATCGCCGGGAACCTTTAGCTTAGACGCTTTGCTAAAGTCATACTCGGTTGGAAATGGATCGCCGGGCTTAGCTTTCCGGTTAAGAAACCAGCCGTTGCTTTTCTCCTCATGATGAAAGCTGAAGAGCCCGGAGAAGTAAGGGTCGACGATCGTGGACCATTCGCCATCAAGGGACAGAGCGGGGCGGCGATCCGCGTCTGTGAGCACAATCGGGGCGGTGGGCGCGGGGTTTGTCGCACAGATAGCTGGTATAGTTGCGAACGAAGCGGCCGCGAGTGTTGCCATGGCGAGAGCACGAGAGTGGGCGAATCGATGCTTCATTTCATCCTCAGCATTTAAGTGCGCTAGGGCTATCGCAACTTACTGTGGTCGCGTCGCGCAGATTTATTCGGACTGAGAATGTTATCGCTTCGATAGGCACGCTGTACAATCGGTTGCCATTCGCGGGAGTTATTGCAAAGAAAAAAGGGACGAACCTGAGCGGCCCGTCCTTTTTTTGATTAGCTGTTGTAATTCAACTTAGGCGCCCATGTATTCAACATGGACATAAGTGCCGAGTCGCTCGTTATAGGCAAGATACCAGCCTGGATGATCGGGATCGTCATAGATGATGACATTATCCGAGTCCCAGAGCCAGTCGCCGCAGTAACCCACATCATAGGGAGCTACGCCGAAGTAGAACCCGTTAAACCAGAAGCGGCTTGGACCGCCTCCACCTAGATGCCATATATGCCCGCGACCAATGCCGCCGCTAAAGCGACCGTGTTCCCAGGGATGGTCAAGATGATAGTGCGCATCGTCACGACCGGTATCATGGCCGACCCATGTTTTGCCGTTGTCGACGTGCGGAGCGTTGGGGTGACCAGCCTTGTCGCTGAAGTTGCGGTTCTGTTCGGGGGCGTGCGGGGTGCCATGAAACTCTGACGGACCATGTGCCGGGGCCCGCGGGGGCGCGCCGCCACCGGGATGGCCTTCTGGGTGTTGAGCAAACGCCGGCACCGCAACAACGAGTAGAGCTGCTAATGCGAGCTGAGCGGATTTCATCGCTTTCCTCCTGATTGCCTTGATTGGTGTGCCTTAGTGGCTACACCTTCGAGTTACTACCTTTCAACCTACACGTTAGATGCAACCCGGCATAGTTGTGCAAGTTGCGCCAAGATTAAAAAGGTTGGGCGAATCAACTTAACGAACTATGTTTCGGATGTTAGTCGAAATGCAAAATTATGCACTTACCGATGCTGGCGTGCGAAGCCATGCATAGAGCGGGAAACTGTTGGCGAGCTCCGCTACCTCGCCGCGAATGCGTTCAAGAGCTGCATCATCGTTGCGATTTTCGAGAGCCCGCGCGATCCATAGAGCGATCTGTTGCATCTCAGGCTCTTTCATGCCGCGGGTCGTGAGTGCCGGCGTGCCGATGCGAATGCCGGAAGGTTTAAGCGGTGGATTAACGTCGTAGGGAATGGCGTTTTTGTTGACGGTGATGCCTGCCTTGCCGAGTGCCAACTCTGCTTCCGAGCCGAGGATGCCCTTTTCGAATACATCGACCAGCAGCAGATGGTTGTCGGTGCCACCGGAGACGAGACGGAAGCCGGCTTGTTGCAGAGCTACGGCGAGGGCCTTGGCGTTGGATACGATTTGCGCTGCGTAGGTGCGGAACTCGGGTCGCAGCGCTTCTCCGAATGCGACGGCTTTGGCGGCCACAATGTGCACCAGGGGGCCGCCCTGCTGTCCAGGGAAAACAGCCTTGTCGACGGCGGCAGCGAGGTCCTTGCCGCAGAGGATGAGGCCTGAGCGCGGGCCGCGCAGGGTTTTGTGCGTCGTTGTGGTGGTGATGTGCGCGTGGGGAACAGGCGAGGGATGCGCGCCGCCTGCAACGAGGCCCGCGATGTGCGCCATGTCAAAGATATAGACGGCGCCGACCTTATCGGCGATCTGACGCATGCGCGCGAAGTCCCACAGGCGCGGATAGGCGCTGCCGCCCCCGATGATCACCTTGGGGCGCTCGCGTTCGGCAATCGATTCAAGCTCGTCGTAGTCGATGGTCTCGGTATCGCGACGCACGGCATAGAAGGTGGGGCGATAGAGCTTGCCGCTGAAGCTGAGCTTGTGGCCGTGGGTGAGATGGCCACCGTGGGCGAGGTCGAGGCCGAGGATCGTGTCGCCAGCCTGCAAGACCGCGGCGTAGGCCGAGGCGTTGGCCTGCGAGCCGGAATGCGGCTGCACGTTGGCGTGTTCAGAGCCGAAGATTTGCTTGGCGCGATCGCGGGCCAGATTCTCAACCACGTCGGAATATTCGCAACCTCCATAGTAGCGGCGCCCTGGGTAGCCCTCGGCATATTTGTTGGTGAAGATCGAGCCGGCGGCTTCGAGGACTGCTTCAGAGACGAAGTTTTCGCTGGCGATCATTTCCAAACCCTCGTGCTGGCGAAGGGTTTCGTGGTCGAGAGCTGCGGCTACTTCAGGATCGGCCTGGGCGAGGGGGAGAGACATGCGATCATTCATGCAAGAATTTTAGTCTGGTTGAAGGCCGGACGAGAAACTGTTCGATGAGATTTGGAAAGCGAGCTTGTGAATTTCGGCCGTTTTCGCGGCATCGAATCTGATAGTTTTCGATAAATCTTCGAGGTTTTTATGAAATTGCAGCGGAAACTTGTGGTGCTCATTGTCGTTTTGGCGCAGGCAATGCGGTTGGCGATGGCGCAAACAGCTGGCATTGACGCGGCACTATTGACGAAGGCGAATAGCGGCGATGCGGCGGCCGAGGTCGCGATCGGCGACAAGTACGCGGCGGGCGATGGAGTGGCGCAGAACTACAAGCTGGGGGCGGAGTGGTACGGCAAGGCGGCCGCGTTAGGAAACATACTGGGCGAGATTCACTTGGCGGATTGTTTTCGCGACGGCCGGGGCATCACGCGCGATATGACGCAGGCTGCGGCATGGTATCGCAAGGCCGCAGACCAGGGCGATGCGAGCGCACAAGGGACCCTGGCGATGCTTTACACGCTGGGACAGGGCGTGCCGCGCAGTGATGTGGAGGCCTATTATTGGCTCGACCTGGCGGCGGCTGTGAAAGGGCCAAACCAGGCGCGTTACGCCGCCAATCGACAGAATGTCGGGACCCGGATTACTGCCGATGAGTTAGCGGCTGTCGAAGAGCGGGTGGCGACGTGGAAGGCTGCGCATCCGCGACCTGATGCAGCGCAGTGAGTAAGTGCGTGTCGTTCTGAGACGAACCTGTGAGATTTCGCGACAACTGAATTTTCCCTGTTGACATTCTGACTATAGGTGCGTCAGTCTACATGTAGAACAACAACAGGAGAAGCAATGGGCGACAAATCCGACGTTCTGCAAGGAACACTCGACCTAATGGTTTTGAAGACGCTGGAATCGATGGGACCGCTGCATGGGTACGGCATTGCGCGGCGCATCGAGCAGGTGAGCGATAACTCGCTGAGCCTCAACCAGGGAACGATTTATCCGGCGTTGCTGCGGTTGGAACAGCGCGGCTGGATCAAGTCGGAGTGGGGCACATCAGAGAGCAACCGTCGCGCGAAGTTCTATGCGCTGACGCGAATCGGACGCAAGAAAATTGAAGCGGAAACCGAAAACTGGGAGCGCATCGCCGCGACCATGGCGCGGTTTCTCGATCCTCAAAAAGCATCGGCTAACTAACAAAGGAGTAGCCCGTGGACTGGATACGCATTCTGCTGAGTCGCTGCTCCGCATTTTTTAGCCGGCGCACATTGGACAAAGATCTTGATGAAGAGCTGCACACGCATATCGACCTATCCATTGAAGAGAACGTGCGCCGCGGGTTGTCGCGGGATAAGGCACGCACCGCGGCCTTGCTCGAGTTTGGCGGCGTGACGCAGACCAGGGAGCGTTATCGCGAACAGCGCGGCGTGCCGTGGATTGAGGCGCTGGGGCAAGACGTTCGTTATGCATTGCGGCAGTTTCGCAATTCGCCCGGCTTTGCGGCGACCGTTGTCATCACCCTGGCGCTTGGCATCGGCGCCAATACAGCGGTGTTCTCACTGGTACACAGCATTCTCGAGCGATCGCTTCCGGTAAGCGATCCTGGGCGACTCTATCGAGTGGGCGACGGGGGAACGTGTTGCTATTTTGACGGCTTCGAAAATGATAACGGTGATTATGATTTGTTCCCTTACGACCTCTATCTTCAGTTGCGAAAAAACACGCCTGAGTTTGAGCAGTTGGCGGCGATGCAGGCAGGCGGCTCGAGTCTGAGCGTGCGCGCGGGATCGGCACCGGCCAAGCCGCTGCGCTCCGAATATGTTTCGGGAAATTATTTCGCGACGCTGGGCGTGGGCGCCTATGCGGGACGTCCGCTGATCGATAGCGATGACAAGACTGGCGCGGCTCCGGTGATTGTGTTGAGTTATGCGACGTGGCAGTCGGACTTTGCAGGCGACCCTAACATTGTTGGCTCGACGGTGTATGTGCAGACGCATCCGTTCACGGTTGCGGGCATTGCGCCGACGGGATTTTTTGGCGATCGCGTGATTGAACGGCCGCCGGATATGTGGGTGCCGCTGGCGAATGAACCGACGATCGAAGGACCGGGCTCGTCGCTGTGGAGCCAAGGCGAGGAAGATACCGCGTGGCTTTATTTGTTGGGCAGAGCGGGGCCAGGGACGAATGTCGCGACGGTGCAAGCGAAGCTTTCTGGCGAACTGCGGCAATGGATGTCGGTGCATTCAGCCTTCACCGGGCATGGGAAAACGCCGCAGATTGGGCGGCAACATGTGGTGCTGGTGCCTGGCGGAGGCGGTATTCAGCGCTTGCAGCAGCGGACGGGAAAAGGGCTGCGTTTGTTGATGATTTTGTCGAGCGTGGTGTTGCTGATTGCATGCGCCAACATTGCCAACCTGCTACTGGCGCACGGTACGGCGCGGCGTGCGGAGTTGGCGGTGCGCATGGCGCTGGGAGCGGGACGCAGGCGGCTTATTCGCCAGATCATTACGCAGAGTGTGTTGCTGAGTTTGATTGGGGGCGCGGCTGGGATCGCGGTAGCTTATGGCTTGTCGCACATGATATTGGCGCTGGCGTTTCCCGAGTCGCGCCACATGCCGATCCATGCCAACCCTTCGCTGCCGGTGCTGGGATTTACGTTTCTCGTTTCGCTCGTGACAGGAGTTTTGTTTGGCGCGGCGCCGGCCTGGTTGTCATCGCAGGCCAAGCCGGCCGAGGCGTTACGTGGCGTCAATCGCGCCGCTGGGGACAGATCTTCTTTGCCGCAGAAGGCGCTGGTCGTAGTCCAAATCGCGATGTCTGCGGTACTGCTGGCGGGAGCTTTTCTGATGGCGCGATCCCTTGCGAATCTTGAACATCAGAACTTCGGCATTGTTACAACCAATCGCTACATACTCAGCTTCGATCCAAAGGGAGCAGGATATACCGTCGAACGTGTTCCGGCGCTCTATCGCCAGATTGAAGAACGGCTGTCGGCTTTGCCTTCTGTGCAAAGTGTAAGCCTTGCGCGCTTTACGCCGCTCGGTGGCCATATTTGGGCGACACACGTTGCGCTGCAAGACCTGGCCGCGTCGGAGCGCTGCGACACCTGCTTCTCGAGTTGGATTCGCGTCAGCAACCGGTTCCTTGATTCTCTTGGTGTGCCCGTTGTACGCGGCCGCGGTTTTTCCGCGCAGGATACGCAGTCTTCGCAGCCTGTCGTTCTCGTAAACCAGGCGTTTGTCAGGCAGTTCTTTCCCAAACAGGACCCAATCGGCAAGCACTTTGGCGTGGATGAGCAGTCGGCTGGGGCCTTTGAGATTGTGGGAGTCTTCGCGGACTTCAAGATGACTGATGCGCGCGGCGAAGCAACGCCGATTTTTCTGAGGCCGCTGGCACAGCAATTTACCGGTTTCGTTCAGCCTGCGCAGATATCGGAGGAGACAAGCTCGATGTTTGTGGGCTCTGTCATTGTCCAGTTCGCGCACCCGCGGCAAGATGCGGAGACGTTGATACGCCGGACGATGGCTAGCATCGATCCTAATCTGACGGTGTTCTCCTTTACGCCTTACGATGCGCAGGTGGCGGGAAACTTCAACCAGGATCGGCTGATTGCGCGACTCACCAGCTTGTTTGGTCTGCTGGCGCTGGTGCTGGCGTCAGTAGGGCTTTACGGGGTGATGTCGTATTTCGTGGCGCGGCGCACGAGCGAGATTGGAATTCGCATGGCAATGGGGGCTACGCGGCCGAGCGTGATTCGGATGGTGCTGGGCGGGGCGTTGGGCCAGATCGCGGCTGGGTTGGGGCTGGGGATTCCGATCGCGATGTTTGCGGGACACCTGATGGCGAGCCTGCTTTATGGAGTGAAGACTTATGACCCATTCGCATTTATCGGCGCGACTTTAGTGCTCGGTCTGTGCGCAACATTAGCGGGATATCTGCCTGCAAGACGAGCGGCGTCGGTCGACCCGATGCGGGCTTTGAGAGCGGAATAAGGGGCGCACATGGATTGGCTTCGTATTTTGATGAGTCGCTGTTCGGCATTTTTTAAGAGAGCGAAACTGGATGGCGAACTCGATGAAGAGTTGCGCGCGCACATCGCCCTTGCCATGGAAGAAAATGTTGCGCACGGCATGAGTGAGGCAGATGCGCGCACCGCGGCGCTGCGCAGCTTTGGCGGAGTTGCGCAGACGAGAGAGACATATAGAGTGCAACGGGGGATGCCGTGGGTGGAGCAGATGGGACGCGATGTTCGATTTGGAATTCGGCAACTACGCAGGTCGCCGGGATTCGCACTGACGGCGATCCTTACTCTGGCGCTGGGATTGGGCGCGAATACGGCGGTTTTCTCGCTGATCAACGCGCTGTTGTTGCGGCCGTTGCCGGTGCCGCACGCGGACCAACTCGCGGTGTTACACATTAACCACTCCGATGACGTATATGGACCTGATTACAACTTCTGCGCTCCAATGTTTCGCGCATTGGAAAAGCGACACGATGGCTTCCAGGACGTGTTTGGATTTAGCGGCAGCACCATGCAGGTGCGTACCGCTTCAGGCAATGTGACTGTGTACGGCGCGATGGTCAGCGGACAATTCTTCCATGCCATGCAGGTTGCGCCGCTGATGGGCCGCTATCTGACACCGGTCGACGATCAGCGCGGCGGTGGTAGCGGCGGATTCGCGGTAGTTATCAGCGAGGGGTTCTGGCGGACGCGGTTCAATAGTTCGCCCGATGTGATCGGCCATCGCCTCACCATTGCCAATGCGCCTTTCACGATTGTGGGCGTGATGCCCAAGACGTTTATAGGGGCCGATCCGACGCAGCGGCCGCAGCTCTACACGCCGATGTGGGCGGAGCCGGTGATCGATGCGCCTTATGACAACATCGCGGGCGGGCACCACTCATTGTGGATTAGCGTGATAGGCCGTCGTAATCCCGACGCATCTCTAGAGCAAGCGCAGGCAGCACTACAAGCAGTTTCAAATTCGTTGGTTGAGGAGACTTCAGAGGGCGACGCTAAATGGCTTCAGGAGGAACGTGCCCATCGCTTTCAGTTGAACCCGGAGCCGGGAGCGAACGGCTATAGTTATCTGCGTAGAGCATTCAGGAAGCCTCTGGCCGCGGTATTCACTCTGTGTGTGGCGATGCTGCTGTTGTCATGCTTGAATCTGGCCAGCTTGCTGATGGCACGTTCTGCTGCCCGAGAGCGGGAACTTGCAACGCGGCTGGCGATGGGCGCAACGCGGGGACGACTCATCCGTCAGCTTCTGGTTGAGAGCCTGCTGATCGCGGTGCTGGGGACGGCTGCGGGAATGGCGGCTGCTCCTCTCATTAGTAAGTCTCTGGCTGTATTTGTGCTGCGTGGCGATCAAGGGGCTACGCTAGATACCGCCCTTGATCTGCGCGTGTTCCTCTTCGTGTGTCTTATTGCCATGATCGCTACAGTGCTGATCGGACTCGTTCCCGCTTTACGCGCTACTTCAAAGAACTTGAACGAACAGATCAAGAGCGGCTCGCAATCGACCACGGCGCGGCAGCGAAACAGCCTGCTTCCTCGTCTGCTCATGGGCTTTGAGGTTGCTTTGGCGCTGATTTTAGTGGTGGGCGCGGGTTTGCTGGCTACGAGCCTGTCGCGGCTTTATCGCACCGGACTTGGGTTCGAGCCGAAGGGTCTCGCGAAGCTAGAGTTGGATACTTCAAAACAATCGATGCAGGGCGACGTGCTGGTGCGCTGGTACCGCGCTTACGGCGACGCACTGCGGCATCAGCCAGGGGTCAGGAGTGTCAGCTTCGCCGCTATAACACCGCTCAGCGGCAGCTTGTGGAGCGACGACTTCCATACTCCTATCAGTAACGGCGAGCGCGAGGTTTACCTCAACACTGTGTCGCCGGAGTATTTCCAGTCGATGCGTATATCGATACTGAGTGGCCGGGACTTCAACTGGAACGACACGGCTGCATCAGGCAACAAGATCATTCTCGGAGAGACTGCGGCTCGCTATCTCTTTCCTGGACAAAATGCAGTTGGACAGCGCGTGGCGAAATCCAAGGATACGTATGAGGTGATTGCAGTAGTCAGAGACATCCACTACGTCAGCATAAAGAATGCTGCGCCCGCTGAAGGTTATATGGCCATGACGCAGAGTGACGACAAAAAGCCCTCATACATGGCCCTGGTACGCATCGATGGCCCCGCTGCGTCGTTCGCTGCGGCCGCGCGCGCGCTGACGGCGAAGATGGCTCCCGATATTCCGGCGCCGGTGATGACGACGATGAGCAGTCAGCTTGATGCCTCAATCAGCTCGGAGCGGATGATGGCGATGCTGGCGGTGTTTTTCGCGGTGTGCGCTCTGTTGGTCACGGCGATTGGGCTTTATGGAACGCTGGCCTACGCTACCGCCCGGCGCACCAGCGAAATTGGCATTCGCATGGCGCTGGGTGCGCGCAGGGCACAGGTCGTGGGGATGGTGTTTCGCGAGAATGCGTGGGTTGCCGCTGGAGGATCGGCGGCGGGGTTGGTGATTGCGGTGCTGGCTTCGCGGGTGCTGGCCACGTTTCTCTATGGTACGTCGGTGCGCGATCCGTGGATCATGTTTGAATCGGTCGCGGTGCTGGCAGTGATTGCGAGCGCGGCTTCGCTGGTGCCCGCCATGCGCGCAGCCCGTGTTGATCCGATTGTGGCTTTGCGTAGCGAATGAGCGTGGCGCGGTCACGATATGCTAGCCTTCATGCGGTTCACGAAGGTTTTGCTGACGTTTGCGTTGTTTTGCTCGGGGTTTGCGGCCGGTCTCGCGGCACAGTCGTCTGCGGTCACACTGACGCCGACGCTAGTCGAGGTGGGTTCGCCGGAGTTGATTCGCGTCGCGGCTGGCAACGCAGACGCGGTTGACGGCGAATGGCAGGGGCGGAAGCTCGAGTTCTTTCGCAACCACGATGGACGGGACCGGTTTGCGCTGGCCGGCGTGGATGTGGAGTCGCAAACCGGACCTTCGACACTGAAGATCGCTGCGCATGTTAAGGGCGATGCGCGCGACCTGAGCCGCACGGTTGAGGTGCATGCGGCACACTATCGGACGGGCGCTCTGAGCGTGGCGCCCAAGTTTGTTGAGCCCGATCCGGAAGCGTTGAAACGCATTGACGCCGAGAGCCAGCTCAAAGCCAAGGTCTTTGCAGAGAGCGTGCATGAGCCGTTGTGGCACGGAAGCTTTCACGCGCCGGTGGCAGCACAGGCTACCGACAGCTTTGGCACCCGGCGCATGTTCAACGGCAAGCTGGCGAGCATTCACAAGGGAGCGGATTTTCGCGCGGCGATGGGCACGCCGGTTCGCGCGAGCAACAGCGGAGTGGTGGTGCTGGCGCGGCCGCTTTACTTTGAGGGCAACTGCGTAATCATCGATCACGGCATGGGGCTATTCACGCTGTCGATGCACTTCAGCCGCATCGATGTGCACGAGGGTCAGCATGTGGAAGCAGGCGACCGGTTGGGCCTGAGCGGGGCAACAGGGCGCGTGACCGGACCGCACCTGCATTGGGCGGTTCGCTGGCAGGGAGCTTATCTCGACCCGGTGAAGCTGCTGCGGTTGAACCTGAATGGCGTGAATCGGTGATCCGGCGAGAACTCGACGACATTGCTTTCCCACCCATTTCCGCAAAAGCGCGGAATTGGATGGGGCACCCAGAAGTTATCACCCTGGTTCAGTATTCCGAAAGTAGTGGCCCTGTGTATTTAGCTACTGGATCGTTAGCGAGTTAGAACTTCTTCCTGAGGAGCACGGGCGAGGGATGGCGCGACGCCACTGGCTTTCTCTTCGCGCAAAGCTTTGAACGCACGATAGACGAAGGACCCCATGTACCAGCCATCAATGAACTTGTACGGCGTTTCGCCGGTAGTGTAATGGCCGCAGGGCAACACCCGCGGTTCAAAGTTGAGGCCGTAGCGACGGAAGGCGTCGACGACCTGGATCGAGTATTCGCGAGGGAACGTCAGGTCGTAGTCCGCGTAGACAACGAGCACCTGCTTCTGCGGCCCACCGGCTTCTTCGCTGGCGAACTTCGCATAGTAGTTGCAAGGACTGGCGGCGGCCCAGAGGGCGCGAATCCGTTCCTGGGTCAGGTGGGATTCCTGCAGCGCCTGGCGAATGTGACGCGTGCTCTGGCCGGCCCACACCACGTCGCCAAACGATGTGGATGCGTGGTTGAACGCGTTGACGCGAATGCGCGGATCGTGGGCGCTGGCGAGGAAGCCGTAGCAGGAACCGAGACTCGTTCCCAGGACGCCGAAGTGCTCGTAACCCTGCTCCTCAAGCCAATCGACGCAGCAGCGAATGTCGACGACGGCCTGGCGGCACGCGGAAAGAGTGCGGCCGATGTTGGAGCTGACGGCGTAGTCGGACCGTTCGAGCTCCGTAGGGCGACGGATATCGTGGTAAGGCTTCGAAAGCCGCAACGCCGAGATGCCCATGCGATTGAAGATGGTGCAGAGCGCATTGTGGCTGAAAGCATCGGCATTCCACTGCGGCAGAACGATGATGGCCTGCTTGGGGCGCGTCGGATCTTTGTGTGCTGGAGCCGGAAACCAGCGCGCATTGACGAGGTCGTTTTCAGGGTAGATGGTGCGCTCGGGCGAGGTAAACCGCAGAAACTGCGCACGGGGAATCTTCCCATCTTCCGCCTGCCGCCGCAATGCCTCATCCTGGGCCAGCGTCTCGGGGCGCACGTTGGTGGGAAACAGTTGCGGGTAGCGCTCCTCAATGCGGTAATCGGTGGGGCGCTCATACCCGAAAAATGTGTCGCTCTTGCGAATAAGGAGCTGATTGATGCGGGTCATGACGGCTTCGGCGGCCACCGGGTCTTGGACTGACTCAGGGCTGGGCAGGAATGAAGCCATGTCGTGCTCGGTTAAAAACCGCTCCACCCATTCAAAGCCCCAATCCAGCGGGCGCACGATACGATTTTCGTCGCGTGTGGTCAGGCGGGTCTCCCACCGGTACATCCACCGCGCATAAGCTTTTCTGAACATTGTCTATCTCAAGTTTACAGCGGCAAGGCTCATGAATGTTAAAACGGCGGGAACGTTATGCGGCAAGTTAGGCGCGATACGATAAGCAAATGGATCAGAACGCGGCCGTGGGCAAGCGTGTGGCTTTTTTTGGAGGCAGTTTTGACCCGCCTCATCTCGGCCATCGGGCAGTGGCCCGGGCTGCGAAGGCGGCTCTCAATCTGGACACGATCTTGTTTGCTCCTGTGGGAGCGCAGCCGCTCAAACCGCATGGCTCGACTGCTCCTTATGAAGACCGATTGGCAATGACGAAGCTGGCGATCGCGGGTGAGGCGGGGTTTGCGATTTCGCTCGCCGATGCTCCGCAGCCGGGAGGCGCGCCGAACTACACGCTGGAGACGCTGCGCAAATTACGCGAGGTGCTGCCTGCGGGTAGTGAGCTTTTTTGCTTGATGGGCGCCGATTCGTTTGTCGGATTGCGCAAATGGCGGGGCGGCACGGAGATTCCGTTCGCGGCATCGTTGATCGTGGCTTCGCGCCCGGGGCAGCGCCTGGATCATCTCGCTGCGCAGTTGCCTCAGGGGTTAAACCTTGAGTGTGAGGTAGTTGCGCGGGAATCTGATACTGCGATTCAGACGCAACCCGAAGCTGAAATTCGCCTTTATCGGCTGCGGAACCAAGGGGGAAAGATTGCTCCCTTTTACCTTCTACCGGGATTGCAGGTGGAGATTAGTGCTTCGGCGATTCGGCAGCAAGTGCGATCGACCGAAGCCGATCGGGTTCCCACGTTGGACGTGCTGCCGCTGGCGGTTGCAGACTATATTCGCTCCCACGGCCTTTATCAATAGGCGTCAGCTTGCCGGTGCCGGTTGCAAACGACTACGATGATGCTTGGAGAACTAAATCTAACTGATGCCAACTAACCAGGCCAAGCAGCAAACCCGCATTCTCGTCCAGGCCGCCGCAGCAGCATGCGAAGACAAAAAAGGCGAAGACACCCGCATTCTCGAGCTCGACCCTATCGACGCAGGTCTCTCGGATTTCTTTCTCGTCACTTCCGCGACCAACGACCGGCAGGCAATCGCGATTGCCGATGAGATCGAGTTTCGTCTCAAGCGCGATTTCGGCCAGTATGCCAACTCGGTGGAGGGCCGCCGCCAGGGCGGCTGGATTCTGCTCGATTACGTGGATTTTGTGGTGCACGTGTTTCTGGCCGAGCGCCGCGCGTTCTATGACATTGAACGGTTGAGGAAATCGGCGCGTCCGCTGACGCCGGCTGAATTTGATGCCGAGCTGAAGGCCGAGCTGGCCGAGAAAACGCGCACGGTACGCAGCAAGACTAAGCCGGCGGATGACGCTCCACCGAAGCCCAAAAAGGCAGCCAAGAAAGCCAGCGCGAAGAAGGCCACGGCAAAGAAAGCGCCCGTTAAGGCAGTCAGCTCAAAGAAAGCGACTGTCAAGAAAGCCAGCGCCAAGAAGGCACCCGCAAAGGCAGCCAGGAAACCCCCGGCGAAGAAAATGGCAAAGAAGAAGTCAGCCTCCAAGGCTTGATTGAAAGGCCTGCCGCTACGCGAGCAGGCAGTTTTCTTTGTTTCCGGCAATCGCTTTCGGCAAAAAGGGACGCGCCGGCCAAGGTCGCGATCTTTGTGAGTTATGTGCGGTATCCTCTCCCTTGATGCTGATCACGATTGCGCATGTCGGGGCTCGCTTGGCGAAGGGCGATCCATTCGAATTACTCACGCAGAGCTATTTAGAGCGCATTTCCGGCTTCGCGAAGTGCGAATCTGAAGCATTTCGGACCGAAACCGCCCTCCTTGAGTGGTTCGACAAGCGACAAGGCCGCACGCCAGTGGTCGCTGTTCTGCTCGATAGCCGCGGAAAGCAGATGTCCTCCGAGGCGTTCGCCGCCTGGTACGGCGCACGCCGAGACGACGGAGCCCAGCACCTGGTTTTCGCTATTGGACCGGCGAATGGCTGGACGGACGCGGCTCGCGCCCGAAGCCAGTTGTTGCTGTCCCTGGGACCGATGACGCTGGCCCATGCCTTGGCGCGCCTTGTGGTGGCGGAGCAGGTTTACCGGGCATGTACAATTCTGGCTGGGCATCCGTATCACACCGGTCACTAGGTGAGTGAATGGGCATCGGCGCCCCCCCGCTGGCTGAGCTGGCAGATAGAAGTTACCGGGATGTGCGCAGCGAAACATGCTTATCAAAAGGGGTCCTCGCCCAGCGCAGAATAGAATATTGATGCGGGACAAGATTGGTTCAGCACGCTTCGTCTGCAGGGTATTTCGCAATTTTGAGAGAGAGTCTTGATGTCCTGGTTTAAGCGAGAAAACGGCGATTACGAACCCGGTAACGGCAAGTCTGGTCCGGAATCGGCTGATGCTGCAGAGCGGCGTGTGCGTACGGATGGCCTATGGGTAAAATGCCTGGGGTGCAGGCAGGCGATCTGGAAAGCTGATCTTGAAACCAACCTCTTTGTTTGCCCCAAGTGCCAGCACCATTTCAAGATGGGTGCGCGCCAGCGTATTGAGCTTTTGCTTGAGCCGGGTTACGAGCTGGTCGACGGCGGTTTGCGCTCCACCGACCCCTTGAACTTTGCCGACATCAAGCCCTATAAGCAACGCCTGAAGAAGGCCCAGGAGGAGACCGGCCTGGACGACGCTATCCTCAACGCTGTCGGGGAGATGGGACCACACTCAGTGGTGCTGAGCGCCATGGAATACGGTTTCATTGGTGGTTCCATGGGAGCAGTGGTGGGCGAAACCATCGCACGAGCGGCCGATTGTGCCCGACAGGACCGCAAACCCCTGATCGTGGTTGCTGCTTCCGGTGGCGCGCGCATGATGGAAGGCGTAGTCAGCCTGATGCAGATGGCCAAGATTTCCACATGTCTTGCACAGCTTGACGACGCCAAAGTGCCTTATATCTGCGTGCTTACAGATCCGACGACCGGCGGTGTGACGGCCAGCTTCGCCATGCTGGGCGACTTGAATATAGCCGAGCCGGGAGCCTTGATCGGCTTCGCCGGACCGCGCGTCATTGAACAAACCATTCGCCAAAAATTGCCTGAAGGCTTCCAGCGGTCAGAGTTTTTGCTAGAAAAGGGCTTCCTCGATGCCGTCGTCCATCGCCGCGATTTGAAGAGCTATCTCGTTCGTGCGTTGGACTTTATGAAGACCTAATAGCTCTTGATTGTTTCTAGACCAATGAAGAAGGGCGCCGAGTGGGCGCCCCTTTTCATTTGCCTGCCTCGCTCAGAGTCGCGATGCGAATCCTGAGCGAAGCATGAGCCGAACTAGAACGAGAACTTCAAAGCCAATTGCATGGTACGCGCGTTGGCCTTGAAGAACTTCTGGGGTTGATTGAAGCCGGGATTGCCAGCCGTTTGGAAATCGATGCTGGCCGTATAACCGGAGTTGCTGACGTTGTCGACTGCGCCAGGGAGGTATTCCGCGTGGTTCAAGAAGTTGTAGGCCTGCGCCTGGAATTCCAGCGAGCGCGTTTCGCCAAAGTTGAACCGCTTGATAGCCGTCGCATCGAAGTTGTCGATGGGCCGAATCCCTTCCGTGTTGCGGCTGGAAGTGGGCAAGGTACCAAGGCCGGCAGTGATGTATTCCGCCTTGGGATTGTCGGCGGCGTAGGCTACAAGGTCGTCGTTGCACAGAGCCGTGCCGTTCGGATCAGTGGGCAATGCGCTTCCATCAGTTGGAGGTACGCAATTCCCCGCCAGACTTGGGTTGGCGAAAGCCGTCACGGTCGATCCGGTGTGCTTGACGCCGCCCTTGTTGAATATAGCGCGGTCGATGGCGCCGGAGTCTCCGTTCATGTTCGAGTTAACACCCGAGAGGACGGTGTAGTACTCCGGTGACTCATAGGTATAGATGGGAGCGATTTCCCAGTTGCCTACGGTGTTCTTAAGCAACCAGCTGGATTGCTTGAAGAAGGGGAGGTCATAGACCGCCGTCAAGGTAACGCGATGGGTGCGGTCAAGGGCCGAACGACTGTAGTCGGCTGCGATGTCCTGCGAATTCTGCGGGCGGCGCGGCGTGAGCACGGTTGAATAGGTTGCGGCCGTGGCATCGTCCATCGCCTTGCTCCATGTGTACGAAAATCCAAGAAGCAGGCCATCTTTGAATTGGCGATTAAGACTTGCAGCCAGGCCGTTGTAGTTCGATTCTGACTGCGGCTGATAGGAGGTGACTTTGCCCGTGAAACCTCCCAGGTTATCGGAAGGATTAAGCCAAGCCGGGAGGATATTGGAGGTGGCCTTGATGGCTCCATACGTACTGGTCAAACCGACAAGCGACGCCGCTGAAGGCGCTGCCAAGTACGTCGGCAAGGCATTCTCTGCGTTCACACGGGGCTGTACGTTGGCCTGGATCTGAGTCGGCAGGTGAATGCCGCGGGTTCCGACATAGCGGACTTCCGCTGTATAGTCCCTGGCGAAGACATGCTGCACGCCAAGGGTCCAGTTTTCGGCATAAGGCAACTTTTGCTCGGTAGGTAGCCATGCGGAAGTGGCCGCGCGCTGGTCGGCAATGCTGGTAAAGGTTGCCAACGTACCGTTTCCGTGTGGCAGTCCGCCATTAGCAAGGAAGTTCGGATCGCCGAAGTTTGGGGCGCTGCCGGTTCCGACGTCGGTGGTCGATGAATACTGCGGCGGGAACGAAAGCAATCCCAGGTTGTCATCAAGAATGTCCTGGGCCATTCCGAATCCGGCGCGAATCGAAGTTTCGGGGTTGATTGCATAATTCACACCAACACGCGGCAGGAAATTATGCTTTTGCGGCTGCGGAGAGGAAAACTGTACCAATCCTGGTACGCTCGCTCCAATGTTGAGTTGCTGTTCCCGCTCGCCCACCGGAACCGCGGTGAATTCATAGCGCAAGCCAAAGTTCAAGCTCAACTTCTCAGTCGCGCGCCAGGTGTCGTTGCCGTATCCATAGAAGGACGTCTGGTCGCCGTAGTAGATGAAGTTGCCTGTTGACCGCTCGCCGAAGTAGGTCGGCGCCAGATCGTGCAGATATTCGGTAAGCGCGTCGTATTCGTAATCGCCACGAACTCGCTGTGTAAATGTCTGAGGTGCAATGAATTTGCGGCCATCAAATCCAAACTTGAAGTTATGCTTGCCTTTGACCCAACTGATGTTGTCGGTGAACTGATAGAGGTTTTGAATCGCCGTCTGCGGTGCATTTCCATCGGGACCGATTTGCAGGTAACCCGAGTCATTCATGACGAGATTGGGAAACGAATCGAGTCCGGGAAACGTGTAGTTGCCCGACAGCGTGGCGTTCGAGTAGCGATTGAATCCGATGCGCGCCTCGTTGTTGAGGTTAGGCGTGAAGTTGTGGAATTCGCTCAACGCGATCAGGTGGTAGCGATCGGGGATCGGCTGAAAGAATGCCGGCAAGGCTGCTGCCGTATCAATACCCGTGTACTTGTTGTAAACGTAGCGGCCGCGGAAGCTGTCTTTGCTCGACAACGTAAAGTCGGTGCTGGTCGTGAGGGCATCTGTATTGTTGTAGTTGGGCGCGTTGACTTGCAGATTGCCGAGCGGTATGTCAGTCTCATTGCCGGAACCAAAAATGCCGGTTGTGGAATTTAGTCCCGTGCCGCTGAACACCGCGAGGGTTTGGGGGCCAGTCGTCTGATTGAAGCAGGCATTATCGACCGACGCATCTACCTGCGAGGGCGACGCTGGAGTGTACTTTGTAAAAACCCCAAGGTTGTTGGAGTTCAGGTTCGGAACCGTTCCGAGGGCGCTCATGCCGGCGGCCGTCGGGGTGCAGAGGTAGTACTGGCCACTCTGCCCAATCGTCTGACGCTCGAAGTTGGCAAAGTAGAAGAGTTTATCTTTCAGTACCGGACCGCCGACCTGGCCACCGTAGCGGTTGTTGTCGTAGCGGGGATTGGGGATCTTTCCGCCCGAGATCGCGTTTTCGGCATTCAGATCGCGATTTTGGAAGAACTCGTAGGCTTCTCCGTGGATTTTGTTGGTGCCGCCACGAACCGACATGTTGAACTGTCCACCGGCGGAGTGGCCGAATTCCGGAGAGAACTGGTTGGTGATGGTGGTAAATTCGCCGACTGCTTCGTTGGGCACGTAAACCAGCGGACCGGTAACGCCCTTGTTGTTATTGTCAACACCTTCAATGGTGTAGTTGTTGTCTTCAGGACGCAGACCGCCAACAGAGGGGCCAGTTCCAACGCCCATCGCGCCGCCCGAGGCGACTCCAGGGATCAAAAGGGTCAGGTTGAGAACGCCATTGGCCGACGAAGCAACGGGGAGTGTCTTTAATTCTTCGGTCTCGAAGGAGGATTCCAACTGGGTCGTCGTGGTATCGATAACCGAGGAGGCTTCTGCCGAAACCTCAACCTTGGTGGACCCGCCCTCAATAGGCAGAACCAGCTTGGCAGTACCGACCTTGTTCAACTCCACCCCGAAGTCCTTCAAAGTAAAGGAAGCAAAGCCGTTCGCCGTACCGGTGATGTTGTAATTTCCAGCCAACAGGTTGGGAATGTGGAACTCGCCAACCTTGTTGGTCTTCACCGAGGCGCTCACGCCCGTGGAAGTATTCGTGGCTGTGACGGTGGCGTCGCCGATAACGGCTCCGCTCTTGTCGGTAACGGTGCCGACAATGTCACCACTGGTCGCCTGGCCCCATGCGGCGGGAGTGCCGCAGAGCACGAGCGTGGCAGCCAAGAGGCACAATACCAAGGCGACTGCTTTGACAGGAACCACTTGGACTAAATCCCGGTACCTTGAAATGGAGATTGGTCGGTGCGGCTGATAACTAAGCGACTGCATGGAGTTCTCCTTAGATGAAAGCAAAACAATAAAATGTGTGAATCGCGAAGAGTGCTGTGCAGAACCGTGAGGGAGAAATGGCACGAGTGTCTTGGTTTGTGCAATTGAAGCGCCAAACCCTCAGCGTTGCGAGAATTGGCATGAATTGCGGCAAAGCCCGTTCAAATCGGGACAATAGAGCAAGTCCATCAATCAATATCGATTCTCTGTTGCCATAAGGAAACGAATATTATCCAGTTTTTCATCTTCCAATATGAATATATGTAGACTGTCTGTGTCGTCGGCGTTCTGGCTAATCACCTGCAAGACTTTGGACTGCGCCGCTCTCCTATGAATGAAATAGACTGTTGGTTTTGTGACGCAATCAAAGGACATGCCATGCGCAGTTTGATTTCCTGTTCGGGATTCCTTGGGACGCTGATCTTAACCATGACCATTTGCTCTGCGTCCGCCCAGGCGCCAGTTCCCGTATTCAATGCCCTTGCGTCGATGGATTTGAATCAGGATGGTCCGGTCATTCGCGCCCATGCCGAGGCGGAAAAGCCTTTTACCGTGGCCGGCGAGCGCGGCGTGGTCCTGGGACAGCAAAATGGCGTCTTCGAAGCCTGGGTGCTTCCGGTCAAGTTGCTGAGCCATTTGACGATCGAAGCCGATATCGAAGGCTACTCCGTGCCTGTCGACCTCAATCCGCAGGCGGCGGAAATCGAAGTTCGCCCCGACCGGACCGTGATCACCTATTCCCACATTGGGTTTACGGTGCGGCAGATCATGTTTTCACCGGCGGATGGTCCGGCTGGGACTGGTCCGGTAGTCCTTTTCGAGTTTGATTGCCTTCATCCCACTGATTTCACCCTGCGCTTTACCCCGGAGCTGCGCTGGATGTGGCCGGAGCGCAACGAGGGGGTTCCAGGAATGGAGTGGGTGGCTCCGTCGCCGACGGCGGCCGGCGGTTACTACGTGCTGCACGCCGATTATCCGAATCTGGCCGCTGCAATCACCATCCCTGGCGCCAAGCCCGGTATCCTGGCCCCGTATCAGGAGCGTCCCCAGGTGCATCCCGTCGAACTCAAGCTGCACATCGATCCCGCGCGCGACCACGGCAGACTATTTCCCCTGCTAATGGCGGTCGGAACCAGCAAGGCTACGGCGACAAATGCCGAATTAGGTTTGACTTTGGCGAAGCTAAACGGCGGACTTGCGGCCACTTATCGTTCCCACGCCGGGAAGTTCGAGAGCCTGCTGGCCGGATCGGTCTCAATCGACACACCTAATAAGGAGCTGGACGAAGCCTTCCGGTGGGGTGTGATATCGATCGAACAGCTTCGTACCAGGGTGCAGGGCACCGATGAGACGGCGCTGGTGGCCGGATATTATGCGTCCGGCGACTCGGCGCGGCCCGGTTTTGGATGGTTTTTTGGTCGCGACGCGCTCTATACCCTTTATGCAGTCAACGGGTACGGCGATTTTTCGTTGTCCAAATCGGAGCTGGAATTCCTGATCCATCGCCAGCGGGACGACGGCAAGATCATGCACGAATATTCGCAAACCGCGGCGGCCATCGACTGGAAGGCCTTTCCTTATATGTATGCGGCAGCCGACGCGACGCCGCTGTTTCTGCTGGCGGTAGCGGATTATGTGCGGTCGAGCGGCGATGTGGGCTTTTTGACCGCATACCGCCAAGCTATTGAAAAAGCATGGGATTTCGAGACCAGCCACGCACCGGGCCCCGAAAAGGGCGGAAACGGCATCTACGACAACACCCAGGGCACGGGCTGGGTTGAGAGCTGGCCGAGTGGCATGCCTCACCAGGAAATCTATTTGGCCCTGCTCGATCAGCAGGCGTCTGGCGCGATGTCGCAGGTCGAATCGCTGCTGGGCGACAAGACCAAGTTTGCCGCTGCCCAGAAGCGCGCCGACCAGGTTGCCAAAACCATCGAATCCCAGTTCTACGACCCGCGGAAGCCGTGTTACGCGTTTAGCCGCAACGCCGACGGCTCGCTCGACCGCACTTTGACGGTCTATCCGGCGCTGGCGTGGTGGAGTTCTCAAGACATTGAGGGCGGGCTCACTGGCCTGGCACACTCCGCCGAGTGCCTGCGCCAATTTGGCGGCCACACACTCAATTCCGATTGGGGGCTGCGCGACGTGGCCAACGACGAGAAAATCTACGACGGCATGAGCTATCACCAGGGTTCGGTCTGGCCGCTGTTTACCGGCTGGGCAGCGTTGGCCGAGTATCGCGGCGGTCAACCACTGCCTGGCTACCAGATGCTTATGGAAAACGCCTATCTCACACGTGCTCAAGATCTTGGCGCGGATACGGAACTGCTTTCCGGCGACTTTTTCGTTCCTTTTGGCCGCAGCACAAGCCACCAATTGTGGTCGTCGGCTATGGTCGTCACGCCCACTTTGCGTGGACTTTTCGGGATCGAAGTTGACGCCCAGTCCAAGACAATCACCGTCAATCCGCAACTCCCGGCGGATTGGGATCACGCCGAGGTCAGGCATATCAGCATCGGTACGGAGACCGTGGATCTGCTGTTTGCGCAGGCAGCGGGTCAAGTCACCGTGTCGATCGCCGGTCCGGACCCTACAAAGATCAAGCTGCTCAGCACGTTACCCGGCGCTAAGCAGTCATCCGCCGGCAAAGTCGTCATCCCCAAGCCCGCCGTCGAGGTTGGCGCCTTCTTCCGCCCGCCCGTCCCTGGAGACCGCACTCAATCCACTCGCATTCTCAGCCAGGAATACGGTCCTCGCAAGCTGACCCTCGTGCTCGAAGGCCTCGCCGGCAGGGACGCCACTATTCCCCTGGTGCTTAATGGACCAAGCCCGAAACTCACCATCGAAGGCGCCTGGCTGTCAAGAGCGGGCATCGCTCATGAATCTTCCGTGATGACCGTTCACTTTCCGGTTGGCGACGGATGGAAGACCACGACTGTCACGCTGAATTGGTAGCGTCTGGCAGGTCGGGATGTCGATCCGCCAGACGATAATCGAGGCATGCTGAGCGTTCAGGAACAGTTTGGACAAATCGATATCTACGTCTTCGATCAGATCTTGCGCGGCAACATCGTCCCGCCCATGCGTGCTCGACGCCGGGTGCGGCTATGGGCGCAACCTCGTCCACCTGCTTCGGGAGGGTTGCCAGGTCTTTGCCCTCGATGCAAATGCGGAAGGTGTCGAGCATGTGCGGCGGCTATCTGCCTCGCTGGGTACAGGATTGCCGGACGAAAACTTCAAGGTTGGGCCGATCGAGCGTATGCCGTTTGGCGATTGCGTTGCCGACGTTGTGATTTGCAATTCTGTGCTGCACTTCGCCCGCGACGACGAGCATTTCCGCGCCATGATCGGTGAGCTGTGGCGGGTGCTGGCTCCCGGCGGAATGCTGTTTTGCCGACTTGGTTCGAGAATTGGCATGGATTTCCAGCCGGTCCGCGGCCATATCTTTGTCGTCGGAGACGGGTCCGAATGGTTCCTTGTCGACGAAGAGATGCTGCTCGACCTGACCGACGAGCTGGACGCGATCCTGGTCGATCCATTGAAGACCACGATCGTGCAGGACTACCGCTGCATGACAACTTGGGTCCTCAGAAAGCGCCACCCCGACGCGTGAGATCCGACGGCAATGCCCGCTTCGCGCCCGACATTCGGACGACATTTTTAGATGTGCTTTAACGAAACTCCCGCTTCCGCGTCTCATGTTCGACGGTCTAATGCAGGTGTGCAAACTCGGCTGCGTCCTGTTGGTTTTGGGAACGATGCGGGGCGCTCGCCCGTATGATGCTATGCGGAGCGAGTCTGGTTACGGCCGGCAACGCGTTCGCATCAGGGCGCACCTGTGCGGAAATGGACACACGGTCATACGGCTCTTTCGTTATGCCCGGTGCTAACTCTCACGAAACGTTGCACATGCCGCCAGCCATGCAGTCTGAACGCTTGGAACGCTGATTGCTTCAAGGAGCGAGAACTCAAAATTGCTGGAGGATTCGTACGGATGAAGCAGTTTGATTGTTTCGGGCTGGATAAATCCAATGAATGCCTCTGGCGGGACGGCGTGCAGATCGCGCTGCCTCCCAAGCCGTTCGCGGTGCTGCGCTACCTGGTCGATAACCCTGGCCGCCTGATCACTCACGATGAGCTACTCGACGCCCTGTGGCCGGAGACCTATGTGCAGCCGCAGGTGCTGCGAACCTACATGCTCGAGCTGCGCAAAGTCCTGGGCGACGACGCCGGCAAGCCGCGATTTATTCAGACGCTGCCCAAACGCGGCTACTGTTTTGTGGCGCCGGTGACAGATCAAGCCGCAGACTCCGCTCGCGATGTTCCTCGTCCGATGGCAACCCCGCCGGCCAATGTCGACCCGATCGTCGATCGCGATGACGAGTTGGATCGCCTGACAAAGCATTCCGATCTAGCCGCCGCCGGACAGCGCCAAATCGTGTTTGTCTCCGGTGAGGCGGGAATCGGAAAAACCGCCCTTATTGAAGCATTCTGCGCAAAGGCGCGAAGCTCCGCCAACATCGCCGCCGGACAGTGCGTCGAAGGCCTGGGCGCCAAGGAATCCTATTATCCCGTGACCGAAGCCCTGGGCCAACTCTGTGCTTCGGCCGACGGCAAGAGGGCATGCCAGGTTCTCGCTAAAATCGCCCCGCTATGGTTGCCGGCGCTGGGTCGCGATTCTGAGCCGTCCGCCAACGATGGTCAGCCCGCGGCGCAGCGGACGGCGGCCGATTTATGTGGCGCGCTTGAGGAACTGGCGCAGGACAAGCCCTTGCTGCTCGTTTTTGAAGATGTGCATTGGGCCGATGACTGCACCCTCGAGTTGATTTCTGCGTTGGCGCGGCGGCGTGCTCCCGCGAAGCTGGTGATCGTCGCGACTTGCCGGCATCATGAAGGCGCAGCCAATCGAGCGCTCAAGAGCCTGAAGCAGGACCTGCTCATGCGTCGCCTTGGTATCGAGATCGCCTTAGCGCCGCTCGGCAAGATCGCGGTAAATCAACTGCTCAGCAGGCACCTCGAACAAGACGCTCTGCCCAGCGGTCTTGATGGATTCGTGTATCGCCATTCCGAGGGCAATCCACTGTTTGTGATCGCCATTCTCGAGCATCTTATCGCGCAACATGTCCTTGTCCGCGACGGCCAGGGTGCCGAGTGGCGCCAGCTTGAAACCTTCCCCGAGATAGAGTCAGAAGTGCCCGCCGAGCTGGCCCAGATGATCGAGGTTGAAATCGAACGTCTCGCTCCCGGCGAGCAGCGCATCCTTGAAGCTGCGAGCCTGATGAGCATTGCCTTTCCTGCGTGGGCCGTGGCCGCTGCACTCGACGCAGATACGGCCGAGACCGAAGAGAAATGCGATGAACTGGCGCGGCGCTTGTACTTCCTTCACCGCGCCGGCAGTGATGAGCTGCCCGATGGCACACACTCTGCTTTCTACGTGTTTGCGCACGGCCTTTATCGCGAAGTGTTGTACCAAAGGCAGTCGTCGAGCCGGCGGTCGCGACGCCACGTTCGCATTGCCGAACGCCTCGGTACTCTATTCCGAGGGCGCGAGGCCGATGTGGCGCGCGAAATGGCGATGCACTACGAGGCTGCGTGCGAGTGGCTGCGTGCAGCCAATGCATTAAGGGCTGCCGCATGGCGTGCTCACCAGCGAGCCTCTCATGCCGAAGAGACGGAACTGCTGGAACATGCGATGAAGCTCGCTAAGAATTTAGGTGATGTGGATCGCGCAAGCTGCGAGCAGGGAATTCGCACCGAGTTGCACCGGGCGCGCCAGCCGGTTGCGTGAATTCAGCGCAGCATAAACTTGACGATTTCTAGACGGGAACTTGACGACTTTGCTTTTGCAAATCGCTAATGTGCTTCCTAGGCAGGAGGTACACTCATATGCGCTCCACTCTGCACAAGTTCATTCTGGCGCCGGTCGTTATGGCGGCAGCCGCATTGGCAATCAACACCGCCTCTGCAGAAACCGTTAAAGTCCCCTTCAGTTTCACCGTTCACAACCAGACATGGCCCGCCGGCACTTATTCGGTTGTGAAAACAGGAGTCTCCGCCAACCTCATCTATGTTTCGAGCAGGGATGGGTCGAGGAGCTTTAGTTGCGTGGTCGGCCCCGGCGAGCCCGATCCCGGCACCAAGGTCGTCAAGCTCAACTTCGACGAAATAAGCGGTACCCATGTCCTGAAAACCATTCAATACCGGTCGCTGATCTCCTCCAAACTCGATAAGGATGGCGTCAGGGAGGCCATGTTCGCGCCCACCCGCCTTTCGCAGGGCCGGTAACGCCGCAGCTAAATCTTTTCGCATTTAACACCACATTCCCCCAGAACAAAAAAGGAGGGCATTTCGCATTCCGCGATTGCCCTTTTTTTTCTCGATCAAGTGTCGTCGTGCGGGCAAAATCTGCGCCGGCAAGCGAGCCGCAAAGATAACGTCCCATATTTCCTCTGAAAACTTCCGCGGGCGATTGTAATTCTCTCCGTGTTGTGCCGATATACAGCGTGGTTTGCGCCACCTCAGGCGGCAAACGGAGGAGGATGCCATGGGCAGCATTTCTGGAGTTTCCAGCAGCGCACCGCTTTCCGTCTCGGCAGCGAGCGAATTACTCGAAGTAGAGTTCTCTACCACCGTTGGGAAGAAAACCTACGGTGGGGAAGTGGCCTTCTCCGACGGCGCTTATGTTGCCAGTGCTTCCAATTTACCCGGAGTCGAGGCCAGCGGCCCCAACCTGCAGGCCGCCGAGAGCAACTTGAGCGCGCGTATTGACACCGTCGCCTAGCGGCCTGGCTAAATCGAAGACATGCCAACTAGCATCTTCAAATATGCGTACACATCGGCACGTAGCGCAACCGGTACCCGGCGTCAGGTCCCATCGGGTCGCGTCTGGCCCGCCGATTGAGAATCTGTACGCACCTCCTTCAGCACATCGAAAGATCTTTCACGATATCAAACTACGGCACTCGGCTGGGTTCACCGAGCGAGCAATAAGGCTTGCAACATCTGCACTGCAACTCACTGAAAACGCTACATATCGCAATCGAGACATAGCGAGATCACACACCCTGGGGATAGCAGCTTCAAATCGGGCATACCAAATCGTCACAGAGTACTAGGGTTGTACCTAGTTTCTCCCGCAGAGACGTTGAGGTATATTGTGTTTCATCCTTGGGGCGTCCGGACGTTACCGCTTTGATCTACCTACTTGGTCCGTTCTAGCCCGCAAAATAGTACATGCTCGCGCTACCGCAACTCATATCTCCTGAACGATTCGCAGGAAGCCGAGCCCTCGTCCCTTCTGTTGCACATGTTTGCCTTTGGTCATCTCTAGTTTATTGTCCGGCCTGATGGAGTAGCGCGAATAGTTGTGCCCGTCCGTCGGACGGCGCTGCATAAAAAGCACGACAAAGGCTATAAAGATGGGCAAGAGCAAGCATGTTCTCTTGATTGAGAATGACCCCGAGGTAACTGAAACAATCGGCGCGATGTTCAACAACCAGGGTCTCTACTCCTTTGAGTTGTCCCGCGCCGAGAGTATTCAGCAGGGGGAGGCACTCCTTGGCTTGCAAACGGTCGACGTGGTTCTGCTCGACACGGATGGTATTCCAGGAGATTCGATTCTCGAGGCCATGAGGCCGATACAGGCAATGGCGCCGAAATCCTCCTTGGTGCTGTTGACAGACGCTGCAAGCGAACTGATGGCGCTGCGAGCCATCGAAGCGGGTGCCCAGGACTATCTGATCAAGGGCCAGATTGAGCCGCACGAACTGCTGCGCGCGATCCGTAGTTCAGTTGCCCGCAAGATCCTTGAAGAGAGATTGTTCGACGAAGCGAATCGCGCCCAGATCACGCTCGAATGCATAGGTGACGCCGTGATTTGCACTGACCTCGCCGGCAACGTCACATTTCTCAATCCGGTTGCGGAGAAGTTGACCGGTTGGTCACTGAGGGACGCGGTCGGAAGGCCGTTGGCCGAGTCCTTTCGGATCACAAATGCCCTCACTGGCGAACTCGCGCCCAATCCTGCTAAGAGTGAAGCTGGGCAGAGCCGGCTTACTCGCTTGCCGGCAAATTGCATACTCACCCGTCGCGACGGGATTCAGACTGTCATCGAAGACTCCCTTGCCCCCATTCTCAATCGGTCTGGAGCTCCGGCCGGATCGGTCCTTGTCTTTCGGGACGTTAGCGTGGCGCGGGCGCGGTCCGAGAAGCTTGCCCATCTTGCCGAACACGACCCGCTTACCGGCCTGCCCAACCGGCTGTTGCTCAACGACCGGCTTGGCCAAACGATTGCCCAGGCTGCCCGCCGCAAAAGCATCGTCGCCGTGCTGTTTCTGGATCTTGATAACTTCAAGCAGATCAATGACTCCCTCGGACATCCAATCGGAGACAAAGTTCTTCAATCGGTAACCAGGCGACTGCAGCGCCGTGTCCGCGTTCCTGATACCGTCAGCCGCCAGGGAGGCGACGAATTCGTGATGCTGCTCCAGGACATACAGCATCCCGCCGACGCCGCACTTACCGCCGAAAGAATACTGAAAGCCATCGCGGAGCCTCATGACCTCGGAACCGAGGAGTTGCATGTCACGGCAAGCATCGGCATCAGCGTTTATCCCGACGATGGCTTAGATGCCGAGACTCTTATCAAGAATGCCGACACCGCCATGTACCAGGCCAAGGCGCACGGAGGTCAGGGCTTCAGATTCTTCAAGGCAGAGATGAATGTCAGGTCAGTGGCAACGCAGTCCCTCACGGAAGATCTGCGCCACGCTCTCGACCGCAACGAGCTTACGCTGGTCTATCAGCCAATCGTCAATGTCAAGACGGGAGCCATTACCGGAGCAGAGGCGCTTCTGCGCTGGACTCATCCCACGCGCGGATCGGTGGCGCCCGAGGTTTTCATTCCGGTGGCCGAAGACTCGGGCTTGATTCTGCCCATCGGGGCGTGGGTTCTGCGTGAAGCCTGCGCGCAAGCCAAGGCCTGGACTGATATGTCTCTACCCCCCATAACCATGTCCGTGAATGTCTCGGCACGCCAGTTTCGCAGCGAGAGATTTTCAGAGAACCTGTCCGCAATCCTCGAGGAAACCGGTCTCAGCCCGGAATATCTGGATATTGAAATGACCGAGACCGCGCTCATGGAGCGTGCCTACTTTGGTGCCCCCGCTCTCAAGAGTCTTCGCGAAAGAGGGATGCACATCGCCGTCGACGACTTCGGTACCGGCTATTCAAGCCTGAGCTATCTCCAGGTACTTCCTCTCGATGTGATCAAGATCGATCGATCGTTTGTGTCGCAAACTGCTACCAATCCCGGTGGAGCGGCCATCGTCACCGCCATCATCGCCATGTGCCAAAGCCTCAATCTGCGCGTCGTTGCAGAGGGCATTGAAACCGTCGAAGACCTGGCGATGTTAATGAACTCCGGCTGCGACGAAGCACAAGGTTTCTTCTTTAGCCGTCCCGTTCCCGCGGGCGAATTCCTCAGATTGCGCGGCATGCAAGTCAACTGATTCGACTGAAATCTTCAATTCAAGAAGGCACTTTGCGGCTCGTTGAGTATTCCGTCCCGCTTCACTCCTCACGCATGAGTTTGGATGGATCGACGGCCAAGGCACGCCGGGCTGGAATCGCCGCGGCCGCAACGCCCAGCACCGCCATCGTCAGCACGGCGCCGCCCACAACCAGCGGATCGCGCGGATTGGCCTGGTAGACAATCTGTCCCAGCAGGCGCGCCGCGAAGACTCCTGCCAACAGTCCGGCGACCGATCCCACGCCGAGCAAAAAGATGGGACGCCCAACCGCCGCGCTCATCACATCCACCTTGCGCGCCCCCAGGGCCACGCGAATGCCCAGCTCCTTCATCCGCTTGCTCACGCTATAGGCCGCCATGCCGAAGATGCCGGTGACGGCCAGCATCGCCGCCAGCAGTCCCATCGCGCCTAACGCCGCCGTAGCAGCTCGCGCCGGCAACAACTCGCCATCCAGCGAATCGGCCCAGCTTTCGACGCCGATCGGCACATTCGGAGCAATGCCGCTCAGTGTACGTTCGAGCGCTGCCGTCATCTCGTTGGCCGCGCGATCCGATCGCACCACAAAGATCGCTTCGCCCCCATCGCTCTGCGCAAAAGGCTGGTACACCACGGGCTGCGGTGACTCTTCGAGGTCATGATACTTGCCGTCTTCGACCACTCCGACTACTTCCGTGACGTGCGCCGATAAGATGAAGTGCTGCCCGATAGCCGGAGTGTCGCCCCACATCTTTTGCGCGAAAGTCTGGTTCACGACCGCGACATAAGGCGTATTCGCAGCGTCCTGCCATGAAACATCCCGTCCGCTCAGCAGTTTTGTGTTGGCGGCTTCAAGGTATCCCGGCGTCATCTGAAATACATAGGGCGCGAGTGCGGCGTTGTTGAGTTTGAAATCGGTATTGCCGGGTCGGAAGATGGGAATCCCATGCAATCCACCCGTGAACGGAGTACGGTTCACCGCGCCCACCGCGTCTACGCCCGGAATGCTGAGCGCCGCGTCGATGATTGACTTCTGTTTTTCGCGCATCAGGTCGCCTGACTCGCCGAGTTCCATCCCAACGAGCATTGCGCCGCGCGGCTTAAATCCCAGCGGAACATGCAGCGCCCGCACCATGCCGCGCACTGCAATGAAGGATGACGTAACCAGCAGTGTGCAGATGGCGATTTGCACACCCAGCAAAATATCGCGCATGGCAAATCGGCCGACGTGCAATTGGTCAGTCGGCGCGCTCTTCAGACTTTGCAATGGACTGCTCCGCATCGCCTGTCGCGCCGGCAACAGTCCAAACAACAGGCCGCTCACCAATGTGAAAGCAAGCCCGGCCAGGTATACGCGCACATCCATGTTTGCGACCAGATGACTTTCAACCAGCGGGTGCCAGCGATTCAACGCGCTCAGCAGCAGATAAGCGCCTCCCAGCCCTGCAACTCCACCCATGATTGAGACCAGGCCCGCTTCAGTGAGCAGTTGTCCGGCCATGCGTCTTCGGCTCGAACCCAGCGCCACGCGCAGTGCCAGTTCGCGACTGCGATCCGCCGTGCGCGCCGCGAACAAGCTCGATAGATTCGCACACGCAGCCGCCAGCACCAGCAGCGCCAGTGCCGTTACGCTCCAAAGAAATCCGCGAATCACGTCGCCTTCATCCCCAATCAGTCCGGGATGAATCAACCGCAATGGCTGACCCTCGTCGGTGTCCGGATACTCCTTGGCCAACTCCGAAACGATCGCATTCAGGTTGTCGGTCGCTTGCTGCGGCGTTACCCCCGGTTTCAACCGGCCAATCGCGGTCACGCTCACAGACGTCCTATTATGCAGCGAGTCCCAACCCTCCATCTGCTCCTGGTTCATCATAGGCACCCAGTAATCGGGCCACACAAACTGCTCCGTGCCGTGGAAACGCGCCTGTGTCACGCCCACCACCGTAAACGGATGCTTGTTCAGGTCTACGACTGCGCCTACAATTGCAGGATCAGCGTGAAAGGCACTTCGCCACAGTGCATCGCTCAGCACCACATACGGCGCAGAATTTGGCCCACGCTCATCGGCCGCATGGAAGAACCGCCCCACCTGCGGCTGCACGCCCAACAGATCGAAATATTCTCCCGTGACTTCATCGCCCGCGATGCTCAGCGCCAAGTTGTGCCAATTGAGCTTGGCGTGCGAATAGCCATAGATCCCGGCCATCGCGCTGAATGTGGTATTGCGCCGCCTCAAATCTTCAAATGCGGGATACGATGTTGTCAGCAGCCTTCCCGTCATCCACGCCTTGTGTCGAACCTGGTAAAGGTGCTGTGGCTCGCTTACTTCCAGCGGGTGCAGCAGAATTGCATTCAACACACTGAAGACCACAACATTCGCCCCGATTCCCAGCATCAGCGTTACGATCGCGACCACTGTGAACGCTGGAGACTTGCGCAGCACACGGAACGCATAACGAACGTCCCGCAAGACGACCTCGACGAACGGCAAACCCTTTTCGGCGTGGTAGCTTTCGCGAACCGCTTCGATCGGTCCCATCTTCATTCGCGCGCGTCGATGGGCTTCCTCGGCAGTCATGCCATAGCGAATGCTGTCCTCCGCCTGCGCCGCAATGTGCGACTCCATCTCTTCTCGCAGTCGTTCGTCTTCATCGCCGCGGAAGATGTTCATGGCGCCCAGCAGTCGCGCAAAAAATCGGCGCAGGGCTCTCATCACAGGTCCTCGGCCTTCACTTCAAAGAAACGCGCGATGATCGCCGCAGTCTGCTCCCATTCTTTTCGTTCCGCCTTCAGCAGTTTTTCGCCCGCATGCTTCAACCGATAAAAACGTGCGCGGCGATTGTTTTCGGATTCGCCCCACTCCGATGCGATGGCGCCCTCTTGCTCCAACCGCAGCAGAACCGGGTAGAGAGTCCCCTGATTGACAGACAGCAACTCGCCGCTGATCTGTTCAATGCGTCTCGCAATGCCATACCCGTGCAGCGGTCCCAGCACATCGAGGGTTTTAAGCACCATCAGCGTCAGCGTTCCCTGCTGTACATCCTTCTTCTTCATGCCGCTTCGTCTCGATTCACGTTTGTTTGGATACCAACAGGAGAATCGCACGTTTCCGTTGGGAAAGCAACAGGAGAACGACGCTGGTTGGGGCCAATCATCCGTAAATGTGCCTGTTCCGGCCGCGCAAAACGTCCGCAACATTTAGGAGGTTGGCTTGAATCTGCTCATTTTTTCGTTGCGTTGAACGGATGATGGATCGACGGACAGAATCTGGCCGCGGCTTTGGAGCACGGACTGCAGCCGACCTATATCCATGCGGTGAAAGTCACTCTGGGTTTTCGACGAAAGCGCAGCAGCGACCCCCGCACTCTCACCCGCGATCATGTATGTCGGTTCTACGCGATACGATGCATACGCGATACACACAATTTTACTAATGTAATCGAATTGAGAGTGAATGCAAAAATCGAAGACGGTCAGATTTCCCGCCGTCTCCGGCGGTTGCCCAGCCTTTGAGCTCAGGCAAACACACGAACCGTTCGTTCGGTAAGTGAAGAAGAACGGTTCGGTTGCCTTTTCAGATTCGCATCGGCATCAACACATACCGCGAGCGATATTCAGCATCTGGATCTTCCGGCCGCATCTGCCCGGCCGACTGCGAATCTTTGAATTCCAGCCGTACTTCGCCCTCATTGCCGAGAGCCTTGAGGAAGTCGATAATGTAGCCGGAATTGAACCCCACCACGATCGGGTCACCCGAATAAGGCGTGTCGATCGTGTCTTCACTCTCACCAGACTCCGTTGAACTAGAGCTGATCTTGAGTTCGTTGCCCTCGAGCCGCAGGCGAATCGCACCTGACCGCTCATCGGCGAACTGCGCCACACGTTGAATCGCCGCCGACAGCTCGCTCGACCGCACCACTGCAAACTTGGTGTTATCCCGCGGCATCACGGCCTCAAAGTTGGGGAACTGCCCCGACAACCGCCGCGTCGACAGCGTCCGGTGGCCCACCCGGAAAAACAGCGTGTGCTCGTCGTCGGCAAATTCGACGGTTTCCGCCTCCGAGCTCGACAAAAGACTTTGCAACTCCGACAGCGCCTTACGCGGAATCAAAACTCGCTTTTCGCCGCTGATACCTTCGAGATTCTCACCCGGCTTTTCAACGAACGACAGCCGATGCCCATCCGTCGCCACCATCGCCAGCGACTCCGCCTTAAGCACCAGCAGGGCTCCGTTGAGCGTGTAACGCGATTCCTCGTTTGAAATCGCAAAAATCGTGCGCGCGATCAGCGTCTTCAGCGCCACGGCCGGAATGCTGGTCACGGCGACGGTCGGAAACTCCGGGACTTGCGGGTAGTTGGCGCGCGCCATGCCCACCATCTTCGTGTTCGAGCGCCCCGAACGAATCTGCACCCAGTGGTTGTCGAGCAGCTTGATCGAAATATCGCCGTCGGGCAGCAGCTTGATGTAGTCGTAAAGCTTCCGTGCCGGTATCGTGCACGACCCCGGCTTCTTCACCTTCACCGCGGCGCTGGTCCGGATCGCCTGGTCCAGGTCTGTCGCCGTGATGCTCAGCCGGTCGCCATCGGCCTCAATCAAAAAGTTGGAGAGGATAGGAATGGTCGTCTTCCGCTCCACCACGCTCTGTGTCGCGGTGAGTTCCTTTACCAATTCCTGGCGGCTTACGGTAATCTCCATCGCTGCCCCCTGCGCGGCCGGTTGCTCGACTTCCGTTTCAACGATCGACATAGACCTACCCTCGCTTTGCTGCTCCAGAACCCAAAATCCGGCTTAATTCGCGTTGGCCACACTCTACAACACCTTCCCGGTTTGCGGAAATGGCTGTTGTCGGTTCTTCCTGATTGTATTCACCTTGAGCCCAAAGCGTGCGTGGAAAACATGCTGCTTGTCTGGATTCTACGGCCCCTACGCCGTACCCCGCCATCTCGCTGTTTCCGGCCGCCGCGGACCAACTCTGCACATCTCCCACTGAGCGATGCGACGGAGGGGGTTATTAGCGGGAATAAGAACTAATTAAGACAGTAGTACCCGTAGTTCACCCCGGAAAAGTGGAAAACAAGCGCAAGTACCTTGTACCGATAGGTTTGACTCGTCGTCCTTTTTCCTAAATCGGGACTGTGCCAATCTGGAATTTTGGAAATGCCGCCCACCACTCCCCACACCCACCCCAGCTTTCCCACGTCTTGCACAAGGCCCTCTAAAACCCCTGTGAATTCCTCGTTCGCTTTGTGAAAAGATAGCCGTCGACCGCATGGATACTGGCGATGCTAGACCCACGTCCTCCACAGTTGACCGCTGTTCCACAGCATCCACAACCTCTCGGCAGACTGGGGAAAACATAGACCTATTTGTCGCGAACATCCGCATCGGCTTCCCGACTGCGTCCTGATTCTTTTTAGCTTCCCAATCCAAAACTGCGGGTGCGCTTTGCCGAGAGACTGTGGAAGGAAATACTCGATCGTTGCCTAAACTTGATTTATGCGGAGGCGCGTCGTGGCAATGGAGATCGGACGTCTCGAAGACCAGTTGCTGGAAATGACGGCCTTGAATGCGCCCGGGCGCGAGTTTTGCGAAGCAATCGCGGAGCTAGCCAGGACGGGGCGCTTTCAGCAGTTGCACAAAGTCCTGCCCGAGGTCGTCTATAACGAGTTGTGGCAGCGCTATAACGAAGATTCCGTCGCATTTGTTGCGGGTTGGCATAAGTTGGCACGCGAAATGCATCAGGGGTTCGTTGAGCACGCTCGCCAGCGCCTTACCTCGCTCACCCGCCTGCAGCACGCCGGCGATGCTCCACCGACTCCAGCCTGGCAAGGAATCCAGCGCGCCCTCGACAGCCAGGAGAACGACCTGCTCCGCGCCGCCTTTGCCATGGAACTTCTCGAAATGATCGAGCCCGCTGTCCTGCGTGCTACTCATCTCCGCGAATGCGTCGTCTCGGTTCCTTGTTCTGAGGATGCCGATCGCTACCTCGACGAGGCCACCCGCTGCTATTTCTTCGGGCTCTATTCGGCCTGCGCCGTAATGTGCCGTTCCGTCCTCGAAGAAGCCATCAAGCAAAAGCTTCCTCCGTCGCTGGCCAAGCTGGTCCGGACCCGTTATCGCAGCACCGCGACCCTGGGAAACCTGCTTCACGAGGTAAACAACAATCTCCAACTCACCGGCTTTGACGCCGACTTTCCCCGCGTCGCCAACCAGGTCAATGACACCGGGAAAAAAGCTGTCCACCACGGCCTTTTATCGGAAGAGGAGGCCCGCCAATGCCTCCAGAGTGCGCGTGAAGCCCTGCAATTGCTCCTGCGTCAATAGTCAAATTTCGATCGAACATCCTGAATATGAGTCCGCATCATTACCTCGCGGGCTTCGGTATCAGGATTTTTGGCTCTTTGGGCAACGGACTGTTCGAAGCGCCTGTTCCAAAAGCGGAATCCTCTTAAAGAAACTCCCGACGATTTGCTCCTTACATTTCAAACCGCAGTAACATCGCTCAGTTCGAAAGGTGGGAGAGACCCAAGTGCCACTATCTCATCAGGACGGCAATGCTGCCGCGCTCCTTAGGAGGTGCGAGAACGTTGAGTTGCTCGCCTCCATCGTCGATTCTTCCGACGACGCCATCATCGCCAAGCGGCTGGATGGAACCATCCTGAGCTGGAATCGCGGTGCCGAACGCATCTTTGGCTATTCCAAAGAGGAAGTCGTCGGCCGCCATATCGATCTGCTCATTCCCCATGACCTGCGTACGGACGAGGAATTCATTGTGGCCCAGTTAGTCGCGGGCAAAAAGGTGGAGCATTTCGAGACGGTGCGCCTCCACAAAGACGGCCAGGAGATTGCCGTATCTCTCACCGTGTCTCCTATTCACGATGCCGCGGGGTGCATTGTGGGCGCATCCAAGGTCGCTCGCGACATTACTACGCGCAAGCTCGCCGAGGCCAAGGTCGCGCTGCTGGCATCTGTTGTCGCTTTCTCCGACGACGCCATCATCAGCAAGACGTTGGACGGCGTCATCACGTCTTGGAATTACAGCGCGGAACGGTTGTGCGGATTTACGGCTGCTGAGGCGATCGGACAGCACATCGGCATCATCATTCCAGCGGATCGGCTGGAGGAAGAGAAGTCGATCATTGAGCTTCTGCGCCAGGGGAAGGAAGTAAAGCATCTTGAAACGGTGCGAATGTCCAAGAACGGCAATCCCATCTATGTCTCCGTGTCCATTGGCCCGGTGCGGGACTCGGCGGGCAATGTAATCGGGGCGGCCAAGGTCATGCGCGACATCGGCGAGCGTAAAAAGGCGGAGCATGATTTGCTTTGCCATACCAAGGCGCTGGAAGCCGCCAACCGGGAGTTGGAAGCCTTTGCCTACGCGGTGGCCCATGATCTCAAGGCGCCGCTGCGGGTGATCCAAAATGCCTCCGTTTGGCTGGAAGAGGATTTGGAGAAGCTCCTGACTCCAGAAGCCAGGGTGAACTTAGCCTTGCTGCGCTCCCGTGTCCAGCGCATGGAGAAGCTGCTTGACGACCTGCTGGAGTATTCCCGCATTGGACGAACCACCAATGCCAAAAGTGGCGAGCTAATCTCTGGATCCAGGCTGATGGAGAACGTTCTGGAACTGTTGGCGCCCCCGAATGGCTTCTGCATTGAGGTGGGTTCGTCGCTGGACAACATCCAGGTTGTCCGAATGCCCTTGCAGCAGGTTCTGCTCAACCTCATCTCCAATGCCATCAAGCATCATGACAAGCCGACGGGCCGTATCGAAGTCGCGGTCGAGGATTCCGGCAGCCACTATCGATTCAGCGTCAGGGACGACGGCCCCGGCATTCCGGCCCAATTTCATGAACAGATTTTCAGGATGTTTCAGACCCTCAAGTCGAAGGACAGGGTGGAAGGCAGCGGTATGGGGCTGGCCATGGTACGCAAGCACGTCGAGGTCGCAGGCGGGGAAATCCATTTGGAGTCCGCAGTTGGGCAGGGCAGCACCTTCATCTTCACATGGCCCAAAGACAACCAGGCAGTTCGAGAGCTGATCTCAAAAAGCGATTCCAAGGGATCGTGACCGGTGCCAATTACACCTTGAGTCGACATCAGGATTCATCGCAATGGGCCAGTACGCTCGTAATTCTTTCGTAAGTCCAAATGCGATTGTCCAAGGCTATGTCCGGAGTTTCCCATCCCCGTTCCTCGCTCTTCTATACTGAAACTTCCATGTCTTACGCCGCAGCTATCGATCAACTAAACGCCATGGTGCCCGAGCTTTTCGTGAAGCGGGGCCACAGCCGGCGCAAGTTCTCATTGGACGAGATTCGCGTCTTGCTCGAGGCGCTCGGAAATCCCCAGCGCAGCTTTCCGCCTGTCCTGATAGGGGGAACAAACGGCAAAGGTTCGACCGCTGCTACCCTCGCTTCTATCTTGAAAGAATCAGGCCTGCGCGTTGGCCTCTACACCTCGCCCCATCTCGAACGTGTGAATGAGCGCATTCGTGTCAATGATGCGGAGATTTCCGACAAGGATTTCGCACAAGCCTTTTTCGCTGTTCAGAATCAAGCTCGCAGGTTGGTCGACGAAGGAAAACTGCCCCAGCAGCCCAGCTTTTTCGAATTCCTGACCGCGCTCGCCTTTGTCCATTTCAGCCGTGAAAACGTCGATTTTGCGGTCCTTGAGGTCGGCATGGGCGGACGCCTCGATGCCACCAACATCGTTGACCCGCTGCTGTCGATCGTGACCGACATCTCCCTCGACCACATGGAATGGCTGGGTTCGACCATCACCGAGATCGCCCGTGAGAAGGCGGGAATCCTGCGGCCCAGTGGTACGCTGATTACTTTGCCGCAACATCCTGACGCCAATCGTGTACTCGGTGAGGTGGCTGTTGAGCTTGGCGTTCGCGGTGTCAGCGCCGCACCGTACATGCCGTCCACCGCCACGATCCCTGAGAGTGGCGCTTATCCTATTGAGGTTTTAGGCCAGATCATCGAAGTGGCTTCTCCCCTGCGCGGCGCCCATCAGCACCGCAACGTGGCCCTTGCCGTTGCGTCTGCCGTCGAACTGGCCCAGAAGCATGGGTTTCCCGTGTCCGCCGCTTCCATTGCTGCGGGCATCCGGCACACTCGCTGGCCCGGACGCCTCGAGCGCATCCAGGCCAACGATCGCGAATGGATCCTGGATGTTGCCCACAATCCCGCCGGAGCCTGGGCGTTGCGCGCCGGTCTGCGCGAGATTGTTAGGGACGATGCGCCGCCGCTCACATTGGTCTTCAGTTGTCTCCGCGATAAACCTGTGGCTGAGATGGCGCAGATCCTCTTTCCTTTATTTGGACTGGTGATCCTCGCGCCCATCCGCAGCGCCCGCGCCGCCTCCATGGAAGAGCTTGAGAGGGCCGCCGCAGCCACCGGAACGCCCACTCTCACGGCCAACTCAGTCACTGAAGCGCTCGAACTCGCCGCCGAACGCGCTCCAGGCTTGATCATCGTATCCGGCTCCGTCTATTTAGTTGGCGATGCCCGCAGCTTGCTTTTGACTAAAACTGCAGTCCATGCGGGCGCAAACCTATGAGCCCTCGCCCCAACCCTCTGCCTCGACTGCATCGATGGCGCACCAACTTGGTTCAAGCACCGCTCTTCTTTCTGGCCACAGCGGTTTTTGGCTCCATCTCTCTCCTGGTGTCGGTCTTCGATTCGACGGGGCGCGCACAGCAGCGTATCGCGCAAATCTGGGCGCGGGCGTGTATCCTCTGTTCCGGATCGAGACTCAAGGTGCGCGGCATCGACAACCTCTTCAAGCACTCGGTCGCCGTCTATGCCTCTAACCACACCTCTTATATGGATACGCCCGTCATCTTCTCCACCTTGCCGTTCCAATTTCGCATCCTGGCAAAGACGGAATTATGGTCTATCCCATTCATAGGATGGTACTTAAACCGATCAGGTCAGATCCCCATCAATACCGAAAATCCGCGGGCCACGCTCTCCAGCCTGGGTGCCGGAGTCAAGGCTTTGCGCGCCGGCATGCCCCTGTTTGTCTTCCCTGAGGGTGCTCGTACCCCCGATGGCGAGACGGGGGCGTTTCTTTCGGGCGCTGCCTTTCTCGCCATTCGCGCTCAAGTCCCCGTGGTCCCGATTGCGTTGAGCGGCGTTTATGACCTCTTGCCCATTCACACCCGGCATTTCTACCCCAGCGAGTTGACGATTGAGGTGGGTGAACCAATTTCGACTGAGGGCCTGACTCCGCGCCAGACCGAGGAGTTAACCAATCGCCTTCGCATCGCCATTGAGCGTATGAGAAAGCCCGATTCTTTCGCCAGCGCGAGAATCGAAATGACGGGCGTAGCGCCTGAGTCGCAACAAGTGTCTCTCAAGCCCTATACCGAAGACAGCAACTATAGATAGACTGTTTGTCTTATGACTGTGCACATTGCAATCCCCGAGCCCACCAGCAGCGATACCGCTTATAACCAGCGTTCTCTTCCGCAGTACATCTCCGCTCTGCAATCGGCAGGGGCGCTAGCCACGATTGTCCCCCTGCACGAGCGACAAGACCGTATCGCACGGCTGCTGATGGGTGTCCAGGGAGTTCTGCTCCCCGGCAGCGGTTTCGATATGGATCCTGAAAGATATGGCGAAAGTCGCATTCCAGCCTGCGGAGACGCCGATCCTGCCCGTGTCGCCGTGGATGAACTGCTCCTGCAGGACGCCTTCAACCTCCACAAGCCAATTCTTGGTATCTGCTACGGCGTGCAGACACTGAATGTGTGGCTCAACGGGTCGCTGATTCAGGATCTGGCGCAAGACGGAAAGACCGAAGTAAACCACGCACCGGGGCGGCAGAACAATGAAGCCCACGCCATCACGATCGCCCCCGGTACGTGTCTCGCGGGCTTGGTCCAGCCAGGTGAAGTGCTCGTTAACTCGAGTCATCATCAAGCGATCCGCCACGTTGGAGATAACCTCACTGTGAGTGCGATCTCACCTAAAGATGGAGTGATTGAAGGCGTCGAGTTGGCTTCCGAAGATCATTTTGTTGTGGGGGTTCAGTGGCACCCCGAGCGCACCTATACGACCAGCGCGTTTTCACGAGCCATCTTTCAGAAATTCGTTGAATCCGTTGCGGCTTGGCAGCCTCGGCACATTCAAGAGTCGGTCGCCTGAGCATGAGTGACCTTTTGGGTAGCAACTCGGTGCTGAATCCCGAACTCGGACCGCGGTTGAACTCCTATCTCGAGCAAGCCGGCTTGCCGCAGTTGGATGAGGAGACACTTCGCAAGTTCGGGCTTTATTTCGATTTGCTTATGCGATGGAATGCCCGAACCAACATGACCGGCATCCGGGATGCGGACGGGATTCTTCGCCGCCATTTCGTCGAATCCATCGCTACGGCATGCGCAGTCCCACCGGGCGTTCAAACCCTGCTCGATTTCGGCTCGGGTGCAGGATTCCCAGGAATTCCGATCGCCCTTTGCCGCCCCGATATTGCTGTCACCTTGGCCGAATCTAACGGTAAAAAGGCAGCTTTCCTCCATGAGGCTGTCCGCACTCTCGAAATCCAAACCGTCGTCTTCCACGGGCGGGGTGAGTCATTGCAAGGAACGTTTGGCGCAGTTACGTTGCGAGCCGTCGAGAAAATGCGCGAAGCGGTCCCCGCCGCTGTCCGCCTGATAGGGCCTTTAGGATTCTTGATGCTCATGACAACCGAGGCAGACGTGGCTGATCTGGAGGTCGCCGCTGGCGCCACGATTAAATGGCAGGCGTCAAAACCCTTGGCCGCCGGTGAGTCCCGCCTGCTCCAAATCGGCCAGCGAGTCGCGCAAACCTAGAGAAAGCGTCGGATGTTCCACGTGGAACAATGGTTAGCCCAATATCTCAACCCCATAGTTCCACGTGGAACAAATCCCTCAAAAACACACGAAATTCGCTCGAAATCGCGTGTTTTGTCATTGTTTTTCCACCGGTTTTGAGAGTCTTCGCACTCCCGTTCCTGACCAACCACCGCCCCGTAATCCCCGCCATACAAAGCAGTTGTACCCAACTCATCCCTCTCGGTTCAATCCACTTTCCACTGCCCTTCCGAGTTCTCCACAGCAACCCCACCTTCCCCAAACCTGTTGAGAGCTATACCCTTAAACTCCATGGGCAAAATTGTTGGGGTCGTTAACCAAAAAGGGGGAGTGGGTAAAACCACAACCGCCATCAATCTCAGTGCGTCCCTCGCAATTGAAGGCATCAAGGTCCTTCTGGTCGACTGCGACCCCCAGGCAAATGCCTCATCCGGCATGGGTTTTCAACGCGACGACGCCCGCCATTCCATCTATGACGTCTTGATGGGCGATTCCCCCGCGGATCAGGTCATTCTTCCTACAATTGTCGACAACCTCTCGCTCCTCCCCGGCTCCAAGAATCTAACGGGCGCCAACATCGAGTTGGCTACCGCAGACGATCGCGCCCTCAGGCTGCGGCGCGCCCTTGCCCCCGTCCGCGACTCTTATGAAGTGATCATTCTCGATTGCCCCCCCGCGCTCGACCTGCTCACCTTGAATGTGCTTTCCGCCGCTGACACACTCATCGTGACAATGCAGGCTGAGTATTTCGCCCTGGAAGGCATTTCGGAGCTGATTTCGACCCTGGAACGCGTGCGCGGTTCCTTCAATCCGGAAGTGACGATCGAAGGTGTCCTGCTCACGATGTATGACGACCGAACTAACCTCGCCCAACAGGTCACCGAAACGTTGCGTGAGTATTTCCGCGAACGTCTTTATCGCACGGTGATTCCCCGGAATGTTCGTCTTGCCGAAGCGCCGAGCCACGGAAAGCCTGTCGCACTTTATGACCTCCGCTCGCGAGGAAGCGAGGCCTATTTTGAATTGGCTGCTGAATTCATGGGACGGAACAATATGAAGCCGCCCCGTAAAATAGCGCGAAATGGGGCGCCGCTTCAAAAGGGAACGATACCCACCAAGCCGGTCCGCTTCTGGCCTTATTCCTGAACCAACCTTGGTTTCGCGTGCGAAATGAAGATTTCCTTCCAGTTAATCATTGAATTTAAAGGATTTGTATTATGACCGTTGCTGCTGCCGATACCAAACGACGCGCCTTGGGCAAGGGATTGGACTCCCTGTTGCCGCGCGTTCAAGCTCCTGCGACCCCAGTTTCAGCCCCCGAGAACGAAGGAGGCAAGCCGCGCGAGATTCCGCTGGCCCAGATCGATCGCAACCCCTTTCAAACCCGCACTCAAGTCGATAGCGAGCAGTTGAAGGAGTTGGCGGCTTCGATCTCGGCCAATGGAGTGGTGCAGCCGATCCTGGTCCGGCCATTGGCGAACGGACGTTTTCAGCTCATTGCGGGCGAGCGGCGTTGGCGCGCGGCGGAGATTGCCGGCAAGGCCACCATTCCCGCGATACTGCGTCAGGTCTCAGACGAGCAGGCGATGGAAATCACGATCGTCGAAAACCTGCAGCGGGCCGATCTCAATCCGATGGAGCAGGCCCGCGCCTTCGAGCGACTGTCTCGCGAGTTTCACATGACCCAGGAGCAGATGGCGGTTCGCACAGGCAAGGACCGCGCCAGTGTATCGAATTTTCTCCGTCTGCTGCGCTTGCCGGCGACGGTACAGACCCGCGTGGAGTCGGGCGAGTTAAGTTTCGGACATGCCCGGGCCCTGCTGGCTTTCGAGCACGCAGAGGAGATGGAAAAGGCTGCGCAGAGGGTGGCTGCACTTTCGCTTTCTGTTCGCCAAACGGAGACCTATGTCCAAGGCCTCCTGCATCCGGAACGAAACAAGAAGGAGCCCAAGCCCGAGTCTCCAGTCGATCCGAATGTCCGTGAAGTCAAAGACCAACTGCAGCGAGCGCTGGGGTTGAAGGTCACGATTGAGGACCACAACGGCCGAGGCAAGGTCATCATTGAATATGCGCGGCTAGAAGACTTCGATACGCTGCTTGAGCAATTGGCCGGGAAGTAGGAAGCGCGGCACGATGCGCCTGTTTATTGGGATTCCGCTGGCGATCGAATCCGTGCGCCAACTTTCGGCGCTTGTCACACCGGCTCTCGTTACGAAGTACGCGACCGCTTTCCCCTCGAGCGTCGACAGGAATAGTCCGCAACAAACCAAAATCGAGTTGGGGGCCTCGCAACGCCCTACGTCGCGAAGCCCATCCCCGCCAGCACGCCGCGCATGTAAGCAAAGCTGGAAGTAACGCCAGGCATCGGATCGTCGCCATGGACTTCGTATTCCAGGTCGACCCAGCCCGGATACTTGATCTTGATCAGCGCTTCGAAGATCCCGCGGATCGGCATCTTGCCATCGCCCACCGCGACCTGGCTCTCCTTGTCGGTGAAGCTGGTCAGATCCTTCATGTGCACATTGAAGAGGCGCGGGCCCGCGGCGTGGATGGCCTCGATGACATCGGTGCCGGCGCGCACGCAGTGTCCAACATCGATGCAACAACCCATGCGCGGATCCATGCCGTTGACCGCCTTGAGCACGTCGAGAGGCGATGGAAAGATCTTGTCTTCAGGACCGTGATTATGAATCGCAACACGAATGTCGTACTGCTTTACAAACTTCTCGACACGCGGCAGCGTAGCGGGCGCGGGATCGCCGGCTACGATGACGCCAATGCCTGCACGCTTCGAATACTCAAACTTGCTGCGAATGTCGTCGTCTTCATCTTTGGAAAAATAGATAGCTCCAGCCGCATGAAGCTGGATGCCCGCCGCAGTATAGTCAGCGACCGCCTTGGCTTCCTCATCCGGTGCCATTGGCAAGTGGTCCCTCACGTCCTTGGCATTCAGTCCAGTCAGACGGAGCTGCTTCATATACCCGATCATCTGTGCGCGAGTAAAGTTGCGAAAGCTGTAGCTGGCCAGTCCTAAGAGTATAGGAGAGGTTGCGCCGCCAGCCTGAGTGAGTTGAGCCTGCGCAGCATTGGCGCCAGGCAAAACGCAGGCCGCTGCAGCCAGTGCACTTGAACGAACGAAATTACGGCGAGAGAAAACGTCTTTCATATTCTGGGTTCCCAACCCTTTTCGTACTCACGGCCCCACATAGACATGGCCTGCGCATCGCTCTTGATCTTTCCGTCTGCGGGATCGAGGTTGAGTTCACGACCTACTTCCCAGGCTATGTTCGAAAGCTGCAGCATGGTCACTGCAACATTGCCAATCGACACCGGCGCATTCAGCTTTTCACCCTTGCGAATGCCGGCGATAAAATTCGCAAAGTGCGCGTCGGTCATGGAGTCCGCACCAACTAAGTCGGCCGTCGAAGTCTGCGCTCCGACCTTGAACTCACTGATCTTTTTGCCGCCGAGGTCATAGACTTCATATCCATCGCGATCGACCATCACGGTGCCGTTCGTTCCTTCGATCAGCGAACCACGACCACGATTGAAGTAGCGCATTCCGTTACAGCAGGTGCTTTCCCACGCGATCTGCTTGTCTTCATAATCAAAGGCAGTGTTGAGCGTGTCATAGAACTGCCAATCGTCTTTGTAGGCGTAACGGCCGCCGGCTGCTGTCACCTGCTTGGGATAATCGACGCCCAGCGCCCAGCGGCAAACAT